>Ga0208979_100026_pt1 | contig 338245 bp, 278 predicted proteins | sample HotLakConsUCCSLE_FD_184738 | JGI IMG/M metagenome (GOLD analysis project Ga0208979, IMG submission 184738) | Hypersaline microbial mat communities from Hot Lake, Washington, USA - Hot Lake Consortium UCC-SLE (SPAdes) | ecosystem: Environmental > Aquatic > Non-marine Saline and Alkaline >... | reverse complement strand
ATTAAAATTTCGATTTGGTACCTTTGCTCTGGGCTGAGATGATTGAATTTCTGCATGACAACACTAATTTAATTCTTCAGCCTAAGGAAGGAAGCCTAGGCTTCCTTCCTTAAACCTTTAGTGTTGCACTTATTACTTGAATCCGGGAGATAAGGAAATGAAAGTTGGAGAATATTCATTGAATTTTCCTTCAAAAGTGAAAATCTATGATATTATCAATAACGATCTGATTGATGGCCAAAGAATTGGCAATCAATTTACAAGCAAGATTTCTCTAAGTAATGCTGTAAGTCCTATTCTAAGCTACGCAAATGGGAATCTTATGATTTCATATCCTTTTGAAAACTCTTTTCAGGTTTTTGATTTGAAGACAAATAGCCTTTTTGAAAGTACCATAACCTCCTTGATTCATCCGAATACGAAAGAAATTCAATATGTCGAAAAAGATGAGCTAAATGAGTTTGTCAGTAAAATAAAAGCTTGGAATAACGATATTACATTTGGACCAATTTATTGGGATGAACAAAATCAAGTTTATTATCGATTAGTAAAAGGAGTTTCAAAGAGTTTGAATCCATTTGATGGTAAGGTTTTTCTATCACTTTTTGATTCCAATTTTTCCTTGATTCAAGAGGAGCAAGTAACGGAATATGCATCAAACCTTTCTTTTGAGTATTTTAAATCGAATAAAGAGATCTGGATAAAGAAGGTTTCAACGGCAGAAGAGGAGTTGGTATATCATACTGTATCCTTATCTAAATGATTTTTAAATCCTTTTGCATTGATACGTTACAGATAGTCTTTGAAAAATTTTGGCACTCCCACTTCTTGGCAGATTGGCAAAGAATTAAAAAAGCACAAAATCCGAATGACTTTGTGCTTAATGAGTGGGATCTAAGGGATTCGAACCCATGACCTCTGCTCTGTCAAAGCAGCGCTCTAAACCAACTGAGCTAAGATCCCAAAATGTTTTGCGAAGATAGTCATCCGGTTTAGGCTTCACAATAATTAAGAATCATTGCAAGCATTTTTTTTTGGTTTATGCATTATTAAGCTCCTTTTTGATTCTCATTTTCTTTTTTCGATCGAAAATGGGTATGCCTACCCGGTCAATATGCTTGATTAATTCTGGCTCTTGGATATGATGATAATTGACTAGATCAAAATGATAAGGCATATTGGTTTCTTCATTGAGGAGATAACTGATGTGACTGACTTTTTCAAAGTTTAGACTTTCTCCCTTCAAGGCCAAATCCACATCACTTCCCTCACGGTAATTACCCTTAGCCCTGCTTCCAAATAGAATCACTTTGTCAACCACTTCTTGACTGTCCATGATTTTTAGTATAGAAGACATATCCGATTCCAAAAGTCCAAATTTATTCTTCATCGACTTTTCGTTTGAAATTGTTATGTAGCTGATTTAATATCGGGAAATATTTTTCCTGAATGAGTTTTTCCATTTCTGTAGCCTTTTGCTCATCATACGTGTGAGCAGTGAGGTTTCTGTCTTGTAACAAATCCATCCAATCATGGCCATTTTCTATAAGATTGACCTCAAATGCTTTTTTTAAGGCTCCTCTTGGTGATCGAATATCCACAAAACCTTGCTCTTCCAAATAATCCTTGACCATGTTCCAAGCAAGCTCAAAAGACATTTCAAAAAACTGAATAATACCCGCTTTTTGAACCAAATCCGGATTAGGAATTTGTAAGGCCTTATCCAAATGACCTATGGCTTTGCTAAAGTTAGAAAAGCGTTGTTTCCAACGAATATCTTCATTTTTCATGCTTGAATTCCTGAATTTCTATGCACAAAATACAGCTTTAATCTCGTATTTCCTTTTTTGGCATTTAAGGTCTAGGAATAAACCTTCGAGGTTTTGAAAACCTCAAAGGATTAAACCAAGCTTTCCCTCAAAGACTTCTCGGTGTAATTCCCCTCCTCCTTAGCTAAATCTTCAGGAGTGCCAGCAAAAGTTAAGTGCCCTGCTTTATTTACAACAGTGAGGCCATGGATCGATTGAATACGTTTTATTTTAGTTGCCCGACAATTCTCGGCTTATCGATTTTACTTGAGGAATAAGCTTCAAAAGATAATCTTTGTAATAAGCCAAATCTTTCTCCACAGGGATCAATCTTTTTCCAGAGTTTGCTTGAAACTGATCGTTAAGACTGATTTTTGAGCCAAGATCCCTTCTGATTTGATCGAATAAATCAGGATTTACCAAAGCATTGGAACTCCAATATTCGGGATTATATGCAACCATAGTTTCCAATCCCACAAATCCAAATCCTTTTTCAAGTGACGCTAGATCTTTTTTGGATTGGACAAACTGAAAGTCCTCGAATAGAATTTTCTCTATAATAGTGACTTCACTTCCCTTCTTATATGGCCTTGGATTTCCGATATTGACTGGGCCGAAGAGTTTAGATTTTAATTCTACTTCGCTAACAAATACCTTTTCACTAGAATTTTCAAAAACGATTGATAGGCTCCCGCCCATTTGTCTTTCTCGCCCATTTCGATTTTTTGGAAATGCGATGTAATTGTATTTGGAGAAGTTGATGGTGATACTTTCGATGCTTTCTCCTGACTCTCCCAAAACGATTTTTCCTTCTCCTATGAGAAATAAGTCTGAATTTGCCTTCACGCGCTCCTCGTCTTTTGATTTAAACAGGATGATTTCTTTTCCATTTTCCAAGTCATATTGGTAATCGTAAAACTTAAGATTGGAAGAAGATAATGGCCAAGAATATTCAAAAGCATGTACTAATTCTCTTGCATAAAAAGGCTTTATAAAATACTGATCAGATCGTTCAGTACTAGGTTGAGTGTTCCTTGCAGGAATGGTATCTCCTATCGTCCAGTCCCAATGATGACTTCTCCTCAGTTCTAAGGGGACTAGAAACTGATAAGCGTTACTGCCTGCCCATCCTGCTTGGACAAAATTATAGGGCTTCCATTTTTGACTCTCGGAGTGGAGAGAAATACCACTCGCTTCGAAAAAATCTACATACTTTTCACGCTGTTGCACAGCATAATAACCCCTGAAATTAGACAGAAAAGCTTCTTTGTCAAAAGCAGATTCAAAGCTCTTATTTAGGTGTTTGAGGTGATCGACCGGGTTTTGAAAGGTTCGAATTTCGATTTCTTCCAGTGCGATTTCAGCCCTTTCCAGGAGAATTACTTTTTCTGTATTTGGCTCGACAATGAATTCCCTGTCTTGGTAAAAGAAACTTCGGATAAAAAATGTAATTCCTTCCTCTAAGGTTATATTTCCTATGCTATCGGTGATTCCGTAAACTGTCCCATCCACAGAAAATATGGGTAAAAACGGGATCGGGTTTCTTTTTTCATTTTCATCCTTCTCTAGGATGGAATACTGATGCTTCTTTTGTTCAGCTTCTTGAGCATATGAGGATTGTGAACCCAAGACTAAGCCTGTAAAAGTTATGAAAGCATGTAAAAAGAGGATTGACTTTTTCATTCTGATAATTTCAATCTATAGACGACTATCTTTTCTTCTTGTTCAAACTGCTTTTTGTAAGACCCATAGAGATATGGCTTCTTGTATCCGAAGTAGTTAAATCCCTTCGGAACAGCTTGGTCCAAAAGCAAGGTGTCATTTCTGTAAAGCTGAATTCCGTCTGCTGTTGGGCTACTTTTAGTATAAGCTCTTACCAGAATACCTAGCTCCTCAATAAAATCTAACGTAGTATAGTAGTTGACTTTTGGGCGAAGCTCTTCTCGGCCTAGATCAAATTCCGTTACATCCAAAGCAGTCAGGTCAGGGTAGTCAGTTGTCATGTCTTTGCCAGAATGACCAAACGCATATTGAATCATGCCATCAGCTGAAAACTTGTACAGCAGACTGTCCGCCTCAAAACCCTGAACATAAAAACGGTTTTCAATCGGAGCTATCCCAGTTCCCATTAAATATGGAATAAAGTTACCTCCTGAATAAATAGACGGATAGCCTCCAGAGATTTGTATTTTACCATTGCTCAAATCAAGTATCCCAAGGTTTTTGGCTTCCTCAAAGTAATTTTTATTTAATAAGTAATTGTACTCGGGATGAGTCGAGGATATCTGAATCATCACTTTTTCCTCTCCAAACCAGGAAGGGTTCTGAAATTCATAATGGAGTTCGTAAATGCCCGCGTATTCCGGTTTTGGATTCTTCAACAATTCATCATAAGGCGTATTTTCATGGTAAAAGTCCAAGCTGCCTTTTTGGGAAATAGTCCAGTTCTCCTCGATGATATAGTAGTCATAACTCCCGCCTAAAAGGAAAAGTCCTTGATCTCCGTTAGCCATAGCAACAAGGCCTCCCTTGATCTGATTTGGACCTTCACCAATTCCTATTTGTGTCTGTTTTAGGCTCAGATCGTCTGAAAAAACATAAATTATTCCGGTTCTTTTATCCGCGAGAATAATCTGATCATTAAAAATCTTCCAAATTCCGCTGCCGGAGAATATAACCTCCTTATTCTCAAGAGAATCAATTTCTAAGGAAGTATTGCTGGTTTTGGTGATTCGATGATAGTCGATCTCTTCCCCGTCAAACTTTACCTTTTCGGCTGGAGAACAGGAAGATGATAAAATAATGGAAATAAAAGCCCCGATCAAAAACTGCTTTTTTGATATCAGGGAAATTAAAGATGAGTTATCGGGGCTTTTCATTAGTTTAACAGTTGATTGGATAAAAACCACAAATACCTTGTCCAGATTCAAACTCTGCACATTGTGGTCTTAGTGAAATGTGATTTCCTGATCCACAAATTTTGTTTCCTTCATCATCATTTCTACAACGACATTTCAATGTAGTTGAACCAGGGATACTTATTGTCTGTGCATTCGTAGATGTTTGGAATAAGTTTGACCCTACCTCCAAGAAGGGACTTTCTAAAGAAATATTCAGTGGGAGCCCCAATGTAAATAAAACTATGATGGAAAACGTGATAATTTGAGGTCTTTTGAGAAGTTGCTTTTTCATCTTTTTTCAGGTTTAAATTCAAAATTGATTTATTGAAATATGTTTAGGCCTGTAACTAATTTCAATACTAAGTAAAAAAAGAAACCTAGTTGTCAAGAAAAATCAAAAAAATCTGATTAATTTTTTAAAAATTGAAGATTCTAAAGCGCTAGAAATTAGTGAGATTCAAGCAAAACTCTCCCTCAAATACTCCGCGGTATAATTCTCTTCTTCCTTTGCCAAATCCTCAGGAGTGCCGGCAAAGGTTAAATGCCCGCCTTTATTCCCGCCTTCTGGACCCAGATCTATCACCCAATCTGCGGATCGGATCACTTCGGTGTTGTGCTCGATAATAATGACCGAGTGACCCTGGTCAATCAATGCATTGATGCTGTGAAGGAGTTTGCTGATATCATGGAAATGCAAACCTGTCGTCGGTTCATCGAAGATAAAGAGGACCTGATCTCCGGATTTTGTCCCGCCTTTTCCCAGAAATGAAGCCAGTTTGACACGCTGAGCTTCTCCACCGGAAAGGGTATTCGAACTTTGTCCCATACCGATGTAACCCAAGCCGACTTCTTGCAAAGGCTGCAGCCGATTGATGATCTGAGTTTTGCCTTTGAAGAACTCCATGGCCTCGTCGATGGTCATATCCAAAACCTCGGAAATATCCTTGTCCTTGTATTTGACATCGAGAATTTCATTCTTGAAGCGTTTGCCTTTGCAGGATTCACAGGTCAAATGGATGTCCGCCATAAATTGCATCTCCACCGTGGTGGTTCCTTCTCCAGCGCAGGCTTCGCATCGTCCACCATCCACGTTGAAAGAGAAGAAAGCCGGTTTGTATCCTCGCTGTTTGGATACCGGTTGGTCCGCAAAGAGCGTTCGGATGGCGTCATATGCCTTCACATAAGTAACGGGGTTGGAGCGAGAGGATTTTCCGATCGGATTTTGATCGACAAACTCTACCTGAGTGATCCGCTTATGATCGCCCTCGATTTTATCGAATTTTCCAGATTCATCGATGACAGTTCCCAGCATTTTGCCTAAGGCAGGATACAATACTTTTTTGATTAAAGTGGATTTTCCTGAACCCGAAACTCCCGTAACCACAGTCAGGGTATTGAGAGGAAACTGTACCGTCAGATTCTTCAGGTTATTTTCCCGAGCGCCTTTGACGATGATGGAATCCTTCCATTTTCGATTTCCCTCTTTTCTGAAAATCTGCTCTTCTCCGCGTAAGTATCGAGCGGTATGGGTTTGTGCTGAAGCGATCAGCTCTTTGATGGGGCCTTGGAAGAGTAGTTCCCCGCCGTGAATTCCCGCATCTGGTCCGATATCGATAATCTGATCGGCGGACTTCATTACCTTATCCTCATGCTCGACGACGATGACGGTATTTCCCATGTCTCTGAGTGACTTTAATACTCCAACCAAGCGATCGGTGTCGCGGGGATGCAAACCGATGCTCGGTTCGTCCAAAATATACATGGACCCGACCAGTGCCGAACCCAAAGAAGTCGCCAATTTGATGCGCTGATATTCCCCTCCTGAGAGGGTTGAAGTCAATCGATTCAAAGTCAAATAGCCCAAACCCACCTGATCCATAAATTCCAGACGGCTGACAATTTCCTTGAATAGCCGGTTGGCTACCTTGGCTTCATGAGGTTCTAGCTCTAACTGATTGAAAAAGACCAAAGCCTCATCAATCGGCATCAGAACGATATCGGTGATGGATTTGTCCTTGATTTTGACAAAGCTTGCATCTTTTCGAAGGCGCGTACCCCGGCATTCGGGACAGGTAGTCCGGCCTCGGAATCGGGAAAGCATGACCCGATATTGGATTTTGTGGGTTTTGGTTTCCAGATCTTTGAAAAAAGCATTTAAACCCTTGAAATATTTGTTTCCGGTCCAAAGAAGCTCCTGCTCTTTTTCGGTCAAATCTTCGTAGGCCCGATGAATTGGAAAGTCAAATTCGATCCCTTTTTTCAAAAGTGGCTCCAACCAAGAGCGAGAAGATTCTCCCCGCCATGGGGCGATCGCTCCCTCGTATACAGACATAGTTTTGTCAGGGATGACCAAATCCGGATCGATGCCCAAGACATTTCCAAAACCTTCGCAGCGCTTGCAGGCACCATAAGGGTTGTTGAAAGAGAAAAAGTTGACTGAAGGCAATTCAAAGCTCATTCCGTCGAGTTCGAATCGATCGGAAAATTCTTTGGTTTCCTTTTCGGGAATGGTGATTTTGCAGTCTCCATGTCCCTCGAAGAGGGCCGTTTGGACCGAGTCAGCTATTCGGAATTGATTGTCCTCATCATCTTTTCGGACAGCCGCTCGATCGATCAGAATTTCGTAATTCCCTTTTTGGATTTTCTTTTCCTGAAGCAAATCCTCTACAAAATAAGCCTCTCCATCAATTAGAATTCTTGTGTAGCCTTTTTGCAAAAGCAGTTCCAACTCTTGCTCGATTTTCCTCCCTTTTGCCACCTGAAGCGGGCAGGAGATCATGACCTTATCTCCTTCTTCAAAAGAAAGGATGTAATCTACAATATCCGTGACAGTGTGATGCTTCACCTCATTTCCGGAGATGGGCGAATAGGTTCTTCCCACCCGAGCAAAAAGTAATTTTAGATAATCATAAATCTCAGTGGTCGTTCCTACCGTCGAGCGGGGATTTTTGGTACTGACTTTTTGCTGAATGGCGATGGCTGGTGCTACTCCCCGGATGTATTCGACCTCGGGTTTTTCCATTCGACCGAGAAACTGACGGGCGTAGGAACTCAGACTTTCCACATACATGCGTTGGCCTTCGGCAAAAAGTGTATCAAAAGCGAGGGAAGATTTGCCGGATCCCGAGAGTCCTGTAATAACCACAAATTTATTTCTGGGAATGGCTACACTCAGGTTTTTTAGGTTATTGACCCGGGCGTTTTTGATGATGATATATTCTTTGGGATCGAGTGAATCGATATCTTTTTTTGCTTTCAGGGTGCTCAAAGTCATAGCTGGCAAAGTTAATCATCTAACCCTAGAAGTCATATTAAAGTTTGAGGCATAACTGGCCGTTTCCCTTCACGGCGAACCTGGCTGCCTACAAGGCAGTGAGTAACGACTAAGCCCACCTACTGGAGTACAGGTAGCCTCTATCATGTTCGTTACTGCGAGTACCTAAGGGTAAAGCAGTCTCCCAAGACATCGGACTAAATTGATAAGATTTCTTCCTGCCATCTGAATTAAGAATAGCTTATGGCGTTTGGTTCTGGCCCTACCGATGACATATTAAATTGAGCACATTAAGTGCATGTTAGTCCGAGCGGCGGTGTCGAGGACCCTTCGATTTCGAGACTCACGTCTCTCAAGTGCTCAGGGTGACTAAACGACCGCTCAATTTTAAACTTCTGTCATCTGGTTTTGTGCATTCTCCCAAATGTTAAACCTCGCAATGCCAGGGCAACTTTGGAATTCCTCAAAACTCCCATCGGGTGAAAAGTCCAAAGTTCTGAGCGGTCTGTTTTTCTGGACCGTAGGCATCCCAGTTTGCTCCGATACCAAAACCAAGCGGGCCTTTCTTCAGACCAGCACGTAGATAGAGAAAACTTCTGTTGTGCACGGATTCCGAAATCCCTTGAATGTACATAAACTGCAATCTTGAATAGATGGACCAGGTATCGTTCAAAGCTGGTTTGTACTCATAGATCCCAAAAAGCTGCCCATCTGCTCCTTGATTAGAAAGAAGATTCACAAAGGTGAGGGCTAGTATTTCCCGACTAGCGAAAACATGCTGCACTCCTACTAAAGGCATGAATCCCGCTTTTGAATTTGCCTCAGCTCCTGCAGTGAGGTGAAAGCCACTTTTCCCTAGTTTGTACGTAACCTGAACAGGTGCTACAATAGAATTTCCCAAGGTTTGCTCACGGTCATAATTTTGGGCAAAAATACTAATGGCTACCAGGCTAAATTTGCTTGTAGGGCTAAAATCTCGCTTGACTATAAGTTGGAAATCCATGCGCTCGTGCCCAAACATCACTTCGGCAGGAATCGGGGTAGGAGGTGCTTGAGCCTCAGCTGAACCATGAAAGGCAAAAAGGAATGATGAAATTATAAGAGTGATTTGGATTGCTTGAGGTTTCATTTTGGATTCTCCGAATGGTGAATTCAAAATTACCCTAGGTTGAATTCCTAAACCTTGCTCTATGTCAATGAATTAACTAAAGTTCTGATTTGATGCGGCTTAAGGTGTATGGAGTGATACCTAAGTAGGATGCTACTAAACGATTTGGGATTCTTGATAAAATGCCGGGGTATTCTTCAAGAAGCCATCTTAATCGATCCACAGCGTTGAGCCCTTGAAACTGGTAAATTCTTTTCTGAGAGGTGATATAAGCCTTTTCTAGCATATTTCGATACACTCGGTTGATGGCAGGAAGATTTTCTACCAGCTCTAAAAAAACGGCTTTGGGAATATACAGCAGTTCGGTTTTTTCATTGGCTTGGATAAATTCTTCCGATGGTAAGCCCGTGATAAAACTTGTGAGATTGCTGACAAATTTATTTTCTAAGGCAAAGTAGCGAATCAGTTCTTCGCCCTTCGGATCAATCTTGTATAGACGAAGCGAGCCTTTCAAGATGAAGTAATTGAATTTGCAAACCTCTCCTTCCTGGAGCAGGAATTCGTTTTTTGATATTCTTTTAAAAACAAATGATTTGACTATTCTTTCCTTTACCTCCTCATTCAAAGGATGAAGTTTTTCGATGTAAGCATATAAGGGGCCAAATTCTTTCATTTTAAAATAGGCTGACCGTGGACAGCGGGTTTTTTTACCATAGGACAAGATATCCACCTTTACCGGATTCCCCTAAAATTAATCCCGGGGAATATTTCACTCTACTTTACAACCTTTACATTTCTTACTTTCCAACTTTATTTCCTTTTCTTCGCATCATGGATTTTCAATTTCTCCTAGACGGACTGGCCGATGGACTTCAGGCGATGACATGGCTGGAGGCGGTCGCTGTTTTTTTTGGGATTGCTTCGGTATTTTACTCCATGCGGGAACATATTTGGGTATATCCTACCGGGATCATCTCCACACTGATTTACGTTTGGATTTGCTATAAGTACAAGCTCTACGCGGATATGGGGATCAATGCTTACTACTTCAGCATGTCCATTTATGGCTGGTATGTCTGGACGCACCCTCAGCCCCATCAGGCCGTTTTGCCCGTCACTTGGCTCAAGCCAAAAGGCTGGTTGATCGCCATTCTCCTATTCCTTTCCTCTTATGGAATCTTATCATTTGTACTGAGCCATTTCACCGACTCGGATGTACCCTATTGGGACTCATTTACGACCGCTTCGGCATTTGTCGGGATGTGGCTGATGGCCAAAAAGAAAGTGGAAAACTGGATCATGTGGATTATCACTGACTTGGTTTCGGTATCACTTTATTTTTACAAAGGATTGATTTTAACGTCTTTTCAGTTTTTGTTCTTTACTATTTTGGCATTTTTAGGCTTATTTGCTTGGATTAAATCCGCTAGAAACTATGCAAATTCCTAGGCGAATTCTCATTCTTGGCCCCGAATCTACAGGTAAGAGCACCTTAGCCTCTGATCTAGCGGTCCATTTTGACGAGCCTTGGGTGCCGGAGTTTGCACGAGAGTATCTGAGCCTTTTGGATAGGGAATACGAATACCCTGACTTATTAAAAATCGCTAAGGGTCAGATTGCTCTTGAGGATAAATTGGCTCAAAAAGCCCAAAAATATTTGTTCTGTGATACAGATCTTCGAGTGATTCAAGTCTGGTCGGAGCATAAGTATGGGAAGGTTCATGAATGGGTGAAAAAAGAACTGGATCAGCGTGTCTATGATATGATTTTGCTGACAGACATAGATTTGCCTTGGGAAAATGACCCGCTAAGGGAGCATCCGGACCCGAAGATGCGCCAACATTTTTTGGATTTATACCTTGAAATGGCAGATCAAAGTGGCATCACTTGGGAAAAAATCAGTGGAAACCGTTCCGCACGCTTAGAAAAATCAATAGATTTAATCGAAAGCCACTTTAGCCAATAAAAAAATGATCACACGTATTCTTGCTGGTATTGCCCTCTTTGCAGCATTCTCCTGTCAGCCTGCCGAGCAAAAACCTCAAAAACCAAATATTGTCCTAATTCTCGCAGACGACTTGGGGTACGGGGAAGTTGGATTTAATGGACAAAAACTCATCCAAACTCCCCACATGGATGCCTTGGCAGCTAGTGGTAAAATTTTCACCAATCATTATACCGCTGCTCCGGTCTGTGCCCCGGCTAGAGGGATGATTTTGACTGGTTTGCATAGCGGTCACGCCTACATCCGAGGAAATGATGAGTGGCGGGAGCGTGGTGAAGTCTGGGATTATGCGAAAGCTGCTGCAGACCCAAACCTCGAAGGACAGCGGCCACTGCCGGCAGAAACCCAGACAATTGCCAAGATTCTACAGCAAAATGGATACGAAACTGCCCTTGTCGGGAAATGGGGTTTAGGAGGCCCTTTATCCGAAGGGATTCCTACGAATTTGGGCTTTGATTATTTCTTCGGCTACAATTGCCAACGGCAGGCTCACAATCTTTACCCACCCCATTTGTGGGAAAATGAGACGAAAGTTTCCCTGAATAATGAGTTGATCGTTCCGGGTACAAAGTTGGATTCTATATCGGATCCGATGAATTTGGATTCTTACGCAAAGTATTTTCAGCCCGACTATGCTCCGAATGTGATGCATCAAAAGGCGCTTAGCTTTTTGGAGGAGAATTCCGAGCAGCCATTTTTCCTTTATTATGCATCTCCGTTACCGCATTTGCCCCTTCAGGCTCCAAAGGAGCTAATTATGGAATATGTAGAAATATTTGGAGAGGAGGATCCTTATGATGGCTCCAAGGGCTATTTCCCAGCTCGCTATCCTAGGGCTACTTATGCGGCGATGATTTCGCTTTTGGATCAGCAAATTGGAGAGCTTCGCAAAAAAGTAGAAGAAATGGGTCAGTTGGAAAACACCATTTTCATTTTGACTAGTGATAATGGACCGTCCTACACGGGTGGGGTAGATTTTGAATTTTTTGATAGTTCCGCGCCATTCAGTAATGGCTATGGTCGGACCAAGGGCTTTGTCTATGAAGGAGGAATTCGAGTGCCTATGGTGGTGAATTGGCAAGGTCAAATCGAGGCGGGGTCCCAATCAGATCATATTTCTGCTTTCTACGATTTGATGCCGACTTTTTGCGAATTAATTGGAGTAGCGGTTCCTGATCAAACAGATGGGAAAAGCTTCCTGCCAGCAATTTTGGAACAAGAGCAAGAGGCTCATGAATATTTGTACTGGGAGTTTCCAGAGTATGGTGGTCAACAGGCCGTTCGAATGGGGCAGTGGAAAGCTGTCAGGCAGAAACTCAAGGAGGGCGTCATCCAAACTGAACTCTATGACCTTTCTGCAGATCCTCAGGAGCAGAATGACGTATCGGAACAGTATCCAGAAATCCTAAGTCAACTAGAAGAAATCATGAAAAATGAGCACCAGACTTCCAGTATTGAGCGATTTCAGATTCCTGTTCTGGAAAATTAATCACCATTTCCCCAAAGCCAAGGTAGCAGCCTCCACCAGTCTCATCTGGTCAGGATGGTAATTGTTATTGAGTAGAATAATCGTTTTGTTTTCTTCGATAAACCGCACAATGATTGTTTTGTAGCCAGGGTTATCTCCTGTGTGCATGACCATTTTGCCATAAGGACTATTGGGATCCAAGTCCCAACCAAACCCATACGTGCTTTTTGCCCCATCATTTAGCTCGAAAGGAGAAAATGCCTGTTCAAGTGTCTCATTGCTGACCAATTTTTCGGTGTAAAGCGCCTGATCCCATTTCAATAAATCTTCTGCTGTGCTACTGACTCTTCCGGGCCCTTTTCGTTTGCCTAGCCAAAGGGTGTAATCGGAAGATCGAAAGCGATTGGCATTTACATAATTCCCATTTTCATCCTTCAGATGGCCAACAGCAAAGTTTGGGACCTGAGCTTTTTCCTCTAAACTTCTAATGGCTGTACTTTCCATCCCGACAGGATCAAAAATCCATTCTTTGGAAAGCTCAATGAAGTCCCGGTCTGTCACCTCTTCCACGATACTTGCCAAAATCACATAGCCGGTATTGCTGTATTCGTATTTTTCTCCAGGCTCGAAAAGTTTGGGGGGAGCATAGCGACGGAGATATTCTAATATCTCTAGGTTGCCGGCAGCTTTGCTCTTATCCCAATGCTTGTCCATGATAGCCTGATAGTCTGGCAGTCCGGAGGTATGCGTCAAAAGGTGACGAATGGTGATATTTGGATAGGGGATGCTTAGATACTGATCTACTGCATCATCAAAATCCACCAAGCCTTTTTCCTTGCAAATCATGACCATCATGGCAGTAAACTGCTTGGAAACCGAAGCCATTTCAAATACATCATCAGGTTGAAGTGGGATGGCTTCTTCAAAATTCCGCATGCCCACAGCTTTTTCAAAAAGCACTTTTCCATTTTCAGCCAAGAGAACCACTCCGGAAAAGCCTTCCGATTCGGCTCTGTCCAGTGCATTTTGGAGATGTCGTTTTTGGCCGAAGGCCGATAAAACAAATAAGAATACTAAAGGAAAAACGAGTAGACGGTTCATGGTTTTTGGATTTGTCTCATGATAAAATCAATGGTTGCTTCGTAGGCTTTCACCCAATTGCTGTGAAGGATAAATGAATGAACTTCATCCGGAAAAACCAACTGCTCGACTTCTACTCCCTGTTTTCGGAGGATTTCGGCCAGTTCTACGGATTCTGAGAAAAGCACATTTCGATCATCATCTCCATGAATTAAGAGAACTGGATCTTCCCAATTCTCCACATAGGCCATGGGGGATGACTGGAAAGCCAACTCAGCCATTTCGGGGAATTTCTCGGGCTCATACCAGGAAGCGAATACCGGGATGTCATTATTCCAATTATGCACCCCATGGATATCCACTCCGGCTAGAAACTTTTCAGGTGCTTGTGCCAAACCATGTGCCGTCAGAAAGCCGCCATAGCTTCCACCCCAAGGGATGATTTTGGAAGCATCTACGTCTGGTCTAGCTGCTAGGTAATCTGCCGCAGCCATCAAATCCAGAACTTCACTTGCACCACCCGCGCCGTAGTTTTCAGCTTCCCGAAAGTCTAAACCATAGCCTATTCCTGATCGGTAGTTTAGTGTCAGGGCGATAAAGCCCTTTGCCACAAAATACTGCTGCAACGCATAGGCGTTGCTATAATACTGAGCGTAGTTGAAGCCCAAAAGCATCTGCCTGCGGCTTCCTCCGTGAAGGAAAATGACAGCTGGATATTTCTTGGTAGCGTCATGGTTTGGAGGAAGGAAAAGCTGGGCTCGTGATTTGAACCCGTCTTCCGCTTGAAGATCCAAGCCAAGTGGTTTGACAAGTGTTTTTGGGAAGTCCTGAGGGAAGAACTCTTCTGCAAGTGGCTCAGAGCTGTCATTTCGCCGAATATATGGCCACGCTGGTCGGGTAGCCGTGGCAGAAAGATAGGCAAGACCATTTTCCACACGAACAGGAGACCAGTTGATAGTTCCTTTTTCCGAAAGATCCACCATTTCCAGAGATTCCAAATCCAAGCTGTAGATATTTCTACGCTCGATATCCCCGATATTGCTGGTCAATAGCAGCTCCTTTTTGGTGAAGGAGGTGTTGACTTTTTCTACAAATCCTGGTCCTTGCGTCAGATGAGTGAGTTCACCGTCCTTTGTATCCAAGGCATATAATTGAACCCAGCCGGTCTTTTCCCATGGGAAAATCAGCGAACCATCCGCTGTCCACCAGAGTCTGTCAGCCTCTGCGGGAAGGTCACGTACCACGACTGATCCATCGCCAGGATCAGCGGCCCATACTTCCTTAGCCTTCATGGATTCCAAATCAAGTATCCGGATGCTCCATGGATTTGCCTCCCGATGGGCAGTGAAGGGGAGCTTGTTAGTCACATTTGGGATGCGAAGGTAAGCGAGTGACTTCCCATCCGGACTCCAGCTTGGATAGCTATCATGATCAAGGCTGGTTTCGGGATAAGTCAACTTTGCATTTTGCCTATCCCAAAGCCCTACATAAGAATGGGTAGAACGGTGAGAAACAAACGAAATCCATCGGCCATCAGGAGAAAAAGCATAAGAAATGATTGAGCCTCGTGCTTTGAAAACAGGGCTGGAAGTTTCATTTTCACCTAAACCCAGCTGATGAAGATCCCGGCCTTTTCTGAAAATGATCGACTTCGAATCAGGGGAGAAAACCGGTCCGCTTCCTTCGGATAAAAGCCTGTTTTCTCCAGTCTCCAAGTCGATTAAATGGATTTTAAAATCGGTGTTTTCCTGAAGTTGGGCAGGATTGGCGGCTTCTCCAGCGGTATTTTTAGAGTTTCCCCGGACAAAAACCAAGCTTTTTCCATCCGGGGAAAAAGTCAATGATCCCAAACCTACTCCTATATCACCCTCGTAATGGGTTATGGGTTTTGCTTCAAAATCGGGAGCCTGCGCGTAAAAAATATTTCGCTCACCTTCTGAATTGAAGATCCAGGCGATAGCCTTTCCATCAGGACTTGCCGTCAGATCCGTGGGGAAAGGCGCGGCAAGGTAATCGGAGATGGATTGAGGTATTCCAATATGAACTAGGAAAAAAAAGAATAGAGTGAGTAATAATCTGTGTTTCATAGCTCAAAATATTTTAGACAATTTAACTATCAGAAAATGGCTTTCAAAGTTCCGAATGACCTTTGCTGCCTAAGATGAAATCTTTTACTTTGAAATTAGCCAAGTAGCTGTAAAAAATATCATGTCCAGAATATTCCCTCTCTTGACCCTCATCATTTTGAGCCTTAACCTGCCTGGTTACTCTCAAAAAAAGAAAGTCGTTTTTATCATTTTGGATGGGATTCCTGCGCCAGAACTGGAAAGCATTAGTACCCCCAATTTGGATGAAATATCAACAGTTGGAGGCTATGCAAGGGCATTTACCGGAGGAGAGAAGGGAGGTGAATCTGAAACGCCGACCATCTCAGCTGTAGGGTACAATTCATTGCTTACTGGTACTTGGGCCAATAAACATAATGTCTGGGGCAATGATATCGAATCACCCAATTACGATTATTGGTCCATTTTTCGACTGATGCGGGAAGCGGAGCCTGAATCGAAATTGGCCATTTTTTCCACTTGGGAAGATAATCGAACCAAGTTGATTGGAGAGCGGAAAGCGGAGACAGGCTATTTGAAGCTGGATATAGCATTTGATGGCTTTGAAAAGGACACGGTTCGTTTCGCCCATGATACGGAAAAGACTTACCTCCGAAAAATTGACAATTTGGTGTCCTTTGAAGCAGCGCATTCTCTCAAAACCCAAGCTCCGGATCTTTCTTGGGTCTATTTGGAGTTTACCGATGCGGTAGGACATCGCCATGGGAAAAGTCCCCAACTTACTTCAGCCATCGAGATGGCAGATCGGCAGGTAGGAAGAATCTGGGAGGCTGTTCGTTTTCGAGAAGAAAATTATGGGGAGGAATGGTTGATTTGGATCACTACCGATCATGGTCGTAAGGCTCCGGAGTTCAAGGATCATGGTGGTCAAAGTGACTCCGAAAGGGAGATTTGGATGATCAGCAATGCCAAAAACTTGAACGAGCGATTCTTTTCAGGAAAGGCATCCATGGTGGATATCTTGCCTACGATTATTGAGTTTTTAGGAATTCCAGTCCCCGAAGTACAGCAGGAAAATTGGGATGGGGCCAGCCTGCTAATGAAAAAATAAAGCTCTGGTTATTATACCAGAGCTTTTCAATTAATTATCTATCATTCCTTTTCGGTTTGGAGATCGCGGAACTGGCCAAAATGCCGGCTGACCACCTCTTTGATTCATTGGAACTCTTCGTTTTCTGGAAACTAATTCCGGTTCTTCGCAGGCCATGTAAACAAGGATTGCAGTCATGATGGCATTGTTTTTCACCTCCTCAAACACGATCTTATCATACGTATCCAGATTGGTGTGCCAGGTGTAGTTATAATAGGACCAGCTAAGCGAACTGAGTGAGAAAGCAGGAACACCCGCTGCCACGAAAGAAGCATAATCTGAACCGCCTCCTCCTGGATTTCCAGGGAAATTAGTTTCTATCTCTCGAGTGATGGGTCTAGGCACTTCTGCCATCCATCTGCCCAGGTATTCATAGCTATCTACAAAGCCCTGTCCAGACAGTTGGGCGATTCGTCCGGTTCCGTTATCCTGATTGAACAATACCTGAATTTTATCGAGGGTTTCCGGATGATCTTCCACGAAAGCTCTTGATCCGTTTAAGCCTTGTTCTTCTGAACCCCAAAGGCCTACCAGAATGGTTCGTTTCGGATTAGGATAAACTTTTTTCAGAATTCGCATTACTTCCATCATGGTGATGACGCCCGTGCCATTATCCGTAGCACCCGTTGCTCCATCCCATGAGTCGAAGTGAGCTGATAACATGACATACTCCTCCGGTTTTTCGGTTCCTCTTATTTCACCAAAGGTGTTGAAGGTAGGCTGTACACCTGTTTCCTTGGATTGAGCATTCAGATGGATTTTGGGTTTCTTGCCGTTTTCGGCTAGCCTGAATAAAAGACCATAATCCTCAAGAGATAAGTCTATGGTAGGTACTGTTTTCGTGTATGCTGAGAATATTTTATTAGCGCCAAAACCACGAGACCAGTAAGAGGTGATTACTCCCAAGGCGCCGGCCTCTTCTAATATAGCAGGAAGTTCTCTCCTGCCATGACCGGTTTGACTGATTCGCAGTTCCCATTCAGCCTGCATTTCGTCTCTTTCTTCTTTCATCTTGGAAAAAGATTCCTCCGTAGACCACTCTTCCCAATTGTAGTCAGGTCGCCCGGTAACTTGTGGGGTAGAAATCATCACATATTTTCCTTTTACACTGGGCAACCAGTCTTCAAAGGACTGTCCTTCCTCTAGCTTTGGAATGGCAATTACCTCACCCATTGCACCACCTTCAGGACTTGGAGGGCTCCAGGCAAGTTGGGTTCCTGAAAGAGATCGCACCCAGGGTTCCACCATATCGATGTGGGTAATCCCACGTTCCCAGCCACGCCACTCTCCCCATTGCTCATTTTTTCCCTCTATGCCCCACGCTTCAAATTGTGCTACTGCCCAATCGTGCGCCTTTTGCATCTGCGGTGACCCGACTAATCGTGGACCGATCCCATCCAATAATTCATGACCGAGATATCTCAGCTGTGAGTTTTCTTCAGCTTCTTTGATGATATTTTCAATGACAGGATCTTGGGCTTTGACCTGAGTACTAAAGAGTAACATCAACCCGATTCCTAAAAGATGGCGTTTTTTCATAGTAATTTTTATTTAGAAAATAAAAATAAAAGAAAGCCTCAGAAAAGGTTGAACCGTTGGTGGAATCCAAAAGAAAAAGGCCATTTAAAGGCCTTTTAAATTATTTAAACTCTATAATATCTGCGGAAGAGTTTATTTGTTTTTTCCAGAAAAAAAGAAAAAAGGAAGTTTTTGTTGAAAATGTTTCGTTGACAATCGCTCTGGAACCTCCCTGAAGATCTGCTTTAGAATACATTTCGCTTCTTGCCTGTTCGATTAATGATGTTTTGCTTAATCCGCCAATGCCAAAAACGTAGGTAGCCTTGGCTTGTCCATCCACATGATTGATTACTCTATAATTGCTTTGCGATAAGACGACTGATGTTTGGGTAGATTTTAGATTTCCTGTGAAGGCACTGTGGGTAGCACAACTCCCAAAAAAAACTAATGAAAACCCAAATAAAGCTGATTTGATTAATGATTTTTTCACTGTAAAACGTAATTGATATTAGAAAATAAATTAGGTCAAAGCTAAGTATTAATAAGGATAAATACAAAAAATTAGTTATACATTGCGGCATAAACTCTCTTTTTTAAAGGAAATCAGTTTTTTTTCATCCTTGCTCCGATCGATTAGAACTGAAAATGTAATTATGAAATCAATTCGAATTTCAAAATAGTTTGCATCAGTCTAAAATGCTTATCCTTCGAATAGAGGGTCAAATTTTCTTCGATTACCTGATTGATAATAATTAGATCAGGAATTCCTACTTTATTGATCCCGTTCTTCAAATTTAATTTTTGAAGATGTCGAATCAACTCCCAATCTATATCCAATTTGACCTTCTCAAGAGCCTCTAACCCCTCTATTATTTCTGTTCTTTTTTCGTGATGAAGTTTCGGAATTAATTCGGTTAGAATGATGTCATTAGTGACAATAATATCTTCCTGGAGATATGCTTCCAAAGGACTAGTCCTTGAATATTTGAAAAAGTCAATCCAAACGGAAGAGTCAACTAATATTTTTGGACTAGGCATTATTTTCGATCTCTGCTTATATCTAAATCAAGATCCAAGTCTATGGTGCCTTTCATAGAAATCAGTCTTTTGCGCTTATTTTGAGCGATTTTTTCTTCCAAGACTAACTTCACAGCTTGACTTTTGGTACTTGCCCCGGTGATTTTCATTACCTCTTTTAATAATTCCTCAGGGATATCAATGGTAGTTCGCATAAATAATGGTGTATTTGTGCATAAATTTTTATGTAAGATATTAAAAATTTTAAAGCCACGAAAATTTAAAATTCCTGACTTTGCTCAAGTATTGGGTTTTTCTTTTCCACTCTTCCCAAATTGGGTGCAAATTAATTTTTGATTGAGTTTATTTACCTTGTCAAAAGCCCAAAATGATCATGAAGCAAAATCAGGAATACTCATTATTCCTTCTTGGATTACTTGAGAACAGCGCTGAACAGCAATCTCTGGATTGGTTGGAGCAAAAAGTTTCAAAAATTAAGGATGCCTCCAGTCCTACCGGCTTTTTTCTGGCTTTTTCACAGGCATCAAGGTTTTTTTCAAAAGATCCGCTCAAACTGAGCGATGCGAAAAAAAACAAAGCTGTGCAGCTGGTAGAAGGATTTGACCCTAGTCATTGGAATCTATTACAATCAGCAAGAACCTACTTGTTGCTTCATCTTAATTTGGAACAGGAAGATTGGTTGGAGGCAGTCAATCAGCTTTTTGAGACAGGGGATTTGTATGAGCAAGCAGCGCTATATGCAGCGCTTCCGCTGTTGCCTTTTCAAGAGGAGCTTTTGCCAAGGGCAATTGATGGCTGCCGAACCAATATGACTTTGGTATTCGATGCGATTGCTTTGAATAATCCATTCCCTAGAAGGAATTTCCCTGAGCTTAATTGGAATCAACTGGTTTTGAAGGCCATTTTTATGCAGCGGCCTCTATATCAAATTCAAGGGCTAGAGGAGCGAAGAAACCGAGCACTTGCTGAGATTGCTTCTGATTTTGCTCATGAGCGCTGGGCAGCAGGTCGAAATGTAATGCCGGAGCTTTGGCGATTGGTTGTGCCTTTTATGAATGATCAATACCTTGCCGATCTTCGTCAGGTCCTAAGTTCTACTGATTCGCTTGAGCAAGAGGGTGGAGCCTTGGCCCTCTATCAAAGTGATTTTGCTCCGGCAAAAGCTTTGTTAGCGGATTTTCCCGATCTACTGACACAAGTAGAATCTGGAGAAATCACATGGGAAAAAATCGGGATAGAATTCCAGAATTCCCGTGTTTAAATTAAAATTTGACAGGATAAATAATCAAAAATTATGGCAAGATATATAGATCCACATATTCACTTGGTTTCCCGCACCACTGATGACTATGAAGCCATGCAAAAAGCTGGTATTGTAGCCACGATCGAACCCGCTTTTTGGCTGGGGCAGCCTCGGACTGAGGTGGGGAGTTTCAAAGATTATTTCAGCACTCTGGTAGGCTGGGAGCGTTTCCGTGCCAGTCAATTTGGGATTGTGCATTATTGTACGATGGGCTTAAATTCAAAAGAGGCCAATAATATTCCCTTGGCAGAGCAAGTGATGGAGCTTTTGCCACTTTATGTGGGGAAGGAAGGAGTAGTCGCAATCGGAGAAATCGGCTATGATGATCAGACAGAAGCTGAGGATAGGTTCTATCGTGAGCAACTCGAATTAGCCAAAGAAGTGGATTTGCCTGTTTTGATACACACTCCTCACCGGGATAAGAAAAAGGGGACCTACCGCTCCATGGATGTGGCGGAGGAGCATGGGATGGATCCGGGATGGATTATCGTCGACCATAACAATGAAGAGACTGTCAAGGAGGTCTTGGATCGTGGATATTGGGCGGGATTTACCATTTATCCGCACACCAAGATGGGTTCGGAGCGAATGGTGGAAATCGTCAAGCAGTATGGACCTGAACGAATCATTGTCAATTCTGCTGCTGATTGGGGGATTTCTGATCCTTTGGCAGTGCCCAAAACTGCCGATCTGATGCGAAAAATGGGAATTCCTGAAGAGCATGTTCAGCTAGTCACTTATAAAAATGCGCTTGCTGCATTTTCACTTTCTGGGCAAATGCACGAAGATGATTGGTTGAAGGCTCCACCTATCGATCAGACTAAGAAAATGGGGGGTAATTCCGTACTTCGGGGAGGGCAGGTTCCAAGAGTGGAGGGGCCTTCTGATCGGGTAGAAAACTGATTCATGGCAAGCAAGCTATTCGCCTATCTCCAACTCACCCGTCCAGCCAATGTGGTGACAGCAATTGCGGATATTTGGGCAGGTTTTGCCATTGCCGGGGGTTGGTCCTACTTGATTTCAAATTGGGAACAAGGGTCGGGAGACTTTTGGCAAAATTTGCTTTGGCTTTCCTTGAGTACCATCGGGCTTTATGCGGGTGGCGTAGCTTTCAATGATATTGCTGATGCTGGCTTGGATGCCATAGAGCGACCCGAAAGGCCAATTCCAAGTGGAAGAGCATCAAAAAACGGAGCGATTCTGATGTCCTCATTGCTACTTTTAGGAGGAGTCTTAGCCGCCTTTCAAGTAAACCATTTAGCAGGAATTTTAGCAATTTCTGTGGCTTTTTGCGCTTTGCTGTATGACTATTGGGGTAAGCATCAAACAATCTTTGGACCGATCAATATGGGGCTTTGTCGGGCCGGGAACTTGCTGATGGGAGTGGCGGTAGCGCCTGAAGTTTTGAGCAAAATATGGCCGATTGGTCTCTTACCACTGATCTACGTTGCAGCCATTACCATGGTGAGTAGAGGAGAAGTGCACGGCAAAAACCGTAAAGCTCTTTTTGGTGGGTTTGGGATGTATACCTTTATCATTATGGTAATCTTTTTTACCGCAAAAATTCAGACAAGTGATTTTTGGCAGGTGATTCCATTTTTGGCGCTGCTATCCTACATGATTTTTCCACCGCTTATCAGAGCTATTCGGACCCAATCACCTCAATTTATCGGAAAATCCGTCAAAGCTGCCGTTATTTCATTGATTATCGTGAATGCTTCCCTTGCTGTGGCCTTTGAAGGTTGGATGATCGGGCTCGTGATTCTAGCGCTTTTGCCCTTATCTTTGGGCTTGGCCAAAGCCTTCGCTGTCACCTAGATGATGCCTTTGCGAAACTTTCGCTTGCTCAGACCTATTATCCCTGTATGAATACAATTTTGCAGCAGTCCTTCTCGGTTTCGTTTCAGTATCCAGTGTGCTTTACTGAAGACCTCTTTTCGCTTGCAAATACCCAATTTGTCGATGTTCTCGAAAAAGGGAAGCCTGTCAAAACCTATTTCGTCATAGATAGTGGGGTAGCGGAAGCTTTTCCGGATTTGATTTCAAAGATTAAATCTTACGCCACACATTTTAAAGACCGCTTTTTCCTTTGTGCAGACCCCTTGATTGTCCCTGGAGGAGAAGTCTGTAAGAACAATCCAAAAGTCTACCATCAGGTAGTGGAGGCAACTCATGAGTTTGGGATTGACCGTCATTCTTATATCGTGGCTATTGGAGGTGGGGCTGTTTTGGACATGGTAGGCTTTGCAGCTGCTATTTCACATCGTGGGATCCGATTGGTTCGTGTCCCGACGACTGTACTTTCTCAAAATGACTCTGGGGTAGGTGTAAAAAACAGCATCAACTACTTCGGAAAGAAGAATTACCTCGGTACTTTCACCACTCCTGTGGCCGTCCTAAATGACTTTAATTTCTTGAAGACGCTCGATGATCGAGATTGGCGAGCAGGGATAGCTGAGGCACTGAAAGTCGCTTTGATTAAGGATTTGAGTTTTTTCGAATGGCTGGAAAAGGAAGCATTGGCTCTTTCCAAAAGAGAAATGGAACCGATGAAAGCTCAAATCATTCGGTGTGCGCAGATGCATATGGACCATATTGCAGGAAAGGATCCCTTTGAATTCGGTTCTTCCCGCCCCTTGGATTTTGGACACTGGGCGGCCCATAAGCTCGAGCATCTCAGCCAATATCGTGTTCGGCATGGGGAGGCTGTCGCTATTGGCATTGCCTTGGATTCTTGTTATTCCCATCTATTGGGATGGATCAGCAAGGAGGATTTGGATCGGGTTTTTGGAGTGATTCGAACTTTAGGCTTCTCGCTTTATGAGCCTGAGCTTTCTGGCGAAAATCTCATTCAAGGCCTGCGGGAATTTCAGGAGCATTTGGGAGGTCAGTTGACGATTATGCTCTTGGAGGGGCTTGGTAAAGGAGTCGAGGTGCACGAAATGGATGAAAATCTTATTCAATCAGCAATCCAACTACTGGAAGAGGAAAACCGAACAATCAAAAATCATTGATTTATGCATATTGGGGACTTTCATCTGAGCTACTGTAGCAATATTCATCCCGGAGAAAGCTGGAAAGAGACTTTTGAAAATCTAAAAAAGTACATCCCTCAAGTACGCCAAAACCTGAGTTGGGAAGGAGCTTTTGGAATTGGTTTGCGCCTATCTCATGAGGCTAGCTTGGAACTGCAAAATCCGGAAAACCTGAAGGCTTTTCAGCAATGGCTTGAGTCAGCAAATGCCTATGTTTTCACGCTCAATTGTTTTCCTTACGGAAGTTTTCATTATACAAGAGTCAAAGACCAGGTTCATCAACCCGACTGGACGACTAAGGAACGGAAAGAATATACCATCCGGAGTTTTAGGCTCCTGGCTGAATTACTTCCTAGCGGTCAAGAAGGAGGGATTTCCACTTCGCCCGTTTCCTACAGGTATTGGTTTCCGAATAAAAAATCGACCGAAACAGCATTGGAAACTGCTGTTCAAAATTTTGCAGAAGTGGTCGCTGAGTTGGAAAAGATCGAACGAGAGACTGGTAAATATTTGCATTTGGATATTGAGCCTGAGCCGGATGGGATTTTAGAAAATTCGGATGAGATGATCTGGTTTTTCCAAGATTGGATGTTGACAAAGGGAGCAGATTTCTTGGTGTATCAGTATGGCTTTAGCCTTGAAAAGGCAAAGGAACTTATTCACCGTTATATTCAGGTTTGTTACGACGTCTGCCATTTTGCGATCGTTTATGAAAAGCCGGAAGTAACCTTTGAGAAGTTTGCGAAAGCAGGGATTAAAGTAGGGAAAATACAAGTATCAGCGGCCTTGCAAGTTAAGCTGGAGCAGGACCGAAATGCCATTCGAAATCAATTGGAAGCATTTGCTGAATCCACCTACCTGCACCAAGTGGTGGGTAGAAAAATGGATGGTGACTTGGTTTCCTATTCAGATTTGCCTGAGGCTTTGGAGCAACTTGACAGCGCAGTAGAAAATGAATGGAGAATCCACTTCCACGTGCCGCTCTTTGTTGAAAAATATGGGCAATTCTTTTCCACCCATTCCCAAATTGTCGAAGTTTTGGAATACTTGAAGCAAAATCCAGCCTTATGTCAGCATTTAGAGGTGGAGACCTACACTTGGGAAGTTTTGCCTGCCGATATGCAAGTCAGACTAGACGAATCAATCAGTCGTGAGTTGAGTTGGGTATTGGAAAGGTTGGGTTAGTATGTCTCAAATCTGATTTATAATGACTTAAGAAGTATAGAAAACTGAGCTATGCAATCAATAATTGACAAATGATTTTTTACATTCAATATCAGTAATCAATTCTACTCACTAGATGGAAAAGGATTATTCCTCACTTCTTGCTCTTGCAAAACAACAAATAAGTGAAGCTCAGATTAAGCTGTTAACAGCTTCCAATAAGGAGTTACTTTATCTTTATTGGAAGTTGGGGCATCTGATTTTACACCATCAAACCATAGAAGGCTGGGGTGCAAAAGTGATTGATTTGTTAAGCGCTGACCTAAAAAAAGAGCTGCCTAATCAAAAAGGGTTTTCTCCGAGAAATCTCAAATACATGAGAAAATTCGCTTTGGAGTATCAGGTACCTGTAATAAAAAGTCTAAATATTGCATCAGAAAAACTATTGGCTTCTATTCTAGAGCAGGATAAGGTCTTAAAAATAATTACAGAAATTGTGCAACAACTTATTGCACAAATAGCAACAAATGAAATTGTGCAACAACCTGTTGCACAAATTGATGATCAATTTTTTTATGACTCGATTATTTCCAGGGTTTCCTGGTCTCACCATGTCGTATTATTGGATAAAGAACCTGATTTAGGGAAAAGGTTGTGGTATATTCATAATACAATCGATCAGGGTGTAAGTAGAAATACCCTGATTTTTCAGATTGAAAGCGGATTGTTTGAACGTCAGGTGAAATCGAAGAAGCTTTCGAACTTTAAAAGTACCATGCCTCCTGTACAATCTGATTTTGCCAACTACCTACTAAAAGATCCATATATTTTTGACTTTGTTAATGCAAAAGAAAAGGCAGATGAGCGAAATATTGAGGAGCAATTAACGAATCATGTCACAAAATTCTTGTTAGAGCTAGGGAAAGGTTTTGCTTTTATAGGTAGGCAAATGCACTTTGAAATTGGAGGAAAGGATTTTTTCCTGGACCTTGTTTTTTATCACACCAGATTAAAATGTCATGTGGTAGTAGAATTAAAAGCTCGAGAATTCCAACCTGGAGACGCGAGTCAACTTAATTTTTATGTAAACCTTGCGAATGACCACTTAAAATCAAAAGATGATCATGAAACCATTGGGTTACTTCTTTGCAAAGGAAAAAATGATGTGGTAGCTGAATATAGTTTGAAAGGGTTCTCAAATGCTTTTGGAATTTCAGATTATCAAATTTCTAAAGTTATCCCAGAAGAGCTCAGGTCAGAACTTCCTCAAATTGAGGATATTGAGCAAGAATTTAAAGAATAATTGAGTTGAAATGAAATGAAAAAAACCGTCGTCCTAAATATCGTAGCACTTTCATCCCGCGTAATTGGCGAGCATACGCCTTTTCTCAAAAGTTGGATAGAAAGTAAGCGAAAGGCCATCATCGAGCCCGTTTTACCAGCTGTGACCTGTTCCGCTCAATCGGTGTATTTGACAGGAAAAATGCCTGCTGAGAATGGAGTCGTCGGGAATGGATGGTATTTTCAGGATGAATGCGAAATCAAATTTTGGAGACAGTCCAATCGTTTAGTTCAGGGACCTAAAATTTGGGACAAGCTCAAAGCAGAAAACCCGGAATTTGTCTGCGCGAATATGTTTTGGTGGTACAATATGTACTCTTCAGTCGATATCGCAGTGACTCCACGGCCGCTTTATCCTGCTGATGGGCGAAAACTCCCGGATTGCCATAGCCAACCCATGGATCTGAGGGATCGATTACAGGAAGAATTGGGGACTTTTCCGCTCTTTTCCTTTTGGGGTCCCAATGCCAATATTACTTCCACGGACTGGATAGCGGAGGCGGCCAAGAAAGTAGATCATTGGTACAAGCCGACCTTAAACTTGGTCTATCTTCCCCATCTGGACTATGGACTGCAGAAGTATGGGCTGGATTTTGAAAAGATCGGTAAGCTACTTGAAGAGGTGGATTTGGTGGCCAAAGACTTGATTACCTATTTCGAAAATCAGGGTACCGAGGTCATTCTTCTCTCCGAGTACGGGATCACCAATGTTTCCCAACCCATCCATATCAACAGACTGCTGAGGTCTGCAGGTTGGGTTCAGGTGAAGAATGAATTGGGTCTCGAAACCTTGGACGCTGGCACTTCTCAGGCATTTGCCATTGCTGATCACCAAATCGCTCACGTGCATATTCAAGACAAAAGGGTCTACGATCAGGTAAAAAGCCTCTTGGAAAATACGCCTGGAATTGAAAAAGTTTTGGACAAGGAGGCTCAAAAGGAATATGGGTTAAATCATGATCGCTCAGGTGATTTGGTAGTGGTGGCTGACTCTGATTCCTGGTTTACGTATTATTTTTGGTTGGATGATGAAAAAGCACCCGACTATGCGCGCTGCGTGGATATTCATCGAAAGCCCGGATATGATCCTGTGGAATTGTTTTTAGATCCGAAAATTAAATTGCCGCTATTGAAAGTGGGCTCAAAGGTGCTTAAGAAAAAACTGGGATTCCGGTATCTGATGGATGTGATTCCATTGGAAGCGGAGCTAGTGAAAGGTTCGCATGGTCGAATTCCCGAAGAGGACGAGGACAAACCCATATTGGTAGGATCCGTAGAGTTGGTAAAGGCCAAAAAAATCAAACCGACCGAGGTTTTTGATTTGATCTATCGAGCGGTAAAGTCCTAAACCAAGCCTAGGGTCTTTTTGACAGATTGCAGATTTTCTTGTTTTTTGGGGGTTCGATGTTTTTTGCAATACTCCGTATGGTAGTGATGCTTTTCCAAAAATGTCAGTTGCAATTCATTCCAGGCCTGCTCTGAAAAATTAGGGTTAAAATGCTTGAGTTCTTCAAAAAGTGCACTTCCTTGCCGTTCGAAATCATCCGTGCCCAAATATTCCAAATCCGCATCTGCGATGATACGCTCCAATTGGTTGGTGGGGCTTTGGGGAATTTTGGTTGCCATAATCATTCCATGGATTTTCTTCAGGTCTTCTTTGGAAATGATATCACCTAGATAGTCAGTGGCGATTCCACATCCAATCTCCTCATGATTTTTTGGATTTTCAATAAATCCGGTATCATGGAAAAGGGCGGCTAGACGAAGCAGTTCTTTATCCTTTTTGTTTACATTTTCTACCTCAGCCAGAAATAGAGACTTTTCTATTACATATTCCGTATGGGCAGGATTATGATAGGTCAAGTATTCGGGAAGTTGATCCAGAATATCATGATGGATTTGTTGCTTTATTTTTTCAAAATCAATCATACGTGCTTTTTTCCCACTTGTTTGACGACTCCACCTTTTACCTCTTTGATAGTTTGTACATAAAAGAAGGCCTTTGGGTCAATTTCTTGAATAGCAAGCTTCATTCGATGGACCTCTAGCCGTGTCACCACTGTCATGATAATATCGCAGGGATGATGGATATGAAAGGTATCAGGAAGGTAACCTCGCTCGCCTTTGTAAACGGAGATAGCCTTTTTAAAATCCTTTACTATCAATTCTTTGACCAATTCGTGCTCTTTCGAAATAATTGTTAATGCGGTATACTCTTCAAAGCCCTCAACCACGTAGTCAGTTGTCTTGATTGCTGTGAAATAAGTCAGTATGGAATACATGGCAGGCTCGATGCCAAATACGAAGGCAGCGGATAGCATAATCAGTGAATTCAAGAAGACTGTGATTTCACTGGCAGAAAGTGCAGAGTTTTTGTGAAAATACTCTGTCACAACCTCGAATCCATCAATCAATCCTCCTCCGCGAATAATCAGTCCAATGCCTGTCCCCATCAAGAACCCCCCAAATACGGCGATTAGTACCTTGTCTTCCGTTACAGTGGGTACTTCCAAAAAGTGAAGAACAATCGTCAGGAGAAATACCGAAAATCCACTTTGGATTGCGAAAGTCTTTCCGATTATTTTCCAAGCCATAAAAAGGAATGGAAGATTCAATACCACCAAAAGTAAGTTAAGATTTATCCCAAAACCTAGATTGACCAAAATGGCAATACCCGTCACGCCACCATCCAAAAATTTATTGGGAAGCATAAAGGCTTCTAAGGCTATCGCCGCAAGAGCAACGCCGCAAATGGTGTAAACCAAGGATTGTGGTGAAAGGATGGAAGCCCAATCTATTTTTTGCTGTGATGACTGCTTCATCCTTTAGATTTAATTAAAAATACCTTCACTATTTAAGGCAATAATTGCAGATAAGTCTTCAATATCAAAATTTTTGATCTTTTAAGAAAATAATTATTTAGTAGTTTAGCAAGTAAGACCTTATTTATTTTTGGTCTCTCGAGCTTGATTATAAGAAAGCGCCGACCCTAAAAGGATCTTCGGATCGGCTTCTATCTTTTAATGTTGAAGCGAAGTAGTCACTTTTGGGGCTTCTTTAGTCCAAGAACTGATATCCAACTTTCTTGGGTTGGGATAGATTTCATCCAAGGTATTTCCATCGTAAATACGCCCGTTTTTGACCACATGGCTGATGGTATTGGTGTTTCGGATGTTGTCCAAGGGATTTTCTGAAAGAATCACTAAGTCCGCTAGCTTTCCTTTCTCGATACTACCCAACTCCTGATCCAATCCAAGGGCCTCCGCACCTAGAATTGTAGCAGTCCGTAATGCGTCCAAATTACTCATACCACCGCTTGCCACAGTCCATAGCTCCCAATGATATCCAAGCCCCTGCAGCTGACCGTGAGATCCTACCCCTGCCAGTCCGCCCTGCTTGACGATATCATTGATTCCTCTGCCATGATCTTCGAATACATGGTCTTCAGGAGCAAACCAGCCTCCGAGGCTTCCCACTCTACGTCTAGCTTTAGAATTCATCTCTGTGTAAGGAGTAAAGCGATTAAGCTTCGGATCGTGAAGAGGGCTTTCTGTCGTGTAGAAGTAGTTTTCTGCCCAAGGTCCACCATAGGCCACTAGCAAGGTTGGGGTGACAGCCATTTTGCTTTCTGCAATGGTTCGAGTCACATCCGAGTATAGTGGGTAGATTGGGATCGCATGCTCATGGCCCGGATACCCATCGAATAGCTGGGTCATGTTGAGTTTGTAGTCCAACCCTCCCTCAGTGGTAGGCATAAGTTTCTGCTCTTTAGCAGCCATGATGACCCACTGTCGGTGTTGACGGTTGCCGACCAGATACATTTTGATGTATTGCGTATTGTAGTACTTCGAGTATTGCTTGAGGACGTTTTTAGTCTGTTCTAGGGATTTTAGGTTGTACATCCAGAAGCCTACACCAGGTCCTGTTGAATATACTCTTGGCCCGGGAATCATTCCTGCATCGACCATGTCAGCATAGGTTAGTACATCGGTAGTCGCAGTCTGAGGATCTCTGGTTGTTGTCACTCCATAAGCTAGGTTGGCCGCGTAGATCCATACTGTGTTTTTGTGAAGATTCCAAGTTGGCCACATGTGAGCATGCGTGTCCACAAATCCTGGAGTGACAGTTTTACCGGTGATATCGATTACCTCGGCTCCAGAAGAATCAAGAGTACCTGTTTTCCCAACTTCCAAAATTCGGTTGTCTTCGATCAGTATATCTCCATTTTCAATGACTTCTGCACCTTTCATGGTTACAATGCGAGCATTTTTCAGAAGGATTTTTCCTTTAGGAATGTCTCTATCGAAGTAGACCTTCACTTGAAATTCCTCAGGTTTGTAGCTCTCTTTTTCCTTTTGCTCAGCTTTATAAATGCTATCTGCTTTTGCAAGCGCCTTATCTGCTTTGAATAGGGAGTCAATTCGTTTTTTCTCTGCTTTTGCCAGCGAATCCGCCAATTTCACAGCTTCTTCACCTTTAGCTTTGAGTGTAGATACACTGTCTGCATCTGCCAGCATTTTGGATTTTTTGGCTGCTGCTACAGAATCCTCGATTGCCTCTGCTCGTGTCAAATCATAGACCCAATGACCATTGCCAAGGGACCAGTGGATTTTCTCCCCATTAGCCTCCCAAGCAGGCCACTCCCCGCCGATTTCGGTCAGTTGTCTGGAAGGAAAACTGCTTGATTTTGGATCGGCTACATTGATGGTAGGTGTTTTCCCCACCTGAGGAATCGTGACGACGTAGACATTATTATTGATCTGTGCGATGGCTTTGTTTCCTTTTGGTGCCATAAGGATGGAGCTGGCACTAGATGGACGCATCTGAGGTTCTTGCGCTGATGCTCCTTCCGGTAGCATGCAGTAGTTTAGTGCCGCTGCATTGGAAAAAGGCTTACCCATCACATAGCGGAAGTCATTTAGACTTTCATGATCGTGATTTTCATGTGGGTCCAATACCGAACCGAAAGGTGTGATTCCTGTGATTTTGGCATGGGTTTTTTCATCAGTACCGTCCCATTTGATACTCATCAGTGAACCTCCGGGACCGTTTAGGTAGATTCTGCTCGTATCCTGGGTAAAGTGGGCATTGCCGATATTTCTAGCTTCTTTGATCGTCCGTAGTGAGCCTCCTGCTGCTGGTATCCAGCCCAAAACTGACTCTGCACCACTGATGCCAGGGCCTTCTGATTCTTCCATGAGGCGTTTATCCCCTTTGAAGACTACAATTTTTCCATTTGGACCCCAGACAGGTCCCATATACAAGGCACTTTCAGCCGTTAGTCTGCTGATAGTTCCATTACGGCCAAAGGAAGCTTTATACAAATGTCCTCCTTCATTTTCGTCCCATGTGGTAAAAACCAATTGATTGCCATCAGGGCTCCAAGAAGGCATGGCTTCGGTAAAATTATGCTCACTCACCCGGGAAGGTTTTCCATCCGGAAAATCCATGACATACAATCTGTTCAAAACGGTGAATGCTAGCTTTTTTCCGTCAGGAGATGGAACCGCATCCCGGATTTGGGTGGCTAGTTTAGCGGAATCTTTTATCTCATAATTGAAATAAAGCCGAGGCCCCATTGCGAGCTTCACCTCTGCTTCGAATGGGATTTCCATGGCTTCTGAACCATCTACAGGAATCTTCCAGAGCTTTCCTCCATAGGAGGCAATGACATGTTGGCTATCCGGAGTGAAAGCCATGGCTGGAAGTACGCCCTGTGGCGCAATGGATTCCTGCTCGTCCCGCTGCACGGGGTAGGCTAGCCACTTTTCGTCACCAGACTGAAGGTCTCGGATGACCAGTCCTGTCTTATCATCCCAGCGGGAGCCATAGACCATCCACTTTCCATCGTCAGATAGGGTTGGGGTGAAAGCTGAACCATAGCGGGAAGTGATGCTGGTGATATGCCCTTCCTCTAGGTCATAAGTACCGATTTGATACTGAGGGAGTAGGGCATTGTAATTCCAAGAACCGGTCCGATGAGAAAAGTAAACTTTCTTGCCGTCAGCGCTGACAAAGGGATCGATCGTCTTCATAGAAGATGGCTCAGGATTGAGCTGAATACCTCCTCCGCCATCTTTGTGATACATCCAGAGCTTGGTGATTCTACGGCCCTTGGCTACGACAATGTACTCTCCGTCCGGAGTCCAGTCCGCACTTGGTACGTCTCCGGTTTTATCCTTCGTGACTTGAACAGTATCCTTTTTCTCAGTATCGATGTACCAGAGATTATCGTTTCCGGCTCGGTCTGACGTAAAGAGAATTTTCTTTCCATCAGGTGAAAATCGAGGGTGAGTCTCGTAGGCTATTCCTGTAGTGATGGGGGTAGCTTTGCCACCTTCCATAGGAATCGTGTAGATATCTCCCATCAGATCAAAGGCAATAGTCTTTCCATCCGGGCTAACATCGACACTCATCCAGGTGCCTTCAGCTGTAGTGAATTTTACCTCCCGCTCCGGCTTCAGCGGTAGCTCTTTGAACTTAGGGTAATCTAGAGAGTCCTTGGAGGTGCTATCAGATTGGACTAAGGTATTTATTTTAAAGTTTTCTACAGCCACGTTTGGCTTTGTAACAAAGGAGCTCAAGCTCAAAATTGAACTTGAGAATAGCATGAGTGCTAAGGTTTGAGATTTTCTCATTCGGGTCAAAGTTAAGAAGCATTAATCTACTGTTATTCTTTGGCTTTGCCCAATAATTCTTAGTCTTACAAAGAAATGATTTCTGTTAGGGATGGGTTAAAAGGGTAGGTCTCTGGATTGGAAGAAAATTTCATCCTCATTTCCCGCTTCTAAATTGTACTTCTGGATATCTTTATTCCAATAAAATTTTTTGTCAAAAAAGAATGAATAATCAAAAGTTGGCCCTCTTTCATTTATTTGTTCTACCTGTTCAAAGTCTTTATTAAATATCAATATTTGCGTATCTGTCACGAAATTTCGATTATTAAGCTGTTCAAGAGTGATCCCTTTTCTTACTGTTCTTAGATATAGTTCATTCTCTTCATCAAAAATTAATCCTTCATAACAATCATTCATCCAATAATAAGAGTTTTGGATTCTGGCCGGTTCTATTTCTGAGTTTCTTCGATCTATCGGAATCACCTCCCCAACTAATTCACTGGATGCAGGATAGCGCTTGACTCCTGATTCAAAATCCGTCACGTATAAATCATCAGATAAGGGATAGCTAATGACGAATTTATCAATCTTATCATTATAGATGATGCTCATCATTTTCAATTGTTGAGAAATATTTTTGTCAGAGTAGACCTCAGGATAATCTATTTCAAACTCTTTAACCGATCCATCAGAAAGGTCTATTTTAGCGATTTTGTTATACTTTGGATTAAAATTTTCTGGGATTTCTATAGGCATAATTGGTAAAACTTGCATGTAAACACTTCCTTTTCGATAAGCTATAGAAGTATTTAATGCTATAGAACCAAAGCCAGAAGGGTAATCGCTTAAATCAATCTTCTTGTAAGCTTCACCTGAAATATCGCTAAGAAAAATCTGTCTAAGCGGTCCACTATATAAAACAACTGTGTCTTCATTGATAAATTTAATGGAAGAATTTAAGCCCATACCGGGGATTGCATTAGGTCCATTTTGATCAATTTTAACTTTTCTCTCCAATGTTTGGGATTGGATGTCAAAATAGTCGATTGAGTATCTATTTGGATTAAACCAAATTAGTTTTGGCTTGCCGTCTATTTCCGCATGCTGGCTATAGTAATTCCAAAGAGGAGTTTCTGCATCTAATGGTAGTGAATAGTTTTCAGCTAAAGAAAGCGACTTTGATTTGAAGGTATTTTCTTGGTTTGCTTTATCTGCCTTTCCATTTGTGCAGGAGAACGATATTAAAATAAGATAAATGAATATAATTTCTCTCATAGGTAATAAAATTAGGACGTATAGAACGGGAGATTCAATGCTAGTGCAATGCACTAACATTGAATTGATAATAAAACTATAATTTTTTAACCTCCAATTACTGGTTCTCCATAAAAACAGATTTCTCCATCATTAATTGGATTACAACTGGCAAGATCTCCTCCCTTATCTCGTATGATCATGCATTTTCCCACTGTTTGACCTGGATCAGGTACTGTGTCACAAGTAGATTGAGCGTTTAATTGAAAACTCATGGCAACAAAAATGATTGCCGAAAACAAAATTACTTTAAATGTTTTCATGATATATTGAATTTAGTTTCAATAAAATAAAATAAAATAAAATAAAATAAAATAAAATAAAATAAAATAAAATAAAATAAAATAAAATAACAAATGATTAGCTGATTTTTTTTACCAGACTAGTTTTAAGTATGGTATATTATTTAATACTTGAGACAACCTCCAAAACTTTTACTGGGTGGGTTTTATTTTTCATTTTGATCTCCCCAATCTCACGGAAACTGAACTCGGTCATGTAGGGAGCCGCATTTTTTTCTAATACTAATATTTCACCGGGCTTGGCTGCAGTTTGCAATCGGGCAGCCACATTCACAGCATCTCCGATGACGGTATAATCCAATCTTCTAAGCGATTTGGACCCAATATTCCCTGATACCATTTCGCCCGGATTTACGCCGATGGAGACCTGGGGTTTAAAATTGTTTTCTTCCGAAAAAACTGGCATTTCATTGATTTTTGATCGAATCGCCAGACTGGCTCGTAAGGCTCTGGAAAAGTGATTTTCACCCTGAAAAACAGCCATCACGGCATCTCCGATAAACTTATCCACGCTGCCAGCCTCCTCGATGATTTCTTTGACCATGAGATCGAAATAGTCGTTCAAAAGACCCACTACGATATTTGGTTCTTCATTTTCGGAGATCTTGGTGAAAGCCACCAAGTCAATAAATGCCACCGATGCTTCGATCACTTCATTTTCCATCAAGCTAGACTCTAGCTCTTTATTTCCCATGAAGTTTAGGACCGTTTCGTCCACATACATCTTCAAAATATTATTTTCTCGCAGTGCCTTTAAGGTGGATTTGATCTGGTTTCGGTATTGAATGGTCTTTTCGAGAGTGATCTCCAGATCTCTGAAGTCTACCGGCTTGGTAATAAAATCAAAAGCACCGAGATTCATGGCTGTGCGGATATTTTCCATGTCCCCGTAGGCAGAGATGATGACAGTTTTCAGTAAGGAGTGTTTTTCCTTTACCTTTGAGAGAAGCGTAAGTCCATCCATTTCGGGCATATTGATATCGCTGAGAATCAAATCTATATCGGGATTTTCTTCCAGCAATTCTAATGCAATCCGACCATTCAGGGCAAATGAAAACTCCATCTCCCCCTCACGGATGCGTTTTCGAAATTTCTGTTTGATCAGAATTTCGAGATCAGCTTCATCATCAACTACGAGTATTTTGACCATTTTATTATTAATTGTGTCTTTCGATCAATTTGTTCACTTCTGCTTTCAGAGTGGTGAAATCTATAGGCTTGGTAAAAAACTCTTTCGCCCCTGATTCCATCGCTTTTTCATAATTCTGCAAATCTCCATAGGCTGAGATCATACTTACCTGAATATGAGGGAATTGCTGCTTGATGTTTTCCAAGAGTTCCAGGCCATTCATTCCAGGCATATTGATGTCAGAAAAAACATAGACTACTTTCGGAGGGTGTTCTGACCCGAGAACTTGTAAGGCTTCTTCTCCTGAAAATGCGAAAGCCAATTCGAGCATCCCGCTTTTCACTTCTTTTCTGAATTTTTGGCGAAAAAGCATTTCTACATCCTTTTCATCATCTACTATAAGGATTTTCATTAGGATTCATTTTTTGGGATAAATATTTCAAATTCAGTAAACTCATCAGGTTTACTTTTTACTTCAAGTCTTCCATTGTGGCCTTTGGTAATGATGTCATAGCTCATGGATAGGCCCAAGCCTGTCCCTTTTCCGGTGGGCTTGGTAGTGAAGAAAGGTTGGAAGATTTTATTTTGAATAGAAGTAGGAATTCCTTTTCCATTGTCTCGTACAGTGATTTTTACTCCTGAATTGGTCGCATGTGTTTTTACAATCACTGAGGGAAGAAAGTCATTTACTCCTTTCTGATTGAGCTCACGTTTCTTTTCATCTGCTGCATAAAACCCATTGTTGATCAAGTTGAGAAGTACTCGACCCACATCTCCTGGGACTACGTTTATTTTCTCCAAGCTATCGTCGGTTTCTATTTTAAAATCCGCATTGAAGGATTTGTCTTTGGCTCGAAGTCCGTGGTAAGAAAGCCGCAAATATTCGTCGGCTAATTCATTGATATCGGTTGGCTCTTTCTGTCCCGTACTGCTTCGGCTATGGAGCAGCATTCCTTTGACGATGGAGTCTGCCCGCTTCCCGTGCACCATGATTTTTTCCAGATTGGATTTAAGATCGCTCAGGATTTCAATCGCCTCCTCTTGATTGCCGGAGGCCAATTCTTCTTTGGCTTCTTCGATCAATTCGGTGCTGACATCGGAGAAATTGTTGACAAAGTTGAGCGGGTTTTGGATTTCATGGGCTATGCCTGCTGTCAGTTCCCCGAGCGAGGCCATTTTCTCAGCGTGAATTAGTTGTGTCTGAGCAGCTTTGAGCTCGTCAAGTGCCTTGACCAATTCATTCTTCTGTTTGGTGAGTTCGGTCGTACGTTCGGCTACTTGTTTTTCGAGTTGGGTTTTGAGTGCCTCGGTGATTTTGTATTCTTTCTCTTTTTCAAGGGCTTTTTGCTTTTCTTTTTCCAGTGCCTTGCGCTGCTTGGTATTATTGATCCACATCACAATAGCCCATAAAATGGCAAAGCCTCCAGCACTTTCGAAGTAGATTTCAAGGGAGTTGTAAAGACTTGAGCTGATCATTTCGGTAATGGTCTCCAATACCATGATGGCCATAATCGGCAACCAAGCGTATATCATTCCTTTTCGGTGCTGCAGTTCTGGGTTTCGAATGGTCACATAAACGATGATTCCTCCCAAAATAAAATTGAGCATCCCTGCTAGTGGAGATATATACCCTATCCCTAGTTTCGCGATAGTCAATAAAATACCCGCAACAGCCATCCCCCCTTTGATGATACGCTTCCATTCCTGAGACACCTCAATAGGTCCCATGGAACGTTGCAGATAGTACAACAAAATCAAAAGAATGAATCCGAGATTCATAGGCTAGGTGGTTTTTTTGGGTTTTACTGGAAGAAATATAGTAAAAGTCGTGCTAGAATTCTCACCCGTCTGACTTTCAACACTTATATCACCCTGATAAGACTTAATGGTATCATAGCTCAGAGACAGCCCCAAACCTGTTCCGAGTCCAGTTGGCTTGGTGGTAAAAAAGGGTTGAAATATTTTACCGATGATGTCTTGAGGAATGCCTGTTCCGTTATCAGAAATTTTAATTTCAATACCCTTTTTGACTTTATGCGTACTGATTTTCACTTTCGGGATAAAGTCAGGATCCTTGCTCTGCTTGGCTTTTTCTTGGGCTGCATAGAAGGAATTGTTACACATATTGATCAGAATTCGGGAGATTTCCTGCCTGATCACTTCTGGCTGGGGTAGCTTTTCGGAAAGCTCCTTATAGTATTCACCCTTGAAATCCTTTTCTTTTGCACGGATTCCATGGTAGCTAAGTCGAATGGATTCATCTGCAACCATATTGATATCAACGGGCTCTTTGGTGCCCATGCTTGCCTTGGAGTGTTGGAGCATGGCTTTGACGATGGCGTCCGCTCGCATGCTGTGAGTGGCGATGCGATCCATATTTTCCTTTACGTCCTTGGCAATATTTCTCGCCTCTTCAAAATCCCCGGATTCGATTTCCTCATACATCTCCTCGACCAGCTCATGACTTACTTCAGAGAAGTTTTTGACAAAATTCAAGGGATTCTGAATCTCATGAGCTATTCCTGCGGTGAGCTCCCCAAGTGAGGCCATTTTTTCGGCCTGAATCAGTTGTGATTGTGTTGACTTGAGGTTTTCGTGTGCAGACTCAAGGTCCTTGTAAGCTTTTTCGATTTCCCGAGCATGGGCAAGTTCTCGTTCTTTGGCTTTTTCTCTTTCTGCTTTCAGCACCCGGTTCCGTTGGTACAAATGAAGGGGATAAATCAAAGACAAGAATAAAATGGTATAAATCGTATAGGCCCACCAGCTGCGGTACCAAGGAGGAAGAACAGTGAAAGAAAAGCTGATCGGTTCAGTCCATTCTCCTGATTGATCTTCGATTGGGCCTTTGATTCTTGCCCTTACTTCAAATTTGTAGCTGCCTTCTTGAATGTTTCCGAAAGTGGCAGAGGTACGTCTGAGGACAGGTCCCCATTCAGATTCGTAGCCATTGAGCCGGTATTGGTATTCGATTAAGTCAGGTTTGGACAATTCATCTGTCCCGTATTCGATATTGATTTGATTGTGGCGATAAGGCAAAACCAGCTTTTGGGGAATGGGGAAGAATCCATCCACACTTTCAAAACTCACCCCTTTGAATCTACGGCTTAGATTACTCTCTTCACTGGGATTGAGTCTTCTTTTGATAGTGATGAGTTGGTCTGTGGCTAGAAGCTCGGGAGAAACCTTTTCTGCATTCTGTAGAGACTGCCAAGGAATTATTTCCTCATTTAGGCGGACTTGTTTCAGTAAAAGTTTGGGTTGACTTTGATTGCTCTCATTTTGGGAAAGGTCAAAGCGTACCAAGCCATTTTTAACGCTTCCGGTACCGGCCCAGAGAATCCCATCCCGATCAAGGAGTAGTGCATTTTCCCCATCAGTTAAATCCTTGACAGGATAGCCCGTTTCCGAATTAAAAATACTCAGGTTTTGAAGGGGGTTATCGGCATCAGGGTCAAAATCAAAAATCGCCAAACCTTGGTTGGTACCCAAGCTGATTGTTGGCCCTGGTAGATCTGTGATTTGAAGAATGACATTATCAGGAAGTCCTTGCTCGGTATCGATCGATAAGAAGTTGGGAAGATGGTCAGGACTTTCACTTAAAGTTTTGATGTCCTCAACAAACAAAACGCTTACTCCATGTCCGGTACCTATCCAAATATTACCCAGCTCATCTTCGGTCAATCGCAATACTGCATTGTCGATCAAGCCTTGATCCATAGAGAAATTGATGAATTTTTCCCCATCAAAGCGAGTAATGCCGCCATCAACTGCCCCAAACCAAATCGCTCCGGTTTGGTCTTCAATGATATCTAGAACCTCATTTCCGATGATTCCCTGGTCAGTTGTATAATGAGTTAAGGTTTCATCTTTCCATCGAACCACCCCATCATAGGTCCCCATCCAGATGGCACCGTTTCGGTCTTGGGTAAGGCACAAAATCTCATCACTGGGAAGTCCAGACTGACTGTCAAAGATGGTCACCACATCTGCTTCAATAATTGATACACCATCCCCACCTGTTCCTAGCCAAATCCGATTATTTTCATCTTCCAAAATCGCATGGATCACATCTCCGGATAGCCCTTGATCAGAAGAAAGGGTGGTAAAGGACTTACCGTCATACTTGCTCACTCCCCATCCAGCTGTGCCAAACCAGTGATTTCCTTCCCGGTCCTGAAGGCCAGAAAGTACAAGATTGCCAGCCAGGCCTTGTTGATTGGTAAAGCTGGTAAAAGCCAATCCATCCAATCGGCTGACACCGCCACCATCTGTACAAAACCAAAGATTCCCGTGACTATCCTTTGCCAGATCGAGGACACTGTTACTAGCAAGACCTTGTTCGGTAGTATAGCTGATAAAACGCTTACCATCAAACCGGCTTACTCCTGTCTCGGTGGCAATCCAGATTTGTTCATTTTTATCCGAAATGATACTTCTGACTACGTTTCCTGCCAAACCATCAGCTTTGTTGAAGTTTTGAAAAGCTTTTCCGTCGTATTTACTGATCCCTCCTCCCAAAGTTCCTATCCAAAGAAATCCATCCGCATCAGCATAGATTGCTCTAATCCGATCGTTTGGTAAGCCATCCTGAGTTGTGAAAGTTTTGAAAGTACTTCCATCAAACCGGCTCAATCCGTCACCATTCGTCCCGAACCAAAGATTCCCGTCTGAGTCTTTGGCCATGCTGATGACCACATCTCCTGCCAATCCATCGGACTGATCCAAAGTGGTGAAGTTCTCTCCGTCATATCGAATTACACCGATTCCACTAGACCCAAACCAGATATTGCCATCCCTATCTTCCACGATCGAATAGATAACATCGTCGCCTATTTGGTCATAGCCGAAGTTTTCAAAGGTCTTTCCGTCGAATTTGCTGATTCCTCTGCCGACGGTTCCAAACCAAATATTTCCCTTGGAATCCTCCAGCATACTTCGGACTATATTACTGGCAAGGCCTTGATTTTCGGTGTAGGTATAAAAGTCCAATCCATCAAATCGAGTCGCTCCTCCTCCATTGGTTCCAAACCAAATATGCCCTCGGGAGTCCACTAAGGCACTATTCACCCCGTCCAAAGCGAGTCCATCGTCCGAAGTATATTTTTTGAACTGTGAAACTCCTCCTTCTCCTAAAAATAATGGGTTGGAATCTTGGTCCAGGATCGGGTTCCCTTGCTCATCTCTAAGCATGGGAAGCATAGCCCTTTTTTCATTGTTGGGCTTGTTGAAATTTAGGATTCTGGACTTTGGAAGGCTGCTAAAAGAGACTTTTATCTCCCTTGGCTGATTCCCTTCTTCCAAATCCAAAAGTCTTTGAATAGGAGCTTTTACTAGATCATCGGTTTTGGTAACAGTTTTTTTTGACTCTGATTGGCAACCAAGCACCAGAATAAAGAAGCCGCCAAACAGCAAGACTTTGCCGTACTGGGTGAAGTCTAAAAGAGGAGTTTTCTCCAATTTTTCACTGAAAAAATTTTTGAATCTCATGGATTGATTTTAGTGCTTGTCTGATTCTGACTTCTGGTAAAAAGAGAAAATAAGTCTTCTGTAAATTCTACAAAAAATCGCATATAAATTGCTGATTATGAGATTTAAAAACATTTAATAATTGGGAAAATACAAAAACATTGACAGAAAAAATAGCTCCTTATCCCTTTTCTTCTGCAATGGAGAAGATATATTCTCCGAAATTCATTTCCAGAGGTATTTCATGTAAATCAGTAGATGAAAATAGAAATTTTAAGCTACCTTTTTTCCAGAAATCAATTCAAAATGAGTCAGCTATGAATTTTAAAATTTCATTTCTTGCATTATTGCTCTTTTCGCTTTTTATAAGGCCTGCATCTGCTTTGCAGGAATCCACTCCAGGCTATTTCATGCATCCCGATGTGCATGAAAACACGGTTGTTTTCGTAGCCGAGGGAGATATTTGGATGGCCCCACTTTCCGGGGGGATGGCTACCCGACTGACCACTCACCCAGGAGACGAGTCAGATCCCAAAATCTCACCAGATGGCCAATGGGTCGCCTACGCGGCTAGCTACGAAGGTCCGACTGAGGTCTATGTCATGCCGATTTCCGGAGGTCTTCCCAAAAGACTGACTTACGAACCTGCTGCTTCCATTCCCACAGCTTGGAAATCTGAATCGGAAGTGGCCTACACTTCTAACCAGTACTCCAATTTGCCACGACTGCGTACTGTAGTGGTAGATATGAATTCTAGGGAAAAAGAAATGCTTCCTCTGGAAATGGCGGCTGAGGGGAGCTTTGATCGAGAATCCAATACTTACTTTTTTGTGCGACCTACTTACCACAACAATGTAACCAAGCGATACAAGGGAGGGACAGCTCGCCAAGTCTGGAAATACAGCGATGGAGCTCCTGAAGCCGTCAAACTCACACAGAATTACGATGGGGAAGATCATCATCCGGTTTTTCATCAAGGTAGAGTTTACTTCATTTCTTCTCGTGATGGCATTCAGAATGTCTGGTCGATGAAGACCGATGGCTCGGATATTCAGCAGCACACCAAGGAAGAATCCTATGATGTCCGAGAGTATTCTCTTTCAGGAAACACGCTAGTTTATCGTTCAGGAGCCGATTTGTACCAGATGAGTTTGGGACAAGGGCAATCCGAAAAAATCGCCATTCGATTGGTTTCGGATTTTGATCAGCTTCGCGAAAAATGGGTGGACAACCCAGCCTCCTACATCACTAATATTTCGGTTTCCAATAATGGAGAGAAGGTTGCTTTGACTGCTAGGGGCCGGGTTTTTGTCTTTCCTGCAAAAGAAGGGCGAATGCTTCGACTAAGCCGAAAAGATGGCGTTCGCTATCGGGATGCGGTTTTCACCACAGATTCCAAGGATATTTTGACTTTTTCGGATGAAAGTGGAGAATTCGAAATCCATCAATATTCCGGTTTGGGTTTGGACCAAGGAAAGCAGTTGACGGAAAATGGCACCACGCTGCGATTCAACTTAACTCCATCGCCGGATGGAAAGTGGCTGGCTTGGACCGATCTGAATAATGACCTTTGGATTCGTAATCTTTCCACGGGAAAAGCCATCAAAGCCAATCTCACAGATGAGGACTTGCATGGTAGCATGGCTTGGTCTCCCGATAGTCAATGGCTAGCCTATGGGCAGGCTGCTTCCAATACTTTTACTCAGCTATTTGTATTTAATCCGTCTTCTGGGAAGCGGGTCACGCTAACTTCTGACCGGACCAACAGCCTCAATCCACAATGGAGTGCAGATGGGAACTGGGTTTATTTCCTCTCTGACAGGAACTTCGAAACCAAGGTGGGTAGTCCTTGGGGGCAGCGACAGCCAGAGCCTTTCTGGGAAAAGCAGATGAAGATTTACCACATTCCTTTGAAGAAGGGCTTGATTTCTCCTTTCACTCCCAAAAACGAACTGAAAGCGGAAGAGAAGAAATCTGAAGGTCCAGTGACGGTAACCATTGATGAAGAAGGATTGATGGAGCGAGTGCAGGAGGTTCCTGTACCAGCTGGAAATTATAAAAATCTGATTGTGACGGATAAGGCTTTGTATTACCATCGAGTGGGTCCGGGCCCAGGTATTTATTATGGCGGCGGGGCATCCAATGATGATGAGCCTGCCTTGATGATGACTCCGATTTCGGAAAAAGCTGAGCAGAAGGTTTTCGCAGACAAAATCAACAGCTATGCGGTCTCAGCCAACAATAAATACGCTTTGCTAAGACAAGGGTCGAACCATTTCTTGGTGGAATTGGGGACTTCACCCGTTTCTGATTTATCAAAAAATAGATTGGATCTAAGTGGCTGGAAATTCAGCATAGACCCTCGAGAAGACTGGAGGCAAATCTATACCGACGCCTGGCGAATGGAGCGGGATTATTTCTACGATGCAGGGATGCATGGGGTAGATTGGGATAAAATGCATGAAAAATACATGCCTTTGGTGGATCGAGTAACTACCCGAAATGAGCTTTCGGATGTGATTGGGGAGTTGATTGGCGAACTCTCTGTTTTGCACACCTCAGTGGGTGGAGGTGATCTCCGGGATGGAGATGACAATATCCAATTTGGGATGCTGGGTGCGCGCTTTTCCAAAAATGAACAGGGATACCAAATTGACTACATCTATCAAAGTGATCCGGACTATCCGGACGAAAAATCACCTTTGAGCCATCCTGCTTATGGAATTCAGGAAGGTGATGTGATCACGCATATTGATGGGAATTCTGTGTTGGAAGTGGAGGATATGCAGGTATTGCTTCGTGACAAATCTGGCAAGCAAGTTCGGATAGCAGTAGCTGGAAAAGGAGATCACATCATTTATCCCATGAGTTCTCGGCAGGAGAGTAATCTCCGTTACAATGATTGGGAATATACCCGGAGACTGGAAACCGAAGCTAAATCCGACGGGGATATCGGATACGTCCACTTGCGAGCCATGACTTCTGGTGATATTGGACAGTGGTATCGGGATTTCTATCCGCAGTTTAAGAAGAAAGGCTTGGTCATCGATGTGCGCCATAATAGAGGAGGAAATATTGATTCCTTTATTCTGGAAAAACTCATTCGTGAGGCTTTCTTCTACTGGAAGAGCCGAACAGGAGAGCCCTATTGGAATATGAATTATGCATTCCGAGGGCATTTGGTCCTGTTGGTGGATGAGTTTACTGCTTCCGATGGGGAGGCATTTGCCGAAGGCTTCAGAAGATTAGGTTTGGGCAAAGCAATCGGAGCTAGGACCTGGGGAGGTGAAGTTTGGCTCTCCGGAGTGAATACCCTTTCGGATAATGGCATTGCACGGGCTCCGATGAATGGGGTTTATGGAGTCGTTGGTGGAGACACCAACGACGGCGAGGATGTGGAATGGCTGATCGAAGGAGTTGGTTTTATCCCGGACATCGAAGTGATTAATCTACCAAAAGCGACTTTCGAAGGAAAAGATGCTCAGCTTGATGCAGCGATAGAGCATTTGAAGGAGCTAATCAAAAAGGATCCTAGGGATGTTCCAGCACCTCCGGCTTATCCGGATTTGAGTTTTAAGAATGGAAAGGATTAAGCGCTAGAACAATCTCCAAAACTTAACTGGCGACAAGACCAGCCGATCTTTTCTTTTTCAAAGATTGGCTGGTCTTGTTGTTTTTTACTTGGAAAGTCATGGCTTAACTTCCTTTACTTCTTATTCCACTGCAAAACGATCTCTGTGATAAATAGCGGAACGGCCCAAGAAAGCCAAATTGCGGTAGGGCCTGTTTCCACAAATGGCCCCAAATCATCATAAAAAGGCTGTCTCGTCAACCATCGAAAAAGGACGAAGGCAAAGGTGATCACGTAGCTTCGGATCATCCATTCTTTGTGGAGGTTGATTCGGCGCAGAAGTATAAATCGAAAGGCCATCCCTGTGGTACCAAACCATGCAAAAGCCAAACCGATCAGGGATAAGCTCCAAGTCCAATGGAAATCAAGGGCGATGGTGAGTGAAAGTGTAATCGAGCTAATGACCGCGATCAAAATTCCACAGATATAGGCCATTCCCATCATGCGGTGGACTTTGAGATATCGGTTTCTAAAAGCTTTCCAAAATTGAAAGGGGCCTAAGGTGAGAGCGATGAGCCCCCCTGAAATATGGCCGATTAAAGGCCATTTCATTGCCCAATATTCTCCAAAAAAGGATTCCTCAAAGCCAAAGTACGGTAAGGCGTCATGGAGAATGAATTTGCCCGCGAATAGTATCAGGAAGCCCCAAACAAAAAGTAGAAGCCAGGCTTTGGGTTTGCTTGGGACAAGTGTGAGTTTAGTTTCCATTGGGGTTTCTCAGTTAGTGGTTTCAGGAGAAAGCCTATCCTAAGCTATTGAAGCCTCGTGTAGTTTCTTGGTATCCACGTATTGTTGAAATCCCGTGATTTTTCCATTTTTCACAGTCCAAACATGTGCAACCTGCGCGTTGTATGCTTTTCCGCTTTTATACTTGGCATCATATCGCAAAGTGGCTAGAACCTTTCCATGAAGCATTTCATGGATTTCGATGTCCTTTAGATTGAAGTATTCATGGTCTTGCAAAATGGGACCAAAAACTCCATTCAGAACTGCATCTGGACCTACATAGGGATTTCCTTTTGCGTATTCATTTCCTTCGGCTTCGTTCCAAACGATTTGAGAATCCATAGTCCCGAGAACTCCCGGTACATCTCCTTTGCTGAAAGCCTGATAGAGACTATCGACAACTGCTTTGTTTTCTGCGGATTCCTTGATTAAATTTTCCATGGTTTTATAAGATTAGTATTAGTGTGATTTATGGGCTTCCAGTTCGATTTCAATCAAAAATTCGGGCATGACCAAGCCTTTGACTTCAATCCACGAACCGGTAGGAAATTGCTTTTGATAGATTGAGCCTCTATAAGCTGCGTGCTCTAAAAAGGCAGGCATATCCGTGGTAAATACATTTTCTACCAGTACATCATCGAAGCTGCAGCCATAATGTGCCAAGACTTTTTCAAGGTCAGCATAGCAGTTTTTCATTTGCTGAAGAAAGTCGCCAACAGCCAAAGGATTACCTTCATCGTCCATACTTACTGCACCTGAAATCTTGATGCTAGCTCCGATTTTCACTGCGTGGGTATAGCCATAGGCTTTTTCGAGTTCGGGTCTAAGAGAGAAAAATTCTGGGGTTTGACTGCTCATCTCATTTTTTTTAGGTTAAAGGATGGAATAATCTTCAATTTCATTTGATCCTTCCCAAAAGGCTTAGGATGAAGGCCTATAAAATGTTTCCCCAATGAGTATTTTCCTTCCCCGGAAAATTCACAATTAAGTAATTGATATTCAATTGCATTTTATTGTATATTAATCGCATGAAGCGATTTTTTATCCTTGTTTTTGCATTGTTTCAGATTCAGCTAGAAGCTCAGGTAGTTTCAAAAGACGGTAAAGTCGAGTATTCAAAGGTTTTTGAGGAGACAGATGATTTTGGTTCGGATTACCTTGAAAAAATAGAGCAATCACTTCCTCCAGTGAAAGAGACCGAGTTGAGGCTGCAAATGCTCTGGGACCTGGGCTATTATTACCATACCAGAAATCTACGCAAATCCCTTTCCGTCATCAATCAAGGTCTGGAAGAGGCTCGAATGGCAGAAAGTGAGCTTTGGGAGGGTAGAATGCAGGTGGCTCAAGGTGCTATTATGCTGAGAATGGAACAACTCGATCAAGCAGAAGAGGTACTTCAAAGTGCTTTGGAAAAATTGCCCGAATCCGAAACTTGGCTTTTGCTCACCAACTTGGGCTATGTCCAGGAGCGAAGGGGAGACTTGGGAAAGGCTTTTGAATTGGCAACCCAAACTCTTCAACTCGGGGAGAAATACGGTGACAGGAAAGCCATGGCCATGGCCTATTCAGATATCAGCAACTTGTTTTGGAAGCAAGGCAAACCCGAGCAAGGCTTGGAATATGGACTGAAGTCTCTCGCCCTTTTTGAGGAGCGGGGAATCCAGGATTTAGATTTTGATTTTACCCTGCATGTGACTGGAAATAACCTGATTGCACTCGGGCGAAATGAGGAAGCACTTCTTTATTTCCAGAGATCTATTCGTATGGGCAAGCAATATGGCTTCTACAATAATCTCAGTGACACTTATATCGCCTTGACGGATCTTTATCTGGCATTGGGGGATTTTCAAAATGCAGAAACTTCCGGAAAGGAGGCACTCAAGTATGCCGAACTCCTCCAAAATGAGTTTATGGTCGTGCGCTCCCTACTTTCTTTGGGCAAAGTGAAAAAAGAGCAGGGGTTCTATCCCGATGCGATTACCTACCTTGGACGAAGTATCCGCACGGCTACCGAGGACTTTGGAGATCGGTATTTTTTGAGTTTGATCTATCGGGAATTGGCGGAAGCCTACGAGGGAGCAGGTGAAATTGCCAATTCCTATCAGGCGTTTAAGCGCTATCATGAGCTCGATCAATCTGTCTTCAATGCAGAGGCGGATCAGCGGATTGCCCAATTGCAAACTGAAATGGATGTAACCCAAAAGGAAGGAATTATTTCCCTTCAAGAGGAGGCGCTGAAGCGACAGAATATCATTCAGATTTTTACACTTCTATTCACCGCGTTGATGGTGTTTTTTCTCTTCTTCCTTTATCGGGTTTTTGTGAAGCGAAAAAAGTACAGCCAACTTTTGGAAAAGCAGAATCGAGAAAAAGAATTTTTGCTGAAAGAGATCCATCATCGGGTCAAAAACAATTTGGAGACTATTTCCAGCCTCTTGGCTTTGCAGACAGCTCAAATCGAAAATGAGGAGCTTCAGGACATCATGATCGAAAGCCAAAACCGGGTTCAAAGCATGGGGATGATCCATCAAAATCTCTATCAAGGAGAAAATTTGGCTGCGATCGAGATGAAAAATTATTTCAAAAATTTGGGCGCTTTTATCATTGATTCCTTCGATGATTCAGCACGGATAAGCTTGGAAGTAGAGATGGACCCCTTGGAGTTGGATGTGGATCGGGCGGTTCCGATTGGTCTGATTGTCAATGAGTTGATTACCAATTCGCTGAAGTATGCATTTCCCGATGGAAGAGAAGGTAAGATTCTGATCAGTTTGAAAAAAGATCAAGATCATCTGTATCTGAAAGTAGCAGATGATGGCGCTGGAATGAAGAAAAATAATCCCACTTTGGGAACGGGCTTTGGTACTCAGCTCGTGGCACTTTTGACTAAGCAGCTCGACGGAAAGATGACACTGAGCACCCAAAAAGGAACAGAATTATATTTTGAGTTTAAGACCAACAAAGCAGCATGAGTGAGAAGACCAGAATTTTGATCGTGGAGGATGATATGATTATCGCTGCGAATATTTCCCTGCAGCTCTCTAAGCTTGGCTATGAAGTCACTGGTATCGAGTCCCGGGGAGAGGATGCCGTCAATCATGCCGTTGAAAATCGTCCGGATATTATTTTGATGGACATTCGGCTGAAAGGGGCAATGAGTGGGATAGATGCTGCCAAAAAAATCCAGGAAAAGACCGCTATCCCTTTGATTTACCTGACTGCCAATGCTGACGAAGCTTCTTTTCAAAAGGCCAAAGAAACCAAACCCTATGCTTTTATTTCCAAGCCTTTTAACAAGTTAAATCTAGAGCGGACCATTGAATTGGTAGCGGAAAAAATCAAAGAGGAAAAAATTGAAACGGAAGATTCAGATTCGTTGATCGAGAGCCTGGATGACCGGATTTTTATTCGAAACAATGGGAAGCTGATCAAGCTGATGCTGGACGATATTCTCTATATCGAAGCTGATCGAAACTACTGTAATATTTTTACCAATAGCCATAATTATCTCATTGTCAGTCCATTGAATGCATTTTGCCAAAAGATTGAAAGTAGGGATTTTCTGCGGGTGCATCGCTCCTATGTGGTCAATCTTAAGAAGCTAGATGCGGTAGCCGATTCACATTTGGAAATTATGCGAAAGGTCATCCCTATCAGTAAAATGTATAAGGAGGATTTGATGCGGAGTATCAGGAAGGTATAGATTCAGTTGGTTTTACACTGGATTAGATTTCTATGTCATGGATGGATTTAATTGTAGAAATCAAATCGGTCGTCCCGATGGGACTTTGCCCTTGCTTATAGCTATCCATTATTCCAGAGGTTGAAACCTCTGGCAATAAGATGTTTCGTCCCTATGGGACTTAGAAAGTTCACAATCCGGATATTTTGATTTTAGTCCTGTTATTTTTAAATACTCAGTTTGAAAATTCCAGGTTGTTTCTTTCAAAATGCCGTAGGCCTGCCTGTTCGGACAGACAGGCATGGTTGGTGTTTTAGCCAGCCATTTCAATGGCTGGATTAATGGATGATTAATGTTTTGTAAATTGCTGTAGGCATGATCGATATTGTTTAAATTAGTTTAATACCAAAATCTAATCCGCCATGCCAAACACCTATTCAAAGATGTATTGCCAGGCTGTTTTTGCTGTGAAATACCGTAAAGCGATTATTAAAGATTCTTTCAAAAAGGAGTTTTTCGCAGTCATTGGGAATTTGATCAACGAAACTGGGGCAAAGACTTTAATCATAAATGGACATTTCGACCATGTTCATTGTTTGTTCCAGTTTTTTCCTAAGCAGGCAGTTTCTGAAATAATGAAAAATGCCAAGTCTAAATCATCTAAATGAATCCAGTCTACTTGAATACAGATTTGAATGGCAATCTGCGTTTGGCGCATTTACCTACAGTGAAAAAGAAATGAGAAAGGTTTATGACTACGTGAAAAATCAAGAAATTCACCACCAGAAAATGACTTTTAGAGAGGAATATCTGATGATGCTCAAAGCCCATAAAATCGATTTTCTGCCCGATTATTTATTTAAGGAGTTGGAATAGGAATCGGTCGTCCCGAAGGGACTTTGCCCTTGCTTATAGCTATCCATTATTCCAGAGGTTGAAACCTCTGGCAATAAGATGTTTCGTCCCTATGGGACTTAGAAAGTTCACAATCCGGATATTTTGATTTTAGTCCTGTTATTTTTAAATACTCAGTTTGAAAATTCCAGGTTGTTTTTTCAAAATGCCGTAGGCCTGCCTGTTCGGACAGACAGGCATGGTTGATGTTTTAGCCAGCCATTTCAATGGCTGGAAAAAATGATCGATACAGCTTAGAGAATGCCGTAGGCATGTGCGATTTTGTTAAAGGAAGGTACAACTTTACCCTCTAGCCATAATCCCTCCATCAATCGTATAGACGGATCCCGTAATCCAAGAGGCATCATCCGAAGCTAGGAACAATGCTAATTTGGCAATGTCTTCAGGTTCCCCTAAACGCTGGACCAAAGTATTTCTGCCCGCATTTTCCACCGCTTTTGCCGGATCGGGAAAGGCAACAGCTGATGCATGAATAAAGGGTGTGTCGACAGGTCCGGGGCAAATGCAATTGATTCGGACATGGGGAGCGTAATCAACCGCTGCCTGTTTGGCTAAAGCTACCAATCCTGCTTTGGATGCACAGTAAGCTGGATGATTGGGAAAGGATTTGAAAGCGGCAATGGATGAGTTGATTACCACCGAGGCATTGGGGCTTTTTTGAAGGTGTGGAAGGGATGCTTTTAGCAGGTGAAAAACTGAGGTCAAATTGACATTAAAGGTTTGAGTCCATGTTTCCAACGGTAAATCCGTAATTGATCCAAGACCCAGCATCCCCGCATTTGTGAGCAAGCCATCCAATTGCCCGAATTTTTCCAAAGCCAATTCAACGAGTCTTTGATTATAGCCCGGATCACTGACATCGCCTGCTAAGAAATAAGCTTCGGTTTGCAAAAGACTTAATAATTCCTCTGCAGCCTCCTCATTACGTCCGCTCAGAATAAGTTTTGCTCCTTCCCTAGAAAACTCTAAGGCCATAGCACGCCCCATGCCACTCGTAGCACCAGTTATGATAAAAGTCCTATTCTGAAGTTTCATATTGGGGTTTAGCTATCCGACTTTTCCATCTCCATTGATATCTTTTCCACTTTCCTCCTCCAGTACTTTCAGTGTTTTGATCAGTAGTTCTTGCGTCTTGCGCAATTCACTTTCCAGGTAGGTCACTCTAGCTTCCAAAGTGGAGGCTCTTGAGCTGTGACTGGAGATTTGACTTTGTTGGATAAGGTTCCAGAATAGTCCCATGGTTTATTTTATTTTTAGTTCCGATGAGTTTGATTTAAAATTTTTCGGGTAGTAGCACGCTTATTTTGTCAAAATTTTTAGGGAAGTCCTTAATGTTTCTTGTAATAAAATAAGCGCATTGGTTCGAAATAGCAGTTTGATAAAGGATTGCATCCTCCAAATCCTTAAATTCCGATTGAATAGCTCGCTCGATATCTTCTGAATTTGTTTGGGTTAAATGGACCAATAGATTGATTTTAGCTATCGTTTCTCTAATCACTTTGGGAGAGATATTTGATTTTTGAAGGACGTAGATAATAGTCTGAATACAAGAAACGGAGGTGAATAGTTTGACTTGTCGGTTGGCACTGGATTCTAAAAATTTTTGAACTCTACTTCCGAAATCGCCTCGATCTAAAATCAAATCAAGAAAAATATTAGTATCGATGAAAGCTCTATTTTTCATACTTTTCTCCTGCCGATTCTCGGATTACTTTTTTCCAATCTGTGTTCTCAGGAGCCCTTCCAGCAATTCCTCGTAGCTCCCCAATTAAAGCAAGTTGCTTTTCTTTGTCTTTTTCGATTTCCTTATTCAGGAGTTCTTCAATCAAAAATGAAAGACTTTGCTGCTTGTTTTGAGCTATTTTCCGACTTTTTTCTATGATTTCCTTATCGATACTAAGTGTAAGTTTTGTTTTCATTATACGTATAAAAATTTTCCTACGTATAAATATAAATAAACTTTTTAATACAAATGACTCAAGATATTTCTGGCTGAATGAAAAGGTCTCATAGCTGGTCGTTTTGGGGAAAATCCTATTTCATTTCCTTTTTTTTAATTGGTACTTACGGGTAGTACAATTCTAAAGGTAGAGCCTTCCCTTTCTTTACTTTCTAATAAAAGCTGTCCACCATGTGCTTGAATAATTTCATAGGCTAGAGATAAACCCAAACCTGTCCCAGAGCCGGTAGGCTTTGTGGTGAAAAATGGTTGGAAGATTTTCTCCTTAATGGACTCGGGTATTCCAATGCCATTGTCAATAACAGAAATAACGGCCTGGGGTCCTGAAACCGGATCTTTTGCCAAGGATGTGGTGATTTTGACAAGTGGTTTAAACTCCGCGCTGTTTTCTTTTGTTGATCTGTCCAAAACGGCGTAAAACCCATTATTCAAGAGGTTAAAAATCACTTTTCCTATTTCCTGTGGGATTACATTGACCTTGGGCAGATTCATATCAGTGGAGATATCCATCTCAATCTCCACGTCTTTGGAGATTATGTTTTTATACTTTGCCAAAAAGCTATGATATGATATCCTCAAAGATCCATTTGCTAATGCATTTAAATCTGTAGGTTCATTTTTACCCTGACCTTGCTTGCTGTGCTCAAGCATATTTTTTACGATTGCATCAGCTTGCAGACCGTGCTTTCTGATTCTCTCAAAATTGGATTTTACATCAGAAAGTAATTCTTGGATAATTTTCTCATCCCGGTTTTCTAGGCTTTTTCCGTACTCAGCAAGAATCTCATCAATCAACTCATCGCTGACCTCCGTGAAATTGTTTACAAAATTTAGTGGGTTTTGTATCTCATGAGCAATTCCTGAAGCTAGTTCCCCCATAGAGGCCATTTTTTCAGAATTGACAAGTTGTCTCTGAGTCTTTCTAAGATCTTTTAAGGTCTGCTCTAAGTCCTCCTTTTGTAGCTGTAGTTCGGCAGTTCGCTGATGTACTTTCCTTTCCAAATTATCATACAGCTGGGCGTTGGATATAGAGATGGCGATTTGAGTGGAGAGGGTCTGAAGTAATTCTTTATGAGAAACTGTAAAAGCTCCAATCGAAAGAGAGTTTTCTAAATATAAAATCGCCAAAAGCATCCCTTGATGAATGACTGGAAGGCACAAAATGGATTTTACCTTGGCTGAGTCTAAGTAGGGTGTTACCCCAAATTCAGGATGGTTTTGTGCATCTTCGAGCAACAAAGATTTATGGCTATTCAGCACATAATTGATAATCTCCTCTGGCAATTTTATGGCATTTGAGGGATAAGGAACGCCTTGTAATAGTTTGTATGACCTTGGATTGACGATGCCTTCAGCTTCAATTTTCCAGGAATCATCCGAATGCATAATGAAATAGCCTCTTTCGGCACCTGCATTTTCAAGCACCACTTCCATCATTTTGCTAAGTACACCTTTCAGAGTCACCTCTTGGGAGATAGCTGAAGAAGCCTTGATAAGTGTCTGGGAATCGAACATTTCAAGGGATTGAATAGTCCGTGTTGTTTCACTTATCGTCAAACTCTTTTGTTTTTGGCCTTTTTGAAAGAGTGTAGGGTAGATTTCCTGCAACTGGTTTACCTTATTGATTGCTCCATATTCGAGATAAGTCAAATAGGCGTCCTTCAGGTAAACTTCGCCAATTCTGCTTTTCCCATGATTTAGCATCATGATTCCGGCTTTTTCAAGGGCTATCGCCTTTAGAGGCAGCATTTCCTGCTTTGTAGCCTGGTCAATTGCTGCATCATACAGTTCCAATGCTTCTAATACATGACCTTCTTTATCCTTTTTGATTGCTTTGATGAGATCAATTCGAAACTGAAAGTTGTCAGGAATTGAAGAGTTCCATTTTTCTAAAATAGTGATCGATTCTTCAATGGAGTTTTGTAGATCTTCCTCAGGATTGGAGAGGTCAATCAACTCTAAAGCAATAAGTGGAAGGTAGATGTAATAATCTGCCAAAACCACCGAACCGGGGACGGCAGAAAGGTAGTTTTTGGCATTTGCCAAATGTTCGTATGCCCCTTTGGCATCTCCCAATAGATAGGATGAAAATCCTTTGTAGAGGGAGAAATAAAACCTTCCAAAATAGTTTTGCTCTTTTTCTAAAAGTGCGTAAATATTCTCTTCAGATTCAAATTCTTTGAGTGAAGAAGGGCCTCCCAAGTCGTGTATCAATTGATAAAAAACGAGAATGGTGCTTTTTACAAACTGATTTTTGGTTTTTTCTGCAATCTGTAATCCCTCATACATCCGCTCATCCAAGACAGACAAAGAACTTCCTGAAGTAGTAGTCACCTGCCCAAGACCTGAAATATTATATCCTGCAAATTGAAGCTCACCCGATTGAAGTCCCGAGGATAAGCCTTCTTTTAAATACCTGAAGCCTTCTTTCGCATGCCTCGCATAAATGTTCAGAAAAGCACCAAGTACAAAACAGGTATTGCTTCGCTGTCTAAGACTTTTCAGGTCGATGGAAAGCTGGTAAGATAAATCTCCAAAATCAAATCCCTGTTGATAGTCATTGAAAGCCATCCCACATAGAATACCGTAAGAGCTAAAGGCAGTACAGCTCTCGGCTACGTTACCATTTTCTATGGAATTTGCGGTGCTTGCCAAGACCAAGTAGGTCCACAAATTACTTTGCCCACCCAGAAAAGCAGGTGAAAGCATGTTGACGATCAGCTTTATTTTGATACTGGAAATTTCATCTTCGGAGAGAGTTCGATTTTTGAGGAGATCAAGTGGTTTTTTGCCCTGCATCAAGGAAATAATGGTTCCAAAACCCTGTCCGATTGCCGCTTCCAGTTCGCTGTCCGGAGGCGTCGTTAATCCAATCAGTTCCAGGCCTTTTCTTCCAAAATCCAATGCTTCTTGGAATTGGATCTTCATGGTGGAGAAAATAATAAGCTGATTGTAAATCAAAGCTTTCTCAAAATTGGAATTAGCGTAGCCCAAAACCTCATTTGCCAGATTAAGGGCTTTATTCTGATCTCCGGCGATAAACTCAACCTCAATTTGGGCAAAGGAAATATTCCAGATTAAATCATACTGATTGACCCAGGGTTTTTTGTCTTGGAGTAAGGCACTGGCCAGATTTAGTAGCTTCAATGATTCATCAAAGGCCACAGCATCCCGAGCTTTGATTCCTGCTTCATAGTTATACTTAGCAAGTTCTATTTGACTTTCAGGATCGGTGATTAAAGATTTGGCACGGTTCAATTGATTTGTGACACGAAAGACCCAATCTTCTTTTCCTCTGTCCAAGTATTCTTTAAAGAACTCTCCAATCTCTAAGTGTACTTGTTCCTTATTTTTAAGAAATAAATAGGCTGCTTGTTGAATTCGATCATGTACAAAAAAATAGTTGGTACCGTCAAAGAATAAAAAAGAGTCATTCAATGCAGGTGAAAGATCTTCTCTTAAGGTTGATTCTTTAAGACCATTTAAACCTGCTAATTCTGAACCAGAAAAATGATTACCGATAGCTGCACCAGTACCTAGGTAGTGCCTCACATTTTCCGGCAGTTTTTCCATTTGCTTCATCAGGAAATCCACCACGTTTTCAGTTGCACTTTCTATTGCTATTTCGGCTTCATTCCATTCCCATCTCCCCTTTTTAGGATCAGAATAAATCAATCCCTTTTCATGCAAACTTTCAATAAAGCGATGTACATAAAATGGGTTTCCACTGGTCTTTTCATGGATTTGTTTCGCAAACTCTACTACTTCAGCGTTATTCCTCATAAGGCAGTAAGCCAAAATCTTGTTGATCTCATCGATCGGCAAGAGCCCCAGTTCCAGCTGGTTAATAGTAATTCCAGATTTTTTCAAATCCTCAAACATCCTCCTCAAAGGATGATTAATGCTTACCTCAGTATCTCTAAAAGCCCCTACTATAAAGAAGGCTTGATTTTGATTATTCTTGAGAAGCTGCGAAAGTAAGTTCAAGCTAGCCAGGTCTATCCATTGTAAATCATCCAAAAATAAGGTGATTGGGTAGGGCTGGGAGGTGAAAACCTTGATAAATTCCGCAAAAACATATTCGAATCTGTTTTGAGACTCTAATGGGCTTAGGGATTCAATTTCGGCTTGTGGCCCGATTATTTTTTCTAAAGTTGGAAATACATCGGTCAGGAGTTTTCCGTTCTGTCCCAAGGCATTGATTAGGCGGTCTTTCCAAAAAGACAATGCTTTTTTATGCTCGCTCAATAATTGAGAAAGGAGGCTTTCAAAGGCCTGAATCAATCCACTGTATGGAATGGGCTGATTTAAGAGCTCAAATTTACCATGAAGGAAAAAGCCATTTTGCTCCAGTACAGGTTTTTTCAGTTCCTGAATTAAAGCTGATTTCCCGATTCCTGGACTCCCGTTTACCAAGAGTAACTGAGTTTCCTTCTTGTTTAAAGAATTCTCCCAATAGTCCATTAATTCTTTCAGTTCCTTCTCTCTACCAAATAGCTGCCTAGGCATCCTGAAAATGGTGGAGAAGTCGTATTCAGCTAGTTTGAATTCGGGTATTTCGCCTAATTCATCATAAAGCTCTGCACATTTCATTAAATCCTTTTCAAGCCCTTTTGCTGACTGATATCGATCATCGGCAGATTTCGATAAGAGCTTAAATATGATTTTCTCCAATACCGAAGGAATATTGGATAGATAGTTTTTGAATGGGGGAGGGGGAGATGCAATATGTTTATGGATAATCTGATAAGAATCCTCACCGTCAAATGGGAAAAACCCGGAAAGTAAACGGTAGAATAATACCCCTAAAGAATAGAAATCAGTTCGATAATCTGTTAATCTATTAATTCGACCTGTTTGCTCCGGAGATAGGTAATGAATTTTACCACCGGCAATTTTTTCTGAACTTATTTTTAAGAATGTAGCGGACACTCCAAAATCGATGAGTCGAATACTGGAGAAATCCTTTGCTACCAGAATATTATCAGAGCTTATGTCTCGATGAACGATTTTTTGCCGATGCATTTCCCCAACAGCATGGGTTATTTTTGGAGCGATTTTTAAGAATTCTTCTATTGATAAGCGATTGTTGTTTTTTAAAAAATTATCAAGTGACGTTCCTGCAAAAAACTCCTGAACGATCGCAAACCCATTGCCGATCCGAATGAGCTCCAGATATTTGGCCAAACCATCACCAGAAATATTCTCACCGATCTTAAATTCATCTTTTACTCGCTCTATTTTATGAGGAGATGGAAAGTCATCCGAATGAACCTTTATGATGACTTTAACTCCTGTTTTGTGGTGCACGGCTTCATAAACAGAAGTTTCAATGTCCTCATAAAGCTTATTTTTTAATAAGTATTCACCTATGTTCATCTCCTATTAATCGATACAAGTAGTTGTTATACAATGCTTTAGATTCAAAAGAAACTAATTTGGAAATTAATATTTTTTCTAGACTTCCTGCCTTTAATTGAAATGCGGGTAAATTTCTTTCTCGAAGAAATCTTGGATTTTATGTTTGTCTAACCAGATTTTATCAATCATATATTGGTAATCTTCTTTCACCGGAACGGTGTAGGGATCTTCATCATTTGATTCTAGCGAATCTGTCCAAACCGAGTGCAAGGTGAATGCATAATTCAGGTCAGGGTGTGAGAGCACCGCTTTCGGCCCCTGTTTAAGATTTGCAGCATCGAAAATCCATACTTCTCTGAAGAAGTTTTTTACACCATCTAATTCGTCCTCATTGATCATCAGGACAGTAATGTATCCGTCAATCCCCGGCCTCGGATTTACACTTCCTTTTCTATGGGTAAACTGAAGGGATCTAATTTCATATCCCTTAGGGAATTGAAAATAGTCCTCCAACTCAAAGCTTTGGGCATTCAGCCGCACTACTTGATGTGGGATTCCCTCTTCAGAAAGTTGCTTGACCTTTTCTGCGGGGATTTTTCTATTCGGATATTCCTTGTAAAGCTCGTAGATGAATTCGGTTAATCTTCTAGGTTCCAGTCCGTAGCATTGGAAGAAGATATCTGTGATTTCATTACTGGGAATACTCCCGGAAATTATATCTCTAAATGTATAGATACCTACGCCCCAAGTGTGGGCACCCAAGTCTTCAGGCTTGTCTAGATTTCCTGTTGCATCTAAGATGCTTTCGGATAAAAGATTCCCTTTTTCACCATCAATTTCATATTTGCTGATCCTTCCTATATCCATGACTCCCGCAGAGATGATCCCGGCTGTGCCTGGTTCTATATCAGATCCATCCACTAATTTGTCGAAAGGTCTTACCCATTCTGCCAGACATGCGGCACTATTGCTTGCTCCGTACAGGGTTAGTTTCCCATTCGGATTTTTATAATTTAGATAGCAATGTATGAATTCGGGTTCAAGCTTTATTTGCTTGGCTACTACGGTTTTTGAAGCGGGATTTAAGTCCTTTCTGGCTACGATATACAGATAAGTATAAGGCTCTTGAGGTACAGAGGTGACTTTTCGGATATAGTTATCAATTTCCGGATTATGAGGAAATGGATTGTTGAACATCACATCCAATGAAAGTTTGAAAGCGGCATCAATAAATACAAAGTAGTCCTCAGAAAGGGTTGTTTGATGGCAACATTGTGTGATTTTTAAATTTTCTCCTTTTTCATCGACCATCCTCCAAGACTTTAAAGAGGGGGATCCATCAAAGCAATGAAGATATACTTCATCCTTGACAGAAAATTCATTTTCGGGGACTCCGAAAAAGGAAAAAATGTCTCCCAATACTTTGGTAAATGTGTGTTTTAATTTTCGGAAGAACCTTTGAAACTTACTTTCATGAGTCGGTCGGTTTTGGTGTACATTCTGAAAATATTCATTTAGCTTTTCACGAGCCTCATTTTTGTCGGTTATCGTCTTCCAGCTTTTTACTTTTTCCTCTAATTCCTTTTCTATTTTATCATGATGCAAGTGGAGGGTTGGCCACAAATTGGATTCTTTGAGTTGTAAAGATGTGGACTTGGTATAGTTCACAGAAAAAAGTTCCTTGGTCACAGGGTCAAAGGCAGGATGCGCAGTAGTCTGCAAAACTGGGAATGGCCATGGAACAATCCCGGGGACGCCATTGATATATTCCTTCAGGTAACCGATAGGGGTTTTGATCTGCAGTGTTTTGGGATCAAATTCATAAGGTCTCCCCACATCTGTTGTCGCGACCAATCTGTCTTTTTTATCATTTCCGTATCGGATCGGAGTAATCGCTGTGGACAACAAATCACTGCAGCCAAGCCAAAATGATAGTCGGGTTATTCCAAGATTCTTAAAACCACTGATGCTTTGTTTCCATTTTGGATAGTGGGGATGGCTTCCTTCTTTAGTCGCTTCATCAGCATAATAAGCGGGTGGTTTTAGAAGCCTCGCCTTTAGGAAAGCTTTTCCTGCTTGGTCAAAATCATATCTCATTACAAATCCTCCGCCAAGCAGAATTGGAGAGCCATATTCTTTATTTCTGCTACCATCTGGATTTTTTTCAGGATAGGGATAGGGAGAGTTTACAGAGCCACTGGAGGAATTGATAAAAACGTGACCTGTGATGTCGTCAGGTAGCTCGCCATAGATGACTTTCAGTTCTAAATCCAACGGATCACGAGTGGATGAAATTAGCGGTCGCACAGGAAGATTGAGAGCCGCTCTTCCTTGTTGAAGGAATTTATGTTGGAACATGATAAAAATTAAAAATTGTTGTTGTTTTTCAAGATAAATAAAACTTTTCTTATTTCAGATATTATTTATTTACTTTTATAAAGACTAAAATAGCAGTGATTTTGCTTTTCAAATACAGCTGATTAACTAAAGAATAGTATAATTCAGTTTCCTCTATAGAGTTCAAAAAAATCCTTTATCGGAATAATAAAATGTGTGTAGAATTCTCCTATCTCACTCTTAAAAAAAGGGGTATTCTAAATGGGGTTATTTCAATCAAAAAGGCAGTTTAAAAAGTATTGATCCTCTTCATAGAGAGAACTTAGGCTTTTCATGATTTCCTTGTATTCCAAAGGGATTTTATCCTGGGAGTTAAGTAGAAATTGATAGGATTGATCGCTTTGTAGGATCCCGTAATAACTCAATCCCGGTTGGAATAATTCTCGATCTTGATTGTTCAGAAAATCCTCTTTTGTCAGTTTTCCACTGATAATGTGATCAGTGATTGAATCCAATTTTTGGTACCACTTAAGGGCCAAATCAAACTCCTGTATATCGTTCAGGAGATCTTCTTGGATATCTGAAAAAATCGTCAATATATCCTGCTTATTTTTCCTTTCTTCATTCCAATTATTGACCTGAAGGGCAATCAAAATCCCTATTACTACCAGCAGGATTTCGCCGATGGCGTACTTGAGGTAAGAGCCAATTTTATTTTCCCTTAAAAGTTTTTGTCGGATTCTATTAAAGATTTTCAACATTGATTAAATATTTAATTTAATTTGAAAAACGGTCTTCCTAGGTTTTGTCTCGACGGCAAGAGTTCCCCCATGCGCCTTTATAATGTCATTAGTGATACTCAGCCCCAGCCCGGTTCCCTCCGTACCTTTTTTCGTGGTAAAAAAGGGCTGGAGTATCTTGTCTAAGATTTCTTCCGGTATTCCAGGACCGTTGTCTTCAATTTCTAGGTAAACGGCTTTATCCTCGGATCGTGTCCTAATGGTTAAGCTAGGCTTATAGTCAGAAATCTGCTTCTGAGCCTGTACTCTTAAGGCATCAAAGGCATTGGTGCAGAGATTAATGATGACCCGGGAGAAGTCTTCCTTGATAAGCGATACCATAGGTAGATTTGGTGCCAAATCAAGGTTTAGGTCAAGATTAATGGGGTCTTTTCCAGCTCGCATCCCGTGGTAGGCTAGGTTTGAAAATTCAGCTAGTAATTCATTCAAATCAACTTCTTTGGTTTCGCCAGATCCACCTCTCGAGTGCTGAAGCATCGAAGTCACAATATCATTGGCCCTAGTGCCATGCTCATGGATTTTTTTCAGGTTGATTTCGATGGTATGAAGGAGATCAGTCATTTCTTCAAACCGTTCTTTCAATTGAGGACTGCTGCTGTAAACTTTGGCTTCACTGACCTCTTCCAAAACCTCAGTGACCATTTCGATGCTGAGATCAGAAAAATTATTGACAAAATTTAGTGGGTTTTTGATCTCATGCGCGATGCCAGCAGTGAGTTGACCGAGAGAAGCAAGTTTTTCTTGTTGGACCAATTGATCTTGGGTTGTGCGAAGGTCCTTCAGTGCGATTTCTACATTTTTCTTGGCAATCTCCAGCTTTGTGAAATCTTCGTAGCGATCATAGGCTACCGAAAAATTCCCTGCCAGCGTTTGGCAGAGCTCTTCATTTTCAGTGGTAAGAGGCTCCGAATTTCCGATGTAAAGCATTCCTTGCTTGAATGGGAAAAACTGTAAAATAAGTTGCTCAGGAATAGATCCACCCACATATTCTTCTTGGGAAGAAATAAACCCTTTTTTGCTTAAGCTCTCGACCCAATTTCGGAAATCATTTTCGCTCCACTTTTCCAGATGCCGATTTTGCTTTTTCCAATAGAAATGAACAGTCTGCGTGAGTTTTGTCGCTTCGAAAGGAATATGTAATGCAGCAATGGATTGTTGGTTTTGGGTGTTTAGAAAGACATGCATTAAGTCATTTTCTTCTTCCACTATGAAGATTCCGCACCGAATATAGGGGACTTGAAGTTTGGACAATTCTTGCCAGATAAGGGGTGAGATTTCTTCCAAATCTTCTGCCTTGCGCATTGATGCAATCTCAGCCCTGATTCGCTCTAGCGATGCCTGCCTGGAAGAGATCAAGGCAAGCTCTTCTACAGCTTGCCTTTTTTTATCCAGTTCCTCGATAGTTTCCTCTAAAAGTATAGAGGTAGTCCTTCGCATCTTTTCTGAGCGATCAAGCTTAAACTCTACAATGCTCAAATCCCTTTCGATGCCCTTGGCCGAACGGCTCAATTGCTCCTTTTCTTCTTCGGTGAGCTTTTCTGACTTGGAGATTAAGTCCAGAATTGTCTGAATATTTTTATTCATAAAATCATACTAGAGAAAAAAGAGGCAGTCCTGGAAGGGAATAACCTCTTTTTCCCTCTGGGTAAAGTTATTTTTCTGATAATGCGACAAGCGAACAGGTATTGTTATGAAATTCGTGTTTGCCCTTGGTTGACTTACCCATCTCGCCGTAGCTGAAAAATCCGGCTAAAGGAGCGTCCCAGACATTTTTTACCTGGTCAATTTCGTCGCTGACCATTGGGCCAAGAGAAAGGTGTCTAGCCTTGCACGAAAACATAATCAAAGCATCAGCCTTCGGAAGTTCATTTTTTTTCACAGTCTCGCATTCTTCCACTACTTTCTCGATGACATTAAAATCAGGAGCGAGAGAAAAGCGGATTTTGGAGCCTTGTGGGACACTTCCTGCGCATACTAAAGAGCGATCATTTTTATTCGCAAATAGCGGGGCTCTAATGACAGGCTCTGTTCCTTCCCGTTGGATTTGCATCGGGAATTCTGAACCTACATTGACGATGACCTCTTTCCATTCATCGATGTTTTTATTGACGCCCATATACTTGATGACCACATCCAGTGCAGGTTCGTCATCGATGGTGTAAACCGTATTTCCCTCACTTTTGGTAATCGTTCGTACGGTCCCTACAGGTTGCCAGCCGCTGGTCGCCAAACCCGCAATGGATATTTTATCCTCATCGAGAATTAGCGCTACGATCCCGGTGATGTTGTAATGGCCATTAGTAAATGCATAAGTCCCAGTCATGGTGAAATCATCTCCGGCCATTCCACCAAAGATGGTGACCTCTGGACCGACAGCTTCTTCAATACCTTTGATGATCATCTCTCCATCTGTGCTGATCCCTCCTGAAGCAATGATGAAAGCCGGGTTTTTAAAGGTGTTCAAACCCAATTCTCCGGTTTTTCGGGCTACATCTAGAATATTTTCATCTCCCGTCTCGAAGTGGACACATTGAAAATATTCTTTCTTGATATCCAAAAGCATGATTACGATGGACTCCTCACCAATTTCTCCGTCTATAAATTCTCCTGCGGTGGTCGCGCCGAAAATACTGATATCTTTTTGCTCCAGTAATTTGCAAATGGCTTCCCTGTCCTGTTTAATTGACAGGAATACGATAGCCAGGGTGGGCTTAAACCCATCTGATAGCGAGGATTCAAGTGCCTGACTGATTTCGGCCGTTGAATTTCCTTTGATTGTTTTTGCTTGCATGGTAAAGAAGAGTTTATGATTTGACTGAAGTAGCAAAAGAATCCTTTGCAAAAGCATTCAGTCCGAAAGCTTGCTGCTGAAGGACGTAATCACTCATAATTAGTGCTCCTTCTACCCAGCCTTGCTCAGGTGACCAAGATTCATTACATACAAATAAGTTTTCAGCAGGAGAGGTAATATTGGGGTAGACGTCTTTGAGATCATCGACATTGAGCTTGTACTGATGATAACCAAAGCCATAAGGTGCCTGACCCCAAACCCGATAGGTGGTCAATACCGGCATGGGTACATAGGCGTCCTCATCCAGACCGAATAGTAATTTGATTTGCCGCATGATTTCATTGACCAAGGTTGTTGAGCAGGCAGTCGTTCCGGGAGGGTTCTCTGGGAATTCCTCAGATTGATAGTTTTCTCCTACATTTTGCATTTCCTTCCAAAAGTTTCCTCGGATGTAATCCGTGTATTGAGTCAAAGCAGCAGGACCGTTATAATTCTTATCCGCAATCGGGTCTGCAGGAAACTGGGAAAAGCTATAAACAGAGCCTAGCGGAAGGTCTGTGAAATTTGGCCCATTCGTAAGGTTGATTTTCTGGGCTTGATGCCACCATCGCTCCTTGAAATACAGCCCTACCTTGGTCAGTTCCATGTTCTGAACGCTATTGACTGCATTCATAAAACTTTCATTGGAAGATAGAACTGGTGAGGATTTGGCCAATTCCTTCATTGGTTTTTTTGGAATGGCAAGGATGACCTTTGGTGCGGTGTAAGTTTGATCAGCCTCAATGGTATAGCCTGTTTCAGTTTTGGTGATTGATTTGACAGTTTCGTTCAAATGAATGCTTCCACCTGACTTCTTGATCGAGGCAGACAAGGCATTGGGAAGGGATTGAAATCCTCTTTCTAGCGTTTGAAAATGGGCATTTTTAGGATTGGGAAAATCGAATAATATTTGAAGTCCTTCCCCCGCATTGATATAATCCTGAAATGGTCCCATAAATCCAACTACATGACTCAGCATTTCAATACATTCCTCAGTGAGTCCGTAGTTGCGAAGAATACTCCAAAAGCCCCATTTATTGATTGGAATAGCCTTTCCTTCAAAATTTTTATAGGTACAGTTATTTCTGAAGTGTGCCCACTCAGCGGGTGAGGAAGGAAGCTTGTGCAGTTTTGGCTCAGAATATCATTCATCGCTTCTTCCAGAATATCTGAGGGGTCTTTGCCTTGCTCATTTGGAGCCAAATTGAATAAGGTTGCCCAAATAGCTTGATTACCTTTTTTGGCTTCAGCTTGAGAGAATGACTTCCCCCGTACATAGTACCGGTTGTTGTCATCTCCCATTACAAAGTCTACCGTATTTAGTTGTCCATCAGGATTACCCTTGTTTTCTTCATTGATTGCATCGATGAGTCCCCATAAATGTTCCATCCCTTTTCCTCTGGGGACAAAGCGCATTCCACCTTCTTCATCGTGGACCTGATAGGTTTTTCCGTCGTGACCTTTGATGTCCACAAAAGTGGTTTCAAGTCGACCGCCTACCTGCCCCATTTTCTCTAGGATTATTACTTTGGATTTTGGTTTTTTCTTGAGTAATCGCCAAGCTGCGAAAAGTCCGCTCATGCCAGCTCCGACAATTAGGACATCAGTGGAGTGACTTGTTTTTTTTGTTTTAGTACTCATGATAAAAAGAAATTAGAGTTTGAGATTTATTTATTGACAAAAAGCTTCCAAGCTGAAGGATAGTCCCGTTCATCTAGATTGATACTTACAAGATAGGTGGAGGCTGTATCGCAGCTGATATCTTCTAAGGTGGATTGTAAGTCGCCCACGCTATTGACTACAGCACTTTTGGCATTGCCAGCATTGTTTGAGAAACCCTTCATCAGACTCACATAATCCCATTCTTGGAGAATATTTGCCTCTTCGAAGGGGGCCGAGGATCCGGTTTTATAAGGGGCAGGATCTAGCAGCATTTGCTCTACACCATATACCTTATTATTCAGTACAAAAACTACCGCGTTTCGACCTTCTTGTACCATGGTTGAAACCGCTTGGCAAGTCAACTTAAATGCTCCATCTCCCACGATCACGAAAGTTCTGACATCTTCTCTAAAGGAAGCTCCCAGACCTGCCGGTACGCTCCAGCCGATGGAAGCCCAGATATTTTGGGCAAGAAATCCATCCTGTCGATTGATTTTCAGTGAAGAGGATCCTCCGAATGATGAAAGGCCGATATCTGCTACGATCAGATGATTATCATTGACATGCTGATCGAGTACGGCAAAGAAAGAATCGTAGGTAATGGAATTTTTTGGTTCAGGAATGGTGGGAAGCACCGGTGGGTTTGGCTGTTCCCAATTAGATTTATATCCGTTTTTTTGGACCAGTGCTATCACTGCATCCATCACATGCTCTAGAGAGACCTGTACGAAGAGATTTTCTCCGTCTTTTACCATATCCCGGGAAGCAAAGACTGGGGTAATATTTCCGGTCTCAGTGCTTTTGGAGCCAAATGTATTCAGGTCTGTATTCCATACTCCCAATCCAATGATTGTCGTGGATTGCTGCAAAAAGGAATTGGTGTAATTACTGGTGAATACAGCATCATGCATTCCCAGAAACCAGGGGTTGTCTTCTGAAACTACCGCTTTACCCAAAAAAGACGTGACATAAGGCGCCCCAATAGCCTGTTGCAAAGCGGCAAATTTGGATTGTAATTTTCTGGTGGCGATTTCCTTTCCTATCCAAAGAATAGGCTTTTCTGTTGATATCTTCGCATAGACAGCTTCGGCTGCTTTTTCGATGGCCTGCACGATTTGGGCTGCGTACTTATTTGGGGTGGATTGCGCAGCCATACCTTGAAGTACAGGTAATGACTCATAGTTGGGAACAGGGCTTAGCGTTCCCTCGGGATTTGCACAAGGCATGTAGTAGCAATCCTCCATGATTTCTATAGCCACCGGCTTGCTTTTGCTGATACATGCGATGATGGCAGCATCTATTTGCGAAGGTGCCGTCAGAGGGTTTGATATCCGTTCAAATGCTACTGTGACAGGAGAGTAGACTGTGCGATTGGTGTCTTCGGTGCTGACATTGTGATGATAGAGTTCGCCGGCATTGATCTCGTCCATGAGTTTGGTATTGCTCAGTGTACCGATGATCGCTACGACAGGGACACTTTCTACAAAGGAGCCTCCGATGGCATTGAGTAAAGAAAATGAACCTACACCGGTGGTCACGGCAACTGCCCCAAGACCATTAGCCCGGGAGTAGCCATCCGCTGCATAGCCTGCATTGAGTTCATTGCAATTACCGATACGATGAAGGTACCGATCACCCTTTGGGGTTTTGTAAGTATCAATGATTTCTAAAAGATCACTGGTATAATCTCCGGGAACTGAAAATAATTGATCTACACCTAGCTGATGGAGTCTATAGGCAAGATATTTCCCAACGTTCATTGCATTGGGATCGAAAGTGTTTTTTGGGGTAGACATAAAATAAATATTAAAAGGTTAATAGATTGAAAATTTTGAAAGTAGAAATCATAGGGGGAATAAGTCCCTGGTTTTTCTGTTTTCTGAAAGCTCTGATGATAGAATAAGTGAATTTGGTAAGTGCTTTTCACCTTATCCTGTCATGAGGTCTGATCCTGTATCCATCCAATGCAAAGCAAAATCCCCTTGTGAGAAATGCCGTAGAAAATAGCTCTGAAATGGGTTTGATAAGTTGATTCTTACCTTGCCAAAAATTTTACTGCTGAGAAAAGTAAATTGGTTTTTATTTTCTCTTTCTAAAATACAAATCATCCTTGTAAATGCAATAATCTTTTATGGAATTTTTTAAGGTAAAACATTATAAGTGCAATTATTTATGGAAGTCATATCAGTATTTTATCATCAGCTGTTTTTGGCCCCATGATTTTGACTATTAATCTTTTATGATTTGTCAGATTCAATCTTGATAATTTATCTCTCCCGAGGTATAGAAGGGAATGATTTGGGACGAAAGGATTAATAAAACTCCCAAACGAGCCCATAAATTTCCCGAAGCAAAAAATGAAATACTTAAGATTGATTTGGATAAAATGGTGATAAAATATCCCCAAGATTAGGGATTGATTTTACCTGATTATTCTTTCACTTTTGATTCAGTCATTAGTCAAAAAATCTATTTCCTGAGCAGATATTCTTCTCATCGTTTTTTCAATTACTACCTGAACAAAAAATCTAATAAAAATGAAATCATTACTACCTAGAATCGCTTTTGCTGTCTTTTTTTATTTAGGCCTTTCAACTTTTGCTGAGCCTCAAAAATCCCTTCAAGAAATAGCGGAATTGAATGAGAAAAAATGGGATAAGCTCGTCAAAAACTATCGAAATAGCAGCACATGGATCGATCAGCTACAAGGCTTACTCAATGAAGAGCTTTTGGCTGAAGAGAATTTACCGGATCCGAAGAAGATAGGAGTGTTGACTATGCAGGTTTGGGATAAATCAGAAAACTGATCTAATTTGTAAAGAATCAGAAATTTTAAGGGATAAGTCTGCCAGTTGAGCGGCTTCTTCGAATCTTCCTGTCTTGAGATAAAGACTTGCCAGCTCGGCATAGCGGTTCATCAGATGAGATTGGTTTACAAAGTCTTTGGAGAGCTTGATTGATTCTAAATATAGGGATTCAGCTTCTTGGTATTTTCCCTGTCGCTCCAAGTTGGTCGCCAATCCCGAGTAAGCCTTGGATTCTTCGATGGTATAGTCCAAGGCATCAGAGATCGCGAGACTTTCATTTAAGATCGAATCCGATTTTTCATACTCTTCTAATTCAGTATAAATAAAGGCAAGGTTGCCGAGGGAGGTCATAATATCTATGCTATCCGGAATAGCCCGTCTGAGATCATGGGCTTCCGTACCAAATGTTAATGCCTTGTCAAAGTCACCGAGGGATTGGTAAATCAGCCCGATATTGTTAGAAACCATGGCTTTATCATAGAGGCTTTCCTCTAGATCATAGCTTTTTTTGGCTTCATAGAAATGTTCCAATGCCTCCGTCAAGAGCCCTTTATTCCAATAATACATTCCAATATTATTGTCGAAATGGGCAAGTTGAAGATCCTCACTAGCTATTTCTGCAAGGGCGAGACCTTTTCGGTAGTACCAAATAGTGGAGTCGGGTCGATTGGACTCATAGAACACCACCCCCTTGATTCGATAGGTGATGATTTCACCTAAAGTGTCTTGATACTTGATGGCAATATTTTCTGCTTTATTGACATAGTGTAAAGCAGAATCAGTGTTCTCCTGAGCATAGTAAAAGCCAATTCGGAGTAAATCCAATACCTGATCTTTTTCCTCTAGCTTCCCGAGTGCTTGACGAAGTGAGTCAGGATAAAGATAAACCTGAGCATTAATTTCAAAAATTACGAAAAAGGAGAAGAGGATCAGGAGATTCTTCATTCCTGAACATACTAAATTCATTTTTTATCTGAAATTCCAAAGGAAATTTTTTGTGTTGGTAAGTGGTTTTTTGTAGTTCGAAACTTATAGATTTTTTCTACCTGATCATTTCACGAAATAAATCACTTTATCTCTGAAGAGTAGCTTTTGGCGGATTTTTCGGAATAGGGAGATCATAAATTCATGTTTTGAGACTTGTCCCTTTAGGGACTTTATGTAGGTAGATATAAGATTTGGATTCGAAAGGCTGTGCCTTTAGGTACAGCATATTTTCATTCAATAGATTTGAAAATGTACCGTGAATCATATTCTACCTGATGAATCTTTAGAAGCTCTACATATTCTTCGATAAGAGATTTTTTTGAATGATGCTTTTCTTGGTTTTGGATATATCTCATTACCCTAGGGATTTGATCTTTCGAGTACGAAAAAGCTCCGTATCCGGATTGCCAAGAGAATTTTCCTTTGACAAGCCCTTTAGTATTAATCCATTTGGAAGAATCTTCTTTTACCATTTTCATCAAAATAGATAAGGCTTAAGTAGGCCTAAACCCTATCAGTATATGGATATGATCAGGCATTCCATTGATTTGTAAAACCTTGTGTTCATTATTTTGAATTACCCCAGTAATGTATTTGTAAAGCTCATCTTTCAAATGTGCTTGAATAAGAGAAATGCGGTTCTGTACGGCAAAGACTACTTGAATATGAATTTGTGGGTAGGTATTGCCTATGGTTGAAAATTTATATACCGTACCTAAAGGCAGGGAAGGGACTTTGCAAAATTGTTTGTTCTACCCATATCGAGTCCCTATAGGGACTGTTGTTGCCAATCATCGCGGAGGCAATTTCGCCAGCGGAATAATCCAAATTCCGAGTCGCCTCATTCTGGGACAGGAGTTTTTGGCGGATTTTTCGAAATAGAGAGATCATGTTTCTTTAGGTCGTCTGCTGGATAGAAACCCGCAAATCGGTTTTTGAAATCGGCAATTGACGGATCCGAACTCCCGTGGCATTGAAAATAGCATTCGTGACGGCAGGAGCAATCACCGGTGTACTCGGCTCGCCCGCACCCCCGGGAGGATTTCCGGAATTGATAATGTAGGTTTCGATTCTGGGAGCATCACTCATACGGGTGACCTGATAATCATGGAAATTGCTCTGGGCTACAGCGCCATTTTCAATCGTGATTTCACCGCTCATCGCTGCGGCCAATCCATAGATGATTCCGCTTTCCATCTGGGCTTTGAATCCATCCGGATGAATGGCAAAGCCGGCATCAGCCACACAGACTACTCGGTGAACTTTGACCTTTCCTTCCACATTCACCTCCACTTCGGCTACTTCTGCTACAATAGAGCCGAAGGATTGGGCAATGGCGATCCCTCTTCCCCAATTGGCAGGCAAAGGCGAATTCCAATCAGATTTTTCTTGAATCAGGTTAAGTACTTTCTGAAATCTTGGTTTGTCCTGAGTAAGGTTTTTTCTAAATGCTAAAGGGTCTTTCTTCGCTGCAAATGCGAGTTCATCTATAAAGGATTCGGTCAAAAATCCATGTACAGAATGGTCCACACTTCGCCAATTTCCCCAAGGTACAAAAGAGCTGGGACTCGTAAACTGGATTAATTGATTTGGAACTGTGTAGGGGATATCTGCCGCTTCAGGTGGATGATGCTTAAACAAAAACTGATGAGAATAAGCAACCGGATTTCCAGACTGGTCCAAGCCGGCCTTCATACGGCTGATCGTGGCCTCGCGGTAAACATCGTGTTGCGTGTCTTCTTCCCGTGACCAGATCAATTTGACTGGGAAATCGACTTCCTTGGCTATTGCAACTGCCTGCTTGATCACATCTGTCTCAGACCTTCTTCCAAAACCTCCTCCCAAAAGCTGATTATGTACGGTGACCTGCTCCGGTGAAATGTCCAAGAATTCAGCCACGGCAGCTTTTGCACCCAAGGGGTTTTGGCTTCCGCACCAGATTTCGCATTTCCCATTATGAACCCATGCAGTACAGTTCATCGGCTCCATAGTGGCATGGGCCAAAAAGGGGAGTTGGTATTCCGCCTCGACGATTGTCTCCGCTTCGGAAAGGGCTGTAGGTGCATCTCCGGATCGAAAATGCTCTTCAATACTTTCCTCTTCCAGTGCTTTGTCCATGGCCATTTGATACCCATTGAAAATATCATCCTGGCTTTTTCCCTCATTTTCTGTGGATTCAAATTCGATGTTTAGACGGTCCAAGGCACTTTTTGCCTGCCAATAACCCTCAGCAACTACAGCAACAGCATTCTCAAGGTTAAGAACTTTCAACACTCCTTCACTGTCTGAAGGGATAGAAGTATTTACGGTTTTCACCTTCGCTCCAAATACTGGGGCAGCCTTGATCGTGGCATATTTCATATTGGGAAGGACCACATCCATTCCAAACTTGGCTGCGCCAGTGACTTTGGCTGGTATATCCAATCTGGGCTGAGAAGTTCCCATGAGGGTAAATTCCTCGGGAGTTTTCAATCGAGGTTGCTTGGGAGCTTTAACTTTGGCGGCTGCTTGAGCTAATTCGGCAAAGGTTGTGCTTTGATTGCTTGCAGGATGCGAAATGATACTTTTCTCTGCTTTGAGTTCTTCGACTGGCACTTTCCAAGTATCCGCGGCAGCTTGGAGCAGCATAGCTTTGGCAGCAGCTCCTGCGATTCGCATTCCTTGTTGACCGGTAAACCTCACGGATGCACTGCCGCCCGTGATTTGGAAATTCATGGATTTCACTGCGGTAAGGAAAACCCCATCAATGGTTCCTTCCAAAAACTTGGGGAAAGTCTTATTTCCGGCGATAAAACCTTTGGCTACCACATAATTGGCATATTCCTTATCGGCAGGAGCCTCCATAAATTTCACCTTGGACCAATCGGCATCCATTTCGTCGGCCAGCATCATCGCTAAGGTAGTGTGCACGCCTTGCCCCATTTCTGCATGAGGAATGATGGCTGTGACGGTATTGTCAGGGGATATTTTCAGCCAAATGTTCATCACCGTTTCTCCCTCTTCGGCGATTAAACCAGCCACTTTTGAGGAACGATTGCCCGGGCGGATTGCCACTCCGATTACAAGTGCACCACTTGCTAAAATTCCTGTGCCGATAAAGGCTCTTCTAGTCCACTTTTTCATTGCAACTGTGGATTAGAGGTGGAGGCTTGGAGTGCTGTTGAGGCGCGCTTGATTGCCGATTTGATCCGGCCATACATACCGCAGCGGCAGATGTTTCCGGACATGGCCTGCTCGATTTCCTCGTCGGATGGAGCGGGATTTTCGTTCAGAAGGGCGACGGCCGACATGATTTGCCCAGATTGACAGTAGCCACATTGGGGAGTTTGCTCTTCGATCCAAGCCTGCTGAACGATGTGTAAGGTATTTTCATCAGGAGCAATGCCCTCGATAGTCGTAATGTTTTTCCCTTCCACAGAAGATGCAGGAGTGATACAAGACCGGATTGGCTGCCCGTCAACATGGACCGTGCAGGCTCCGCATTGAGCTATTCCGCAACCGAATTTGGTTCCGGTCAATTCACATTGCTCACGGATTACCCAAAGGAGTGGCATTCCTGCAGGGGCTTCCACGGGATATTCTTTTCCGTTTATAGTCAGGTTAATCATGATCAGTTATTATGGTAAGAGATTCAATATCAGTAATTTCCTACATTTATTTCCCTAAAATACAAAAAGGTCATCGAGGTAGGGTGACAAATAATTGAGATTGTATCAGCCAAGTCCCAGATTTTTTAGTCCATTGAGCGGAATATTTTCCACCCACTTCGGCTTCTTCCGATCCTTCTACAAATCCTTTCCAGGTACCAGTTTCCCAGGCGAGCTGCGTTTCCGGATTGACAATAACCTCATCTGGAGTCCGGACCCAGTACATTCGGGGACCAGAGGCTTCTTGGATATACTCTAATAATTCCTTTTTTCCCGAGATCAAAGTTCCTGCACCCGTCGTGATCAGGACATCATCTGTCAGAAAGGTAGCATTCAGAGCTTCATCAAAAGCTCTGAGTGCGGTATTGGATGCTTCTCGTTGGGAAAGAATCATAGACTTATCAGACTCTTGGGCTAAACCAAATAATGGTAAGAACCAGAAGAAGAGTAAGAATCTCATTTTGAGTCTCGATAATGATTGAACCAACTCAAAATAGCAGCACTTTTACTCATCAGCATACTGGGTCGATTCACCAATCCATGAGAGGCATTGGGAATGCGAACCATAGCCGATTCCACATCTTGCAACTTCAGCGCTGCATAGTACTGCTCGGATTCGGAGATAGGGGTTCGGTAGTCATTTTCCCCGGTCAATAGCATGGTGGGTGTAGTTACATTTCCGACCAAGGAAAGGGGTGATCTTCGCCAGTAATTTTCAATATCCTCCCATGGCTTCGCACCAAACCAATATTTTGAGAAGAATACCGGATTGTCAGCATGAAGCACGAAACTTGTCCAATTAATCACCGGCTTAGCTACCACAGCTGCTTTAAAGCGGTCGGTTTTCCCCACAATCCAAGCAGTCAAAACTCCTCCCCCGGAGCCACCGGTGACAAATAGATTATCCGTATCGATATAGCCTTTTTCGATCACAGCATCCACTCCGGACATCAGATCATCGTAGTCGTGATTGGGATAATCGTGATGGATGGCATTGCCAAATTCCTGACCATAGCCGGTACTACCTCTTGGGTTGGTGTAAAGTACCACATAGCCAGCAGCAGCATAAGATTGGATTTCATAGGCGAAGGAAGGCCCGTACATAGCAAAAGGCCCTCCATGAATCTCTAAAATGAAGGGGTATTTTTTGTTTGGGTCAAAGTCAGGAGGAGTAACAATCCATCCCTGAATTCTTTTCCCGTCAAAACTCGATTTCCACCAGATCTCTTCGGTTTTTCCGATTTTTCGGAAGGAAAACAGATCATCATTGACGGCGGTTAGCTGACGGGATTCCCCATCGGACCAGATAGCCAAATCTGCCGGATGCTCCGGACCTCCGGAAGTAAATGCTATTCGGTTGTTGGTGGAAAGGGAATATGTTCCCGAATTATAAGGTCTTCCTAAATCCAACCCACCTAAGCCTTCGACGATTGTTCGGATTTTTCCGGTCAAAGCGACATGGCCCACTTTGGTGTCTCCAAATTCATTGTATTGGAAATAAACTCCCCTATTATTGGCCTCCCACTTCGGGTTGCCTGCATCTCGGTCTAAATCTGCGGTCATGTTTTTGGGATCACTACCGTCAATATTCATGACGTAAAGATTGGTGACTTGATACCCTTGGAAGGAATCATCACTTCCGGTGTAGGCTATTTTTGTTCCGTCAGGTGAAAGTACCGGACTGGAATCCGGTCCAAATCGGTCTGTCAGGGCTTTGATGTTTCCATCTGAAAGAGAAAGCTGGTAGATCTCGGAATTTCTGGGTTCTTCCTTTTCATTTTCATGAAGATTGGCTGAGAAAAACAGGGAATTACCATCCTTTGACCAAATCGGGTTGCCATAGTTGTTGTCGTCAAAGGTCCATTGCTTTGCAGTGCCTCCAGCTAATCCAATTGTGAAAATCTGTCTGTTACCGGGTTTTACAAAGCCCGCTCCATCTCTGCGGTAGACCATTTCATCAATGAAAATGGGAGGGGAATTCCACTCGGCACCTTGTGGCTTGGATGGAATCTTCAAAAGCGACTGTGGGGAGGCAGGTACGAATTGGGTGAAAGCCAAGGTCTGATTGTCATAGGACCAGGCAACTGATCCAGGGGGGGTGGCTGAATTCGTGAGCCCTACTGAGCTATTTGTATCGAAATAATGTACAAACAGCTTCACCTTATCATCTTGTTGGTTGGAAAGAAAAGCAAGCTTACTTCCATCATGTGACCAAACGGGCGCGTAATCCCGTTGATTCCCTTGCGTCAGTGGGCGGTTTTGACTGCCGTCAGCATTGACAATCCAGAGATTGGAATAATCCCTGTCGGTCATGATATCTTTGAAGTTTCGGACATAGACCACTTTGCTTCCGTCTGGAGAAATACTAGGATCTGACACGTATTCCATGTCAAAGAGATCAGTCAGTTCTAGGTTGCTCTTTTCTTGGGCAGATACTGATAAAACCCAAAAGAAAAGGAGAGAAAGGATTATTGATTTTTTCATATTGAAATGATTATTAATTAAAAGGACTTAGTCTGATTTATATAAATATAGGTAGGATTAGGATTCCGGGGGGGACCCTAATTCTATAGATCTTCTCCACTTTTTGGAGATGGCAGTATCACACCTACCTCTTCGGCAAATTTTTCCCATTCTTGCAGCATTTCCTGATATTTTTCCGGGTAGACTTCTTTCAAATCTTTTTGCTCAGCCAAGTCCTCGGAAAGGTTATACAGCTCAAAATTTTTCAGTTCGAATGGGCTTTTGACATTGACAATTTTCCAATCTCCTTTTCGAATCATGGCGTCTCCGGCATGCTCTAATCCAAAAACGTAATTTTCATCATGGATTTTTTTCTTTTCTCCACCCAAAATTGGTAGCAAGGAAGCACCTCGTAATGGTTTCACTGCTTTCCCATTCCATTTCTCCGGATAAGTGGTCCTTGCTAATTCATAAAAAGTGGGAGCGAGGTCCAGAAGCGTCAAAAAGGAGTGATTGATTATATCACTTTTTGCTACTCCAGGGCCTGCAATGATGAGCGGAACATTCATTCCTCCTTCTGTGGCAAAACCCTTGAAATAGCGGAAGGGAGAACTCCCAGCTTCAGCCCATTGAGGCCCGTAAGAAATGAATGAATTTTCCTTACCCATTTCCTCGTAAGCGTCTGTGTGATATTCCTGAATTAGCTCTTTAAAACCATCCCGATAATAAAAATCCTCCGCTGCTGCTCCATTATCAGCCATGAATACAATCAAGGTGTTTTCATATTCGCCGATTTCTTTCAGGGCATTGATCAGCCTACCGATATTCTCATCCAAGTTGTCCACCATCCCGGCGTAGAGTTCCATTTTCCGGGCTTCCTTTTTTTGTTCTTCTGGAGAAAGAGAATCCCAGGCTTTCACTCGTGGATGGGAAGTGGGTAAAATAGCATCCTCCGGAATCATTCCCGCTTTCTTCAAACTTTCAATGCGTTCTTCCTTTAGCTTTTCATAGCCTTCATCATATCGGCCCTCGTATTTTTTCCAATATTTTTCATCCACCTGAAGGGGCCAGTGAGGGGAAGTGTAAGCTGCGAAAGCAAAAAATGGCTTGCCGTCTCCGTGATCACTTTGAATGTATTCAATGAGCTTATCCGTGTAGAAGTCGGTGGAATAAGCTCCTTCGGGCCAAGGTACTTCAGTTCCATTTTCGAAGTATTTGGACACGGGCGCTTGGGGCAAAACACCAAAATTGTTGTAATGATTGGCACCACCTTCAGGAGTGATGAAGGATTTTTCAAAGCCTTTTTCTTGTGGGTTATTTTCTGGTTTAGATCCCAAATGCCACTTTCCAGCCATGTACGTGTGATACCCTGCCGATCGTAGTAGGTCCGGGACGGGGATGATTCGATCTGTGAGATGACCTTCATAGCCTTGTACTCCTGTTACCCTCCCCTGTATTCCCATACCGGCGATATGATTGTCATTTCCCGACAAAAACATGGCTCGGCTCACTGCGCAAAAAGGAGCTGCATGAAAGCGGCTGAAGCGAATCCCTTGCCTAGCTAATTCATCTAGATTTGGAGTGTCAATATCTCCTCCAAAGGAGCCTAAGTCAGCATATCCCAAATCATCTGCCACGATAAGGAGGATATTGGGGCCTTTAGGATCTTCCGAAGTTGTAGGATTTTGGCAGGCAAAAGCTAAGGCAAGGAGAAATAAGATGAAACTTGATTTTTGCATAGCTATCTATTTCCCCTTTTTTCTTCTAAATACCTAAAATGACTATTGTCTTGCGCACCTCTCACCACCAGACTCGGAGGTAAAGGGCCTAATCGCTCTACCGCCAAATCCATCGCCCGCATCATCTGAGCAAGTTTTTCGGGGTTTTCTTTGGCTAAATTATTCATTTCTCCTGGATCATTTTGGAGATGGAAGAGCAGGGTGTCATGTGCCGGAACATCTTTCATCCAAGCGGCTCCCTGGAAACCCTTAAAAGGCCGTTTGATTTTCCAGCCATCCTTTTGATAAGCCCGCTGATCAGCGCCCATGTAGTAGATGAATTCATCTCCTTCCCGCAGTCCGTTTTCGAAAAGTACAGCGCTTAGGTCTTTTCCATCTATTGCCCTATCCTGAGGAATTTCAGCCCCCACTAACTTGCAAAAAGTCGGAAACCAATCCATTTGTGTGGCCATTTCCTCATAAACCTGACCGGGATCGATTTTCCCTTTCCACATCGCTACAGTTGGAACCCGAACCCCACCTTCGAAGGTATACTGCTTTCCTTCCCGCAATGATCCTGCTGATCCTCCATGATCTTCCATGACCAGCCATGGTCCATTGTCGGAGGAGAATACAATCATGGTATTTTCCATCAGACCTTTTTCTTCCAGTTTTTTCAGAATTTCTCCCACACTCCAGTCTATTTCCTGGATCACATCCCCATAAAGCCCCCGATCAGAACTTCCTTCAAACTCCGGGGAAGCATAGATCGGCACGTGCGGCATATTGTGAGCCAGATACAGCAGAAATGGTTTTCCAGCTGCTTGATCAATGAATTCCAGGGATTTTTCAGTATAGGTTTTCGTGGTAAATCGCTGATTAACGGAAATCGAATCGATCTCATTGTCTTTAAAGTAAACCACCGAAGCCATGTCATTGCTATAAGGAATCCCATAGTAGGAATCGAAGCCTTGATTGAGAGGGAGGTATTTTTCTCGATGGCCCAAATGCCATTTTCCTACTGCGGCTGTTTGATAGCCTTTGTCTTTCAGGATTTCTGCGAAGGTGATTTCCTCAGGAGCCATTCCCGTAAGGCTTTCTGGAAAAAAGACGGCATTGATTCCCATCCGCTGGGGCATACGTCCCGTCAAAAGACCTGCTCTGGAAGGGCTACAAACAGGCGATGCTGAAAGAAAGGAGGTAAACTTGATGCCTTCATTTGCGATCCGGTCAATATTCGGTGTTTGGATATCGGTAGCTCCAAAGCAACCTAAATCTCCATAACCGAGATCATCGGTGAAGATGAATACAATATTGGGGAGTGATTTGGAATCGGGTGGGGGAGCAGCTTCCTTTTGACTGCAGGAAAGGGAAAACACCAAAATGATCAAATACAATCCAAATGCTCTCATCGCTTTTTTATTTTTGGGAAGGGATGCGCTTGATACCAAGAATATACACATTTTCTATGGGACGGTCGCGATCGTCTGTTTCTACCGCTGCAATGGCATCTATGACTTCGAGGCCTGAAATCGTCTGGCCAAAAACGGTGTAGTTCTGATCTAGGTGTGGGGTTCCGCCTATGGATTTGTATATTTTTACATGCTCTTCAGGAATCGTGTATTTTTCAAAATCCTCAAATCCGGCTACTACTTGATCCAACTTTTTGCTCAGAGAAAGAAAACTGGCGGTATCCTTAGCTTCTCTCTCTAGCTCAAGGGAATCAATGAGACTTTTGTTGTCAGGATGGTTTCTGGCAAAATGGCGTTGCAGCATGCTGTTGATTCTACCTTGATTGTGCTGAATTAGGCTATCATTTTGGATTTTCCCTTGCACCAAATAAAACTGAGTACTGCTTGATGCCCGCTGCAGATTGCCGGTTCTGGCGGCAGCTAGCGCTCCTTTTTGATGAAAAAGCTCAGGGTGGATTTCCGCAGGAACTTGATATGGTAAATCATTACTCCCCAATTGCTCTCCGGTTTTCGCAGTTTTACTTTTAGTGTCACCTCCCTGTATCATAAAGTCCTGTATGACTCGGTGGAAAAGCAAACTGTCGTATACTCCATCGTTTACCAGTTTTAAAAAATTGTCCCGGTGCTGTGGGGTTTCGTTGAAGAGCTCGACGATGATGGTGCCTTTATTAGTCTGAATCTCTACCTGTGGACGATCCTGAGCCAAGCAGGTTTGATAACTCTCAAAAATCAATACCAAAATGATCAAAAGCTTCTTCATGTTCTTAATTGAGCTTATGAATAATTAAAACTAATGTTGATGTGCCAGTCGATGTTTCCTGAGAATGTCTTCCCCGAAGTCGTTTCCTTTTTCCCTGAAAATGGAGTGGATGTGATTGGCATTATCTAAAAAGCCAACATTGTCATATTCAATCAAAAAGTCCGGGCTGTGGATGATATAATAGTGAGGTTTCATGGGTTCATAACTTCCGATCCATGCAAAATAGACCTCATCCATTCCACGGGCATGCAATTTGGCCAAGTATTCTTCAGCTTTCAGATGATCCAGATTAGCGGCATATTCTTCGATCAAATAATGAAGGATCTGTTGTTGGTTTTCAGATAGCTCAGATCCCTTGATTCCCTGATATTCTTCTAGCCATTGGGGCCTTCCCGGACTGGTGATGATATCTCCTGGAACATCCTCAGAAAGTGTCGCTTTTTTCTTTTGCTCCTCATCCAGTGAGTTGACAAACCAAAACCCATAGTCTTCTTCCTTGCTCAAAGGTCTCAATCCGGCATATTGTGTGTCCTCAACCACAGCGGGATCAGAACCTAGAAACAGCGGAGTCATGCTAAATTCATCTCCCGAAACGGTCAGATTTAGGGAGATATGATGCCCCTCGAATTTCAATCCCCATTTTTCATCCGTTTGAGGATTGCCAGAGATAGCTAAAAAGTAATTCCCATAATCCCAGTTTAAACCTCGGATCATTTTTATAGCATTTTCATTCACCTCCCCACGCTCATATTTGATTTCGAAGAGTTCGTGGAGAATATCATCCACTTGCATGATCGCGAAGGTTTTCAAATATCCTTGGGAGCTGAGAATAGAGCTTAAAACCTGATGAAAGGCAATTTTGCTCTTTTCAGAAAGCAGACCGAATTGAAGACCGGCTCTAGGAGCTAGTCCAAGAGGTAAATTGGTCCATTCAGTTCGGACAGAGTCTGCAAATTCAATCATTAATTCATCCTCTTGCCCGTCTTCCAGAGTTTCGATAAACCTTAGGGTTTTTTCCTGAATAGATGTGACGCTCTGTGCAGAAAGAATAATAGGGAAAAAGAAAACTACAAGAGAGGAGATTAGTTTTAATTGCATGGACGATAAAAGATAAAGGCATTTTAATATGCCTGAATGGAAAAAAAATCTTGTAAAAGATAGAATAAAAAATTCTATAATTCTAAAAAAAGTCCAAAAAAGTGAGAACGTTACTTACCTTTTTAAAATCACTTTGTGGTACTCCCTGTTTGATCCCCAGGCAATTTCTAAGGTGTAAATACCCGCAGCCTGCTTGACTAGCCAGTCGCTTACTTGGGCTCCTATACTTTGAATGTCGTCCACTTGAATGTAGTGATAAAGCCCCGTAGGTGAAATGACACGAAGGGAAATCGCTTCGTCCCGGTAGGAAGAAGGATCAAGCATACTGACTTGGAATGAATTTCCATTCGTTGGATTAGGATAGGCTCTCCAGATCTTATTGCCTTTTTGTCCCTCTATCTGAATAGCGGTAGTACGGCTGTAAGTGTATGTTCCGTCAAAGTCAACTTGCTTCAGTCGATAGAAGATGTTTCCGCCCTGAATAGGAAGATTTATGTCTTCGAATGAATAGGAGGTAGGAGAATCAGCAAACCCTTGGCCCTGAATTTCTCCTATTTTGGTCCATGAATCGACCGAATTGATTGCACGCTCGATTTCAAAGTGGGAGTTTTCCCATTCTTTTGCGGTAGACCATTCGAGCAGACCTGTTCTTTTAGCTAGTTGATAGGTTGACTGGAATGATAGAAATTCGACAGGAAGGATTCTTGCAATTTCATATCTGACAATAACCACTCCATTAGAGCCTCTTCCGCCTCTTTGAGAATCTCTACCTCCACCACCACCTGATCCAGGCGTTTGGCCATCCTCAGCATCAACATTCCACCCTCTGCCACCATTTCCACCTCTCGCGTTGATTCCGCCTAGACCGCGTGATTCATCACCGGCACCACCACCACCGGCAGCGTATATTCTATCTCGGTATTTTTCACCGTCTTCAAACTCTCGAATTATTAGACCCGGACCACCATTTCCACCCCTTGCGCCATTATTTGCGTCATTTCCGTGGTCGGTTGCCCCGCCGCCGCCACCACCGGCTTCGCCTCTGCCTCTACCTCCGTTTTTTCCATTATTTCCACCCTGACCTCTATGGTTATTGTTGCCCTCATTTCCTGCTCCACCACCTGAGCCTCCGAAGAATCTACCGTCAACAACTGAATAACCGCGGGTATCTTCGTTATAATAGGAATTGTTGCCATCATTCCCTTTTTTCCTATTCCAAGAACCAGTGCCACCGCCACCGCCGCCAGCTGCTTTTACCTCATAAATACCTCCAAGATCAAAAGTTGTTTCTGATCCATTTTGGCCTGTTAGGTTTTCACTGTTAGACCATTCTCCTCCTTCACCGATTTTAATTTCGAATGTTGTGTTCTCAGGGAGTCCATTGATATCTATTTCAGTTACTTCTGCGCGAGTATGCACCAGTCCTCCGGCACCACCACCACCGCCTAAATCAAAGCCACCACCGCCGCCGCCGCCTACTACTAGGACTTCGAATTCAGCCAGATTTGCAGGTGCTTCCCAGATACAATCCTCAAAAAATTCGATAATTACTGTTCCCTATTCACTTCCATCGTCGATGTATTGCCAGCAGCCGCTAGGAGGTGGACCATTTGTGTCAGAGCAATCAAGGCTCGGGTCTACGATTGCACCTCCTGTCAAATTTCCATCATCAGGGGATTTATTTACAAGCAAAGGGGCTTTAAAAGGGCCAGTAAGATTGTTTCCTGTTATTCTTCCATCATCAGTATCAATATCACCACCAACTGATATGGTGTTACACTGATTGGTATTGAGAGGTCGAATGATTGCATCGTCTTCATCATTCTCGAGGTCACCTTCAACTGTCAATGATCCTGCTAAGGTGACCAAACCCTCATTTTCGAAATCCCCTCTAACTGTTGTATTGCCTAGATTTAGGATACCTTCATCATTCTCTAAATCTCGCCCAACGGTTATCGTTCCGCTACTTGAATTTATTTGACCTCGATTGGTGACATTTCTAAAAAAGACCGAGCCAAAATTATTCAAGGTCTGCCTCTCTCTAATACGGAGATTTCTATTAGTGCCAGGATTTCCAAATTGCCCATAGTTGTTTATGACAATATCATCCCCATTTAAGTTGGCGAAGTCATTCGAATACGTCACGCCGTTAGCAATGCAAATCGTCAGGTCGTCTCTATTGCGAAGATTGATTCGGCTAGATCTGTTTCCTAAAATGCACACTACATCACCATTCTGAATATTACGGTTTGGTGTAGGATTTCCATTCCCAGAAAATGTAATCGTACAGCTTCCACACTGAGCAAGGGACCCTTGGGTACCAACTGCTAGGTAGAATAAGATAAAAACGATCAATTGAAATGTTTTCATTTCTATTGAGATTGAAATTTTGAAAGGGTGATTTTAATCTTTTTGATAAGTCTCGAAAGGGTGAGTTCAAAACTTATCAATTGATTGAAACGCATTAAATGAGATTTGAAATACAAAAATATGTATTTTAAAATTAATCTGGAAAAACTAAAGAAAAATATTTTGCTTGATTATCAGAAGCTAACAGTAGTTTTCAAGGAAATTGGAAATATCTCTTTTTATTTCTTTATAAAATCAATTTTATCCCTAGATAAATCCATTAAAAATTTTTCAAGAATTTGCCTAATTGGGGATTGATGCTAAAAAATCAAGATGAATGTCCGCTTTCTTACCAGTAACTAAATTTTATTAGGTTCACCTCGACATCGCTCAGCGAACGTTACTGTGTAAAGTTGGGGAGGGGAGGAAAATACGGCTTAGCCGCATTTTCCTCCCCTCCTAAAATTAACCGCGAATCCAGAGGCCAGTCCCGATATATCGGGATGAGGCCATTTTGAACTACTGGCATGATTGCGGATAATCATTAAAATCAAAATTAAAAAGGTGGCAGTCTCAATACTACCTTCTCAAAATCACTTTGTGATACTCTCGGTTTTCTCCCCAAATTATTTCTAAAGTATACAAGCCTGATGGCTGATTGGATAACCAATCCCCAACTTGCGATCCCATCGATCGAAGATCATCCACTTGAATAAACTGGTAAAGGCCCGTTGGGGAAATAATTCGTATGGAGATAGATTCATCCCGATAGGACGAAGGATCAAGCAGGCCAATTTGGAATGGATAGCCTGACGTTGGATTTGGATAGACTCTCCATGACTTATTGCCTTTAAGGCCTTCTACCTGTATAGCCGTAGTTTTGCTGTAGGAAATAGTCCCGTCAAAATCCACCTGTTTCAGCCGGTAGAAAATATTGCCTCCTTGAATAGGAAGATTTATGTCTTCGAATGAATAGGAGGTAGGAGAATCAGTAAACCCTTGGCCCTGAATTTCTCCTATTTTGATCCATGAATCGACCGAATTAATTGCCCGCTCGATTTCAAAGTGGGAGTTTTCCCATTCTTTTGAGGTAGACCATTCAAGAAAACCTGTTCTTTTGGCTAGTTGATAGGTTGATTGGAACGATAGGAATTCGACAGGAAGGATTCGGCATCCACCATAATATGCGGGTGAAGGGTCAATGTTTGATCCCCAACGTGAAGAAGGAGGAAATGATCCTTCCACTGTCCCGTTCGGATTTCTTGCATCACAAATAACAAATTGGCTGTTGTCCCTCACAATAACTATTGAGCCAAAGTTTTGTGCTGTCAGATCGGCTGTGATTAAAATATCAGCATTGTCATATAGCTCTATTCTTGAGTTTCCTACATTGAAAAGATTGACATCATTAAAGAAGTCGGCTATTGAATTATCTGAGAAAATCAATGGCCCCCTTACATCGGTTTCACCCTCTACACTAAAAAATGAATTATCGTTAAAATTTAAACCGGCACCTCCCACATTTCTAATATCTAAGTCTCCATCAAGTAGCACTGAAGAACTTCCATTCACATTGATTGGACGATTGACGGTGGTATTTCTGCTGACAGTCAGTGATGAATTGTCATTTAGAGTGATATTATTGTCTGAGATGCTGCCCGTGTTGTTTATGGTTAAGTCTCTTCCAACTGAAAGCGAGGCATTATCATTCAGTTCGATTCTTCTGTTTGAAATAAGGTCTCTTGAAACCATGACCTGACCTGAGTCAAAAATTGTTAATCGGGTGGGGTCGCCACCTCCAGAATTATTGATATTCAGATTTCTCCCAATGTTCAACTCTCCATTTACAAAAACAGGGAATGGTCCTCCGATAATTAAATTTCTAGAAAGATCCACAATGGTATTTTCACTTATAAACAGACTATGTCCAGAACCATTGTTTTGCAGATTGATGTTTGTCGCAATGATTCTTGCGGGTGGATTTTGGTTGAAGGGATTGCTTGTGACCAATGTTCCTCCAGAGCGGAGATTGATGTTGTCATCTACCTCAAATCTTCCGCTGTTTAAAACAGAAAAATTCGATCCATTTTGAATGTTGGCACTCCCATCGATGATGATATTACCCTCATTAAGGATGGTACCTCGAAAAGTCACATTATTATTTACATCTATTGTGCCAGAGGGACTATTGAAAATAGTGGGGTTATTTTGAATTGTAAAGTTATTGATATCAATAATACCTTCATTCGTCAATACAGCGTTATTTCGAAGTGTTAGATTTCCGGTATGCAAACCTGTATTTAGATAAGTACTGCCGTTCCGTATATCAATAGGCCTCGTGATGGTACCAGCATTAGTCACTTGTCCTCTATCGACTCTTAGATTTCCTCTATTATCGTAGGAGCCTCCCGCAAATACGTTGAATTCACTATTTAAATTATTAAGAATTAGGTTTGCCTCATAGGTGCCGAATACATTGATCGTAATTCGATTGTTGTTGTTGTAGTTTTGAAGGGCGCCAGAAAAATTTGCCCCCGGGGCTACGCAAATAGTTAGATTACTCCGGTTTCTTAGATTGATAGCTCGATTTCTGTTGCCTGCTGTTATACAAATCGTTTGACCATCTGCTAAAGAGGGAGGGGTATTGTTTCCATTCCCATTATTAAAAATTGTTACATCGCAACTTCCGCACTGTGCATAGGAATTGTTTGTTGCCAAGACGGCAATGACAAAAATGAATATGTATAGTAGCTTTTTCATTTTATATCAAATACAAATTTTATATCATAAAATTCACTTTTAGTAAAACAAAACCATTTAATTTTAAATATTCATTTTTTTATTGTACTAAACAGGCAATAATAATAAAATGTTCCGATTTTTGTAAATAATCAGAATAAAATATTTTTATGTTAATCAAAAAACTATAAAATACTGTTTGGAGATTTTACTAGGTAGGGTTACAATTAGAAAAGAAATTGGCGATTTCTCCAGGGGCTCACTTTTATATCGTTGAAGGATTTCTTGGTAAGAAAAGCCTTAATGGTGGGAGTGTTGAAAGATTTGAATCTGTTTTGATCGAGGATTTCAAAAGATTGTATCACAAATTGTACTTCATTCTGTGATGAATCTAGGAGTCCCTCATTTAATTAAAAAATCAGCGGGTTTTGGAAAAGGGTGTATACTTTTCTGAATGTCTTCCCTTGAAATGGGAAGCTATTCGGTAAGGATTTATAAAGTTGAAATAAAAGGATTTCGCTAGCGTCTTAAGATCACTTTGTGATACTCTCGGTTTTCGCCCCAACTGATCTCTAGGGTGTAGACTCCGGCAGCCTTATCTCTCAGAATCAAGGATAGTTGCTGACTGAGGAGCTTAGCAGATTTACCTGAAATACTATCGAATACACCTGTTGCTGCGATGACTCGAATAGAGATCTCCTCGTCATTGTAAACACCCGTATCGATCATCTCCAAGTTGATTGGATCTCCGGAAGTTGGATTTGGGAATACTCTCCAATACGTCACTCCAGGCATTGGGTCGACTTGGATGGCTCTTATATCACTATAGGTAGAGTCTCCATCAAAATCAAATTGCTTCAATCGATAGAAAATATCGCCTCCCGCTAGAGGTAGCTTGCTGTCTTGATAGAAATATTCTACTGGTCCATCAGAATATCCTGCTCCTGTGACTTCTCCTATTTTCTCCCAATCGGTGACATTATTGACAGAGCGCTCGATTTCAAAGCGATCATTTTCCCATTCTTTGGCCGTTGCCCAAGAGAGGTCTCCTGATCGAAGGCTGTTATTGTATTCTACATTGAAGTAAAGGTATTCTACTGGAAGGATTCTGAAGTTAGGATAGCGGATATAGACTACACCTTGGAAACCATCACTTCCACCGGTTCTTCCAGCTCCACCACCGGAGCCGTAGGTGGTAGCAGGTAAGCCTCTTCCGGTATTATTTCCTCTACCTCCTGCATAGAAGGCTCCATAAGGGCTTCCTCCCATTCCAGGCTCATTAACTGTGGCCCCAGTGGAGGTCCCTCCTCCACCAGCTCCGTAATAAACCTCCTCATCTGAAATCTCGTACATGACTCCATTTCCTCCTGATCCAGCATTTAGAAGTGATGCATCTCCGTTTCCACTTCCCCCTCCTGCAGCAGCACCACCGCCACCTGCGCCAGATCTACCGTAGCTTTGGCCGTAAGCTGTACCTCCATCATTTCCTCCAGTATATGTTGCCAAGCCTCCAGTCGAGCTATCAGATCCATGTGCTGCTCCACCTCCTCCGGAGGCACCATCTCTACCGGTACGGATACTTAGTTGATCACTTGAAGATCCACCGCCACCTCCACCGGCTGCATTAAGATCAGCAAAGGTATTTCCTCCTGAATAGTCAAATGTTGAGCCGGTAAAGCTCGATCCAGTTCCATCTCCACCTTGCTGACCTGAGCTTGTAGCTCCAAGACCTTGACCACCTGGGGAAACTTCGAACGTAGCACCTTGTAATCCGGGCAAGCCATCCATAGTGATCCCGGTGTATTGCTGATAAATCACAGCGCCACCACCGCCACCACCAGCAGCATCACCAAAGCCACCGCCACCGCCGCCACCAACGACTAATACCTCGAATTCATCCAAGCCATCAGGAGCGTTCCATGTCCAAGAATCGCAATCCCCTGTGATACGAATTATCGTGAATCCTTCTGAATCAGTGTACTGGAAGACCTCTCCGGTACCAGTACATGGAGGTGGAGTAGTACAGTCATAGGTAATGACCACCCGGCCATCTCCACCTGTTTCTGTTGTACTGATTATGGCTTGGGCAAATCTATCAGCCAGATCAGCTGTTGGGCCCAATGGGGTGACAAATACATTCGTTCCGTCAAAAACTGCATAAAGTGTACTTCCAGGGGTTACTGGTATGGTGACTGGGGCCGGGTTTCCTCCATCCCCAAATACCTCTATAGTCACTTCACTTATTCCAGCACCGACTGAATAGGTAGCATTTCCATCTGCCTCCAAATATTCCGTGCTACAATTGATTCCAAATGGAGCGGTATTATTGTTAGGCACGGAGTATGGACATTCTTCGTCTTCTCCTTGGATAGAATTTATGGTTAGGATAGTTGTTCCTTCATTCGAATAGGCAGGAGTCGAAAACTCAAACTGACCCGGAGTGGTGACTGTTACGGTAATTGTTGTTTCTGCAATTGGATTGGCTCCGCTTGCGCTATATGTAATTTCATAATCACCCGGAACAAGCTCAGGACCAAATACAGTAAATGTGGAAATACCAGATAGTGAAGTTGGATTGACCACTTGAATATCCGAAATGGGGTAGGTCGGATTTTCTACTGTGATGGTACCGGTGGCATTGGATGTTCCGCAATCACCTGTTACAGGAATACTATAATCAAAAATCCCTACCTCAGTTGGTGTACCTGAAATTGTAATGTCCCCTGTAGAGGTATCAAATGCTGCACTTACCCCAAGCGGTAAACCATTGGCTCCCGCAGTACCTTCATTTGCTATTCCAGTAGCTCCAGTCGTAGTATGAATAATTGTGACGGGTTGGGGAACATCCAGGCACAATGGCGGGTCTGGATTTACCGGATCTACATCTATTGCAGGGAGAACAGTAATTTCAACGGGATCGGTAGGTGCAGACTCACAGGTAATTCCATTTAGGATTGAAACTGTGGTTCTTCTAAATCGAGTAGTCACACTCAAAGCAGGTGCGCTATAGGTCTCTAGGTTGGCACCGCTGATCTCTGTCCAATCTGTAAATGGTTCCACTGAACTTTCCCAGATGTAGAAAATGCTACCTGAGCCATTTCCATCAGCTGTACTTGTGAACGGATCAGGATTATCTCCTTCACAGATTTGTTGATCGGAATCAATAATTCCTGCTGTAGGAATAGTGCTTACAGTTACTTCTACAGGCGCAGTCGGTGCTGATTCGCATTCTATACCATTAAGGTTTGAAATGGTAACTCTTCTGAATCGAGTTGTTTCAGTCAATCCTACTGGTGCATTGTAGGTTGCTCCACTTTCACCACTTATGTCGCTCCAGGAGGAGAACGGACTGACAGAACTTTCCCATCGATAAGAGATGGCACCGTCGCCTGAACCTGCCGCCGTACTTGTAATTTCAGCAGGATCAGCTCCATTACAGATGGTTTGATCACCGGCGATAGAGCCTGGAGTGGGAGGGTTCTGAACCGTAATTTGTACAGGATCAGTCGGCTCAGACTCACAAGTTAGACTGTTCAGAGTAGCAAGCGTAATTCTTCTGTATTGGGTAGTCTGTGAAAGTACAGGAGGATTATATGTAGCAGCATCTTGACCGGTCAAAACTGTCCAGTTTGGGTTGGTCAAATTAGTATTTGACTCCCACCGGTATTCAATTGTCGAACCAGCCTCACCCGTTCCATCGGTGGTGCTTGTGAGAATTGCCGGATCCTGTCCCTCGCAGACTGTTTGATCTACGGCAATTTCACCTGCCGTTGGTGTTTGTCTTACGGTGATGGTACCTGTCACCGCTGCCTCTACGCAAGTTCCGGTAGTCCGAACCGTATAGGGGAATACTCCAGCCTCTGTAGGAGTTCCTACAAATTGCAATTCTACGCCATTCCAAACTGTAGTAATACCATCAGGCAATGGTCCCACAACCTCTGGCCCGAAAATTCCACTTCCTGCATCATACGTTAATGCACCCAAAGGAGAATTCTGACAGATTACCTGATCATCTGAACCCGCACCAGAGGTCAATACGATAAATGGTTTCAAGGTTCCGAATGAGATATCATCGAGGGCGAAGTCATTTCCCCCAGCCGCTGGTTCTAGGTTAACTATTCGAATGGTGATTGGACCACTTACACTTCCAGAGTTCCAAACTGGATCACTATAAAACCTTTGCCAACCATTATTCGAATTGTCGTTTACGCCAGCTGTTAAATTAGCAATAGTTCCTACTTGTACTCCATTCACCTCAAACCGTAATCTTGCATAAGGAGGAACAGCGTTTAAGCTCATAGCTGAGGCAGTGAAATAATATTCGGTGTTAGGTTCAACTGTTACCGTTTGCTGCCATATTGTTGTATTATTGCTTCCAGGGAAACCATTGATTATCATCATGTTTCTTGGACCAGTAGTGTTGTTTGTACGGTCTTGTTGACCCCAGAAATTAGGGTGGTAGTTTCTTGCATCAGTCCCAACTCCATATCTGCCTTCAGGAATTAATTCATCCGTAACAGATGGGTTGTCAGCTAGATAGGTGTATCCGGTTGTAAAAGTCAGATTATTCGGATCAAAATTCGTAAACGATCCATCAGTTACCAATTCCTGAGCCACACCAATGTCTTCTGTTGTGCTACAGCCATTTGGAGCCGTTACAGTTACTTCGTATTGACCTGAAAGATCCACCAATATACTTGAGGTAGTTTGACCTGTGTTCCAAAGGAAAGTACTTCCAGCTACGTTAGAATTAGCAATCAATTGAACTTGGCCGCCAACTACGCAGTAATCGGGAACTACAGTTACCTTAGGTGTAGGGTTAACTGTGATCGTAAAGGTTTGAGGATCATTTCCATCACATCCTTGGGCTCTTGGAGTCACGGTAATATTGGCAACCACAGGTGTTACCCCATCATTAATTGCCGTAAAGGCTGGAATATTTCCTGTCCCCGAAGCAGCCAATCCAATAGAAGGATTATCATTGGTCCAATTATATTCTGTCGTAATCGGGTTTCCATTGGGTAGTCTCAGCTGTGTTCCAGAGAAACTGAATGGTCCTACCGATTCACCGTTACAAACTGCTGCTGGTGAAGCAATAGGGTCCACGGTAGGCTCTGGCTCTACTCTTACTCGGATCACAAACGGGGTTCCGTCACACCCATTGTAACTAGGAGTCACCAAATAGTCTGCAACTCTTATCCGGGTGTCGATATTCGAAATTGTTCCTGAAATACTAGTCCCTGTTCCATCAGCGGCTCCAGATAGGTTTCCATTTTCAAAAGTAACAATCCAACTATACGTGGTGCCAGAAGGAACTATTCCGTTCGTGCCATCCTCAGGTGTGAAAGAGAAAGACTGGCCGCTGCAAATGTCATAGCGTACATCAAAGTTGTCGTTATTTGGGAACTGATCATCTATCGATGGAACCGGGTCAACGCGTACGGTTATATTCTCAGTACTTGAACAGCCATTTGCCGTGGTAGTTATTGCGTAAACAACGTTGATCGGACTTGAAGTTGTATTGACTAGGGTTTCTGTAATACTTCCATTTCCACTTCCACTTCCATTACTGATTCCCGCCACTACCGCTCGTGTCCAGGAGAAGCCTGCTCCAGGAGTAGCACTGGTAGGAGTATAAGTAAACGCCGTATTGCCACAAACAGCTGCGGGAGTTAAAGTACTGCTGAGGGTTGGAGTAGGATCAACTCTCACAATTACTTCTTGAGTGTTTGAACAACCGTTTGCCTCAAGGGTAAATTCATAGACCACATCAATGGGTAGATCTGTGGTGTTGATCAAGGTTTCACTTGGGTTGGTGGACTGAGGTGTAGTGATTGCTGCATTGCTGATTCCGGACACGGCGGCCCTAGTCCAAGTGACCGTGGTTCCACTGGTCAGCGTGGTAGCAGAGTAATTGAATTCTGATCCTGTGCAAATAGCAGGAGGGGCTAAGGTACTGCTCAGTTCAGGAGTAGGATCTACAGTGACGCGTACATTTTCGGTATTGGTACACCCATTGTCATTAATGGTGAATACATAGGTGACATCGATTGGATTCGGCGTAGTATTTACCAAAGCCTCGTTAGGATCAGCATTCTGAGGAGTGCTTACTGCAGGATTACTGATTCCAGATACCGCCGCTCTCGTCCAAGTAAATGTAGCTGTTCCGCTCGCGGTGGTAGGTGTATAGGTAAATGTATCTCCGCTACACACAGCACTTGGAGTCAAAGTACTGCTAAGTGTTGGTCTTGGATTTACCTGTACCGTTACATTTTGGGTATTTGAGCAACCGTTTGCAGTGATTGTAAATTCATATACCACATCAATTACGTTATCCGTGGTATTGATTAACGTTTCATTCGGGTTGGAAGACTGAGGTGTCGTGATTGCTGCATTACTGATACCAGCTACCAAAGCTCTAGTCCAAGTAAAAGTGGCCCCACTTATATCACTTGTTGGAGTGTAGGTGAATGTCGAATTACCACATATTTCCGTAGGATTTAAGGTGCTACTTAAGGTAGGAGTAGGATTTACTCTTACAGTTACCTCCTGCGTGCTGGTACATCCATTTGCCTCTACACTGTAGGAATAAACCACGTCAATTGGGCTATTCGTGGTATTAATTAAAACTTCATTTGGATTGGAAGTTTGAGGTGTAGAAATTTCCGAGTTACTAATTCCAGTCACTGCAGCCCTTGTCCAGGTGAAATTCGCTCCTGAGACATTACTGGTCGGGGTATAGGTAAATGTTCCATCACTACAAATTTCTGCTGGTGTCAAAGTACTGGTCAGATTTGGAGTTGGATTGACGAGGACAGTGACTGTGAAAGAGTCACCTGCACAATTTCCATCAGTTCCGGACTGAGGAGTCACCGTATAAGTAACTGTCTGAGGCGTATTACTGGTGTTTGTTAGAGTCTGGGAAATACTGGCTTGAGGGCTAGTTTGTGTAGATTCTCCAGTAACATTGGAATTATTTGAGACGGTCCAGGTATAAAGAGTGCCAGCAGGAACAATATTGCTTCCTCCATTAGTTGGAGCCACGGTAAATGCTTCGCCGCTACAAATAGTCTCCGTGAAATCCTCGATGCTCGGACTAGGATTGACTGTCACAGTGACAGTAAACGGATCCCCAACACAATTTCCAGCCGTGCCTGAACTTGGGGTAACTGTGTATTCTACAGTTTGCGGAATATCAGAAAGGTTGGTCAGGGTCTGGGAAACACTGCTTTGTTCTGTTGCTTGGTCAGATTCCCCTGTGATGTTTGGATTATCCACTACAGTCCAAGTATAGGTTGTTCCTGTAGGTACAATAGTGCTTCCTCCATTGGATGGAGATAGATTAAATGCTGACCCACTACAGATTGTTTCTGTCAAATCTGGAATTTCTGGATCAGGATTTATAGTGACAGTGACTGTAAATGGTTCTCCTACACAAGACCCTGCAATTGGAGTTACCGTGTAAACCACATTTTGAGGAACGTTACTGTTGTTTGTTAGAGCTTGAGAAATAGTAGGTTGACCTGTAGCCTCAGCAGACTCTCCGCTTACATTCGGGTTATCGGCGACCGTCCAAGTGTAAGTGGTACCTGCGGGTACTCTTGTAGATCCTCCATTGGTAGGGGAAACCGTAAAGGATTCCTCATCGCAAATCGTTGCAGTTTGATTAGGAATGGATGGGGTTGGGTTGACCGTTACTGTCACTGTGAATGGAGTTCCAAGACAGGTGCCTGAAGTTGGAGTAACGGTATAAGTGGCCGTTTGGACAGTATTGGTTGAATTTACCAATGTGCCTGTGATACTAGGTCCACTGCCGGCAAGACCACCAGTAAGGCCTGTGGTCATTGCTGGGACACTCCATTCATAAGAAGTTCCAGCAGGAATTACCCCATTTGTACCATCGGCAGGAGTGATGTTAAATGAATCGCCGGTACAAATTGTCTCGCTTAGATCATTAATTTCTGCCTTTGGATTGACTGTTATGGTTCCTGTTGCAACTTCGGTTCCACATGCCCCAATCAGAGGAATTGAATAATTGTAAGGACTTCCTGCTGATGAAGTAGGAGTTCCAGATATTGTTATGACTCCGGCATTCCAGCTAGCACTAACTCCAGGCGGCAGGCCATTTGCTCCAGGAGTTCCATCATTGGATATACCTGTAGTACCAGTGGTAGTATGAGTAATTACTGGATCAAGTGGCGTGTCCACGCATAGGGTTTGATCGGCTAATGTTGTGGTTGATCCTGTTATTTCAAATATCCCTGAGATAGATGAAGTGACTGTCCCGCAATCGCTGGAAGCTTCAGCAAAATAGTAAACTGGCCCAAAATCCGTATTTGGTGGGGTAAAGGTTGATTCATCAGCACCTGAAATGGCAGTTCCTCCTGTTGTGGAAGCAGTTGTATTGCTATACCACTGATAGGAGAGGTTTGCACCCGAAGCCTCGAAAGTGAGGGCTGAAAAAGTGTCGCCTGGACATATTGTCTGTGGGGTAGTATCCAAATCCGTGACTACTGCTGTTACAGGAGGTGAGACAAAGTATCTTCCAGAAGGATCAGAAGCAACGGTGGTACAAGGGCCTGTCACTACTACATAATAATAACTTTCCCCTTCCATGGAGGAAGGAGGGGTAAATGTAGATGAAGTTGCCCCTGAAACTATTGTTCCACCTGTATTTGCCTGAGTGGAATTACTATACCATTGGTACGACAATCCAGTAGCTCCACTCGCTTCCACAGAAATTGGAGAGAAAGTGTCGCCAAAACAAACTTCAAAAGGAGCAGTGCTCGGCTGAGTATCAATTTGAGTGTCGCCATTCACCGTTATAGTTACTGTAAAGGGATCTCCTACACATGAACCTGAAATCGGAGTCACTGTATAGATCACATCCTGTGGTGTGCCACTGTTGTTGATCAGGGTTTGTGACACTGATGCCTGAGGAGTACTTTGATCTGATTCTCCTGTGACATTGGGATTATCGGCCACTGTCCAAGTATATTCAATGTTGCTGGGTACTACTCCGTCTGTTCCATGAGTAGGAGTCACTGTAAATGTACCGCCTGTACAAATGGCATCTGAGATTGATGAAATATCAGGCGCAGGATTAACAGTTACCCTTACTTCCTGCGTGTTGGTACAACTGTTGGCAGTAATCTCATAGAGGTAGACCACCTCAATAGGATCCGGAGTTGTGTTGACCAAAACCTCATTGGGATCTGAAGATTGGGGACTTGTAACTGGCGCGTTGCTGATTCCGGTTACTTCGGGTCGGGTCCAGGTAAACGAGGCACTACCGGTAGCACTGCTAGGGGTGTATGTAAAGGCCTCATTTCCGCAAACTTCAGGAGGAGTCAATGAACTATCTAAGGTTGGCGTAGGGTTGACAGTTACGGTTACAAACTGGATGTTGTCACATCCATTCGCAGAAAGTGAGAATTCATAAACCACATCAATTGGTGCAGAAGTGGTATTAATCAAAGTTTCGGTTACGGTAGCTCCACTTCCTGTTCCTGCAGAGTTACTGATTCCCGACACTACATCCCTTGTCCATAAATAGGTGATTCCTGATGTCGCACTAGTAGCTGTGTAGGAAAATTCTTCACCATCACAGACTTCCAAACTGGTCGAACTTGTCAAAACTGGAGAAGGGTTGACCGTAACGGTTACATCTTGTGTCGTGGTGCAGCCATTTGCTGTCAAGGTAAATACATACACCACATCGATTGGGTCTGCAGTGGTATTGGTGAGGGTTTCATTTATCGTCTCGTCAGACCCGCTTCCTGCTGCATTGCTAATTCCTGAAACTGCCGCTCTTGTCCATGAGAAGTTTGTTCCAGCAGTAAGACTGTTCGCCGTATATATTAAATTGTCATCCGAACATACCTCCAAATTGGTAGTACCGTCTAATACTGGACTTGGATTGACCGTTACCGTAACATTCTGCGTATTGCTGCAGCCATTTGCTGATATAGTAAACACATAAACTACATCGACTGGGTCAGTGGTAGTATTAATTAGTGTTTCGTTTGGATCTGAACTCTGAGGAGTTGTAATGGCTGAATTACTAATGCCCGATACAGCAGCTCTTGTCCAGGTTATGCTAGCCCCGGGAGTATCGCTTCCCGGTGTATAGGAAAATGCCGAATTGCTACAAATGGCATCAGGAGTAAGCGAGGTATTCAGCTCGGGGGTAGGATTGACAGTTAGGGTCACATCTTCGGTAACGCTACATCCATTGGCTTCAATCGTATATTCATAAACCACATCAATTGGATCGGGTGTGGTATTGATCAGTGTTTCATTAATATTCCCTGTACCATTAGCAGCTGGATTACTTATTCCGGTCATTGCTGCTCTCGACCAAGTGAAGCTTGCTCCGCTTACTGCGCTCGTGGGTGTGTATGTAAATGGCGAATCACTGCAGATCGCTGGCGGGGTCAGATTACTGCTGAGCCTAGGGGTAGGATTTACAGTCACACGCACATTCTGAGTATTCGAACATCCATTGGCAGAAATGGTGAAGGCATATACCACTTCGATCGGGTTATTGGTGGTATTTACCAAAACTTCATTCGGATCTCCCGATTGGGCTGTGGTAACCGCTGCATTACTGATGCCGCTTACAGCAGCCCTTGTCCAAGTAAAGCTTGATCCGGTTGTTTCACTTGATGGAGAATAGGAGAAAGTCGAATTACTGCAAATAGCATCAGGTGTAAGGGTGCTATTTAATTCAGGTGTTGGGTTTACGGTTACAATTACATCTTGAGTATTACTACATCCATTTGCAGTGATCGTGTAGCTGTAGGTTACATCAATCGGCTGATCGGTGGTATTGACCAAGACTTCATTGGGGTTTGAAGATTGAGGACTGGTAATAGCCGGATTACTTATACCGCTTACTGCTGATCGTGTCCATTCAAAAGATGCTCCACTGGTAGAGCTCGAAGGACTGTAGGTAAATAAACCATTATTGCATATTTCAGGAGGAGTCAATGTACTATTCAATTCAGGAGTAGGATTGACTGTCACCGTCACGTTTTGGGTATTGGTACATCCATTGGCCGTGAGGGTGTATTCATAGACTACATCAATTGGGTTTGGAGTAGTATTGACGAGGGTTTCAGTAGCACTTGCGCCAGTACCAGTATTGGTGGTATTGCTGATGCCACTTACGGCTGCCCTAGTCCAAGAGAATGTAGTGCCGGGAGTTGCACTGGTGGCTGTGTATGTGGTGGCGACATTGCTGCATCGATCCAAAACCGTCGGACTATCCAGCACAGGTCTAGGGTTGACAGTTACCGTAACCGTAAATGGATTTCCTTCACAGTTTCCCGCAGCTCCTGATCTTGGTGTTACCGTATAAGTAACAGTTTGCGTGACAGGAGATGTGTTGGTCAGATTTTGAGAAATAGAATTTTGTGCAGTTGCCTGACTCGATTCTCCCGTTACATTGGGATTGTCAACTACCGTCCAGGTGTAGGTAGTATTGTTAGGAACGATGGTCGAACCACCATTGGTGGGGCTAACGGTAAATGTTTCTCCACTACAGATCGTCGGGGTTTGAGTTGGGATGACTGGGCTTGGATTGATCGTAACTGTGACTGTGAATGGATCTCCTTCACATACTCCTGAAGTAGGTGTGACCGTATAAGTTGCATTGAGCGGAGCATTGGTGGTATTAGTAAGAGTCCCGGTAATTTCAGTTCCACTTCCTGCAGCTCCTCCGGTAATTCCGGCGGGTACTGATGGTGCAGACCAAGCATAGGTAGTTCCAGCAGGGATGACTCCATTCGTCCCATTTTCAGGGGTAACTGTAAATAACTGATTACTACAAGTCTCGGTAGTTATAGCTGTGATATCTGGTTCGGGATTAACAGTAACTACCACATTAAAATCTTCTCCGACGCAGCTTCCGGTAATCGGTGTGACCGTGTAAGTTGCTGTTTGTGGAGCATTGGTCGGATTTCTTAAGTTGCCAGTGATCGCACTTCCGCTCCCAGCAATGCCTCCGGTTATTCCCCCGGTGACAGCGGGTGCAGTCCAGGTGTAATTGGTGCTGGCTGGAACAATACCGTCAGTAACATCAGTGGGAGTAATCGTAAAAGTCTCTTCACTACATACTTCCTCATTGATGGTGTTGATGTCAGCAGAAGGGTTAAGCAGTATATTGACTAGAAATGGATCGCCTGGACAGCCATTGGTGATGGGAGTGACCGTGTAGATTACTGGTCTTGCGATATTGGATGTGTTCACCAATGTTCCCGTGATTGCGGGTCCTGACCCAGCTACCCCGCCTGTTACAAAGCCATTAGGAGCAGTTGGGGCATCCCATTCATAGGTGGTTCCTGCAGGAATATTACCATTGATACCATCTTCTGGAGTAACTGTGAAAGGGACAGTGCTACAAGTGAAGTCACTCATATCATCAATTTCGGCGACTGATTCAATTGATTGTGAGATAGTGTATACTGAGTTGCCTGGTCCACATGATCCATTGTTATTCCCAAACCAACAGTTACCTTCAAAAACTACATCAAACGTAATGGCATTGCCTCCTGGGCCAAGAGGAGTTGTATATCCAGTTCCTAGAATAAAATTAGAAGCCGTAAGTGGTAAAGTATAGGTTCTTGTATCTCCCGGAGCAAGATTCCCGGCGTTCGTTTTGATATAATAGTCTGCCCAACTCGTTCCGTCTGTATTCCATTTTACTCCAATATTTATATCGGGAGATGAGTCGGTCCAAGGCTCTGTCCCGTCGTTTCGTACTGTCACGGTGACGTTTCGAGTTTCTCCGGGACACCAAGGACCTGAGCCTAAATCTGCTGAGATAAATTCAGCTCTGTAATCAGGGGGTAAGGTATAGGTAACTCTAACTTGACCATTTCCTCCAGCACCTCCAAAGGTTGGCCCTCCGCCATTTCGTCGAGAACCTCCACCTCCTCCTCCAGGAATTTGTCCTGGAAGACCATTAGAGCTAGCATTCCCAGGTAGTTCTGGTCCTCCATTTCCTCCATCACCCCCACCCGTTGGAGCAGTTGCACCAAAAATTCTATTTACATTATTTGGAGGAGTTGGTGAATTTCCATTTGCTGCTGTTCCTGCCGAAGACCCTCCACCTCCGTTTCTTCCATTTCCTCTCGATGCTCCGTCTCCTCCGCTATATCTAACTGTTCCTATGCCATTCCCCGCTAAACCGCCTATTCCTAATCGTATATTTCCTGCTTCATTTGTTGGCGCAGATTGCCCCCCTTCTGCTAAAACCAAGGATCCAGCTTCACCGCTAGGTGAAAACCAAGAATTACCTCCCGGACTATCACTGGTACTACCCGAGCCTACAAAGATATTAAAGGTGTTAAGTGGAGTAACGGATAAAACACTTCTGGAATAGGCGCCTCCACCCCCTCCACCCCCTCGTCTGCTTGTGGTGGTGGTATAAGAAGTCCCCCTACCTCCTGCACCCCAAGTTTCAACAGTAATCGATGTTACCCCAGCAGGCACAGTAAACGTTTGAGTTCCTGGTGTGTTAAAAGTTTCTACTGTTTGGGCAAAAATATTTCCAACAAGAATTGGGTTCAAAAACAATCCAAAAATTAATACAAATTGTCCTATGCTTTGTCTGAATGGGTTTGGAATTGAATAAAAAAGTCCCGCTTTCCTTTTTATATAAGGGAAATGGTCTGAAATGGTTCTCAGAAACCATCCCATTTGGGAGCCCTGAATTATGTCTCTAAAAGTTTTAATCAAATTTCGTTAACACTTTATTGTAACAAACATACAAAAAAATACTTTTTGTATCTGATGACAAATGTCATAAACCGTTGAAAAATAGTAGCCTTACAGAATAATTTTAATTTTTGATCAAATTTTCAGAATTCTACACTTTTATCAACTCAAATATGCAAATATTTTCCTGATCTCATTTTCTGCTAGGTAGGTCCTTTGATTTTTTTTTGAATTCAAAAGTTTATTCCGAACCCAAAAGTCTATTTCCAAGAATCTAACTAGCTTCCTCTTACAATACAATTACTTTTAATTATGCAAAAGGAGTGAAAATTATTCAGTAAATCACTATTAACCAAACACTTAATAAACAAAGCAAATTGGGTGGTTTAAAATCCATTTTCTTATAGATAATCTGTAAAAAATAATAAGTTCAAAATTAACTTTAAAGTATTGTTCACTAAAGCTTAGCCATTCAGGCCTAGTCAGAACTTAGCCTATTCCTAAATCCCTGCCCTGTCGGACTGGGTTGGTAAAAGCCAGTCTTGGGCCTGGGTATACAATCTTGATTAATTGTCTGGTCCAGATTCCTTGATTTTTTAGAGATCATTAGTCTACCAGAAAAGAGAAGGCTGAAAGCCTGCCTCATAACAGCTCAGGGTATAAGCCCTGAGAATAGGGTGCAGCCCTGAGATCAAGGTATTGGAGTTGTTATGCTGTGGAGGTCTGAAGGACCGAATTTATCCGAGGTTGAATTTCAGAATTACATGAAGGTAATTAATTCATAATTAGTTAAATTAGAAAACACATCCGATTGATTTTCAATTAAATATAGATAGCCATGCCACAATCTTTAGCAAAAGTTTACCTTCATATCATATTCTCTACCAAAGAAAGAAACCCTCTTGTAAAAAAAGAATTTAAGAGCGTAATGGAATCATATATAGTAAGAGTGGGTAGTGATTTAGGGTCATATACAGAGGCAATTTACCTGAATCCAGATCACCTGCATTGGCTATGTACCTTGCCAAGGACGATCACAATTGCGGATTTTTTGAATAAAGCGAAATCCAATTCGTCTAAAATTGGCAAAATTCAGGTTGATAGAAACTTCAGTTGGCAGAATGGATATGGTGCGTTCTCGGTGAGTCAATCAAAATTAGAAGTGGTCAAAAAATACATTGAGAATCAGGAAGAGCATCATCAAAAAATCTCATTTCAGGATGAGTATCGGAAGTTTCTTAAAGAATATAAGGTGGAATATGATGAAAAATATGTGTGGGATTAAATACATATCGGCCCTTCAGGCCTCTGGATGTCTTGGTGGCCGGTTAATCCCAGCCCTGACGGACTGGGTTAAAAAAAGCCGGCCCCTTGGGCCTATCAATTTTAGGACTTCTATCGATATACCCAACAAAGAAGGCTAAAGGCCTGACTCATTTAGCTAATTAGGACCGGATAAAGAAGGCTGAAAGCCTGCCTAATAACAGCTCAGGGTATAAGCCCTGAGATTATGGTATCGTAAGGTTGAAATTGTTGAGGTCTTAAGGATCGGATTTCTCAATTTTTTACAAAAAAACAACCCCAACCAATTTGATCGGGGTTTGATGATTGATCCAGTTGAAATGAATCAATTACCCATTCATACTGATCAAAAACTCTGCATTGTCGCGAGTTCCTTTCATTCGGTTGAGTAGGAATTCCATAGACTCTTGCGAGTTCATGTCGCTCATCAGCTTGCGGAGAATCCACACGCGCTGCATTTCTTCCTTGTCCATCAACAAGTCCTCGCGACGGGTACCGGAACTCAAGACATCGATCGATGGATAAATTCTTCGGTTGGCTAGCTTTCTGTCCAAAGCCAATTCCATATTACCGGTTCCTTTGAATTCTTCAAAGATCACCTCATCCATCTTGGAGCCTGTTTCTACAAGAGCTGTGGCGATGATAGTTAATGAACCGCCATTTTCCACATTTCTCGCTGCACCAAAGAATCGCTTTGGCTTGTGCAAGGCATTGGCATCCACACCACCGGAAAGGATCTTTCCAGAGCTAGGTACTACGGTATTGTGTGCACGGGCAAGTCGGGTAATGGAGTCCAATAGGATAACCACATCATGGCCTACTTCTACCATTCGCTTTGCTTTTTCCAAAACGATGTTGGCAACTTTCACATGACGCTCGGCTTGCTCGTCAAAAGTGGAGGAAATCACCTCACCGCGTACGGATCGGGCCATATCGGTCACTTCTTCCGGACGCTCATCGATCAGCAAGATCATCAGGTGTACTTCCGGATGGTTTTTAGCAATTGCGTTGGCAATTTGCTGCAATAGTACGGTCTTACCAGTCTTTGGCTGGGCTACGATCATACCTCGCTGACCTTTTCCGATAGGAGCAAAAAGGTCGAGGATTCTGGTAGAATACCCATCTGGCTTGGCAGAAAGATTTAATCGCTCCTCAGGGAATAAAGGAGTCAAGTATTCGAAGGGAACGCGATCACGAATTTCGTCGGTGGTCTTTCCGTTGACGGTGCCGATTTTCAAAAGAGCAAAGTACTTTTCACCTTCTTTAGGTGGTCGGATGGACCCTTTGATATGGTCTCCTGTTTTCAGGCCGAAAAGTTTGACCTGACTCGGTGATACATAGATATCATCTGGTGAAGCCAGATAGTTATAATCAAGGGAGCGAAGGAAACCATAGCCTTCTGGCATCATTTCCAATACCCCTTCATTTTCTATGACTCCGTCAAATTCTTTTGGGCTGACGAAAGTCTTCTTCTTACTGCCTGGAACTGTTTCAGCAGCGGGAGTGTGAATTTCGTCTTGTGACTTGAAGTTTTTGCGCTTTGGAAGCTCTACTTCAGGTTCAGGGGCAGTCTCAGGTTTAGCCTTTTCATCTTTGGGCTCGTTGGCTACGTTGACCTCTTCAAAAACCTTGCGTCTAGGTCTAAAAGTTTTGGGATTTTCATCTCCACTTTCCTGTCTTTTTTCAGGCCTGCTTTTGGGAGCTTCAGCCTTTTCAGTTTCTGCCGCTTTTTTCTCTGGCTTGCCTTGCTCTTTAGGAAGTTCGGTTACGTTTTGTCTTCGGAATTTTGGTTTGAATTCCGGCTCTTCTTCCTTAGGTGCTGGTTTTTCTTTTTTTTCCGGCTTTGCCGCCTTCGCAGGTTCTTCGGCTTTGGGAGGCTCTTGTGTTGATTCTGCTGCTGAAGGTTTTTTCTTGGGAAGGGCTTGCTCTGGGGTGATAGCTTGCTGGTCGAGGATGGCGTAGACGAGTTCGTCTTTTTTGAGGGATTTGAAGTTTTTGACGCCCAGTTCCTCGGCGATTTCCTTCAGTTCAGACAATAATCTGATTCTGAGTTCTTCTATGTTGTACATAAAGAGAGTATGAGTGAATGATAATAATAGTGTGCTTAACGCGGTTTTGATCGCAAATGAAGATCGTAGCAAAAAAGAACTGCTTGAATTGTTCAGGACAAAGTGGGATGCCTGTTCACCTGCGGTATGTCTGCAATATTACAGCTATATCTTAGATTTAACAAATATTTGTTTTTTTCTCTGATTTTTATTGAACCATTACATTTCGGATGATCGCGATGGATTTCCAAACTTGATTGCTATCGAGTTGCTCTCCATAGAAAACCAGCAAAAAGTCCAATAATTTGCTCCGAAGCTCCTTTTTTACTTTCAACTGGCAGGAATAAGAATCCCTCATCAGACATTCCAGGTATTCGATAGCCTGCGGAAGTTCCTGCGCATCAAATGGCAAGGAGCGACTTTCGTCCAATAATTCGTGCGGAGTTTCAGGCCCAAAACCGATAAATCTGGCCATTTCCAGAAGAAATATTAGCGGATAGTGTTTGATTTCCTGTGTATTCCGGTCCAAACACAGAAGCGAACTTTTAAGCCAGTCGAATAATTGTTCGTTGTGATAATTTTCATAAATGGACTTGGCAACCGCCTCTGCCAGAAAAAGTGCAATACTTGTGCGGGGAAATTCATAAGGAATCAGTGCATAGGGATGAGCTAGTTTGGACTCGGAGATTCGCTGCAGTCCCGAATTTTCCTTTTCATAGACTACCAAATCCAAAATGGTCATCGGTTGATAAAGTGCTGCTTTTGATTTGGCACCAGCTTTTCGCACTCCATTGATGATGTAGGATTTTAGTCCGAGCTCCCGGGTGAAAATTTTTACGATCAGGCTGGTATCCCTGTATCGCATGGAGTTGATGACGATTCCTTCAGTCTTTTTGAGCATCAGCGTTTGTCTTCAAAGAAGCATTTTCGGCATCGTGCCTCATATATACTATGCTCTCCGAGCATGACTTTCTGTTTGGAATCGGAAAGTCGGAGCGAAAAAGCAGCCAAATCGCCGCATTTCATGCAAATCGCATGGACTTTGGATACATACTCTGCGACTGCCATCAATTTGGGCATGGGCTCGAAAGGCTGCCCTTCGAAGTCCATATCCAGACCCGCCATGATGACCCGCTTGCCTTGATTGGCGAGTTGGGTGACTACGGATACGATTCGGTCGTCAAAAAACTGTACCTCATCTATACCTACCACATCACAGTTTCCACTGAGTAGCAGGATATCTTCTGCGAAATCAACAGGAGTGGAGCGGATCGAATTTTCATTATGGGATACTACCTCCTCTTCATGATAGCGAGTGTCGATTTTGGGTTTGAAAATCTCAACTTTCAATCGGGCGATTTTGGCACGGTTTAATCTGCGAATCAGTTCTTCGGTTTTTCCGGAAAACATAGACCCACAAATCACCTCAAGCTGACCTTTTCGGTCATGAGCTCCGCTTCTACGCACAGATGGTTCTATAAACATGCCTTACTCGCTGTAGTCTAGATGGGGGAATTTGTTGATTTCTGCCACTCGGATTCGAAGGTCGCCTTCAGGAATGTCCGTTTGGCAGCAAAGTCTTTCATCTGCTTTCAATCTTCCTTGTTTTTTGTAGAAAAGCTCCCGTTCATTCGGTGCATTGAGATTTTCCATCCCTGAAACGACGATCATTTTGCAACTGGTGCAACGACCTTTTTTGCCGCAGGCATGCATCCAATCGATGCCGTTTTCATGAATTAATTCAATAACTTTACCCGAGCGATTGCCCGAGTCCAGGGTACGATTATATAGGTTCTCTATCACTATTCGGGACATTTCTTCGTTGACTTTAGTAAATCACCAAGTGAATGACAACTCAAATTAACAGCAAATATTTAGAAAATTACGCCAAAGCGTACTCCGAGACCGTCTGCGAACGGTTTTTTACTGATCGGCAATTTATCTCAGGACAGGATATCGTTGGCTTGACCAGCTCTGTCCAAGTTAATTTCTTTGTGATCAAGCATCTCTTCGAGCTGTGGCAGAAGGAATTACAGAAACTGAAAAGCAATCCCTATTTCGACTATCGGGATATTTCAGTTCATGAAGCCTTGACCCAATTTATGAATGTGCTCTCACGAAGAATCCGAGTGGAGAAAGGACATTTTCAGCCCTTACTCGAAGAGGCGGTGAAAAGAGCTGTAGAACTAGCCACTGATCCTGTAAACTATTATCAATCCGAAATCGATCAGGCTCCGGCAAAGCAGATCAATGAATACCTGCGCGAGAATAAAAAATACTACAAATGGCACGCCCAATTAATAAATTTTTTGATCGATAAGGCTGGATTTGGTCAGGAGGCGTCGGATTATAAGAAAGCCATCGCGGCCAATTACCAGGCAGTGAAGGACCAATTGGAGTCCGTCAACTTGCTGCTTGCCACCTTGGGCGATGTCAAAGCCTTTGATCTCGATGCCTATCTACAGGATGACAGCCAAACGAAAGTGGAGGCTGTTTCCCCAAAGACCGAGGAGCCTACTTCTTTCTTTGAGAATCTTGAAGTAGTGGAAAGAAAAGACGCTCCCCGAGTGGAAGCGGAAACCACCTCTGAGCCGGTTGCTTCTACTCCAAAGAGTCCAAGTCCAAGCGCTTCAGGTTCAATTCAAGTGACGCAAGTTCGCGCTAGATTCTCTACTGAGAGTTATAAAGGGATGAAAGGGATTATTGGGGAATTGTCGGAAAGTCTGGCGATCAATCAGCGATTCATGTTTCGAAAGGAGCTTTTCGAAGGCAATGATGATTTGTTGACTCATGCTCTGAAATCGCTCGATGCCTGTAATTCACTTGAAGAGGCCATCGAATTGATTAATCATCGATACCTACCCGAGTTGGGGTGGGAGCCCAATTCAGAGCCAGTGGACGAATTTCTTTCCTTGGTGTATAGACGCTTCTTAGATTAACCCAATCGGCCTAGTTGCTGAGAACGGGACGCATCCATTTTGATAAAGATGAAAAGCAAAATGGTAAACGACCACAGAGATGAGCCTCCATAACTGAAAAATGGAAGAGGAATTCCTACTACGGGAAAAAGACCTATCGTCATCGAAATATTGATCATAAAATGGAAAAGGAGGATAGAAAGTACCGAGTAGCCATAGACTCTGGCGAAACGTGTTTTCTGTCGCTCTGCCATGACGACCAGCCGGTATAGCAAAGTCATAAACAATCCGATGACTACCAAGCTGCCCAGCCAGCCGAATTCTTCCCCCAATGTACAGAAGATAAAATCCGTGTGTTGCTCCGGTACGAAATCAAACTTGGTTTGGGTGCCTTGCAAGTACCCTTTCCCCAGGAATCCGCCTGAACCTATGGCAATTTTCGACTGGGTTACATTCCATCCCACGCCGAGTGGATCCAGGTCAGGATTAAACAAAACCATGATTCTGTTTTGCTGATGAGGAGGGAGCTTGGATACGACAAAATCGATACTGTAGCTATATCCTATCATCACTAGGGCAATCCCCCCAAATACCAGGGTCCTTTTCCAAGACCGCTTTCCGATGGATGCTAATATCAAAAAGATCAGTCCTATTCCGAATGCCAGATACAAATTATTCTCAATACCCAAAGCGAGTAGAGATAAGGCAATGAAACCAAGACCAAAAATAAAATAGCGCTGTGGAAAGCCTTCTCGATAAAACATGATGAAAAGAGCAAAGTAAACCATTGCCGTACCGGTATCAGGCTGCAGCAAAATCAGGATTACAGGTGCCATCATCACTCCCAGAGCAATGAATTGGTTTTTGGTTTGGGAGAGATCGAAATTTGGCCTTTCCATCACCTTCGCCAGCGCTAATGCCGTGGCAAATTTGGCAAACTCACCGGGTTGAATTCTGAATGAACCCACTCCAATAGACAGGATCTGCCCATTTACTTCTTTCCCAAAAAAGGGAGTCAATAGAAGTAAAACAAGGAAGAATAGGTAAATCGGAAGGGCAAGATTTTCAAAAAGCCGATGATCTGCGGCCATGATAACGAGGATAATCGCTGCCGCAGCACCAATCCAAACCAACTGAATTCCCGAATTAATTGATAAATCAAAAATGCTTTTGGCATTTTGGCTGTCAAAAACCGCGGCATAGATATTAAACCAACCAATCATGACCAATGCAAAATAGATCAATACAGTAGGCCAATCGACTCGGCTGATGGGGAGATCGTTATTTCGCATTAATAGATGAAGTTATTGGCCAATACATATTCTTCCAGCTGAGGTCTGCTGACTTGACCCCGAAGGTACTTTTCGATCATCAAGCTCGCCGTACTTGCAGCGGCTCGACCACCCCAGCCTGCATTTTCCACATAGACAGCGATCGCAATCTTCGGATCGTCCTTCGGTGCAAAAGCCACAAAAACAGAGTGATCTTCTCCATGCGGGTTTTGTGCTGTCCCCGTTTTACCGGCAATCACCAAATCCTGAATAATAGCCCGATTTGCTGTTCCATAAAGCGCTTCCGCCATAGCATCCTGGATTATATCAAAGTGCTTTGGATCGACGCCGACCTCATTTTTGATTCGGAATTTTGACGGGATTCTTGTAGGGTCCCCATCCACAGCTTTGATCAAATGAGGCGTGTAATAATAGCCCTTATTGGCAAAAATAGCCGCAAGATTCGCCATTTGTAAGGGGGTGACTTGCAGCTCACCCTGCCCGATCGAAAGCGAGTAAATGGTAGAATACTTCCACCGACCTTCTCCGTATACGCGATCATAAAGCTTACTCGATGGAACATCGCCGCTGTATTCGCCGACCATATCCACCCCAAGTTTTCCGCCTAGTCCGAATTTCATCACTTTTTCCCGCCATACGTCCAAGCCGATCTGCGTGTCTTTGAAGGTATTGCTAGAGATTTCCTGATTGATGATTCTTCGGAAAGCCTGATGGTAGTAGGGGTTGCAGGAGTTTCGGATAGCTCCAAAAAGATTGACCGGGGAGGGATGATTGTGGCAAGCCACCAAGGATCGGTTACAGGCAAAGGTCGTCTCTGGAAATAGGATGCCCTCCTGCAAACCAATTAAGCTCTGTACGATTTTGAAAATCGATCCGGGTGGGTAGCGGGCCATGACCGGACGATTAAGGAAAGGCTTGCTGTCCATCGAATTGAGCAAGGAGTAATTTTTGCCAAAATTAGCTCCTGTCAGTTCATTTGGGTCATAAAAGGGAGCAGAAATCATCGCTAGAATTTCGCCAGTCTTCGGCTCAATGGCTACTACTGATCCGGTTTTTCCCTTCATGAGATATTCTCCATAGAGTTGAAGCTCTCGATCCAGCGTTGACGTTAGGTTGATTCCTGCAACGGACGCGGTATCGTAAGCCCCATCTTTGAATGGTCCCTTATCTACGCCTCGGACGTTGACCATTTTGTATTTGACCCCTTTTTGACCTTTCAGTTCATCTTCATAAAATCGCTCCATGCCACTAAGACCTACATAGTCACCCTGTTCGTAGTAGTCTGAGCTATCTCTTTCGAGTTGGCGGGCATTAATCTCCCCGATATAGCCAAGGGCATGAGCTGCAATAGGGGTAGGGTAGGAGCGGACCGATCTCGTGGTGATGAATAAGCCTGGGTAGTCAATGAGGAAATCTTGAATCTTGGCAAAATCCGTTGAAGAAATTTGCTTGATCAGCGGAGATGGCTTGACGGATGAATACTTTTTAGCGGCATTGTAAGCTGTGACCAGGTCTTCTTTTTCAATCCCAAAAATCGAAAGGAATTTAGCTGTGTCTTTTACAGAGAACTCCTTGGGTACGACCATCAGGTCAAAAATAGGATTATTGTAAACGAGGAGTTCGCCGTTTCGATCATAAATCAATCCACGATAAGGGTGATCCACCACTCGCTGAATAGCATTTCGCTCTGCCCTACGGGTAAAGCTGTCGTCCATTACCTGTATCATAAAAAGCTTGGTCAGCAAAACTATGCCAACTAAGGAAATGACGATAATGATGACAAACGGCTTCTTGTCGTTCATAGAATACTCCTCCTTCTTTTATAGAACAACGCTTGTACAAGTATAGCCAAAAGCACCGTTAAAATGGAGGAAAAAAAGCTTTTGTTTAGGATATTGAAAACACCCATGGTTCCCCATTGATCTACTGTGAAAAACAAAAGAGAAAATAAGAATGTCATAGGAACAATATAGGTCAAATACCAACCTGTCCCCATTTCCTGAAGGGTAGGGGAAATTCCTTCGTCGTATCCACCGGTTGGACTGATGATTCGTAACCAGATAGGTCGAAAAAATCCTATAAATGTAGTGCCGACTGCATGAATTCCTCCCGTATCATAAAACATATCCACTGTCAGTCCAACTAGGAAACTGATCACCAAAAGCGAAATGGTCGATATGTTGACAGGTAGATGTAAAATGATCAAGAGATAAATAAAACAAAGTGCCACTCCAAAGAGTGCAAGGTTTTTCAAAAAGAATATCTGAATAACCAGTAGCAGCAACCCCCAGATGATTGTCGAAAAAAGATTTCTAATATTCATCGCTTATCTCGGCTTGTTGATAGAGAGAATCCCGCTCCTCAATGGATGTATTTCTGACCAAATACACATAATTAAGCTTGCTGAAGTCAGCACTCAGCTGCACACTGATATCCAAATAATTTTGGTTTTCAGATGGATTGACGCTTTTGATCGTGCCTATCAAAATCCCCTCCGGAAACACAGCGTTGTATCCGGAAGTGATTACGGTGTCTCCAGGCGAAGGCGTTACGTGTCTAGGTACATAGAGCATTTTGGCCACCTGAGTATCTTTTCCATCCCAGTTGATAGATCCGAAGACATCGCTTGATTTGATTTTGGAAGAGACCAAGAGCCCGGTATTTAGGAGGGATATACCTACGGAGAAGTTTTTGGAGACCTCCTTAATTCTTCCCACGGCACCATTTTGGGTGAAAATCCCCATTCCCTCTGTGACTCCGTCGTCCGCACCTCGATTGATCGTGATGTGATTCTGAGCTAGACGCAAAGTTTGGCCTACTATTTTACCACCGATGATTTCAAAGGAAGCCTTGAAACTGGAATCCAAAGGAGCGTAGGAAACACTGTCCATGGAATTTTGACCAATCAACTCCTTCAGCAAGCGGGCATTTTGAGTGCTTAGCTCATCATTTTCTTCAGAAAGACTGAAAAATCCTGTAATGTCAGATTGAGTTTTCAATAATGAACCGGAGATGGCCATCGAGCTATTGAAAAATGCTGCTCCTTGGGGAGAGTTATTTCTGACCACCATCCAGATGGCGATGATTTCTAATAAGACAAATAGTAAAAAGGCCCTTAGTTTATAAAGGAATTCGAAAATGCGCAGCATTCGGGCTTTAAGTCATCAATACGGTTCGGAAATTATGCAAGTTTTTCAGCGCGGTGCCTGTTCCTCGTACTACTGCACGAAGGGGATCTTCAGCGATGTGAATGGGCAATTTGGTTTTTTGATGTAATCGCTTGTCCAAGCCTTTAAGAAGCGCTCCTCCTCCGGTGAGGTGGATACCATTATCATAAATATCAGCCGAGAGTTCCGGGGGAGCAATCTCCAACGCTTTCAAAACAGCCTCTTCTATTTTGGAGACTGATTTATCCAGAGCAAAGGCAATTTCGGAATAAGACACCTTGATTACTTTCGGGATACCGGTCATCAAATCCCTACCTCTGATTTCGTAATCTTCTGGGGCGTCATCGAGTTCCGTAAGTGCAGATCCGATGGCAATTTTTACTTTCTCGGCTGATCGCTCACCGATGAGTAAGTTGTGCTGTCTTCGCATGTAGTCCAATATATCTTTGGTGAAGGTATCACCTGCCACTCGGATGGACTGATCAGCTACTATACCTGAAAGCGCGATCAAGGCGATCTCAGTAGTACCTCCTCCGATATCTACGATCATAGACCCCATAGGCTTTTCGATATCAATTCCGATACCGATTGCCGCAGCGATGGGTTCAAACACCATGTATACCTCCTTGGCACCTGCATGCTCAGCAGAGTCACGTACCGCTCGTTTTTCTACTTCAGTGATCCCAGATGGAATACAGATGACCATCCGATGCGATTGTGGGAACATTCCTTTTTTCTGTCCGGGGATCATTTTGATGAGACCTCGGATCATTTGCTCAGCGGCGTAGAAGTCGGCGATTACTCCATCTTTCAGTGGGCGGATTGTTTTGATATTTTCATGCGTTTTCTCATGCATGTTCATAGCTTCTCTTCCGACCGCAAGTACACGGTTATTGGTCTTGTCAATCGCAATAATTGAGGGTTCGTCCACCACGATTTTATCTTTGTGGATAATAAGCGTGTTGGCAGTACCAAGGTCTATGGCAATGTCACTTGAGAAAAAATCAAATAATCCCATTTTTATTTTGGTGTTTTTGAAGGTAAATGAAGTAGGGTCTAACAGCTCTCAACAAGATACGCATATTAAACGGAGGTCGGCAAAATTATTATGTTCTGAGCACAAAAAGGAATCTCTCGGCATATTTTTTGGATCAAATTTCAAGCCGTACATCTCAGGCTCTTAAAATGTTTCATTTCTTTAAAATTTTATTTGAATGGATGTTGGTTTCTTTAAATTTCCTCTTGGGGGGAGAATTGGTTTTCGATTAAATTTATTTTACCTTTGTGCCGTATTCGATAGTTTCTAGAGGGGACCAAATGTCCCCTCTTTCATTATGCTTACTGTATGAATGATTTGAAAGATAGACTTGAGACTTTGGTTATTGATTGTCTTCCGGACGAAAGCCATTTTCTGGTGGATTTACAGCTGACTTCCAAGTCTAATCAGCTGCTATTGAATATTTTGATCGATGCGGATGCAGGACTGACGATCGACAGTTGTGCAAAAGTGAGTCGGGCAGTGTCCGGAGAGATCGAGGCATTAGAATTGATCGATTCGGCTTATCGAATTGAAGTTTCTTCTCCGGGAGTGGATTTTCCCCTTTCTTCTGAAAGACAGTATAGAAAAAATTTCGGGAGGGAGTTGAAAGTATTTCTTCAGGACGGGAAGGAATTGAAAGGAAAACTAATAGCAGTCTCCGAATCAGGAATAGTTTTGGAGGCTAAAATGAAAGAAAAAGGAAAAAAAGCGGTGTTACAGGAAGTAAATGTTGCTTTTGAGGATATCAAAAAATCAGTTGTACAAGTATCTTTTAAATAAATCAAATGGATGCCAAAGTCTTAATAGATTCCTTCGCTGAATTTGCGAGATCTAAAAATGTGGATCGACCTACCATGATCCGTATTCTTGAGGATGTATTCAGAGCCATGATCCGTAAAAAATTTGAAACGGACGAAAACTTTGACGTGACAATCAATGCTGATAAAGGAGACTTAGAGATCTTCCGTATCCGTGAGATTGTGGATGACAATTCTGAAGATATTTGGGATTTTGATAAAATCAGTCTGACCGATGCCCGCAAAATCGAACCGGATTTTGAGATCGGTGAGGAGGTTTATGAAAAAATCGAACTGGAAGAGTTTGGGCGAAGAGCTGTGCAGATGGCTCGTCAGACTTTGATCCAGCGAATCAAGGACTTGGAGAAGGACATTCTTTTCAATAAATATGAAGAATTGGTTGGAGAGGTAGTCTCTGCAGAGGTTTACCAGATTCTCGGCCGTGAGATTCTTATGATTGATGGAGAGGGGAATGAGCTGATTTTGCCTAAAGGAGAGCAAATTCCTAAGGATCGATTTAGAAAAGGCGATACCGTGAAGGCCATCGTCCACAAGGTTGACATGATGAATGGCAACCCAAAAATCATTTTGTCAAGAACATCTCCTGTTTTCTTGGAGAGACTCTTCGAAAATGAAGTGCCTGAAGTTTATGATGGCTTGATTACCATTGTAAAGATCGTGCGAGAGCCAGGAGAGCGAGCCAAGGTGGCTGTAGAATCTTATGATGATCGAATTGATCCAGTAGGTGCATGTGTCGGAATGAAAGGGTCAAGAATTCATGCGATTGTGCGTGAATTACAAAATGAGAACATCGACGTGATTAATTTCACAGAGAATTTGGACCTTTACGTAGCCCGAGCTTTAAGTCCTGCTAAGGTATCTTCATTGAGTGTCAATGAGGAAACTCGTCGGATTTCTGTATTTCTAAAGCCCGATCAGGTATCTTTGGCAATCGGAAAAGGCGGATACAATATCAAATTGGCAAGCCGATTGGTAGGATATGAGATCGACGTGTTCAGAGAGCTGAATGAAAATGAGGAAGAAGATGTCGATTTGATCGAATTTGAAGATGAAATTGATGCTTGGATCATCGATGAGTTGAAGAAAACTGGTTTGGATACGGCTCGTTCCGTATTGGCTTTGACCAAAGAAGATTTGGTGAGAAGAACCGAACTGGAAGAAGAGACCATCGAGGAGATTTTCAAGATATTAAGACAAGAGTTTGAATAAGTCAGGGTGTCAAGCCCGTAGAATTACCCAATAGTAAAAAAGATTTCGAAAGCGGTTTTTAGCGTATGTCAGAAGAAAAAATGATGAGATTAGGCGCTTTGGCAAGAAAGCTCAACGTAGGGACAGCAACCCTCGTGGAGACTCTTGGCAAAAAAGGCCATGAGGTTCAGGACAATCCCAATTCAAAAATCAGCATGGAGCAAGTAGAGCTGCTGAATAGGGAATTTAGATCCTCTGCTCAGGAAAAAGAAGAAGCATCGCATCTCTCCATAGGGAAGCGACATGAGACAGTTACGCTTGAGCCGGAGCCCAAGCCAGAGCCTGCTCCAGCGCCTGCGCCAACTCCAGCTCCCGCACCTAAAGTGGAAGTGCCTGCTCCTACACCTCCGAAGAAAGAAGAACCGAAAGCTGCTCCGGCAGAGCCCAAAGCTCCTGAAGTAGAGAAGACGGAAAAAACCGAAATCGAAGCTCCTAAATTGGAAGGGATTAAGGTACTGGGTAAAATTGATCTCCCTCAAAAGACAGATTATAAAAAAGGCGGACGACACGAGAAGCATTCAAGGCCTACTCCAGCTAAGCCTACCCCGGCCCCTCAAAAACCAAGAGAGGAGAAAAAAGCTCCAATTGTAGCTAAGCCTCAACCCCAGCCAAAGGATGAGAAAAAAGCTCCGGGTGTCGTAAAGCCTCAACCACAACCGGAACAGCCAAAGAAGGAAGAACTTATTTCCGCCAAAGCTGACAATCTGAAAGGATTAACAGTCCTAGGTAAGATTGAATTACCCGCTGAAAAGAAAAAGAAAGGCGGTCCTGTAGCTTCTTCTGATGAGCGGGCAAGAGACAAAAAGCGACCTAGGAAACGTATCGATAAAGGTGGTAATCGAAACAGAAATCAAGGCGACAGAAATCAAAAAGGTGCTCCAAAACCGGTACAGGGCAGAAATCAAAAGGCTGAACCTACTCAAAAGGAAATTCAAGATCAAATCAAGCAGACGCTTGCAAGACTGCAGGGGGGCAAGTCAGGTAGTAAGAAAAGCAGACGAGATAAAAAAGCAGAACGAGATAGAGACACTACCGATGTGGTACAAGAGGGATCAAAAATTCTGAAGGTTACCGAGTTTATCTCTGCAAATGACTTGGCGGCACTCTTGGACGTATCCGTTAATGAGATCATTTCTACTTGTATGTCTTTGGGAATGTTTGTTTCCATCAATCAGCGATTGGATGCGGAAGCAATCACCATTATTGCTGATGAATTTGGCTATGAGGTTGAATTCACCAAAGATATCGAAGATGAAATCGTAGAGGAGGAAGTCGACAAGGAAGAGGATTTGATTGAGCGTGCACCGATCGTCACGATCATGGGTCATGTCGATCATGGTAAAACCTCCCTATTGGATTATATCCGTATGTCGAAAGTAACTGCTGATGAGGCGGGGGGTATCACCCAGCACATCGGTGCCTACGATGTAAGAACCAAAGACGGTCATAAAATCGCATTCTTGGATACTCCGGGTCACGAAGCCTTTACGGCGATGCGAGCTCGTGGTGCTAAAATCACTGACGTGGCCATTATCGTGATCGCTGCGGATGATAGCATCATGCCACAGACCAAAGAAGCAATCAACCATGCTCAGGTAGCTGGCGTACCGATGATTTTTGCGATCAACAAAGTGGATAAGCCTAACGCTAATCCAAATAAAATCAAGGAAGAACTTGCCAACATGAATTTGCTGGTAGAGGAATGGGGTGGTAAATACCAGTCTCAGGATATCTCCGCCAAAACAGGTCAAGGTGTTGATGATCTTTTGGAGAAAGTACTCCTAGAATCAGAAATTCTTGAGTTGAAAGCCAATCCAGGTAAAAATGCGGTAGGTACTGTCATTGAAGCATCCTTGGATAAGGGTCGTGGATATGTGGCTACTTTGATGATTCAAGCTGGTACACTTCGAGTAGGAGATGTGATGGTGGCTGGTTCGCACTATGGACGTGTGAAGGCTATGTTTGACCATACTGGTAAAAAACTCAAGGAAGCTGGACCATCTACACCGGTTCAAGTACTTGGATTGAGTGGTGCTCCGCAAGCTGGTGATATTATCAAGGTTTACGACAATGAGCGTGAAGCCAGAGAAATTGCCAACTCTAGAGAGCAAATCCAGCGTGAGCAAAGTCTCCGTACGAAGAAGCACATTACTTTGGATGAAATCGGTCGTCGATTGGCTATCGGTAGCTTCAAAGAACTTAATATCATTATCAAAGGTGACGTGGATGGATCAGTGGAAGCACTCTCTGATTCCTTGTTGAAGCTTTCTACCGATGAGGTGAAAGTAAGTATCATCCACAAAGCTGTGGGTCAGATTTCTGAATCCGATGTGCTTTTGGCTTCAGCATCCGATGCGATTATTCTTGGATTCCAGGTTCGTCCTTCCGCCAACGCGAAGCGACTTGCCGAGCAGGAAGAAATTGAAATTCGTCACTACTCAATCATCTACGATGCGATCAATCAAATCAAAGATGCGATCGAGGGTATGCTTGAGCCAGAATTTGAAGAAGTCATCACCGGTAATATTCAGGTTCGTGAAGTATTCAAGATTTCTAAAGTAGGAACAGTTGCAGGTTCATACGTAACTGACGGGTATATCACCAGAAAGAACAAGATTCGAGTGATTCGAGATGGAATCGTTATTCACGATGGAGAAATCGATCAGTTGAAGCGATTCAAGGATGACGTAGCCGAGGTAAAAGCAGGCTATGAGTGTGGTATCTCCATCAAAAACTTCAACAATATACAAGTAGATGACACCATCGAAGGATATGAAATGCGAGAGATCAAGCGAAAGCTATAAGATTTTGATCAAATCAAAATATGGAAGGAGCGGTGAAAACTGCTCCTTTTTTTATGATTTTCCGAAATCATGCCAGTAGTTCAAAATGGCCTCTCCTTCCCAACTTTACAGATTAACGTTTACCGAGCGAAGTCGAGGAGAACCTAGCACAATTTGGTTCCTGCTAACAAAGTGGACATTCATATTTTTTTCAATGATTCTTAGGCAATTCGGCCTTTTTTTCAGTGATTTGGATTAAGCTCATTTTGAAAAAACTTATTTCCATAGCGCTTTTGGGATGTTTTGCCCTGTATCACTTTGGGCATTATGTGTTCTATTTTGCCCATCAGGTTCAAATGGAGCAAACTTGGAGTGAGAAAATTTTTGCAGCGTCCAATGAGATCGAGTTAGAAGAGCGATTGCTTGAAGTGCCATTAGCAGCTCCTTATATGGCCAATGAGCAGGAGTTTAGAGCTACAAATACGCGTTTTGAGAAGGATGGGAAATTTTTCAGAGCGATCAAGCAGCGTTATCAAAATGATACGCTTCAGATTGTTTATGTGGCAGATACTTCTCGGCAAAAACTTGAAAACACCTTTGAGAAGTGGGTCTCTTGGTTGGCTGAAGGAGAAATGCAGCAAGAATCTTCCAAGTCCATTAATTTAAAAACGTTTGTAAAAGACTACATTCAGGAATATCCTTTCGAGTTTGTCGCATTTGAAGAATTAATTCACATTAAACACACAGGGTTTATTTTTTCAACTTACAAGAGTCCTTTTTTTCAATTAGATACTCCACCTCCGAAGGTAGCCTGACTTTTTAAATCCTAATATTTCCAAGACTTAATAGTCCTTGGAATATTTCTCATTTATCCCCTTCAAGCAATTGTTAAGGGGAAGACTAAATCTTATTTACATTATCTATTTAGCTATGAAATCTAAATTTATAGCACGCATGGCCTGTACTTTAGGTCTTTGCGTGCCATTTATATATTCCCAGGCTCAGTCACCTATAGACGAGTTACTGATGCCAAAAAATGAAATATGTTTTCTTCTCAATTATGAATATGGTCAATTTGATCAATACTGGGAAGGTGATTTTCTTCGAGAAAATCAAACTATTGCAACGGTGCAACGCAGAACTGCGATGGTAATGGCCGCTTATGGCATCAGTGATAGGTTGGATGCATATCTTGGCTTGCCGTATGTATCGACAAACTCTACCATTCCAAATGGGGGGAAATTTGCAGGGGCCTCTGGTATTCAGGATGTTTCAGTAGGTCTAAAATACAAGGCCTATGAATCTACACTAGGAAAGGGAAGGTTATCGCTTTTTGGATCACTTCTTTTTTCCACACCAGCTTCTAATTACCTCTCTGATTACCAGCCCTATAGTTTAGGACTTGGTTCGCCTCAACTAGCATGGAGAGCGACGGGTCATTATGAGTTCGATCAGGGTTTTTACAGCAGATTAGTAATTGGGTACATATGGAGAGGCTACACAGAAGCCGAGCGAGAATATTATTACAATGACGGAAGTTTTTTTACCCCTTGGATGGATGTCCCTAGTTCTTGGAACATTGATTTGACAGTGGGTAAATGGTTTTTAGAAAGGTCTCTTAGGTTTGAGATTTCCTATAGTAATCAAAATGCCACTTCAGGCGATGATATCCGAGCATACAATGCGCCCCAACCTACAAATCAGGTCGATTTTTCAAGACTTGGAGCTTTTGCTCAATACTATTTTTCTCAAGTGAAAGGACTGGGCGTTTTAGCTTCTATCAACCAAGTTGTTTCAGGTAGGAATGCTCCAAAAATGACCTCTTTTGGAGTTGGTATTACTTATCAGTTTTCATTAAAAGCTAAGTAAAAATGAAAAAACATCTACAAAAATATATCATCCTGGCAGTATCTATCTATGTAGCATCTTGTTCTATGGATCTGCCTACTCAACTTGAATTTGAAAGCTATGAATTTGCTTCAATCGATGAAAATGGAGGGGAATTAAATCCAATTTTGATTTCAAAAGGTTCCGAAATCACAGTTTCAGAGCCCAATGATATTACTTCAGCCGAATACCTCGAAGAGCTTTCCGAAGTGAAAAATAGAATTGCCAATAAAAGTGACCAGGAGAAACGCAATACCAGACAATGGACGAACAACCCCGTAGTCAGATGGAATGAAATAGCATTGGAGTTGATTGCCAAGTACAATCTTATTCCAGGGCCTAATCCGGATGGTACCTATACACTACCTACTCCCTCCAATCCCCAAGGGCCTCCCTCTTTTCCATTTGCTCATCCTCCTTATGCAAGTAGAGTTCTTGCATACCTTTCTGTTTCTCAATATGATGGTTTAATTGTAGCCTGGCATTACAAATTTTTTTATAATCGTCCAGCTCCTTACGAGATAGATTCAGATATCGAGCATGCTTATGTCGCTCAACCTATTCCCTCCTATCCTTCGAGTGGGGCAGTAGTTGCACGTGTTTCCAAAGAAATATTGACTACTATGTTTCCATTGGAAGCAGACTATCTGGCTCGTATGGAGGAAGAACACTTAGAAGCTTTATTGCTTTCAGGTGAAAATGTGCCAAGTGATTTGGAGGCAGGATTGGATATAGGTAAAGAGATAGCATCAATTGCTCTTGAACGGGCGTCCTTGGATGGTATGAAAGACGCACAGGTAAATAAGGCTGTCTCAGATTCTATAGCCGATGCTGCTTTTGACCGTTTTGGATGGAAATGGATCAATTTAGAGTCTCCGTCCCGTCCAGTAGGGCTTACTCCACTTTTTGGGAAAGTAAAAATGTGGAATGTTGCAGATGTGAAAGATACTCGGCCTCCTGTTCCTCCTACTCCCGGGTCCGATTTGTATGAGGAGGATGTTGAAATTTTAAAAAATTATGCTGCAAATGTAACTCCAGAAAGAAGGAGGATTGCTAATTTTTGGCAAGATGGCTTAGGTACTTATACTCCTCTAGGACATTGGAATGATTTTGCAAATCGGTATATAGTCGAATTCAGATTAAATCCATTAAGAACTGCTAGAGTTTTGGCTTATTTGAATATGGCTATGATGGATGCAGGTATCAGTTGTTGGGATGCTAAGTATTACTACCATTATCCCAGACCTATTCAGCTAATTGAAGGGTTTGAAACTATAGCTGGGACTCCTAATTTCCCTGCCTATACATCTGGACATTCAGTCTTTTCGGCTGCCGGAGCAGAGGTTTTGGCTCACTTTTTCCCTAGCCTAGCTACCCAGTTTCGAGGTTGGGCGGAAGAAGCAGCTATTTCCCGAGTATATGGTGGGATTCATTGGACTTTTGACGCCACTGTAGGAACTACTCAAGGAGTAAATGTGGCTCAGTATTCTATAGACAGAGCTAAGACAGATGGAATAGATTAAGTTTTTTAAAAATAGGTAGAGATCAGAGAGCCTTTGCCGGCTCTTTGATCTCTTTTTTGATGCTTCGTGTAGCCAAAATCATCAAAGAAATAGCTAGTACAAAAAGTAAGGCTGCGATCAGTGAAAGTACATAGACCTGGTCCTGGAAATTTTTCCAAGCAAATAAGCCTAATGAGGCCAAGGTGACAGTAAACATAAAGAACATGGGGACAGTCACGAATAGGGCGTTTTTCTTTTGCCGAATCATCCAGACCGCAATGGTCAAAAGAGCTAAAGCGGCTAAGAGCTGATTTGCCGAACCGAATATGGGCCAAAGGGTCGCAAACTCTCCTGAGGCTAGCAAGAGCGCGGAGAATAAAACCACCAAACCGGTAGAAATGAAGCGATTTTCAGAGAGGGTCTTGCCCATGGGAGTTTTCACATCTTCGAAATACTCCTGAAGGGTGAATCGGGCCAGCCTGCTACAAGTATCCAAGGTGGTCAAGGCAAAAGCTGATACCGTCAAAGCAACAAAACTGATTGCAAATTCAACTGGGATTCCCAAAGAACCGATCATTCCCCCAAGTCCACTGGAAAACAAAGAGACCGGGCCCTCAGATCCAAGCCTAGCTAAATATTCACCTTTACTCAAAACTACAACCGCACCGACAGATAGTATGGCCAAAAAGGATTCGATGAGCATTCCCCCAAAACCGACCACTTTGGCATCGCTGACTTTATCCAGCTGCTTAGAAGTGGTGCCTGATGCAACCAGGGAGTGGAAGCCGCTGATGGCACCACAGGCGATAGTCACGAATAACACGGGGAAAATATACCCTAAATTTTGATCAGTAAGGGTGATTTCGCTACTCATTTGGATGGTAGGATTCGAAAAAATCACTCCTAAAATGGCTGCTAGCATCATTCCGTAAAGAAGGAAGCTATTGAGATAGTCTCTTGGCTGGAGTAAAAGACTTACAGGAGTCACTGATGCAATAAATGCATAAGCGAGAAGTAAGGAGATCCATGCTCGGTAATCCAGCGCAAAAGGAATCAACATCCCGAGATACACGGAAAAATACATCAGGGCGACACCTACTATAGAAATGAGTAGGAAGGCTTTTTTTCGATCACCAATCAATCGATTGACGATCCCAAATCCTACGGCAAGAAGTATAAATAGGAATGAAGCAGAAGCAACAGCCGGATTGGCGATAAATGTCTTTGCAATGATGTCAGCGAAAACTCCGATCACCAAAATCAAGGTAGAAAAGCTGAAAATCACAAATAGTTGCTTTCCGCGCAGACCAATCTGGTTGCGGATAATGACCCCAATGGATTTTCCTTCGGTTCGGAGGGAAGCCGCCATACTCCCCAGATCATGTACCGCCCCAAAGAAAATTCCACCCACCAAAATCCATATGATTGCCGGAATCCATCCAAAAGTAACGGCTATCACGGGGCCCACGATTGGTCCCGCCCCGGCAATGGAAGCGAAATGGTGACCTAAGACCACGATTGGCTTACTGGGCTCGTAATCCACCCCATCCCGATGAGTATGAGCAGGGGAAGGCTTTTTGTCATTTAATCCGAATTTCCTGTAGACGAAATTGCCGTAAAATCGATAGGCTAGTATCAAAATGATAGCAGAAAGGACTAAAATGACGGTATAGCTCATAGCTGACGGTTAATTGGGTTTGCGCCTACAAGGCGAAATGGAAATTTAGTAAATATTTGTCAGTTGTACTTTTTGAAGACCTTAGATTTAATCTTGTATGAATGTCCGCTTTCTTACCAGTAACCAAATTTTATTAGGTTCACCTCGACTTCGCTCGGCGACCGTTACTGTGGAAAGTTGGGGAGGGGAGGAAAAAGCGGCTGTGCCGCTTTTTCCTCCCCTCCTAAAATTAACCCCGAATCCGGAGGCCAGTCCCGATATATCGGGATGAGGCCATTTTATACTACTGGCATGATTGCGGATATACATATAATCTTGTTTGCGGATTTGCTATTCGAAATGTCCTCTACTCATTTTTGGTCTGTTTTTGTTTGCGTTTTTATTGTCCATTTAGATTCTCACATTGTTTCCCCAGGGGATTGTGTCACTACACCATGTGGCGAATTTCAACATGCTCGATTTCATTTCATGGATTTAAGGTTTAACTTTGTTTCTTTGACTTTTCAAAAAAATCGAATAATCCAATTATGGCTTGGTTTAAAAGAACAGATAAGGGGATCAAGACTTCCACCGCGGAAAAGAAAGACGCGCCGGATGGTCTGTGGTTCAAAACTCCCAAAGGAAATATCATTCATACGCGAGAGCTTAAAAACAACTCGTATGTTTGCCCCGATGATGATTTCCATGTCAAAATTGGATCTGCTGAGTATTTCGAGATTCTCTTTGATGACAATAAGTTTAAGGAGCTAGACGAAAATATGACTTCGGGAGATCCTTTGACCTTTTCGGATACCAAGCCTTACCCTGTCAGAATCAAAAGTAGTATCGAAAAAACCAATCTAAAGGATGCTGTCCGAACTGCTCACGGAAAGATCAATGGTCTGAATATCGTGATTGCCTGTATGGACTTCAGCTTCATTGGTGGATCGATGGGATCGGTAGTAGGTGAAAAAATTGCGCGAGCAATTGATTACTCCTTGAAGCATAAGGTTCCTTTTTTGATGATTTCCAAATCTGGCGGTGCAAGGATGATGGAGGCAGGTTTCTCTTTGATGCAAATGGCTAAAACATCTGCAAAATTGGCTTTACTCGATCAGGCTGGAATTCCATATATCTCTTTACTCACTGATCCGACTACAGGTGGTGTCACTGCGTCCTATGCGATGTTGGGTGATTTTAACATCGCCGAACCGGGGGCTTTGATTGGTTTTGCAGGACCGCGGGTCATTCGAGAGACGATCGGTAAAGATTTACCAAAAGGATTCCAAAGTTCAGAGTTCGTACTCGAACACGGATTTTTGGACTTCATCATCGATAGGAGACAGTTGAAATCAAGGATTTCAACTTTACTAAACCTCCTGAACAATTAATCAGTTATATACTTATAAAAATGTGATCTCATCTTTCAATTTTGTGGAAGTGAGTAGTCGCATTTGATGATTAATAAATATATTTGTACGCCTCAAATGAGGCATTAAATCCATCCGAAAAGTAAAACCAAAATTTCATGGGTTCAGTAATTATCACGTCAATCGTAGCATTTACTCTGATTATCCTTTTACTGGTTTTCATCCTTCTGTTTGCTCAGTCCAAGCTGGTCAATTCCGGAGATGTGAAGATCATTATTAATGGGGACGATAGCAGTCCACTGGTCACTTCAGCCGGTACGACCTTGCTTTCTACTCTTGGTAATCAAAAGATTTTCCTTCCTTCTGCATGTGGAGGCGGGGGTACTTGCGCCATGTGCAAGTGTGTAGTAGAAGAAGGTGGCGGCGAAGTCTTGCCTACAGAGGTTGGACATCTTAGCCGAGCTGAGCAGCAAGGAAATGTACGCTTGGCTTGTCAGGTGAAAGTAAAGCAGGATATGAAAATCCGCGTTCCAGACGAAATCTTCGGTATTAAGAAGTGGGAGTGCGAGGTTGTATCCAATTACAACGTTTCTACTTTCATCAAAGAATTTAAAGTAAAACTTCCTGAGGGTGAAACGTTAGATTTCGAATCAGGTGGCTATATCCAAATCGATGTGCCAGCGATTACGGTTGGCTTTAAGGATATGGACATCACTCCACATCCTGAATTGGGCCACCCTAAAGATGTATATCAAAGTGATTGGGATAAGTTTGGATTGTGGGATCTTGTCATGAAAAATGATGAAGAACTATTTCGTGCTTACTCTATGGCCAACCACCCTGCAGAGGGTAACATCATCATGTTGACCATCCGTATCGCGACTCCACCATGGGATCGTGCTAACAATAAGTGGATGGATGTCAACCCCGGTGTTTGTTCTTCCTATGTATTCTCCAGAAAGCCTGGTGACAAGGTGACTATCTCAGGTCCTTACGGTGAATTCCACATCAATCCTACTCAGCGTGAGATGATCTACATCGGTGGTGGAGCAGGTATGGCACCATTGAGATCTCATATTTTCCACCTATTCCATACTGAGAAGACGGATCGAAAAGTATCTTACTGGTACGGAGGTAGATCGAAGAAGGAATTGTTCTATGTCCCTCATTTCCGTGAGATTGAGAAAGACTTTCCGAACTTCAAGTTTTACATTGGTCTTTCCGAGCCACTTCCTGAGGACAATTGGAAGATTAAAGAATCTTTGGATGATGAAGGTGACGGTTATGTTGGTTTTATTCACCAAGTTCTATTCGATAATTATCTGAAAAATCATCCGGAGCCAGATGAGGTTGAATATTACCTCTGCGGACCTCCATTGATGAATGCAGCAGTACTCAAGTTGCTAGATGACATGGGTATTCCAGAAGAAAATATCCGATTCGATGATTTCGGAGGCTAAATAAAAAAATCCCGCATTTGCGGGATTTTTTATTTGCTCATACTTTTTTGATTATTTTTAAAATCTAACCTCCAACTATGAGTATTCAGTCTTTTTTTGAACCCGTAGCCGATTTTCTTTGGCAGAAAAAATATCCCGAAAATTCCTTCTTCAAACAGATTCACTGGTATGGAGAGGAATTTCCCGATCTCAAAGGTATCCAAATAGCACTCATTGGGCTAAAGGAAACCCGTGGAGAAAAGGAAAGTAGAAGTATGGATCGGGCTGCAATCGAAATTCGCGAGAAGCTTTATTCACTTAAGCGGGGTATTGGTTCCTATCGAGTGGCGGACTTGGGCGATTTGATCCCGGGAGAAAAGCTGGAAGATTCCTACGAGCGGATCCAAAAAGTAGGAGATTTCCTGATGAAAAAGCAAATTCTTCCCATCTATTTTGGAGGAAGTCATGACTTGGATTACGGACAGTATCTCTCCTATGAAAAGATGAAGAAATTGGTTTCGCTTTTGACCGTAGATGCCAAATTTGACATGGAAGAAGAGGGTCCCTTATCACAAAAGCACACCCAAGAGATTATTCTTCATCAGCCAAACTTCCTTTTTTCCTACGCGCATATTGCCTATCAAAGCTATTTGGTCGATCCGTCCTTGGTAAATGTGATTGAGAAGCTGTACTTCGACCACCTGAGGCTGGGACTGGTTCGGAAGGAGTTTAAAGAAATTGAGCCAATTATTCGGAATGCTGACCTGCTGAGCTTTGACCTTGCAGCCATTCAATCCTCCGATGCACCTGGAGTTCCGGAGGCAAATCCTTTTGGCCTGACAGCAGAAGAGGCCTGTCAGATTTGTTGGTTTGCAGGAATGAATGAAAAACTGAGCTCTTTTGGGGTTTATGGATACGAGCCTTATTTCGACGATAGTCAAAACAAAACGGCCATGGTTGCCGCTGTGATGCTTTGGTACTTTATCGAAGGGTTTTATTCAAGGAAAGACAGCCTTTCTTTCAAGAGCAGCGACTATATTAAATATACGGTATCTTTGGACGCAGAGCCAAACTCTTTGGTTTTCTACAAGAGTAAGCGCAGTGGCAAGTGGTGGATGGAAATTCCCCAAAATGATCCTGATAGATTTGACCGGGGTACTATGACCATTCCCTGTAGCTACGGAGATTATCAAACTGCCCAAAAAGGAGAGATTCCCGAGCGTTGGATCAATGCTCAGATTAAATTACTCTGATGCAAACTTATACGCGGCAGCAACTAGCGCTTCGAAATGGTCAGGATAAACCGGAGATTTGGATTGCCTACCAGGGTATTATCTATGATGTGACTGCATCTAGATTGTGGAAAAACGGAAAACATTACGAACATTGGGCTGGACAAGACCTCACAGAGGAGCTAGTAGATGCTCCACATACTGAGAAGGTATTTGGAAGATTTTCAGCCATTGGAAAATTAGTATGATATTAATTGCAGATAGCGGTTCCAGCAAGACAGATTGGAGAGTAATTCATCAAGATGGTAGCATTTCACAATTCAGGGGAGTTGGGTTCAACCCTTACTACCAGACTTCAGAGGAGATGGAAAAGGAAATGCGGCAGGAGTTTCTCTTGAGTATTTCTGCCGTGACTAAGGAGATCTATTTTTATGGAGCCGGATGCTCGGCTGCTGAGCGTAAGGCTGAAGTTTCGCGAGCTTTAGCTACGATTTTCCCACATGCTACCATTACAATCGACCATGATTTGGCTGCGGCTGCTCATGCTACCTGTGGCCATGAGCATGGAATTGCTTGTATTTTGGGTACGGGTTCGAATAGCTGTGATTTTGATGGGGAGAAAATAGTGGCTACCAGGCCAGCTCCCGGCTATATTTTAGGTGATGAAGGCGGAGGAGCGTATGTTGGTAGAAAATTACTCCGAGACTTTATCTACGATGATATGCCCAAGGATATTCGAGAGGCTTTTGTCAAAGAGTTTGGTCTGACCCAGGAGATCATTCAGGATCATGTTTATCGTAAGCCTTATCCAAATCGATACATGGCTAGTTTCTGTAAGTTTATCACCGAACACAGCAATCACCCCTACTGCTATTCATTGTATTATGAATCGTTTCTAGAGTTTTTTGAAAAGCATATTTCCCGCTATCAGGACTTCCGAAGTAAGCCGGTGAATTTTGTGGGCTCGATAGCCTTTTACAACAGTACAATTCTCCGAAAAGCCGCTTACGATCAAGGATTGAATATTCAGAAAATCATCGAAAACCCCATTGCAGGGTTGACACTCTATCATCAAAATAAGCTATGAAGGTAACCGAAAGCAGTTCGCTCTATGATAATTTGGAAAAAATGTCCGTCTTGGACTTGCTCCAAAATATCAATCGTGAAGATCAAAAAGTGCCTTTGGCAGTAGGAAAGATTATACCAGAAATCTCAGCTTTGGTGAGACAGATTGTCCCTCGGATGGAAGAGGGCGGAAGGCTTTTTTACATCGGAGCGGGGACTTCAGGAAGACTTGGGATTTTGGATGCTTCTGAGTGTCCACCTACCTATGGTGTGCCGAATGATTGGGTGATTGGTTTGATCGCAGGAGGAGATTTAGCTATCAGAAAAGCCGTTGAAAATGCAGAGGATGATGCAAATCAAGCATGGAAAGATATTCAAGCCTATGGATTTAATGAGCATGATACGGTAATTGGAATAGCTGCCTCTGGCACAACGCCCTATGTGATCGGTGGTGTGAAAGAGGCTAGGCAAAAAGGATTGCTTACTGCCTGTATTACTTGCAACCCAAATTCCCCATTAAGCCAAGAGGTGGAACATCCGCTGGAGGCAGTGGTAGGTCCTGAATTCGTTACTGGAAGTACCCGAATGAAAGCAGGTACGGCACAGAAACTAGTGCTGAATATGATATCAACCACAGTCATGATCAAACTCGGTCGTGTCAAAGGAAATAAGATGGTCGATATGCAGCTAAGCAATGCCAAACTAGTGGAGCGTGGCACCCGGATGATCATGGAGGCAACAGGCTTGGGAGAAACTGAGGCACGAAACCTACTGATCAAGGAAGGATCTGTCCGAAATGCTACGAAAGCTTTTTATTTGGATAAAGGTCAGACTGAATAGTTTATCGATCGGAAATCATCTATCTTTGCAGCCCAATTCAAATAATTGGAATTCAGTAAATTATCAAAATAACAAAATCCAGCAGTGATGCTGCATACTTATGAAAAACAATCCACGCAAGCCATTCTTTGGCAAGGATAAATCAGAGAAAAGAGATGAGTCCCAGGACCGTCCAAAAAAATTTAAATCCGGGAAGTCAGATTTTCAATCTTCGGATAAGCGATTTGATAAAAAAGGATCAAAACCGCGCTTTAAGAAAGATTTTAATGAGGGAGAGTCCAATGAGACAAGAAAATCACCTTCTAAGCGATTTTTTAATAAAGAGGAAGAATCACCTAAGCGTGAAAGAAAAGAGCGTGATTCCAATCCTACTACCAAGCGAACGTATGTAGGAAGAGGAAAGGATCAAAAGCCTATGTATGGAGAGAAAGCTCCTGAAAAAGGCAATAGATCTTCTGCGAAGAGAGGCTTTGGCAAAAACCGTCCGAATCGAATTCAGAATCAGGAAACTACCCGTCCTGAGTATGACTTTCAGGATATCCCTCAGGCAAAGAATAAAAAATCTAGCGCCGAACTCATTCGCTTGAACAAATACATCGCAAATTCAGGGATTTGTAGCAGGAGAGAGGCAGACCAACTCATTCAGAATGGCCAAATCACCGTCAACGGTGAAGTCATCAAGGAGATGGGATATAAGGTGAAGCGAGACGATCGCGTAGTTTATAATGGCAAGCGGATTAATCCTGAGAAGCCGGTCTATATTCTTTTGAATAAGCCCAAGGATTTTATCACCACAACAGAAGATCCGCTGGAACGAAAAACTGTCATGAATCTGGTGGAAAATGCTTGTGAGGAGCGGATATTCCCTATTGGAAGGTTGGATAGAAATACCACAGGACTTCTATTATTTACCAATGACGGGGAACTCGCTGCCAAACTTTCACACCCTTCTAATAAAATCAAAAAAATCTATCAGGTTACCCTTGATAAGCCTTTGACAAAAAATGATGAAGAGGCAATCCGGGAAGGGTTGACACTGGAAGACGGTTTAGCTGAGGTGGATGATTTGCAGGTGCTTTCAGTGGACCGAAGAATCTTAGGTTTGGAGATTCATATTGGTAAAAACCGCATTGTGAGGAGAATCTTCGCCCATCTAGGTTATGATGTCACAGCGCTTGATCGAGTGTTGTACGCAGGCTTAGACAAGAAAGACCTGAAGCGGGGTAATTATCGCTTCCTGTCTGAAAAAGAGGTAGTCAGACTCAAGTTTTTCCTTTAACCTGGATTATGCATTGGAATTCGTAGTGAGAATTCAAAATGCAAGAAAATCAGGCACTTTGGAGATCGAGGCGTAGCACCGTTACGGTGAGATCGAAAAGTGAAGTGAAACGACTGATTTTGAAGCATTTTGAGGTCGTAATAGATTTTCTAATGCATATTTCAGGTTTAAAACTACTAGCCCAAGAGCATCCTGTTCTTGGGCTTTATTTTTAATGTTTATCCACTTTTCTTTCAGTAAGATTGGTGTTCGGACTAAAATGAGCCAAGGAGTTCAGAATTTAAGCTTTTCTTTACTGAGTCGATCCAGTTCCTCAAGTAAGGCGATCATTTTAATTCGATTCTCTTTTTTAGAGACATCAAATCCTAGTCCTGCAAATTGCTGTTGAATAAATTTCAAAGCATTGTAAGGCGTTACGGTTGTTTTGTTGAATGCAGCTTCCTCAGGGGTGAGGATATTGTTGTACATATCCATCAAGACAATACCTCGATCCGATTTTTGAAGTATTTCGATGGAACTGTCAATTGCTTTTGACCAATCCATAGGGTGTAAGGGTTTAATCAGGGTTATAAGCTTTACAAACCAAATCAAAAAAAGCAGATAATCTAGCTTTTGACAGGAAATTTTATGATTGGGTTTGTAGGCTTTCCTTGATCAACAAAAAGCTCGCCCTGGTTCGTGTCTCACGAACCGGAATATACCTTAGTGGCATTTGCGTGAGTAAAGATATGACTTGGTCAGGCAGGCACTCACATCGGAGAAAGGCTAAAAACAAATCTTAAATGTTAAAGCGCCAGCGGCGCGATATGATTGTAAACTTTAAAATGAAAGGTGAAATACAGCAGACGCCCCGGTTCGTGTCTCCACGAATCGGCTGCCTTAGTTGCATTCATTGGAGTGTAGAGGGGACTTTGTTAGCCAGGAATTCACGTCGAACGGTTTAAAAAAACAAATCTTAAATGCTAAAGCGCCAGCGGCGCGATGTGATTGTAAACTTTAAAATGAAGGGTGAAATAGAGCGGCAGCGCTGCGATTTGATAAAAAGAAAGACTATAAAATAGGAAATTTTGGATTGAGCGAATGCTTTCCCAAATCCACTTTATAATATGAATCGTCCCGATGGGAATCATAGGTTTGCTGTTAGCCATTTTCCAGCCGTTAAAACGGCTGGCAATACAATCGCTCGTCCCTATGGGACTATAAAAAATTATTTCTTTGGCGAATTGGATCCTCGCCTCGGTTCGTGTCTCCACGAATCGGAAAATATCTTAGTTTCATTTACGAGAATAAAGACCTGACTATCCGTCAGGCAGCCACTTACATCGGCGACAATGGATACTTTGCTCATCAAATCCATGGGTTCCACCCATGGTTATTCAGAAGTTAGACCCCTCTTTGGGTCATTATCTCGGTTGGAAAAGGTATGGATAAAAGCCGGAGGTCGCTATGAGATTCTTCGCCTAGCTTCTTGTCCGCTCTATCCGGAATAATTCGAGTTTTTCATTTCCTTTCTTCTCCATTCTCCCTTCTAATTTCTTATCTCTAGTCTCTTATTTCTATAAAAATCAACAAAAAGCCTTTAGACTTTGGTGAAGGTCTTTCTTGGTCATAATTCCTCCTTTTCGCCAGAGGATTTTTCCTCTTTTGAATAATGCATAATGAGGAATAGACCGAACGGCAAACTGCTGTGCCAGTTGAGGATGCTTATCTACGTTTATTTTTAAAAGTTTGATTTTCCCGCCAAGCTCGTCCAGTACCTCTGCGATAATCGGGTCCATCGTCTGACAGGGTCCACACCAATCAGCATAAAAATCTACCAAAACAGCGTCTTGGCTTTTCTGAATCAATTCTTTTGGGTTCTTTTTTGCCATAAGCAAAAATGCCGACCCCTTTGAGTCAAGAGTCGGCATTTGATTTTATTTGATAGGATTACTGATTTGCACCTGCAGGAGCAGTTGGCATCTCTAATCCAAGTTTTGCCAATACCAATTCAGTGAATTTGTCTTGCTCTTTGGTGTAAAGAAGGATAGGAGCTTGACCGGCGGTCTCAGCAAAGATATGCGTGTAGTTATTTTCAGCTGCCACTGCATTGATCGCGTTGATCACCTTAGTCTGTAAAGGCTCCAGAAGCTCCTGTAGCTTTCGCTGATAGCTAACTTGAGCATCTTGCTCGTATTTTTGAAGATCTTGCTGAAGCTTAGTCAATTCTGCTTCTTTTGCCGCGCGTGCATCATCGGTCATAGTCTGAGCAGCCTGCTGATAAGTCTGCACTTGACGCTGAAAATCGTTCGCTTTTGTCTCGATATTAGTCTGAAGCTGTGTCTGATAATCCTGCAAATCAGCGCCAATCTGCTCCATCTCTGGCATCAGGTCCATGATAAACTCCACATTGGTATAGCCAATTTTCAACTCTTGTGCTTGTGCTGCAAATCCTGCGCAGATCAGAGCGACTGCAGAAAGGATAACTTTTACTTTCATACGTTTTGAATTTAATTTTAATTGTTGTCTTCTATTCCTAATTCTTCCAAGACAAATTCCGAATAATCATGTCTTGGGTCTGTGTAAATAATGCCCGAAGGTACGGAAGCTTTGTCAAATAACATCGCCAAGTTGTTTTTACGGGAAACCCGCTCGATGGCATCGTATATTTTTGACTGTAGCGGTTGCAAGAGTTCGGCTTGCTTTTGGAAGTACTGACCGTTGATTCCAAATATCCGACTGTTGAACTCCTGAGAAGTTTTTTCCTTCTTTTGGATCTCCTGCATTCGTTTTTGGTACATTTCTTCGGTCAAGAGGACTTCTTCCGCCTTGAGCTGTATATACATTTCTTTGATCTCAGCATCCAAATCCTGTGCCTCTTTCTTCCAGGCATTACTCAGCTTTTCCAGCTCTTGCTGTACCCCTTTGTAATCCGGGTGCTTGTTGAGCACATATTCTGAGTCAATGTATCCAAACTTTTGAGCCAATAACTGATTGCTAATCAATGTAATGGATAGCAAAAGTAGTATTTTGATGGCTTTGTTCATGTCTAATGATATCATTTTGTCCTAGGAGCTAAAACGCTCGAACCAAACATTAAATTTGACATAAATTAACCAAATCTGCATCAATTTATCTTATCTAAACTGCTGACCAATGGTGAAGTGGAATTGTGGACCACTTCTACGAGTCTGTCCAGGGATTGGATCGAAACCGTAGCCCCAGTCTACACCGAGCAATCCAAAGGCTGGCATAAAGATCCGTGCACCTACACCGGCAGACTTCTTCAAGTCGTACGGATTGAATTCCTCATAGGATCCCCAGTTGTTACCAGCTTCAGCAAATCCTAAGACAAATATGGTGGCAGAAGGGTTCGGAGAAACCAAGAAACGCAATTCCATCACGTATTTGTTATACACGATACCTCCAAATGGATCTGGGTCTGCCGTACCACGGGTATCTCTACCTGGGGTGATGGATTGGTTTTCATAACCTCTAAGACCGATGATTTCTTGACCTAGGGCAAAGTTGTTGAAGGTCATACCGTCACCACCCATTACGAATCGCTCCAATGGAATGATGCCGATTCGATCACCATAAGATCCCAAGAATCCCATGTGCGCTCGAGCACTTGCCACGAGTTTGTTGGACCCAAACAGCGGTGTGTAAATACTCGCATCAAACATCCACTTGTGATATTCCAGCCACTTGTACTTTTCCTCATCAGGAGACTCTGGACTTAGATTGTCATTCATCGAAGAGTAAGGTGGCGTCATAGCTACATTCAGCATGACATTCGATCCAAATCTTGGATAGATCGGATTATCGATGTTATTCCTAGCTATCGTTGTGTTGAGAGTAAGGCTATTGGATCGTCCTGTTGGATAGCTCAAACCGAATGAAGTACCAAACTGATCAAATTCGTAAACTTGGAATTGCAGTGAATTGGAAATGCTGAAGTAATCATCCGGCCAAGTAACCCTTCTAGCTAAGCCCAGCGTAGCTCCAGTGATTTTGAAGAAACCAAGTTCTTGACCAAAATTACCTGGGTTGAAGAAGTCTACTTGACGCTGTACAGAGTGATTAAAGCTGAAACTCAATGCATTCGGCTTCTTACCTCCAAACCAAGGCTCGGTCAGTGAGATCGAATAGTTTTGGAAAGATCGGCCATTAGCCTGTACTCGAAGTGAAAGCTTCTGTCCATCTCCTACAGGAAGTGGATCCCACTTGTCGAAGTTTCCGATGTTTTTGATCGAGAAATTGTTGAACGTCAAGCCAACTGTACCGACGAATCCGAAGAATCCTCCCCAACCACCGGAAAGCTCGATTTGATCATTGGGACGCTCTTCGAGCTCAAAGGTGATATCTACCGTTGCAGCCTCGAAATTGGGTCGAAGATCCGGGTTGATTTTTTCCGGGTCAAAATAGCCCAATTGGGAAAGCTCTCGAATCGTTCGTACCAAAAGTGCCCTATTGAACTTCTGTCCAGGGAGAATTCGGATTTCCCGCATCACTACGTGGTCTGAAGTTCGCTCGTTTCCTTTGATATTGACAGAGTTTACGGTCACCTGAGGACCTTCAAAAATCCGCATTTCCATGTCAATGGAATCACCGATTACGTTGACCTCTACAGGTTCGATATTAAAAAACAGGTATCCATCATCTTGATAGAGGGAACTGACATCATCCCCTTTTTGTGGGTCATAGTTCAATCTTTTATCCAGTTTCTCTCGATCGTATACGTCACCCTTTTGAATTCCCAACTTGGCTCTGAGGACTTCATCAGGGTGGATGAAGTTTCCATTGAATTCAATATTTCGATAGTAATATTTTTGACCTTCTTCGATGGCTAGGTCAATGTTGATTTCATCCTGACCAAAAGAATAAATCGAGTCGGTGACGATTTTGGCATCTCTAAAACCTTTCGTTTGGTAGAAATTGACCACATTGTCTTTGTCGTTTCGATATTCTTTTGGGATGTATTTTGATCCTGCAAAAAAGTTGAGTTTGAAGTTTTTGTTGATGTATGATTTGACATCCTCCTTGGAGGTGGAGTCAGTGTACAAAATTGCATTCGCTACGTCTGAAGGCCCAGCCGCGGTCATTCTGGAATAGACATCCTTGAAGACACTTACCCGAGCATGTTCTTTGGTTTTCTTAAGTTTGGACTTGACTTTAGCATCTGTGATTTCCTCATTCCCAAAGACCCGAATTTCGTTGATTTTTACTTTTCCTTTAGTATCTACATCGAATCTCAGCTTCACACTATTCGGTAAAGTCGTATCTCTGACTTGAGCTACTCTTACTTCTGTATTCAAAAAGCCTTTGTCTACGAAGTATTTCTGAATATTTCTTTGGGAAGTATTGAGTACATCCTCACGCACTACCCGACCGCGGATATTTATTTTATCCCGTAGTTCGCTTTCTTGGGTTTTGTTGATTCCGGTAAATTCAACTCTGGAGAATCGTGGGCGCTCTGTGAGGTCAAGCAATAATGAAATGTCTTCACCCTCTACCTTCGTGACCAAGATTTTTACATCTCCGATGATTCCCTGATTCCAGAGTTTTTTCAGAGCATTGGAAATAGCATCTCCGGGCACCTCGATCTGATCATCCACCTTCAGCCCTGAGAGGGAGATAATCGCGTTTTCATCAAGCGTCGAAAGCCCTACAGCTTTTATCTCAGCGATTCGATAAGTCTGTGGCTTGGAGTAGTTCAACTCCATGATGTCTATAGGCTTGCTCGAGGAATATCTCGATTGCCCAAGCCGTATCTGCGACATCGCTGCGTTTGCCCATACTAGACAAAATAGAATCAGTAAACTTCTTTTCATCAATTACTTAAGATTTAACCTGCTCCCCTGTTTTGCCAAACCTACGCTCTCTTTTCTGATAGTCAAGAACAGCTTCAATGAGATGCTCTCTCCTGAAATCAGGCCATAGAACCGGAGTAAAATGTAACTCCGTGTAGGCTAGTTGCCAAAGCAGAAAATTGCTGATACGATACTCCCCACTTGTCCGAATCATCAGTTCCGGATTGGGGATGCCCGCGGTCTCGAGGTGGTCTTCAATCAACTGCTGATTGATTTCTTCCACCTTCAATTTTCCTTCAGAGAATTTTTGAGCAATGCGCTTGGTTGCTTGGGTGATTTCCCACTGACCACTGTAGCTAAGTGCTAAGATGACAGTCAATCCATCATTTCCTTCTGTTGTCCTTTTGGCTTCCATTAGCTTGTCAAAAGCATTTGGAGGAAGGCTGTCCAGATCACCGATACTTTCCAGGCGGATGTTGTTTTTCATCATCATCGGCACCTCATCAGTGATGGTTTTTACGAGGAGTTCCATCAATCCATTGACTTCTTCCTGTGGACGGGACCAGTTTTCGGTCGAAAACGAAAATAGCGTCAGGTACTTTACACCAAGATTTTCTGCCCCCTCAATGGCATCCTTCACAGCCTGAATGGCGTGACGATGACCAAATATCCGCATGGCGCCTTTCTTTTTGGCCCAGCGGCCATTGCCATCCATGATGATTGCTATGTGATTGGGGATTCGCTCTCGGTCTAAAACTTCCTTCATTACTTCCGATCCGGGTACCTACATTTTTGGAGGTACAAAAATGCTATTTCTTTTCCAAATATTAAGCCTAAGACTCAATTAATTAATAGGCGTAGCACTTTGTACTCTGTATGGTATAGCTGATCGTGAGACTCAGAAAGTAGTACCAGTCCTTGTCGTAGGGATTTCCAAAATTAATCCCGTATGGTTGATCGGGGTTATTTGGGTCTTGGAATCTTGGTATGGGAGGGGAGCTACTATCAATCCTGTCGATAAAATCCGTGAAAGTAGCCCGGATTCCTGCTTCCATAGCCAGGGTCCAGCGATCATTGAGCCGATATTTCACTCCCCCACCAAAGGGAATGACTACCGTGCCCAGATTGTAACGCTCGGAGGGATTGAATGCATAGGTATTTCCTTTGAGGAAAAAATGCGTATATCCAATTCCAAAGAACGCATAAGGAGACCAGAAGAATTCGGAATCATTCCGAAGGAAATCCAAAAAATTGAATTCCATTACCGCCGATCCCTCGATCATTCCACCTCTAAACCGCGCATCTCTACGCTGGGCAGCTAGGTCCAAGGGTCTTACGCTATCGGTCGCCCGAATCGTCCCTGCTGTAATGCCTACCCGAAGCGTCCAGACATTGTCAAAATTTCTCTTGCCAAACAACGTGCCGTGAAGACCTAAATGGTCCAGATCAATATTTCTGAGTATATCTCCGGTGTAAGCAGTGGTGCCTAGACCTCCTCCGATTTCGTATTTCTGAGCTTTGGCATCAGGGACTGTAATCCCCGCAAAAAGCAGAAAACAATAAAAGAAGCTGAGTATCTGAAAATTGACCTTTTTCAAGACGATGCAAGTTATGAAGTACCTAACGTTTAAAAAACGCTCTTTGGTATCTCCTGGGTTAATCTTTGTTAAGCTAAAACGATCATTTGGAGCATTAATTTCTCATATCTAGACCCCAATGTAATTTCTGTCTCAAGGTATCAAAAAAATCATAATTGGGAAGCTTTACAAGTTTGGCTGAAAATGTCTCTTTTTTGATTTTAAATCTTAGCTCCGGTGAAACAGAGGTGGATCTCGAGTCCAGCGATACCAAGTATTTGTCAGCTCTACCCTCGATTTCTATACATATTTCACTGTCGTCAGAAACCACAATCGGCCTCACATTGAGGTTGTGAGGGCTGACCGGGGTAATCACCAGATTTTTTGCTTTGGGAGAAAGTAATGGGCCTCCGCAACTTAGCGAATAACCTGTGGACCCGGTAGGCGTCGCCACAATGAGTCCATCTGCCCAATAGCTGTTTAGATATTTTCCATCCACGTAGGTGTGTACGGTGATCATGGAAGAGGTGTCTCGCTTGTGAATGGTGAATTCATTCAGGCCGAAGTTTAAGCCATTGAAAAGTTTTCGATCACAGTCTAGGGACACGAGGCTTCTTTCTTCTATTTGAAAATTTCCAGAGGATAGATGATTGACCGCCTCCTCAATAGTGTCTGTGGTAACTGTAGCCAAAAAGCCCAATCTCCCGGTATTCAGTCCCAAAATCGGGGTTTCCAAAGCTCCTACTTGGCATACTGAGTCCAGAAGGGTCCCGTCCCCACCAATGGAAATCAGAAAATCCATCGAAGCCATTTTATTGTTGGAATCGATGAGCTGGTAGGTAAGACCAGTGTTTCCCTGCATTCGAAGGAGTCTGTCGAAGGGCTGAGTGACGTGAATTTCAAAGTTTTTTTCCTCCAAAGCACGAAAGAGTGCTTTGATGTCTTGAAGGAATTCTTGCTTTAAGCTGAGTCCGTGAAGCGCAATTTTCATGTGGTTATAATTGCTTTTTTAATGGTCACATGGAATCTCGCAAACTTTACAATTATCCCGGTGTGTGTCGCTTGCGACCTGCTCGATTTCATGTGTTTATAATTGATTTTCAGCGGTCACATGGTCCCGAAAGCTTTCGGGATGATGATTAACCCCGAAATATCTGGGCCTATCCATGTTTTTTTAATGATGATTTTAATCGTGTCGATTTCATCCGCTAAATATCTAAAAATCTCAGCAAGTTGCCGATTCGGTCTTCTTCGCTGCTTATACCTGCTTCTTCCTGATAGTGATCGAGGATTTTGTACCCAAAGCGCTCTAAAGTAGCCTTGATATAGCGAAGTTCGGGCTGATCTAGCTTCAGCGTTAGCTTTATCTTAGAATCATCGAGAGGATCATTGCTGATAAATGAGCTTAGGATTTTGGTATTTTCTGTCTCTGTGAGTCGGGCAATCTCAGCTAGGCTATAGTCCGACATATTCATGGATAGGACCAAGACAGAACCTTGAGACTGAATGGAAAGGCTATCCGCAAAAGCTGAAATAGCGTCTTCCATGGTCACAACTCCCAGGTAGGTCATTTCTCTGTCCAGAACAGCCACCATATTGGAATGGTGTTCAGCACTTATTTTCAAAATATCGTAGACATGCTGATCAGTATACACCCAACAGTTAGCATTGCTTAAGGGGATTTTTTCAAGCTGCATATCTGGATTGTTTTGATCAAAAATGATCTCATCACTCAGAAATCCAAGAAATTTACCTTTATCTGCTACCGGTAAAAGATCGGTACGAATTTCCTCCATCCACGCCAAAGCCATCTTGGCCTGATCGGTCAATTTGAGTGGTGGAATAAGGTTATTGATAAATTCGTACGCCTGCATAAATGAAAGTTAGGAAATGATTTATAAAAGCAAAACGCCTCACAAGGTTTTCTTGTTCCTTGAATCGAATCCCTGATCAGAAGATCAGGTTGTTTAGGATGCCTAAAACAATCCCGCCTAAGATAATCCAAGGCGATGAAATCTTGGTGAATTGGAGGAGGCTGTAGGCAGTTAAAATCATGAAAATATTCAGCAAATTAGCCTCCAGAGGTTCGAAAAGCAGATATGCAGCAGCAATGAGCATCCCGCAGGAAACGGCATTGATGCCTTCGAGTGCAGCACGAACTGGGCGGTATTTTTTGAGTTGATCCCAAAATCGGATGACGAAAAAGATTAAAAAAATACCGGGAAGAAATATTCCTGCTGCAGCTATCAAGCCACCAGTAAGGAAGCCTAGTAAGCCATACTCCCGCATAGAAAGCGCTCCGACGAAAGAAGATATGCTGAAAGTAGGTCCTGGAATTCCTTGGGAAATTGCATATCCGGTAAGAAACTCTTCGGATGAAAGAAAGCGCTTGAAATCTACAAATTCGGTGTAGAGGTAGGGAACTAATACCTGCCCGCCTCCGAAAATCAAACTGCCGTTTCGATAAAAATTTTCGAATAATAAGACGGATTGGGATTTGGTGGCTGCACCCAAAAAAGCGGCCCCTGCAAGCACTCCCGCCCAAAGATAGAAATTAGCCCATTTTATTTTTAATGGGGCGTCTTGCTCCAGTTTAGGTTGTTTTTTGTATTTGATGGAGGTGCTTAATCCTCCGATCAGCAGCAGGATGGGAAATACGAAGGGCGAACTGTAGAAAAAGGCCACAAAAGTGGAAATGAGAACCAAAACCATTGCCTCAGTGGTCTGTACCATTTTGCTGATGGTTTTCTGAGCCGCAAAAATGATAAACCCAATAGCCATGGGCTGAATGAATTTGGCAAAATTCAGTGCCCCAGGTGTTTTTTCCTGAAGAAAGTAAATTAAAACAGCGGCTCCCGTCATGATCAAACTGGCTGGAATGATCCAAACCAGGAGTGCCAGATAAGCAAGATTGGGTCCGCCAACCCGAAAACCGATGGCTGAAACCAACTGCGTAGAGGATGGACCCGGGAGCATATTGCAAAGCGCATTTAACTCCCAAAGCTCATCTTCGGTAATATAACCGCGTTGATTGACCATTCGCTCCAAAAGCATAGCCAGAAAAGCTTGCGGCCCTCCAAACGCAGTCAGGGAAAGGGCCAGAATGTCCTTAAGAAACAAGTAGTATCTGACCCTTTTGATCGACATGGTTTATTTTTTCAAGCCTAGTTCCCGGAGGCGCTCATCCAAAAATTCGCCTGCCGTTGCATCTTCAAATTGTTTTGGATTTTCTTCACTGATGCAGCTTTCCAGGCATGTCAAGTCCATTTCAGAGCGTGGGTGCATGAAGAAAGGAATAGAGTATCGGCTCGTATTCATCAATTCACGAGGTGGATTCACTACCCGGTGGATGGTTGATTTCAACTTTTTATTGGTCAGTCGCTCGAGCATATCGCCTACATTCACCACCAACTGGTCAGGAAGGGCCGTGATAGGAATCCATTTGCCATCCTTTCTCAATACCTGTAGCCCATCTGCACTCGCGCCCATCAAAAGAGTGATGAGATTGATATCCCCATGCTCTGCCGCGCGAACGGCATCATCAGGTACTTCTTCGGGATTTTCGATAGGGAAATAGTGAATCTGTCTCAGGATTGAATTTCCATATGCTACTTTATCCTCAAAGTAATCCTCTTCCAATTCCAAGCTGATTGCAATCGCTCTAAGCATCGCCTTTCCTGCTTTTTCGAGGGTTTGGAAAGCTTCAGTCGCCGCATCTTTGAATTCAGGGATTTCTTCTGGCCATACATTGGATGGGTATTCTTCCTTCACAGAATCCTTCTCGGGAATCTCAGAAAGTTCTTGTCCCACATGGAAAAACTCTTTCAAGTCGCCGGTATTCCTGCCTTTCGCATGTTCCTTTCCTTTGCCGGTATAGCCTCGCTGGAAACCTATCTCTGGATGTTCATACTGCGTTTTTACTTCATCCGGAAGGCTGAAAAAGTCCTTGATCGACTTATAAAGACGATCTTGAAGGTCTTGGTTGAGTCCGTGGTTTTTGATCGCTACAAAACCTATATTTTCGTATGCTTCACTTAGTTTTTTGACAAAGGCTGCTTTTTGTTCGGCCGACCCGGAAGTAAAATCGGCAAGATCCAAGCTGGGGATTTCATCAAAGAGGATTGACATAGTGGGTATGTTAAATATATGGCAAGTAAAATTTGGCTAAAAATAATACCTTTAGATTCAAAACCCATGCTGATGAAAAAGAACCTGATATTTCTTGGCTTTGCTGTGGTATTTCTGATGGCTTGCTCTGAGGAAAGAAAAAAAATTAACGAGCAGGTAGTGCCGCATCCTACGGAAGACTCTACGCAAGTAGAGGAAGCGCGAGAAGAGGTTGCTTTTTTTCAATATGAAGAATTACCTGATTTTCCAGATGCCATTTTGGAGCTTTATACCCCTTTAGGGAATCAGGTTTTCAGGCCTGGTAAAGTTCCTTTCGAATTCAATATCAAGAATTACCCCTTTGAAGAGGAAGCCTCTAATCGATTTAGGCTTTTCCTAATCCTAAATGGAAGTGATCCTGTGGGGCACCGAAGTCCGATTTTTCAACAGGAACTTCAGGAAGGCACCTATCGGGTAGTGGCTTTTTTGGTGGATGAAGCAGGTTTTGCTTTGAAAAACTTTGGAAACTACATTGACCGGGACTTCCAAGTGGGAGATTCCAGGCCCTTTCCTTATTCTGCCGAGCCGTATTTAGCCCTGAATTTTCCCCGGGCAAATCAAGAGTATGGCGCTGAAGATGAATTTGTTGTGGACTTTTTAGTGCTTGGAGGTGATATGAAGTTGGATGGGCTGAAAGTGAAAATCGAAATTGGAGACTACGAGTACGAAATAGACCATATGGCTCCAATCAGGATAGAAAATCTCCCTGCCGGCGAATATCAGGTGAAAGTTTCTCTCCTCAGAAATAACAATACTGAGCTAGAGGGGCCATTCTCTTCCGTCACCAAGACGGTGATTGTGCGATAAGTAGCTATCTTTGCGATTTCACACAATTTTGATTTTATACATGCTACTTGTCAATCAAATCCGAGAAAACTTTGATGCTGTTTTAGCCGGTTTACAAAAAAGAAATTTCCCTGATGCTACTGCTGTTTTGGAGCAGGTGATCGCCTTGGACGATCAGCGTAAATCATCCCAAACCCAGCGAGATCAACTTCAAGCCGAATCAAACAGTATTTCCAAGCAAATCGGGGTCTTGATGAAGAACGGTCAACGAGAGGAGGCTGAAAAAGTCAAATCTCGAACTGCTGAGTTGAAAACCGAGATCAAAGCCTTAGAAGATTCAACAACTCAGGCAGAGGAGGATCTAAAGGCTTTACTTTATACTATTCCGAATATCCCTCATCTTTCCGTTCCTGCTGGGAAATCGGCTGATGATAATGAGGTGGTTTTGGAAAATGGTGTCATTCCTACCTTGCATGAGGATAGGTTGCCGCATTGGGAACTGATCAAAAAATACGATATCATCGATTTTGACTTAGGTGTAAAAATTACCGGTGCAGGTTTTCCTGTTTACAAAGGAAAAGGAGCGAGGCTTCAGCGTGCATTGATTAATTTTTTCTTGGACGAAGCCCTGAAAGCAGGCTTTGTAGAAGTGCAACCGCCCATCTTGGTCAATGAGGATTCCGGCTATGGTACGGGGCAACTTCCTGATAAAGAGGGACAGATGTACCATGCCACTGCGGATAACCTATATTTAATCCCAACAGCTGAAGTTCCCATCACTAACTTGTATCGAGATGTGATTTTATCCGAGGAGGAGCTGCCGGTAAAGAATGTTGGTTATACGCCTTGTTTTCGAAGAGAAGCTGGAAGTTGGGGAGCTCATGTCCGGGGATTGAATCGCTTGCATCAATTCGACAAAGTAGAGATTGTTCAAATAACACACCCGGATAAATCTTACGAGGCTTTGGAGGAAATGAGTTCCTATGTACAGGGGCTTTTGCAGAAGCTTGAGCTGCCCTATCGAGTTCTCCGTCTTTGTGGCGGTGATATGGGCTTTACTTCTGCCTTGACTTATGATATGGAGGTTTATTCTGCGGCTCAAGAAAGGTGGCTTGAGGTGAGCTCAGTTTCTAACTTTGAAACCTACCAGAGTAATAGATTAAAGCTACGTTTTAGAGGAGAGGATAGGAAAACGCAATTGGCACATTCCTTAAATGGATCAGCTTTAGCACTTCCTCGAATTGTGGCGGCAATTCTTGAGAATAACCAAGATGCCGATGCTATCCGCATGCCAGAAGTATTGCATAGTTATCTGGGCTTCGATAGAATATAAATAAGCTAGACCGTCCGACTATCGGGCGGTTTTTTCATTTTAAATCCAATCTACAATGAAAAAGATCTTTGTTTTAATCGCTTTCTTGGTTTCGGCAAATTTCTCTTATGGTCAAGCCGGGTCTGATAGAGAATTGATTATTCAAACGGTTCGATTGTACTTTGATGGGATGATGGAGCGTGACCGGTCCAAGTTGGATCAGGCGTTTTTGCCGGAGGCAAGGTTAATTGGCTACAGGGGTGAAAATCTTACCATCACGGATTTTGACACCTGGGCCGGCGGAACCGCAAAGGGGACTCCAAGAGATTCGAATGAGCATAAAAATGACATTGTTTCCATTCGCGTACAAGGGAATACCGCTTCTGTGGAAACGGAGCTGTACTGGCCGGGAATCTATTATTATGATTTTTTGACCTTGATAAAGGTGGATGGGGCTTGGAAAATTGTCCACAAAAGCTGGTGGGAGAAAAAACTATGAGGATAGCCGTTGATGAATAGCTATTACCTGAGGTATTAATAGAGTATTTTCCTTGTTTTTAATGACAAAATCAGCCTTTTCATTTTTCTCCTCGTCAGGCAGCTGTTGGTCAATAATATGATTGACCTGATCTGCAGTTCGGTGTGGGTCACGCATCAAAACTCTCGCGATTCTAATTTTCAGCGGTGAGCTTACATTGATGACCGCATCAAGCTTCTTTTCTTGGCCCGTCTCGAAAATTAAGGCAGCTTCCTTAAGAACATAGCTACCATTTTGGGCAGAAGCCCAAGATTCAAAATCTTTTCCTACCGCCGGGTGAACTAGACTATTGATGATTTTCACTTTCTCAGGGTCGTTAAAAACCTTTTCAGCTAAATAAGGCCGATTGAGTTGATCGTTTTTATCATAGCTTTCCTCACCAAAAGCAGTCTTAATTTGCTTTTTTAACTCGGGGTCTTCATTCATGAGCTTTTTGGCTCGGTCATCGGCATAATAAACCGAAACCCCCAGGATTTCAAAAATTTTTGCAACGGTGGATTTTCCAGAAGCAATCCCTCCTGTCAATCCAACGATTTTGGGCTTAGTTGCCATAGATCAATTTAAAACTACTGGGTTCTACTCTTACCTGATCCAAAAATTCAGGCAATGGATTGACTTGAATAGAGATCGTGGAGTCTTCCTTATTTCTTCTCGAATAATTTAAAACTGCCTCAAACTCCAAATCTTTCAACTGCTCAGTTTTGCGCTCATCCACCAAGTAATACATCATCACCACAGGCTCTTCATCCTCTAGGTTTACTGATCTTGGGAAATTCACCTTTTTCAATTTAAGGCGTTTGTTTCCTTCCAAAAATGTGACAACTTCGAGTTCTACCTTTATTTCCTTGGTCTCTAAGGTTACAAACTCATCCAGATCCTTTGAGATTTTCAAAGGTATGTTTTTGGAAATATTCTGATCAATTCTGTTTTCGTCTAGGGAAACTGGGAATTTGCCTTCGTAAAGGTCCAAAATGCTTGAAGGGCCCTTCAAGGTGATGGCATCGGGCTCAAAGCTCGGGGAAGAAAGCAAGCGGATATTTTTTCCCAAAGAATAGCTAGTAGAATCGAGGCTAGGGGTGAGTTTGGTGGTACGAAGGGGATCTATTTGGAACTTAAGACTATCGTTGCCAAGATTTAAGAGCTGGGTGGGGGTGATAAACTCACTTAAACTTCTTCTGATATCCGCTGTCAGGAGATGGTCTATGGCCGCGGGTTGGTCTAGTTCAATGATGAAAGGTGGTACATTGACTTGGAAATATTTTTGAAGTAAGTCCCATCCATTACCATTTATTTCTATTTCTATACTTTCAGGAAGGGGCTTCACAGCCATGAACTGCTCCTGATCGAATTCGAATTCGATCGGATAATCCACAATGGTGGTATAGTCCTCTTTGTTGAGGGCGTTTAAAATCCAAAAAGTGGTAGCCGCTGCGACGCAGAGCACTACCACTTTGATATTGGAGACCTGTCTGGGACTTATTCCTCCTTTAGACTGTTTAGTTTCAGGCAAAATTCAACTTATTTTGAAGTTTTTTTGGTGAAATCTAGACTAATCGCTGATTTTTCTACGGTTACTTTAAATCCGCGATCGAGTTCCATCGTCACTGTATCGCCATCGATCGAAGAGACTTTTCCGTGAAGTCCACCAATGGTGACGATTGAGTCCCCTTTTTTGATTTCTTCAATGAATTTTTTTGTCTCTTTTTGTTTTTTCTGCTGGGGACGGATCATGAAGAAATACATGATCAGAATGATGGATCCAAATAGGAAAACCTGTCCCATGATGCCTGCCCCTCCAGCGGAGGCTTGGGCCAAAATACTTGTTATCATTTGCTATTTATCGCTTTACAGGTCCAACAGGAGCAGGTCCTCCAGCTTTCGGTGTGACATTACCACGCAGTCTCAATCGAGTCACGGTTGGGTTGGTATTAGCTTGGATGGTTACTGTCGGAGCTTGTGCACCAGACTTAGCAGTTGAGTTGAAAACCACCTTCACAAAACCAGTTTCTCCCGGATTAACCGGAGTCTTAGTCCAGTCAGGACTGGTACAACCGCAAGATGCCGTAATGTTTGAAATTACGAGTGGAGCCTCTCCGTTGTTAGTAAAGTTGAATAGTCGCTCGATCACTTCTCCTTCCTTAATGGTGCCAAAGTCATACTCCATTTCTTCAAATTGGAATGCTCCCAAAGTCGCTGGGTCGGCATTTTGAGAAGTTTGAGCATTTACGGGAGTGATGGATGATCCCTTTGCCTCCAATTGAGCAATTTTATCCTCGAGCGCTTTGATTTTATCATCCTGCTCTGTCTTTTGACTGCAAGCTCCTAAAGAAAGGGCTGCGACTGCTGCTGCGATGCTTAGAATTCTAAGTTTCATAATCAGTTGTCTTTATTGATTTGGTCGATTAATTTATTTACGTCGTTTAATAGATTTTCTGCTTTGTTTTTAGCGTCATTGATCACTCGCTTACCCTCTGTTTTAGCTTCGTTCAGGTGGAGCTCCTTTCCTTCCACGAGTTCATCGATGAGTTCTTCCAACTCTTTTTTATATTTTGAAAGTCTGTAGGAAAGTCTGTCGCGGGTATTGCTTCCTGTATCAGGCGCAAACAAAATACCCAATGCAGTACCAACGCCTGCTCCAAGTACAAATGCTATTAATGAATTGCTGCTCTTGCTCATAGTTTCTGTTATTTATTGTCCAAAAGTCCTCTTCCGCTCTTACGGATTTTTCCCTTTTCAGTTAACTCTTTTGACATCACATCCAAAAGGCCGTTTACAAACTGCTTACTTTTCGGTGTGCTGTAAGTCTTCGAGATATCTATGTATTCGTTGATGCTGACTTTTACCGGAATGCTTGGGAATTGCTGCATTTCTGTAATCGCCATAGAGATGATCACCTTATCGGTGAAAGCCAGTCGATCAATGTCCCAATTTTTGGTTTTTTGAGCGATCAGCTCCCTGTTTTCTGCACCTCTCTCGATGGTGAAGTTAAAGATATTTTGAAAAAACTCCTTATCCTCCTCCCAGTTCATCGCAATTTCAGGTAGATCTGAAACTTCACTGTTCAGTACATTTTTGAAAACTTTTGCTGCCAAACTTCTTACGACAGCTTTGTTCTCTGTCCAATTAAGGTCCTTTTCAGAAAAGTAGTTCAGAATTACCTCATTTTTGAAAATAATTTTCTTCAAAATGGCCTCTACTATCTCTTCATCCTGCTCAGCAGTCGGTTGGTCGATGCCTATATAAGCTTGATATTCCTCGGAAGGCTTGACATAGTCCCGAAACCACTCCTTGATCTCCAGCTCGATGTCGTCCAGGTTGACGTTGTTTTTAGCTAAAGCGGCTTGATATGCGGGAGAGTTTCGAAGTTTTTCGAGAATTTGATTTCGGTGGAGGTTCAATTCGGCTGAAAACTCCACTGCTTGGTTTCCTGACAGTTTGCGTTTTCTTTCATATTCCTTCCCCACATGGTCTGCAAATGCCTGGATCAATTCGATCGCCGTGAGATAAAGCTGTGGGATTCGCTCGGCTGAGGTGACCATGTTTTTAAGTAAAAACTCCCGGTCTCTCAGGTTGGCGTTTCGAAATTGCACAATCGCCTCTTTGACAGCTTTTTTGATCTTTGGGCTTGCTTCCGATCCCTCGATGGCATCGGTGTTGTTTACGTTTTTTTCAAAAATCTCCAAAGCCGTCTGAGCCTCTCTGTTCAAGGCGGCTTTGTCCTGTACTTCCATGCTATTTAGGTCAGGAAGGAAGGATTCTTTGATGAAATCACGAGCGAGATTATGATTGGATGCCTTGCATTGTTCGTAGGCATAGAGGTTCTGAAAAGCTTTGACCCTGAGGATTCTTCGATTTAGCATAATTAATCAAACGAGCTGCAAATATAGTCATTTTGATTGGGCTTATTCGCCCGGATCGCTCATAAAAAAGCCACCGAAGCAATACGGTGGCTTTTAGGCTTAAGCGAGTTTATTTCTTTTAAAAGGGTAATTTAACTCTACCGATAGCAGCTATTCGCTCTTTTGCGACTTGAATAGCTGCCTGCTGGGCAGGAATTTGCTCTTTTTCGGATTTATCCAAAATACCTAGGCATGTATCATATATTTTTTCAGTCTGTTTGAAGACAGTTTCTTGCTGATAATCTCCGAGGTATTCAGCACCCACATTGATTACTCCTCCTGCATTGATAAGGAAGTCAGGAGCATAGACGATTCCCTTTTCCAAAAGAATTCGACCGTGCTTTTCTTCATCCTTCAATTGGTTGTTGGCACCTCCGGCAATCACAGCACACTTCAATCTGTCGATGGTGTCACCATTGACTGTAGCACCTAATGCACAAGGCGCATAGATATCCATGTCCAAGTCGTAGATTAACTCTGGGTCGACGGCAAGCGTGCCGGTTTCACGAGCCACCTTTTTGAGCTTGTCTTCAAAAATATCCGTTACCAATACTTCCGCGTTTTCCTTTACCAAGTATTCGATCAGGTATTTTCCGACTTGCCCCACACCTTGCACGACAATTCGCTTTCTAGCCAAATTATCAGATCCAAAGGCTTTTTTGGCTGCTGCCTTCATCCCAACATACACGCCATAAGCTGTGACTGGAGATGGATCGCCTGCGCCACCTTTGATTTGAGGAAGGCCAGTGACATGTCGGGTTTCCATGGAAATATGTTCCATGTCTGCGGTGTTCATATTGACATCTTCCGCAGTCACATAGCGTCCTCCCAAACTTTCTACAAATCGGCCAAATCTTCTCAAAAAGGCCTCGCTTTTCAAGCTTGGATCTCCGATAATGACTGCCTTTCCTCCGCCAAGATTGAGACCGGCTAGGGAGTTTTTGAAGGTCATTCCTCTCGAAAGTCTCAAGACGTCCGTGATAGCTTCAGCCTCCGAAGCATAGGGCCACATGCGTGTGCCTCCCAATGCAGGGCCTAAAGTAGTATTATGAATGCCGATGAGGGCTTTTAGTCCAGTTGCTGCGTCATGGCAGATCACGAGTTGCTCGTGATCCATATTTGTGATTTGTCCAAAAATGGATCCTTCTTGCACTGTTTCGGAAGCTTTGGTTTGTAACATGTGAACTTCGCTGGTTAGATTGTGTTATATTTGGGTTCTTGCTTGAATTCCTCAAACCCGATTGATACAAAATTAAATACTTTTATCAGCGAGCAAAGGAATAATTCGCCCAAGTTTCATGAATAGATTTCTAATTTCAAAAGCTTTTATTTGGTGAGACCACTTTGGAGACTTAATAAGTATTTATACAAATACAAGGGCCTGTTGCTTTTGGGGATTTTTTTTACGGTGATCTCAAACATCTTCGTAATTATTCCTGCGCAGTTGGTTCGTTTGGCCATAGATTATGTGGTGGAAAGTTTTTCCATTTTTAAGCCAATTCAGCTTGGAGGAATGGGGGAAGAAGCACAGGAAATTTTCCTCAAGTTTATCTTCATATTCGGACTACTGATTTTGGTAATGGCGCTTTTGAGAGGTTTTTTTCTCTTTCTTATCCGTCAGACCATCATTATCATGTCCAGGAAAGTAGAGTATGATCTGAAGAATGAGATTTTTGAAAAGTACCAAAGTCTTCCCTTAAGTTTTTATAGAAAAAACAGCACAGGGGACTTGATGGCCCGAATCACTGAAGACGTGAGTCGCGTTCGGATGTATTTGGGACCTGCCATCATGTACGGGATGAACCTTCTGATCCTTTTTCCTTTGGTTATCAGCTACATGATTTCTGTCAATCCTGAATTGACCTTGTATTCCCTTCTTCCGCTTCCGGTACTTTCTGTTTCTATCTATTTTGTCAATAATTTGATCAATGAGCGATCAGAGAAAATTCAACGCAGCCTTTCCGGACTGAGCACTTTTGTGCAAGAAGCTTTCTCAGGGATCCGAGTGCTAAAAGCTTTTGTCCGGGAAAATGACAGCGTTCGCGATTTTGCTACTGCCAGTGAGGATTATAAAGAAAAGTCCATTCGACTTACTAAAGTCAACGCCCTGTTTTTTCCTTTGATCATGGCCTTGGTGGGGATTTCGACCATCATCACGGTCTATATCGGAGGTCTACAGGTGATCAATGGAGAGATTGGTTACGGGGTTATTGCTGAGTTTATTTTGTATGTAAATATGCTAACCTGGCCGGTGACTTCCCTAGGCTGGGTGACAAGTATCGTGCAGCGAGCGGCTGCGTCTCAGACTCGTATCAATGAGTTTTTGGATGAGAAAAATGATATCCGCAGCACGGAAAATCTTGAGATACCTGTCAAAGGAAAAATTACCGTGAAAGACTTGAGCTTCGACTATCCGGATACAGGAGTCAAAGCTTTGAAGAATGTAAGTTTCGAGATCGGTGCTGGAAAAACTCTTGGAATCATCGGAACTACAGGCTCCGGGAAGTCTACCATTGCAAATCTTCTGATGCGCATGTATGATCCTTCATCGGGAGAAATCCTTATTGACGATCGGCCGATTCAATCTTTCGATATTTCGCATCTAAGGAAAAACATAGGCTTTGTACCTCAGGACGTCTTCTTATTTTCTGATACAATCGGGAATAATATCGCCTTTGGAATAGATCATCCTGATAAAGCGATCATCGAGCAAGCTGCCAAAGATGCGGACGTGTACAATAATATTGTTGACTTCACCAAAGGCTTTGATACCATGCTAGGCGAGCGAGGTATTACCCTTTCAGGAGGTCAGAAGCAACGAGTTTCGATCGCGCGGGCCATCGCTAAAGAACCTCAAATCCTGATATTGGACGATTGTCTTTCTGCAGTAGATACCAAAACAGAAAACGCCATTCTCAATGCCCTCAAAAAGATCATGAAGGATCGCACTTCTGTGATTATTTCGCATCGAGTTTCCTCTGCAAAGCTAGCCGATCACATCATCGTATTGGATGACGGAGAACTTATCGAACAAGGAACACACGAAACGCTAATGGAGAAAAGAGGTGCCTATGCGGAGCTTTATGAAAAGCAGACTCAAGCGGGAGAGTCCATTGAGTCTGATATTTAATTTTTAGAAGATCCGCAATGATGTCAGTAGCCTTATTTTCGCTGCTTACCTAGCTGAAAGTAGGAATGTAGAAGTCTCAAAAAGCTTAACTGATACGTTTATTTTTAGCCATTATACTATTCTTACAGGCAGAAAAGTGGGAAATCTATTCGCTACCTGCTTTTCGAAGCTGTACTCACCAGCCTGATTCTATGGGGCTTACTGTCTGAGTAAAGCGAATATTACGTTTGATTAAACACAAGAGATGCAAAGAATTTTTTAACTTACTCTATCCATCTAAACCCCTAGCATCATGGAAGATCAAAGAAGCGGTATCAGTGATATCGAGAAAACCCTACAAGAGGTAGGAAAGAAAATAGAGGAGCTAATTGCAAAAGGCACAGAGGCAGGAGGAGAGGTCAAGGAGGAAATCGAAAAGAAGATATCTGAGTTGCGAGAGAACAAAACTACGCTCGAAGAAGAACTCAAAAAAGGCAAGGAAATGCTGGAGCGGGAATTCAAAGAAAAGAAAGAAGAATACGAGCCAAGACTGAAGGAGTCCAAGGGTTTTTTCCTCGAAGGTTTCCGACAATTGGGATTGGCATTTAAATCCCTTTTTTCTAAAAAATAAAAAAAGGCCGGAAGTCCGGCCTTTTCAAATTCTACCTATCTGCAAGGGCATTGCAGCGGTCATAAGCTGGATCGATATCGATGTAGACATCTTCTTTGGCCGTTACAAACCACACACTCAACAGATCATCTTCTTTTTTTCGGAGTGCGGCAGCTTTCATTTTTTCATAGTCATCATTCAGATTAGCCCGGTGAGCAGGATATCTGTTTTGATAGTACAAGATTCGAAGCTTGGTACCTTCTCTCGGATCTTCGAATTGGATGGGTTTGGTAATGCTCCCTACCTCCATGCTATCAATTGTGAAGTACAAGACAGGATCTTCAAGCGTTCGCAGTGTCAATCTGTTTGAGCTAGTACCTGGATCGGTAAAATAGCCTCCGTTGTCAGAAGTAGCTCTATCGTCAGAGTTTTCCTTGGCTGCTTTCGCGAACTCGATATTTCCTTCCATGATCTCCGTCCGCAGACTATCTAGAAATCTTTCAGTTCTTTGGATGTCTTCTTCGGTAGCTTTAGGCACCATCAGGATGTGTCGGGTATTGTAAGTGGCACCTCTCACCTCAAGAAGCTGAATCATGTGAAAACCAAACTGTGTTTCTACTGGATCACTGATTTCTCCCTGTCTGAGGGCCAATGCAGTTGCTTCATATTCAGGAGCTAATTGACCTCTTCCAAAAAATCCTAAATCACCTCCTTGAGCTCCTGACCCCGGGTCTTCAGAATATCGCTTTGCCAAGTCTGCAAAGTCTGCTCTTCCAGCCAAAATATCCTCCTTAAAGCCTAGCAATTGATCGTAGATCTTTTGCTTGGTCTGCTCATTGACCTCAGGCTTTTTGACAATCTGACCTACCGTTACTTCGGCGGAGAAGAAGGGCAGGGAATCGGTCGGGATACTTTCAAAAAAGGCACGAACCTCTGCTGGAGAAACTGTCACACCCTCTGTGATTTTATCCCGCATACGCTGCACAACCATCTGCTCTTCAATCAGATCGTACATCTCTGATTTCAGTTGATCTGCTGTTTTGCCGTACGTCTGAAGGATCATATTTTCATCTCCTCCAATCTGCTGCAACACCATGCTGAATCGGTTCTCTGTCTGCAACTCCACTTCTCCCGGAGCTACGACTACTGAATCGATCTCTGCTTTCGCTACCATCAGTTTATTTACCAGGAGGGATTCAAATACCTCACATCGCGTAGGAGGAGTGATTCCCTGCTGAGATTGGGCAATTGCCTCGATGAAAGTTCGCTGCACATCAGACTCTAGGATAATGTTGTTGTCTACTTTGGCTACAATCTTATCCAATACCTGCCCTGAGGTAGGCTCATCCTGCGCATAGGAAGCATTGATGGATAGAACAAAGCTGAAGACTAGTAGGGTGTATTTAAGTTTACTCATTGTAGATGTAAAACGAATGCTTTTGAATTATTGGTTAAGTGCGACGAAAGCTTCTTCTTTGATGGTTTCGTTGATCTCCACAGGGTATTTGGCGCGGAGTTTTTTGATGAGTTGCTCATCCAAGTACTCTTGATAGTCCCGGATGACAATGCCACGGGTCTCTTCGAATTCTTTAGAACCTGCAGGGATTATTTCACCGGTCAGGACCAAATGCAAATGCCCGTCGATCTCGATTTCTTGATAGGAAACTTCCTTGTTTATTCGGGAAAGTATGGGTTGGGACGGGATTTCCATCAAACCGGCTTCGATTTGATAAGCCAACGGATATTGATCAGCAAGTTTGGATCGGAACTCAGCCACCAAATCTTCCGAATAGCTTTTGCCATTCAAAAATGTACGGGCTTCATTGACTCTGTTTACGTCGAGAATTTTCACAATCAAAGCCTCGGCACGTTCTTTCCACTGATAGTTTTCGCGATTTTCCTTGAAGTACTGTCTTTGTCCTATCGAATCCTGAATGCCTTTTTGCCATACCTCCTCATTCATCAACGAAAAGAGCAAAATACCATCCCGATATTCTTTGTAAAGCATTTGATACTCCGTGTTGTTTTCGGCGAGATCTTTTTCCTCGAGTTGGGATAGGACTTTAGAGGAATACCGGTCAAACCAAACATCAAATGCTTGGGCATTTGGAGGAAGTCTTCTTTCCTCTGCAGCAATAAATGCCAGAAAATCATTAATCATGAACTCCTGTCCACCAGCTGTAAAAAGGACGCTGCTCTGTTCTCCTAATTCGTCGATTTTGGATTGAAATTCTGAAGAACTGACTGAGTTTAAATTGCTTTCCAGTAGAGAAACCAAAGGTTCATTTTCCTGAAAACCATAGCGGGCTTTCTGAATAGCAAGCTCCTGCGTATGAATCATACTAGAGCGGGAGTCACGCAGAATCCGAGAGCGAATCATAGGTTCCAATTGCTCAAAACTATCGAGGTTTTTCCGGTCTTCCAGTCTCAGAATATGATAGCCATACCGGGTTTTGATCGGAGGGGAGACTTCACCTATCTCACTTAGAGAAAACGCCGCCAATTCAAATTCGGGAATCATATTCCCAACAGAAAACCATGGTAATTCGCCACCTTTTTGACTTGTAGCAGGGTCTTCAGAATAGTTTTTCACGATATCACTCCATAGCGTACTTGGCTTTTGGATTTCGGCATAGACATCAGATATTTTTCTGCGGGCCCGATCTTCTGATGTAGGATCTTCTTCATCCACTCGAACAAGGATATGAGAAACTTTGACCTGTCCCGGATTAGGTCTGCGGTCAGTGACTTGGATGATATGATATCCAAAATTGGTCAAAACCGGATCAGATACCTCTCCCGGCTGAAGCATAAATGCTGCATCTTCGAAAGGCTGTACCATTTGAAGGGAAGAGAAGTAGCCGAGATCTCCTTCATTGCTTTGGGCAGAAGGATCTTCTGAATACTCTTTAGCAAGTTCATTGATGCTGACGCCTTGCTCAATCTCTTCTTTTAGCTTGAGAGCCATCTTCAGCACTGCAATGGAATCATCGGTATTGGCATTGGGAGGAAAGCGAAGCAAAATATGACTTGCTCGAATGACTTCCTGCATTCGGGAGTAAGCTTTGCGAAGCTCACCTTCTTCCAGGGAGTTTTTTATCAGGAATGGAGCTTTCAAGTTTTCTTTGAAAGACTCAAACTCTCGCTCAAACTCTTCAGTCTGATCAAGTCCCTGTGCTTCTGCTTCGACTACTTTCAGTTTGTAATTGATAAATAAGGCTAGGTTTTCTTCGAATTCTTCCCGGGTTAGGCCCATGGAATAGCCTTCAGAAGTGGCTCCTTTTCCTACCAAGTAGATAAACTCGTTCAAAGGGACTTCCTGATCTCCGACTTTTAGCAAGGTAGCATCCTGTCCGGCTACAGGATGGGTAGCGGTCAGTGATAGTGTACAAAAAGCCAAAAATATAAATATGGACTCCGAAAGGGACCGATTAGTCATGAATGAGATTGCTTTCAATTTTGCTGCAATGATACAAAAATAGGATGATTTTGAGTGAATTGCCTGTTCACTCTTGCTTTTAACATGAATTAGGATTGAAAAAATTTGATCAGCCTGCAGGTATTGGTGCCCTGATGACTCTCAAATTGAATTTCATCCATGATTTTTCTCACCAAAATAATGCCAAGACCGCCTTTTCGTTTTTCGGAAATGACTCGCTGAATATCTGGGGTCTCGTATTGAAGCAAATTAAAAGCCTCCCCTTGATCTTCTATTTCAAAAATTATCCGATCAGGTAAATCATTCATGCTCAAAAATATATGATCCCGTCCATTACACTTATGTGAATGAATGATCAAATTAGCACAGACCTCTTCCACTGCCAAGGTGACTTGGTGTCGGTCCCTTTCTGAAAGGCTTGTCGACTCGAGCTGCTGCTCAAGAAAGCGCCTTAATTCAGCGAGGGCCGAAGTTTGACAGGAAAGCTGAATCTTCTGCTTCATAAGGTGTTTACTCGGCTAAGGCTGATTCCTTATCCGGGAATATTGATATCAATTGATCTAACCCAAGTATCTGGAAGACTTCATAGACACGGGGTTTTAGTCCGAAGATTTTGAGCGACACACCTTTCTCCTGAAAATCCTCCAAATAGGACATGAAAACTCCTAAGCCAGCAGAGGAAATGTAATCTATCTGAGTACCGTCTACTAGAATGGATTTGGCTCCGCTTTCTGAAAGATGACGGATCGATTCGTCGAGTTGGACTGAATTACTTGCATCGATTTCCCCAGAAGGAGTCAGAATATGATGTGTATTTTCAATTTGTATATCTATGGTCAGCATATTTTCATAATTAGGTGAATTTCACTACCATCATCGAGTAATCGTCATCGATAAGCCCATTTCCACCTACAAAATTGTGGAGTGTATCGATCAACATAGCTTGAATTTCTTTGGGAGTTAAAGGATGATTTATTTCCAACAGATTTCTGGCACGCTCGAAGCCAAATTGCATTCCTTTTTGATTTTTCGCCTCAATAATCCCGTCTGTGAAAAGTACCATGACATCTCCTGTTTGGTAGCTGAATTCTTTTTGATCAACGTGCTTTTCATATTGCATGTTTCTTAAAATTCCCAATCCTAACCCCCCGGATTCCAAATAGGTGGCTTTTTGACTCTTGGCACTGAAGTACAAGGTGGGGACATGTCCCGCTCGCGCATAGCGAATGAGTTTCTGAGTGGTATTGATCTCAAAGACTGATGCCGTAATGAAGTGATTTCTCTCCAGGCATTTGCTCAGTGCAGCATTGGATCTGATCATAAACTCACTCGGGCTGAGGTTGAGCTGAATCAAGCTCTGAAAGACGCCTTTCATCTGAGCCATGTGGAAGGCGGCAGAGGTTCCTTTTCCGGACACATCGCCAATAATCAGGACATAGCGGTCATCAGCTTGCTGAAAGGTATCGTAGTAATCCCCTCCCACTTCATCGGCAGCATTGGAATAGGCACAGATTTCAAATGAACTGTGGTGATCCAGCCGATCAGGCAGCAAAGCCTTTTGTACGCGTTGTGCAATTTTTAGTTCCTCTTGGTAGCGTTCGTTTTCGATGGCTTGGTTGAGGAGGCGGTGATTTTCCACAGCAATACTTGCCTGTCGGGCAAATGTGCTAATGATATTGATCATTTCTTTATTGAAGCCATCCTTGATTTCTTTGCAGAGCACCATTCGGCCGATCACGGATTTATTGATCATCAGAGGTACCAAGAGAAGCGATTGGTATTTTCCTTTTTTGACTTTCAGGGAAAATGGCTCAAGGGTATCTGCCTTTGGACTGCTAGCCCAGTCTTGGGCAGCTTGACTAGACTCTAAAGTATCAGAAAGCTCCCGAAGTTCTTCTCCTTCAATCCAGCGAACCTGCGTAATCGATTCGTTTTTTTCCGACTGATACATCTCCAGCCAAGCCCCATCTGCATAGGAGGCACTCATGGAAGAATCCAAAAGGATATCGAGCACGTTTTCCTCGTTTTCTTCAGGCTGAATCGACTGACTGAGCCGTTGAAAATTGATGGCTTCCGTGAGCTTTTGCTCAAATACCGAAGAAGTCGGGAGGTTGAACAGTGTCACCAAAAAGCTGAAAAGGGAATATATAAACACGAAAATGTAAAGCGCAATGAGGAAAAGATTGTCAAGTAAGTTGATCGGGTAGATTTGCCGCTCGCCAGACAAAGCATTTGCCTGCAGGAAAAGATAGATTGAAGTCAATAAAATTATCGAAAGGAAGAGAAGGGATTTCCATTTTTCCTTATATGTCAGGTAAGGAATCCATTTTAGATTCACAGATAAAAATCCACCTAAAATCGTCAGAATGACAAAGGCAAAAATAAAACTGTACCCAAAGGTATCTTGGGTGAAATAAACAAAAAACATTGCGATCAGCAGACCGATCTCAAAGGTTTGCCATTGCTGTACGACCTTTTTTGTCTTTTGATAGAGAATGAGTTTTTTCCAGAGCAAAGTCGTGGAAATCAAAAAGACCGTGATCAGGGCAAAATGGACGTGATAAAAGAAGTTTTTGAGGAAAGGCTCCTCAGCAAGATTCGAATCACCCAAGAAAAGATAAAAAAGCTGAATGATCAGAAAGGCTGCTGAAGCAAAAATACCTGTGGAGGAAGATCGCCAAATAAGATTCAAAAACTCATTGTTGGCATTTTGCTGAAAATTTTGAGTGTAAAAGAGGTAAACCGACAGAAAGAATAAAATCTCTAAAGTCCAGGTCACTGCAGGAGCAATTCCGGAGTTGAGATCATTGATCTCTCCGAAAAGCCGGACTAAATCCACAAATAGCAGAGACAGCCATATCAAAATGGATAGTAGCAGGCTTAGCCTTCCGATATGTACTGAGGGCAACTTGATCATGGAATTGCTATCCCAATATTACTCAAAGGGATTGGAAAAATAGTGCTATGGCGCTTTTTGGTAACTCCCGTTTTGTTAAAAAATTATAAGAGGCTACTAGAATTTTTACAGGCAAACCAGGTCTTCAATCACATCTACGCCATATCTCTCCTCGATTAGGCGGAGAATTTTACTCTTATTCATTTGGATTTCTCTTTTTACCGGGCCTGAGGTGATTTTTACAAAGAGTTTTTTGTCACGGATAAAAACCGACTGGGTCCGATCTCCGATCGTTTTCCCCACCAAGCTACTCCAATCGTGAATCAATGATTTTTCGCGGAACTTACCCTCAAGTCTGTAGGCTTTCAGGAGTTCCTGAAAGGCTTCTTCCAGTGGAGCGGCTTCTTTTTTTCTTCCTGTGAAATGACTCATCGATCAGTAAAATAAGGATTGGGCAATGCTATCGGCTAATAGCTTCCCGGATTTGCTCAAAGATAGGCGATTTCCATTCCAAACCAGCCAGCCTTCCGATTCTAATTTTTCCAGATGGGAGCGTTTTTCCATCTTCAGATCTTTTCCATAGTTTGATTTGATCAAATCAAAATCAGCTCCCCAAGAAGTACGAAGAGCTGTAAGCAAGTATTCATTGAGCCGGTCGATTTCGTCCATAGGATCTTCCGTGTAGATAATCCTTTCATTTTGGATGCTCTTAAGATAAAGGGCATTATTCGAAGGGTTGAAACCTCGGTTTTTTCCATCAAAGGAATGTGCTCCAGGTCCTAGTCCCAGGTACGGCTCACCTTTCCAGTAACTGGAATTGTGGACAGATTCCTGACCGGGAAGGGCGAAATTGGAAATTTCATACTGAAGGTATCCTGCTCGCTCAGTTTTGCTTTGTAGCATCTCAAATTGCTCTGCGACAAAGTCTTCCTCAGCAGGCTGGAATTTTCCTTTTTCGGTCCAATTGCCCAAGGCCGTCTTGGGTTCTACGGTCAAGGCATAGCAGGAGAGATGCCCGGGATTTTGGGCAATAGCAAGGCTGAGATCTTTTTCCCAAATTGAATGATCGGCATGTGGAAAACCATAAATCAAATCCATGCTAAACTTTTTGAATCCTGCATTTCGAGCTCTCTGAATAGCTTGAATGGATTCTTCTGCAGAATGGGCACGATTGTAAAATGTCAGTACCTCATCCTGAAAGCTCTGAATTCCCAAGCTGAGACGGTCTATTCCCAACTTTTGCCATTGATCCAGCTTAGCTTCAGTCAGGTCGTCTGGATTAGCTTCCAGTGTCGCTTCCTGAAGATCAAGGGTGAAATTTTCTTTGATTGTATCAAAAATCTCCTTCAACCAATTAGGCTCGGCTAGGGAAGGAGTTCCTCCTCCCAGATAAATAGTCTGGATCGTTTCGCCTTGCAAAAACTCTTTTCTCAACTCAACCTCATGAGCTATCTGCCGGAGCATCTCCTCAAAGCGGCTTGTATTGGTGCTAAAGTGAAAGTCACAATAGTGACAGGCCTGCTTGCAAAAGGGGATATGAATGTAAATTCCAGCCAAATTGATTAGGTTTAATTCTGCAAATATAAGTGTTTCAATTCCCGCTGTGTTTATTCGTCAGTTTCTGATTCTGCTACTTTCCTTTTGGCTACTTGGCCCCATTCAGGCTCAAACCAACTTTTGGTTGGGTTGGCAGGGAGCTAATGAAAAAACTGACGTAAGATGGCAAGCCTTCGGGGACTCTCTCGGGAGAAAAGTAGCCATTGATTCTGCCTTAAGTGTCCTTCGGTCTAATGGGTATTTGGGAGCCTCTGTTGATCGGCTTCAAGAATCTGGGGATTCGCTTTGGGTTGAGATTTATCAAGGTCCAAAGATTGATCGAGTAGCACTTACATCTAAGAGCCTTCCACCACAGTGGCGAGAAGATTTGGAGAAAAAGGGGGCTCTTTCCTTTGAGGAGGTCAATAGTTTTTTTGGGGAAGTGCTGGATTGGGCAGACGAGACAGGTTATCCATTTGCCTCCCTTCAATTGGACAGCCTCAATCGCGATGGAGACCAAGTTTTTGGACAGGTAGACTTCCAAAGTGGGCCTTTGATACTTTGGGATAGCGTTCAGATTGAAGGCAATTCGGTGACCAAGAAGACCTATTTACAGCGTTTGACGGGAATTCATCCCGGTGATCCATTTTCACAGAAGGATATTGGACGCTCTCTTACTACTATTCGTCGCAGTCCGTATTTTCGACTTCAGGGACAGCCTCGGGTTGATTTTAGACTTCAAAAAGCCAGTCCTGCCTTCCGGCTTGAAGACCGCAAAGCCAATGTTCTGGATGGTATTTTGGGCGTTTTGCCCAATGAAAACGAGCCTAGCAAAGTGCTTGTCACAGGACAGCTTGATTTGGCGCTTTATCATCTAGGCGGAAAGGGACGAGATGTGGAACTACACTGGCAGCGATTCAATGAATTGACCCAAAGTTTGAGCCTCAGAGCAAAAGAATCCTTTATTTTTGGTTCTCGCCTGGATGTGTCAGGAGAGTTTAGTCTGCTCAAGCAGGACACAAGCTTTGTCAATAGGAAGTTGGGATTACGCTTTGGCTATCGGAGTACAAATTGGCTGTATTTTGATTTTTTCGTGAGAAGGCAAGCCGGTGATTTGATCAGTACAGTGGCCTATTCAGAGGTGGAGGTTTTGCCTGAATTGGCAGACTTCCGATGGACAGAATATGGTATTAATGCACGAATGGACTGGCTGGACGATGCGATTTCTCCACGGAAAGGAGGCTTGATTCAGTTGACTTTTTCGGCAGGAAACAAGGAGATTTTACAAAACACGGGAATTCCACCGGTGGCATACGAGGGGATAGACCTGAGGACCCCGCAGTATGCCTTATCAGGTTTTGGGGAAAAGCATGTATTTATCACGAAAAATTGGGGCTTGTATTTCAGGGGTGCTGCTGGTTTGATTCGCAACGAAAACCTTTTTCAAAATGATCTTTATCGACTCGGGGGGTTGCAGAGTATTCGGGGGTTTAATGAAAATTTCTTCTTCGCGAGAGATTATTTTTACCTAAATGCGGAGCCTCGGCTTTTTTTTGGTCTAAATAGTTTCCTTTTTCTCTTTTCCGATTATGGCTTCATCGAAAACCCGTATTTTGCGGCACCGATAATTCATCCATTTTCACTTGGTGCTGGTTTGAATCTTGAGACCGGGAATGGGATATTTAGATTTGTCTACGCGGTGGGCAAAGCCCAAGAACAACCACTTTCCTTGCAATTTTCAAAAATTCACTTCGGTTATATCGTTCAGTTCTAAAGTATGCTAAAAAAAGTTCTTATCCTTTTTCTATTGAGTTTGTGTTTTTTGAATACCTCCCGAGGGCAGGTGCTGGAGGATTACAGCAATGACTGGGAAGAAAATCTTGTAAAAAACTGGTTCTCAGCTACAGATCAATTAAGCCAATGGATCGATATCAAGCAGTTTCCGGAGGCTCACCTAGTGATGAAGATTCCGGGTGAGACCATGGTATTTGCAGGAGAAAGGCTTTGGTTTTATGCAGAACAGGATACCATACTTCGGAGAAAGGTCAAGGAATATCAATTGGAATTTGGTGTGGATTCCCTGCACATTCGACTATTGGGAGACCAACTAGTGATGGCTCAGGCTCCGGTAGAGAAGCGGTTGGATGCCGCTTTCCATGTGGAGCAAAAGAAAGAAACTTCAGGCCCTGATTTAGTAGAGAGGGATTTTGAGAGGCAGTCGGTCCGGGATTTCTTCATTATTGCCTTGTTGATTTGTTTGTTTCTACTGGCCGGCTACAGACAAGCCTATCCATACGTATTTTTCTCAGTTTTGAGCCCCAAGGGATTGGTTACCGCTGAGGATTTTTCTGAAGGAAGCAGTCTTCAGAAGTTCTTTTCCTTTGATGTCCTTTTGTTCGTATTGATTGTCAATATTCTTGTGGCTCTATCGGGAGTTTTTGGGTTGATTTTTTTTAGACAAGACCTAATCTTTGCCTGGAGCGACGGGACTGCTTTGGATTTGCTGTTGATTTGGATGGTAGGGGCTATGCTTATATTTGGTTTGACGGTTTTGAAGTTTGTGGGTATTCGAATCACGGCTTTTGTGTTTGATTTGGGGAGAATGGAGTTTTCTCATTTTTTCTATTTGCTGAGGCTCATTGTATGGGTAAATCTGGTTTTTCTACTAGTGATATTCTTTTATTTGATGAATACATTTTCGCAGGTGGAGACCTTTTTGATGATGTTCTATGAAGTGTTTTTCTGGATGTATTTGGTTGGAATTGCTTTTTTGTTTCTATCCATGATGAATAAACTGTCCTTTAAGAAATACCATTTATTTACTTACCTTTGCATCGCAGAACTGGTTCCGTTCCTGATTCTTGTAAAGTGGATCATGGATTTCGGTCAATATTAAACCAAAACATAAAGGAAAAGAAGCATGAGTGCAGCTACGAAGGACCGGCTAAGACCCGTGAAAAGTATTCTTGTCTCCCAACCAAAACCTACCAACGATAATTCTCCCTATTTTCAGCTTGCTGAGAAGTACAATCTCAAGATAGACTTTAGGCAATTTATTGAGGTACAGCCTGTGTCCTCCAAGGATTTCAGAAAGCAAAAAATCGATATTTTGAAGCATACAGCGGTGATTTTCACTAGTCGTAATGCCATCGATCATTTCTTTGCGATTTGTAAAGACTTCAAAATTGAGATGCCGGCTGATATGAAATATTTTTGTATCTCCGATCAAACTGCCCATTATCTGCAGAAGTACATTGTGATCCGAAAGCGAAAGCTTTTTGTAGGCACCAAAACAGCTCAGGATCTTTTTGATTACTTCAAAAAACACAAAAACGAGAAATATCTATTCCCTTGCTCTGATATCAGAAAGGATGATATTCCCGATTATTTGGCTAAAAATAATATTGACTTCACTGAAGCGATTATTTATCATACGGTAGCTGCTGACCTTTCGGACCTGGCTGATGTGAAGTATGATATTTTGGCTTTTTTCAGTCCTTCAGGAATCAAATCTCTTAAGGTAAACTTCCCTGAATTCGAACAGGGTCCTACTCGAATCGCTGCATTTGGGCCTACAACAGCCGAAGCAGTAAGAGAATTGGACTTGATTTTGGACATTGAAGCACCACTCCCAAATGCACCTAGCATGACCGGAGCCTTGGAGCTTTATATTAAAAAAGCGAATAATTTGTAATAATCGGAATCAAAATCAGTGGTTTTTCAGTTAAAATCCTTACAATAGTCCTTTGATCTGTAAAAACCACATATTGATGACTTTAGGGTTTAGACGGAAATCCATTTTTACTTCCATATTCTTGCTTTTGTTTCTCCTTTGGGGAAATGCATTTTCGCAGCAGGATGCGCAGTTTACACAATACATGTTTAATGGCATGTATTACAATCCGGCATTTGCTGGTAAGGAAGGAGGATATCGATTCTCTGCCCTGCATCGTTCACAATGGGCTAATTATACCACTTCCAGCGGAACAGGAGGTGCTCCAGTGACTCAACTATTGACGGCACAAGGCCGTCTTGATTCTAAAAATATCGGCTACGGACTTACCGTGGTGAATGATCAAATAGGTGCTACCGGCAACTTGGAGATTAACCTTCAGGGTAGCTATCACAAGCAAATCAATCGCACTACACTCAGTTTTGGGGCTTATGTTGGAATGTTTTCCAGCGCGATTGATTATGGAGAGCTAATTGTCGTCAATCCTGAGCCTAACTTGCCTAGTTCAGGTAAGGAAAATTCAATCAATCTCAATTTTGGAGCGGGTCTCTTATTGGATAGAGGGAATTATTATCTTGGATTGAGCAGTAGGCATATCAATCGTCCAAGTTTTGATTTCGGAGACGGAGGTTTCGCAAATCCATTAGAAAATCACTCCTATTTATTGGTTGGGTATCGATTTAGACCTATTGGTCAATTTAGAATTGAGCCAAGTTTCTTGTTGAAATCTGTTTCTTTCAATAATTTTTCTTATGATGTGAGCGTTATTGCTACCCATCAAAATAAGATTACAGGAGGATTAGCGTTTAGAGGAGAGGAGTCAGTTTCTGTAATTCTAGGATATTCCCTTTTACCTGATAATTCCCTGACCTTGGGATATTCCTTCGATTTGGTAATTAGTGGATTGGAAGCTAAGTCACCTACTAGCCATGAGTTGATGTTACGGTACAGATTGACCACAGTGACAAGGGAGGTAGAACGAGTGATTCAGAGGACACCGAGATTCCGGTTTTGATCAAAGGTTGGGTCGAATTAAAAGATAATTTGGCCAAAAAATAATGCTCTGAAAATTGGCAGGTTATTTGCATAAATGTGGAAAATTCAGCTAAATTTCGCCGATTGAGTAGTTTTTAAAATCGAAAATCATTTGATGATATAAAAAATGTCATTTATGTATAAAAAAATTAATCTACGATTAGCAAGTGTCACTTTAGGACTTGCTATAGCCACCATCCTACCGGGTTGTGGGCTCTTTAACAAAAAAGGTACAGCGAGTGAAAAACTGAACCGGCGAGGTGAAGTGACAGGGGTACCTAAAAGAGCCAATTGGCAACAAAACCTTCCGTACGATATGGTTCCCATAAAGGCTGGGACTTTTTGGATGGGACAATCTGATGAGGATATTGCTTTTTCGCAGTCTTCCATGAATAAGCAGATTACGATTTCTGAATTTTTTATGGATAAATATGAAGTATCCAATAATAAGTATCGGCAATTTTTAGAATCAGTGAAAAATGGAGAGCTCACTTTTGGTACTCCGACAACTCTGAAAGAAGAACCACAATTTAATTACGAGGAATTGAAGCCTGATACGACTGTATGGTCTTCTAGTTTTACGTATCACTATGGTGATCCTTTAATGGAGTTTTACTTTGACCATCCTGCCTTTGACAACTACCCCGTGGTAGGTGTCACTTGGGATCAAGCAAAAAAATACTGCGAGTGGAGAACTTACTACATGAATGCCAACGATGAATATGACTTTGACATGCCGAGCTTCCGCTTGCCTACTGAGGCAGAATGGGAGTATGCTGCCAAAGGAGGCAAAGATGTGGCAAAGTATCCATGGGGTGGACCTTATCTTAAAAACAAGCGCGGCTGTCTAATGGCCAACTTTAAGCCTGGAAGAGGGAATTATATTGATGATGGATTTGCTTACACCGCTCCTGTAGATGTTTTTGCTCCAAACGGTTTTGGATTGCACAATATGTCAGGAAATGTAGCAGAGTGGGTTCTTGATGCCTACTCTCCGACATCCCGTACAGTGACATGGGACTTAGACCCTGTTTATGATATTGAGACTGAGCCAAGAAAAGTAACGCGTGGTGGTAGCTGGAAAGATATCAATCACTATCTAGAGACTTCTACTCGTACGTACGAATACCAGGATGTAGCTCAAGCTCATATTGGATTTCGTACTGCGATGACATTTATCGGAAGATCTGGATCAATGGACGTAAAAACCAACCAAAGAAGAAGAAGATAATTCCTCATCTAAACCTTAAAAAACCATAACCTTAATTCTAACAAACAACAATGGCTAGCAACAGCAACTTCTTTTATTCTAACATCATGCCTAAAATCTATGGTATTGGTGCAGCAGTCGTAATTCTAGGTGCGATGTTTAAAATTCTTGATTGGCAGTTTGCCAATCTAATGATTGGAGTGGGTCTTTCCACAGAAGCATTGATTTTCTTTTTATCTGCTTTTGAACCAAGACCTCAAGAAGTGGATTGGTCTAAAGTCTACCCGGAATTAGCCGAAGAAGGTGCAAGTCCTTCAAACATGGGAATGAAATCCAAGGCTGCGGCTGGAGATGGTGTTTCTCAAAAATTGGACGAAATGCTTGCGAACGCAAAAGTTGGTCCTGAATTGATCGATAGCCTTGGTAAGGGCATGAAAAACTTGGCTACTTCAGCTGAGAAAATGGGGAATCTTGCCGATGCGGCAGTAGCCACAAACGAATATGCTACCAACGTAAAAGCAGCTGCTAAGACATTGGTCGATATGAATTCTTCTTATGGCAAAACTGCTGCTGCTTTGACGGAAATGTCAGCAGCTTCTCAAGATGCCAAAGCGTATCATACGCAAGTAGTGACCGTTACAAAAAATCTTTCTGCATTGAATGCAGTGTATGAGATGGAGCTACAGGATGCTAACAATCACGTGAAAACGCTTAATAAGTTCTACTCCAACATGACCACGGCCATGGAAGGCATCACGGCTGCTGGCAAAGAAACGGAAGCTTTCAAAACTGAGCTTTCCAAATTGAACGCTAATGTCAGCTCTCTTAATAAAATCTACGGTGGCATGCTATCAGCCATGAAAGGTTAATCATTTCTACCATCTAAACTGATAAACCAAAAAATGGCAGGAGTAAAAGAGACACCTAGACAACGGATGATCGGGATGATGTACCTGGTACTGACAGCGCTTTTGGCGCTTCAGGTCAGCAATCAGATCCTCCAGAAATTTGTCCTCATCAATGATGGACTAGAGCGTACTTCCAAAAATTACATTCTCGATAATCAAAGCTCAGTTGAATCCATTCAATATACAGTGGAGCAGCAGGGTAATAATGAGAAAGACGTACCAAAGGTGGCCGCAGCCCAAGAGGTTAGAGCCGCATCTAAGGAAGCGTATGATTACTTGGAAGCCTTGAAAAAGGAACTGATCGAAGTTTCCAATGCCAAAACAGAAGAAGGTACCTATGTGAATTCAGCGTTGAAAAACACTGAAATTGCAGGTAATCTTTTTATAAACAACGGACGTGGCGAAGAACTGAAGAATAGATTAAATGACTATCCTGAAAAAATTAGGGAAATTTTATCGGGTGTCGGTCTTGATATCAATTTTGACAAGATAGCCTTGGATGCTTCGGAAATACCATTATTTGCCAATGATCGAGATGCAAGAGGGAAGTCCTTCGAGGCTTTGAACTTTGTGAAGTCACCGGTGGGTGCTGTCATGACATTACTTTCTCAATATCAAAATGAGGTTTTGAATATTGAAAGTGAAGCTTTAACAAGCATAGCCAATACGATCGGTTCTTTCTACTTCAAAGCAGATATCACAGAAGCAAAAATCTCTGCGGTTTCTAATATCGTGGCAGCAGGTACTAAATTCGAAGGTACTATGTTTATAGCCTCTTCCTCTTCTTCAGCAGCACCTTCGATGTCCTTGGACGGCAGATCGGTCGAGGTGGATGAGAAAGGGTTTGGTAAAATTGAATTTACGGCCACACCAGCTTCTGAATATGATGACAGAGGTCTGGCAAGACGAGTCCTCAAAGGCGAAATCGTAACAAATATCGGAGGAGAAGATCAAGTGCTTCCTGTGGAGTATGAGTACTTCGTAGCTCAGCCGGTGGTGAAAGTTTCTTCTGAAGTGGTTCAGCAGCTTTATGCAGACTGTGCGAATGAGCTGTTGATCGAGGTTCCTGCATTGGGAAATACCTATGCACCAGAATTTACAGTAAGCAATGGTCAATCGATCAAAGGTAGCTCACCTGGACAGGTGACTATTATCCCAGGAGCTTCTGGTTCGGTTACAATTGGAGTAAGCTCTGGAGGTAATAAAATCGATGACGTTTCGTTTGATATTAAACCAGTTCCTGCACCGACAATTGTTCCGACACTTTCTAATGGTTCAGCCCTTGATCAAACGCAATCACAGGCTATCGGTTCATTGACTGGATTGAAAGTAATCGCAGAACCTGAGCCTACCTTCGGAAGAACAATGGCAAAAGATGCAAATTTCGAGGTGACGGGCGGTGAAGTTAGATTGTTGAGAAATGATGTACCAAGACAAACGATTCAAATATCAAATGGAAGTAGTTTGGCAATGCGTCAGCTTCTAGAAAGTGCGAGAGCTGGTGATGATATTGTTATCGTCGTCAATCAAGTAACGCGTACAAACTTCCGAGGAAATAAAATACCTTCCTCTTTGAATCAAGTGATTCGTATAGGTGTGAAATAATTTTCCGCCTGACTATAGAACAGATGATTATGAAAAAGTTTCTTCAATATTCCTTTATTGCCGTTTTGATGGCAGCCACCTTATGGTCCTTTGAGGGGCATGCTCAAGTGGCTACAAGTGTCAATCCATCAGGGTATGGCGACCGTCAGTTTAAGATGGATACCATTTTCTCTGCGAAGCGAATTCGGGAGGATGATAAAATGTACCAAATTGGAGTTTGGAGAAGAATAGACCTTCGCGAGAAGTACAATCTTTCCTTGTATGGCTCTGGAGATACTAAATCCAACGGTATCATCAATCAGATTTATAAGGCAGTGGTAGATGAGAATGCGCTAGAAGTCTTTGGTGACGAGGATTTTACCCAGCCTCTTTCTATTGCTGAGTTCCAGGAAAATTTCTGGTTGAATGCGATCGGGGATAGCATCTTCGTCAAGCAATTGTATTTCTTGGATTTCAAAGAAGACTTTGTTTTTGATAAGCATCATTCGGATATGGTTTTTGATGTGAAGTATATCCATTTGGTGATGCCGTCAGCTACCAATGCCGATGCAGGTCAAAAGACCATTGGGTTTATTCGCTATAAGGACTTCTACAACTATTTCAAGGATCATCCTGAGGCGCGTTGGATCAACTTCCAAAACCTTTCAAAAAGCCTAACTTACGATCAAGCGTTTGATACGAGGCTTTTCAGGTCGGTGGTGACAAGGTTTACCAATCCTGACGAGGCTTTGGTCGCTGATATGGTCAACCCCGAGCATCCAAATCCTGATATGCAGGCTTATTTAGATGCACTGGCCTTTGAATACAAATTACTAGAATTTGAAAATTCCCTCTGGGAATGGTAACATAAAAAAAGGGAGCTAATTGCTCCCTTTATTTTTTTCCCGCCAACCTACCAGTTCTTTTGCTCTGCTGACCCCAATTACCTTGGCGATTTCTTCTTCCTTTGCATCCTTAAGCTTTTTCACACTTTTAAAGTGCTTCAGTAATTTATCCGCTGTGGATTGTCCTATGCCCGGAATGGCGGTGAGCTGAGTTCCAAAGGCATTTTTACTTCTGACTTTTCTGTGAAATGTGATCGCAAAGCGGTGAGCTTCATCGCGGATTCGTTGAAGTAATCGAAGACTTTCTGACTTTTTATCAATGTGAATAGGGAAAGAGTCTCCCGGAAAGTAAATTTCCTCCAAGCGTTTGGCGATTCCGATGATGGGCATTTTCCCATAAATACCCAATTCCTGAAGTGCCTCTACGGCCGATGAAAGCTGGCCTTTTCCACCATCAATTACGATTAATTTGGGAAGGGACTTACCCTCTTCCATCAGTCGCTTATACCTTCTCCCTACTACCTCCTTCATACTTGCGAAGTCATTGGGCCCTTCCACTGTTTTGATGTGGTAGTGTCTATATTCTTTGACAGCAGGCTTTCCGTTGAGAAAGCAAACCATGCTTGCCACAGGACTACTGCCTTGGATATTGGAATTGTCAAAGCATTCGATATGGTCAGGAATATCCGGTAAGCTCAGGTCTTCCTGAAGTTGGCGAATTACTCGGTCTTTTTTGTCTTTGTTGAGACCCTGAAGAAGCGCCTTTTCCTGTTTGTAGAATTTTGCATTTTTGAGCGAGAGCTCGATTAGTCTTTTTTTATCACCAATCTTAGGCATGACGAGATTCAAACCTTCGATCGGGTTTTGTATCTCAAAAGGCACCAAAACCTCCTCTGCATCACTGTTGAATTGATCTTGCAAGCGAATCAGGGCGGTCAAGAGCAATTCTTCATCCGATTCATCCAGCTTCTTTTTGAGTTCTACATTTTTGGAGACGATCAAGGATCCGTTTTTGACGCGCATGTAATTGACATAGGCATATTTTTCATCAACCACGAGCGTGCAAACGTCGTGATTGTGGATGCTTGGATTGGCAACCAAAGACTTGGCCTGATACTTTTCTAGTAGATCCAACTTTTCCTTTGCCCGCTGTGCTTTTTCAAACTCCAGATTTTGTGCAAACTCCTGCATTTCCAATTTGAAATAGGCTTTGGGCAGTCCAAGATTTCCTTTAAGAATATGTCTTGCCTGCTCTAAGTCTTTGAGGTAGTCCTTTTCAGTTTGCTTTCCGACACAGGGTCCCTGACAATTCCCGATGTGGTATTCTAAGCAAACTTTATATTTCCCCTCCTGAATTTTATACGTGGATAGGTCAAGCTTACATGTCCGAATAGTAAATAGCGACCGAATGAGGTCTAGAACATTGTTCATGGCTTTGACGCTTGCGAATGGACCGAAATAGGTGCCTCGCCTTGGAATCATCCGCCTTGTCTGAAAAATCCTCGGAAATGGTTCATCAGTGATCAATAAGTACGGATAGGTCTTATCATCCCGCAATAAGATATTGTACTTGGGCTGGGACTTTTTGATCAGGTTGTTTTCAAGCAATAAGGCATCAAACTCCGAATTGACAAGGGTAATCTCAATCTTGTCAATCTCTTTCACCATCCGGCGTGTTTTGAGATTGACCCCGGTATTCTTATTGAAATAGCTGCTAACTCGTTTTTTGAGGCTTTTGGCTTTGCCTACATAGATCAAATCCCCGACTTCATTGAAATATTTGTACACTCCCGGATGGTCAGGGAGCATGAGATGGTCTTTGGGTTTGAATGAAGAGGATTCCATGGGACTAAATTAAAAAAACAGCTTTGAATGAAAGCTGTTTTTAAGTTTTGGGTTTTTCTTAATTGATTTTAGAAATCATTTTTCTTGGCATCGTAGTCAAAATCTACGAAACGCTGACTTTCCTGCTCATAGGCATCACAGTCAATCTCAATACTCAGTGGTCGCTCGGGTCTCGGGAAAGGACCTTTGGTATAGCCCAAGGTCTCATCGGCATAGACTTTTTCCATGTATTCGACCCAAATAGGTCTGGCTGTTCTACCACCTTGTCCCGAAATCCAGCTTCTAAAGTGGATGGCACGATCATCACCGCCAACCCAAACGCCTGACACCAAATCCTTACTCATTCCAATATACCATCCGTCTGAGGCGTTTTGAGTCGTACCTGTTTTTCCTCCCAGTTCATTTCCTTCCCGAAGATTGTATGGTACACCTTGGCTAGTTCCGCCTGCTTCATCAAATCCTCCACGAAGCATGTATGTCATTAAGTAGGCATGTTCCTCACTCATAGCAGGGCGCTTCTTAGGGGTAAACTGCTGGATGACATTTCCATTTTTATCCTCAATTCGATCAATGTAGAATGGAGTCGTGTACTCCCCTTTATTAGCGAAGGTGCCGAAAGCTCCTACCATTTCGAATACAGATACATCATTAACACCCAAAGCCAGAGCAGGAACTTCTTCCAAGTCACTTGTCACACCCAAGCGCTTGGCCGTTTCCACCACGATTTTTGGGCTTAATTTTTTCATCATATAAGCGGTTACAGAATTAATAGATTGGGCCATGGCCTGCCTGATGGTCATTTTTTCGTAACTGAATTTACCATTTGAATTGGAAGGGCTCCAAGCAGGCTGACCAGGGATATAGACTTCCACAGGTTGATCTACTACGGAGTAGCAGGGAGAGTATCCATTTTCGATAGCAGCTGCATAGACAAATGGCTTGAAAGTCGAGCCAGGTTGACGTTTACTTTGCTTCACATGGTCAAACTTGAAATACTTGTGATCGATGCCTCCTACCCAAGCTTTGATATGACCGGTATGCGGATCCATACTCACAAATCCAGTCTGAAGGAATTTCTTGTAGTATCGGAGAGAGTCCATCGTACTCATCAGCGTGTCAATTTCCCCTTCCCAGGAGAAAAGCTTCATAGGCTTTTTCTCATTGAGCTTGATATTGATAGAGTCTTCATCGTTTTTGTAGCGAATCTTGAGTAGTCGATAGGCTTCGGTTCGCTTTACAGCATTTTCAATAAAATTCGGAATGACTCTGTTTTCGCTATCCACCCAAGGCTCCCGACCGCGCATTTCATCATAAAATTTCTTTTGAAGTACTTCCATATGCTCTGCTACAGCTTCCTCAGCATAGCGTTGCATACGACTGTCGATAGTGGCGTATATTTTAAGCCCATCCCCAAAGAGATCATAGGAACTTCCATCTGATTTCAGATTTTCTTTTGTCCATCGGATCAAATCAGCTTTCAGAACCTCCCGGAAGTAAGTCGCCAAACCCTTATTATGGTTGGCCACATTGTAGTCAAGTTCTATGGGAAGTGCAGCAAGTGAATCATATTCTGATTCACTCAATACATCGTTTTTCATCATTTGACCGAGAACTGTATTTCTTCTCCTTAATGAGTTTTCAGGGTTGAAAACAGGGGAATAGTAACTAGGTGCTTTGAAAAGTCCCACAAGTACAGCTGATTCTTGAATAGTTAGCTCAGAAGGTTTTTTATTGAAGAAAGTTTCTGCGGCTGTTTTGATACCGTAAGCATTGGATCCAAATTCGGAGGTGTTGAGGTAAAGCGTCAAAATTTCCTTTTTTGTATAGGCGCGCTCTAACTGCACAGCTACAATCCATTCTTTAGTCTTGATGATGAGCATGCGAAGCCCGGGAACTGAACTCAAAAGCCCTTGATTTGCATCAGTCCGGGTGTTGAAGAGGTTTTTGGCGGTCTGTTGGCTCAATGTGGATCCACCTCCTGCGCCCTGTCTGAGGAGGATTGATTTGACAAAAACCCGAATCATAGCTTTCAAATCAATCCCTGAATGCTCCTCGAAGCGCTCGTCTTCGGTGGAGATTAGGGCGTTCACCAAATTTGGAGAAAGCTCATCATAGGTGACAGGGCTGCGATTTTGACGGTAGTAGGTTCCCAAAAGCACTCCATCAGAAGAGAATAGCTGCGAGGCTACCTCTGTATCCGGGTTTTCGAGCGCTTTGAAGTCCGGTAGTGGCCCAAATAGTCCCAAAAAATTGACGCTGACCATCCAGATAAATACGATAAAACCTACCACACCCGCCGCAAAGGCTAGCCAAAGGAATCTGATCGTCTTATTAGCCCAATTGGGCGTTGATGCTTGTTTTGATTTACTCATGTTTTACTGATAGGTGGCCTTGAAAAAAGCCCGGTATTCTTCAATGTTTTTGGACCGGTTGAGGGTCTGGAAATTTTCTATGGAAATAAAGAAACTGTTCTCCTTGATTTGCTCGGTCAAATTGTCCGATTCAAATTTTTCCATAAAGATATCATAGTACTCTTTTGCTTTGTCAGCATTGTTGAACGGACTGATGATAAAGATGGCATTCTCCTGATTCATATTCATATTTCCTGTTCGCAATCTGGAATTTGAGAAGGTTTTTGCATGGAAGTTTTCCAGATCACCGATTAGGCTTTGGGACTCTTCTGCAAGCTCCGGGCTCATGACCAAGACCATGATATGCGTTTGGGAATCATTGACTTTAAATGGGGAATCTGTCAAGTCTGTCTTTACCGCTGTCGAATCCTCCAAGGCCAAAGCTTGTGCCGCGGAATCCAATGCCGTCGAGTCAACTGGATTCAGCGCTGCCAATTCCTCGGCTGTCAGTAGGGGATTTAGCATATTCCTTGCCAAATTCACCAAGCTTTCATCCTGAGAGTTTTCAATGTACGATTCCAAGCGGGCCCTAAAGCGATCCTTGCTTTCGATTTTTCCCGTTACCATGATATCCAAGAGCAGCAATCGTTCCGTATTGCGTGTAAGCGGGTATTCCTCTAAAGTCTGCTGAATGATAGCTCGTGCTTGTCTCCAATTTCCTGCATAATATAAATTATATGCCTCCTCAAAATTTTTGGAGGACGCGAGATAGGCCAAATTCCCTGAGGCTGCATTTGGATTATTAACCGAGAAGGTGTATTGGGATTCTGGATATTCCCGGTTTAGACGATTGATATATTGTTGGAAGTTTCCGTTGAGGTCCTTTTGTGCCAAATAGAGTAGGTAGTAGGCCTCGGGCTTTCGGCTGCTTGAAGGGTATTCACGGACGACGGTTTCTAGATTGTTCACACTTGCCTCTATTTCCCCTAGGTCAAAATATTGCAGCTTTCCAAGTTCGAAATAAGACTCCTCCAGTTCTTCGTTGAGTTGGGCGATAGCTTCTTCAGTTTTTGGAATTTGTGTCAAGAGACTTTCTAGGTCAGGCAGTTGAGCTATCGGATTATTTTCTTCCAAAATAGCAGTAGAGTCTACTTTTTCTTCTGCTAACGTTTCAGAAGTGTTTTGAAAAGTAGCAGCGCTTCGACGCCAGTTATCCTGTAGGGGACGGGTGCCCCACACTCTTCTGAATTCAATGGCGCCTTGCTGCATGACCACTGCATTGTCGAAGTAAAAAGATGATCCTGTTCCGCGATCTGCAAAGGCTAGAAGGTTCTCAAAAATCCCACTGTTTTTAGGTTCTTCTTTGGCCATTGCTGCTGCTAGAAGCCGTTCCTCCTCTCTCCGTATGAATTGCTCGGCGATGAGGCGTTGCTCTTCTTCACTCATCCCACTTAGACGAACCAAGCTATCATTACTCTGAATTCGCTCCACATGAAATACGAATTGATCCAATACTTCCTTTTGGCTGGCAATGGAAGAAGCAGCAGGATCGGTGGCTTTGATAAAGGTCAGGGCCGAATCTAGGTAGTATTTAGTAGCACGGTAATCGACATATTCTTCAAGGTGGATTTCCGCAAGTTTTTGATAGATGTATCCTTTCAGTCGAGGATTGCTGCCGGGCTCTTTGGCAGCCTGATGAAGCAAGTCTACAGTCAGTGGAAGATCTCCCTGTTTCTCTTCAAAAAGTGCTCGCTCATACACGACCACATCTTTGAGTTCCTTGTTTTTCGGATCATCGTAAAGTGACTCGTAGTAGTTTCTGACTTTGCGAAGGTCTTTCGATGCATTTAATTCAGCTACTTGTTGGGCAAAAAGCTGGGAATAAAATGCCCGCTCGTAGGGCGGATTGCCCTCAAGTGCTTTTCTGTAAAAGTCATAGGCCAAATTATCCAAGCCCTCCCGCTGATAGCGCTGGGCTAATATGAAGTAGATTCTGGAAGCTTCCTTGTTGTTTTTGGTGTACTCGATAGCCCGGTCTAGGGAGCCAATGACACCATTTTGATCGTTTCGCTTTTCGTAATAGTAAGCTAGGGTGCGGTAGAGATCGTAGCGATTTTCATCGGAGATTTTTTCTTCTTTGGAAAGGTAGTCTATGGTAAAATTTGCGTTTTCGATTTCGCCTAAGTCGACATAGAGGCGCAATAAGGCGATTAGGACTTGGTGACGAAGGTCGGCGTCCTTGCTTTCTACATTGACATACTTGAGTGCGTTTTTAGCATCGTCAAAGTTGGCCTGCATGTAGTCGATTTTTCCCAAAAGAAAATAACTATCATCCACCCACTTGGAGATACGGTGCCATTCAATGGCCTTGGAAGCCAACTCGCGGGCAGATTCGAGTTTTTCTTTGGAGGATTGAATCACTCCCGAATCCAATGGGATAAAAACCGGTAATATTTGGGTGTAGTCTTCCTTGTAATTCTGTTGATTTTCATCCAACACCTCCTGAATTTTCACATCTGCGAGGTAATAAGCATTGTAGTGGGAGGTGAGATTATGAAATGTGCGATTGGTAAAGGTGTCCCGTTCGGATGAGCAGGCCACCAACAGAAAAAGGGATATAGAAAACAGGCGTTTTAAAAAGCGCATGAGGGCAATTGCAATTGAGCTAGCAAAATAGTCTTTATTGTACAAAGGAAGAACGATTTGGCTTTTCTATTTATTTCAAAAGACAGGCCACTGCTTCCAATGGCCAAAAATATTTACCTATTTTTAACCCGATATATGCATTAGACTTCTTACGCCACGGCGCACAGGTATTACGAGTCCAAACCGCTTCAAAATCAATCCGCTTTGCTGCATTTAGCTCAATCACCGTCCCGAGCACTCGGGATGCTTCATTCTCCGCCTAAGGCGGATTGATTTTATTGCGGTTTGATCTCTCACTACAGATTCTAATGCATAAACCGGGTTTAAGAAAATGAATTCAGATCAAAAGGACTCTAAAGGCAACAAAGGTAAGTACCCTGGGAATTATCCCACTTTTGTCAAATATATCGGTTTGTCTTTTCAGCTGTTTGCCATCATCGGAGGAGGAACTTGGCTGGGCTGGTGGATTCAGCAGCGATCTGATATGAAATTCCCGGTTTGGATTCTGTTTTTCAGCTTTCTTTCGGGTTTTATTGCCTTTTATCAATTGTGGCTTTCGATCAAACGGGATGGTTAATTTGGAGATTTGAGGTACCTTTGCCCAAAATTTAATGCCCTGTGAAGTTCCTTCAAAACATACATTTCCGCTTCTTCCTATTATCAGCAATCATTGCCATTTTGATTTTGGGACTGCAAGTGTTTTTCCCTGTAATTATTCACGAACGGATCTGGCACATTTATTTTTTCTTGCTAATCCTGTCATTTTTGATCGCTTTATTGAATTCAGCCTTATTAAAAGCATTTGCTGAAAATTTCTTTCATATTTCCGTTTTGGCTATGATTCTGAGGTTAGTTGCCTCATTAGTTTTTGTTGGAGTGGAAGTTTGGCCCGGGATGGAGAATATTATTTTGTTTATAGCTGATTTCTTTGTGATTTTTTTGTTCTACTTAATATTTGATATCTACGCCTTTCTATCTAACTTGCGCCCGATTTCGAAGTAGCCCTCAAAAAACAGAGTTGATGACGCGCAAAATCCTGGTTCTAAGTATTTTATTTTCAGCTTTTTTGCTGTTTAATACAAATTCATCTTTCGCCGCAGGTTCTGAAGAAGACAAAACAAGCTTCATCATGCACCACGTGAAAGATTCCCATGAGTGGCACTTTGCGACTTTTGGACATACTCATGTGACACTTCCACTACCGGTTATTGTCTATTCTTCTGACAGAGGTTTGGAGTTTTTCTCTTCAACAGATTTCCAAAATCATGACACACATGCTTTCGGAAAAGAATACGCACATGAAGGTTACTACATCGATGAGCATGATCATTTGGGTCGTGTAGATGGCGCAAGTTTTATCGAGCTTTCCATTACCAAAAATGTCGTGATGATGTTTATCGTCATGTTCGTTTTAGCTTACGTGGCACTATCTGCTGCTAACCACTACAAGAAAAACGGGGCCGTCGCACCAAAAGGCGCTGCAGCACTTATTGAGCCGATTGTCATCTTCGTGCGGGATGAAATCGCTGAGAAGTCCATCGGGCCCAAGTACAAGAAGTTTGTACCCTATTTGATCACGCTATTCTTGTTCATTTGGTTTGGTAACCTACTTGGACTACTTCCAGGTGCGGCCAACTTGACTGGAAATATTGCAGTGACGATGACCTTGGCGGTTTTGACTTTCATCATCACCAATGTCAATGGAAATAAAGATTACTGGAAGCACGTGTTTGCTACACCGGGGGTTCCGATTCCAATGCTTTTGATCATTGTTCCCGTAGAAATCATCGGTTTGTTCACTAAGCCATTTGCTCTGATGGTCCGACTCTTTGTCGCGATCACAGCCGGTCACGTTGTGATCCTAGGTTTCATTGCCTTGGCATTCATCTTCGAATCTTATGCTATTGGGGTAGTTTCTACCGTGATGGTGACATTTATTAATATTATCGAATTATTGGTGGCCACTATTCAGGCCTATGTATTTACGCTCTTTACGGCGATGTACATCGGTGGGGCAGTCGCCGAACATGCTCATGATGAGCATCATTAATTAGAATTTCTTTGTTCAATTTATAAATATAACTACTATGTTAATGTCTATCTTGTTGACTGCTGGTTACGCTCTAATGGGAGCTGGTATCGGTGCGGGTATTGTTGCGATTGGCGCAGGACTTGGTATCGGTCGTATCGGTGGTCAGGCAATGGAATCTATTGCTCGTCAGCCTGAAGCTGCTGGTAAGATCCAAGGTGCTATGTTGATCATCGCAGCCTTGATCGAGGTGGTTTCCCTGTTCGCAGCGGTAATCTGTCTGTTGATCGCTCTAAACATCGCAGAGATCAGCTAAAAATTGATTGGGGAATGGCGTTAGGCCTTCCCCTTTCTTACTATCTATTGGACAAACAGAAAAATCACACATCATGGATTTGATTACTCCCGGTTCCGGTCTTATTTTCTGGCAGCTAATTGGCTTCCTGGGATTGCTTTTCATCTTGATCAAATTTGCCTGGAAACCTATGCTGGCAGCTTTGGAAGAGCGTGAAAGCACTATTGAAAATGCTCTTAAGCAGGCTGAGATCGCCCGAAATGAAATGGCCAATCTAAAGGCCGAAAATGAGAAGCTATTGGCAGAAGCTCGTCTTGAAAGAGACAATATCTTGAAGAAAGCTCAAGAAGCTTCCAATAAAATGATCGAAGAGGCAAAGACTGAAGCACAAAAGCAAGGTGCTCAGCTGATCGAGAATGCTAAAGCTGTCATCGAGACAGAAAAGAAAGCTGCCTTGACTGAAGTAAAAAATCAAGTAGCTGCCTTGACTCTTGAAGTAACAGAGAAATTATTGAAGAAAAATTTGGCCGACGATGCTTCTCAGAAAGCATTGGTTGACGAGTTTGTCAAAGACCTGAAGCTAAACTAATCCAATCTCCATGTCAAATCACCGAGTAGCTTCCCGCTATGCCAAGTCTATCTTGGAGTTGGCCCTTGAAAAAGGAGTTTTGGAGGAAGTACATGCAGACTTTCAGAAGCTAAGTGCCATTGCCAAAAGCAATAGTGACTTGGGTTTCGCCCTGAAAAATCCAGTTTTATCTTCTGACAAAAAACTGAAAGTTTTAAAGTCCTTGTTTGCGGAAGGTGGTCAAGCTATGACTCTGACCTTTTTCGAGATCGTTTCCCGAAAAAACCGTGAAGCAGTTCTTTTGGACGTAGCCAAGGAGTTTGAAGCGCAGTACAATCTTCACAAGTCTATTCAGGTAGCTTATTTGACCACGACTTTCCCTGTTGACGATGCGATGCGTTCGGAATTTGGGAGAATTGTGAAAGAAATATCCGGCTTAAAGACCGTACAGTTGGTTGAAAAAGTCGATCCTAATCTGATTGGAGGATTTATCCTGAAGGTCAATGACCGTCAGTTGGATGAATCTCTAAGCAGCAAATTGAGAATTCTAAAGATGGAATTCCAAGAAAACCATTACGAAAGTAAAATCTAATCAAAAAAGCATTAATCAATCGATATCATGGCAGAAGTAAGACCAGATGAAGTTTCGGCAATCCTAAGAGAGCAACTTGCAGGAGCCCGAACAGAAGCCGAACTCGAAGAAGTGGGTACAGTCCTCCAAGTAGGGGATGGGGTAGCCCGTATCTATGGACTTTCTAAGGCGCAGGCCGGTGAATTGCTGGAATTCGACAATGGTCTGAAAGCAATGGTACTTAACCTGGAAGAGGACAATGTCGGTGCAGTACTCTTCGGTGACTCTAAAGTCATCAAAGAAGGTGATACTGTCAAGCGCACCAAAAAGATTGCCTCCATCCAAGTGGGTGAAGGAATGCTCGGTCGTGTAGTGGATACCTTAGGTAATCCTATCGACGGTAAAGGTCCGATTGCCGGTGACTTATACGAAATGCCTTTGGAGCGTAAAGCACCGGGTGTAATCTACCGTCAGCCAGTAACTGAGCCACTTCAGACAGGTATTAAGTCTATCGATGCGATGATTCCAATCGGAAGAGGACAGCGGGAATTGGTAATTGGTGATCGTCAGACTGGTAAGACAGCTGTAGTAATCGATACTATCCTTAACCAAAAAGAATTTTACGACAGAGGAGAGCCTGTATTTTGTATTTATGTAGCTATTGGTCAGAAAGCTTCTACCGTAGCAGGTGTGGTAGCTGCCCTCGAAAAAGGTGGAGCGATGCCTTACACTGTTATTGTTCTGGCAGGTGCATCTGATCCTGCTCCAATGCAGTTCTTCGCGCCGTTTACGGGTGCATCAATTGGTGAGTTTTTCCGTGATACCGGACGTCCTGCTTTGGTGGTTTATGATGACCTTTCCAAGCAAGCCGTAGCCTACCGTGAAGTTTCTCTTCTTTTGAGAAGACCTCCGGGACGTGAAGCTTATCCTGGTGATGTATTCTACTTACACTCGAGATTGCTGGAAAGAGCTGCGAAAATCAATAAGTCTGACACGATTGCGCAGCAGATGAACGACCTTCCTAAGTCTATCAAGCCTTTGGTGAAAGGTGGAGGTTCTTTGACCGCCCTTCCTATCATCGAAACGCAAGCAGGTGACGTTTCCGCTTATATCCCAACGAACGTAATTTCCATTACTGACGGACAGATCTTCTTGGAGACTAACCTCTTCAACTCCGGTATCCGTCCTGCGATCAACGTGGGTATCTCTGTATCCCGTGTAGGTGGTAACGCACAGATCAAATCCATGAAAAAAGTAGCCGGTACTTTGAAGTTGGATCAGGCACAGTTCCGTGAATTGGAAGCATTTGCCAAGTTCGGTTCTGACCTAGACGCCACTACCAAGCGTACCATCGAAAGAGGTCGTCGTAACCAGGAAATCCTAAAGCAGCCTCAGTACTCCCCGGTCTCTGTAGCGCATCAGGTAGCCATCATCTATGCTTCTACCCGAGGCTTGATGGATACAGTTCCTGTGGAGAAAGCAAGAGCTTTTGAGAAAGACTTCTACATTCTATTGGATGCATCTTATCCTGAAGCATTGGAATTGATCCTTGCCGGCAAGATTGATGATGCAGGGGAAATATTGAAGAAAGCTGCCGCTGAATTGGCACCTAAATTCGCAAAATAAATCAGAATCCATCCGGAGGTGAAAGCCTCCGGTATTTATACTAGAAGAAACACGCACGAATGGCTAACCTGAAGGAAGTAAAGCAGCGGATTACCTCGGTAGTGTCCACACAGCAGATCACCAAAGCCATGAAAATGGTGTCGGCTGCCAAGCTGAGAAGGGCACAAGACCGGATCGTTCAGATGCGTCCTTATTCGCAGAAGCTGACCGCTATCCTCAACAATGTCTCTGCCTCTTCTGAGGGATCTGCAGATATCGTTTATGCGCAAAAGCGGGATGTGAAGAAAGTCCTGATTATTCCGATCACTTCGGATAAGGGACTTTGTGGTGCCTTCAATTCTAATATTATCAAGGCAACCAACGCCGCTATTCGGCAGCAATTTGAAGGTAAAGAGATTACTATTCTTCCTTTGGGAAAGAAAGCTTTTGAAGCCTTCAAAAAGACAGATTATACCCTCGTGGATCAATTCTATGGAGTATTCTTGGACTTGTCTTTCGACGTAGTGCGAGAGGCAGCCGAATTCGCCATGAATGGTTTTGCAGCAGGTGATTACGATCAGGTGACATTGGTGTACAACGAGTTCAAAAACGTAGCTACTCAAATCGTCCAAACTGAGCAGTTTTTGCCAATGGCAAAAGAGGAGACCGAAGAGGAAGAAGCTACCGCTGAGACAGATTATATCTTGGAGCCATCCCGAGCTTATATCATCGAAGAATTGGTGCCTACATCCTTGAAGATTCAGGTTTACAAGGCCGTCTTGGAAAGCAATGCTTCCGAGCATGGTGCCCGAATGACAGCGATGGATAAAGCGACTGAGAATGCGGGTGAGCTATTGAAGGAGCTTCGCTTGATGTACAACCGTACACGTCAGGCAGCGATTACCAACGAAATCCTGGAGATTGTGGCCGGTGCCAACGCCCTCGAAGGCAGCTAATCCCAATTCCAAAAATAGATTCAAACCACAACTTGAAAAGGTTGTGGTTTTTTTGTGGGATTTTAATAAATTGAACTAAAGATTTTAAAGTTTAATCTTATCCGAATGTCAATGAATAAAGAGATTTTTTCAAATATTAGTAAAATCATTGAAAGGGATAGTAAGTCAACAACTTACAAGTTTGCTTTACTAAGGGCTACTATTGATTTGATTCAGGAGAATAGTCCATTTATTGAATTTAAAGAAGATCGAGTCCACCTTCCAATGGGATTGTTAATTGAGAAGTGGATGATTTATTACTTTCCAATTTTTGATTCAATTCGTAGGATTCCTCAAATAAATGGAACTTCAAATCTTGCTTTTGAAGAATTAATGAAAAGTGTGGTTGATTTCTACAAAAAGAGAAATAGTCTTTCCGGTTTTAACAATGATTTAAAAAGAAATGGAATTCCGGAGGAGTTGACATCGACCATAAGGAGTCTTGGAGACAAATTGTATTCTACCTTAAGAAGAATGCCGATGCATTATATTGGGCGCTCAATTTCTTCAGATTATCACTCTATTTATAAACCGGAAATTCCAAAAATCAATCGACAATTTAGGGGTAGAATTGATTCTGAATTCTTAGTATCAAGTTACGGCACCTTCTCAATTCCTAAAGATTATTACGACGCGTTTGAAATTTTAGGAAGTTTTATTGGTGGTCAGGATTCTATTTTATTTAAATGGGCTGAATTTTCAGTCAAAGCCTCAGGAAACGAGCTTTCCCTTGAAAGAGTATTAGGTAATTTGGCAAAATCCCCCGTTTCAGAAAGAGATGTAAAAAAGTCAAAGGAGCTATTTCAGTCAATCTTGTTAAAAAGTGGAGATACGAGGTGTGTATGGTCAGGAAAAAAAACCTCTTCAATTCAAGTCGATCATGTAATACCCTTTGCGATTTGGAAAAATAATGATCTATGGAATTTACTTCCAGCAGTCCCAAAGATTAATAATTCGAAAAGAGATAAAATTCCTACACCGGAACTGATAGAACGTCAGAAAGGTGTGATTCTACATTATTGGGAATTGTTGGACCAAACTCACCATTCTAGATTTCAAAAAGAAATTAAGATAAGTCTTTTGGGGAATGAGAGTGGGGCTAACTGGAAAGAATTGGCAATTAGTCAATTGAAGGAATCTTGTCATTTTTTAATTGAGAAAAGAGGTTTTGATCCGTGGCATCTTTAAATAAATATAGTCACCTCACCGCTAAGGAGCGTGAATTCCTTTCTTTTCCAGCAAAAAAGGTAAAAGAAATGGGATTGCTATCTGGAGATATTTTAGATTTTGGTTGTGGCTATGGTAAAGATGTTGAATTGCTCAGCCAGCAAGGTTTTTCTGTAGAGGGATATGATAAGCATTACCAACCTAAATATCCAGATAAGCACTATGATACAATCATTTGCTTTTATGTTTTGAATGTCTTGCTACCTGAAGAACAATCCAAGGTTTTAATGGAAATATCAGCTTTGCTAAAAGCTACTGGGAAAGCCTATTTTGCTGTTCGCAGGGATTTGGTTTATGAAGGTTATCGAACGCATAAGGTTTACAAAAAAGCCACCTACCAAACAAATGTGATTTTACCTTTCAAGTCAATTTTCAGAAATGATTTTTGTGAAATCTACGAGTATCAACATTTCAATCAATTAAAAAAGGAAAACTCAGAATGCCCTTTTTGCAATCCTAGCTCAAAAACAGAATTGATTTTAGAATCTGCTCAAGCCTATTCAATATTTGATAAATATCCTGTTAATAAGGGGCATGCTTTAATTATCCCCAAAAGACATGTTTCGGATTTTTTCGAATTGAGTTTTAAAGAGCAGTCTTCTTGTTTATTTATGCTAAATGAGGTCAAAAAAGAAATCCAAAAAAGATTTAATCCAGATGGATTTAATATTGGAATTAATATAGGCGAAAAAGCTGGGCAAACAGTATTTCATGTCCACATTCATCTTATTCCAAGATATTCAGGTGATGTGGATGATCCAAGGGGAGGGGTTCGAGGGGTGATTCCGGAAAGGAAGAATTATTGACCTTCAAAAGCTATTTAGCATTTAATAAACCCCCTGTATCCATCGCTCTAGAAAGACATCATTGACTTCGTAATAGCTTGTTCCTTCTAAGTTGGTCTCCTGATGGATCATTTCTTTTTCCTGTAAGGCTTGAAGTGACTTGATGACAGTGGCCGAACTCCCCAAGTTGTATTCGCTGAGAAAGGATTTCGATGTGGGTTGAAAGACCTCTCCGGATTTTGCAATCGCCGTCAAAAGCTTCCATTGTTGTCCACTCAATAGCGTTCGAAAATGCAAAAAGAAGGATTCATTCTCTTCTAGAATCTGTTGGGCACATTTTTGCCAATCTTCCTGCTCGTAGACTTTTTTAGAAACTTGGAAAAGTCGGTTACTCAGCAGCTGCACATAATAGGTATGGCATTTAGCCCATTCTAGCATTTGATTTGCAAGTTTGGGAGATAGGTTCTTACCGTACTTTTTAAAAATCATTACTAAGAAGTTGGCATACACTTCCTGATCTATTTTCTTGAGTTGAAGGGGGCTTGCACTTTTGAAAAAAGGGCGGGAAGGATTGGAAAACAACTCGTTTAAAATGGACTGTTGACTTCCTGAAAAAAGGAAAAATACATTTTGAAGTCGCTGAATCACCGAACGTAACCAAGCGTCTGTATTCTTTTCCGGATAGGCATGAATTTGCTGAAATTCATCAATCGCGATGATAATGGGCCTTTCCCACTGTTCCAAAAAGCTAATTAAATCTATGACAGGTTGCTTGGCATCACTTACGTGGAAACTGACCTGTGGTAATCCACTCAGCTGATCAAAGAATATGGAAGGCCTGAGGGTTTTGATAAAAGCCCATACTTTCTTCCCCAAGCTGTCTTTTTCAGAAAAATGATGCAATAAGGCTGTGCCAAGCGAGTTTAGGAACTGTTTTTCATTTTCTGTTGAAAGGATATCTATGTAAATAAAATCCCAATCACTCGGTAAGTGGTCTGCGATGTGATGGATTAAGGCAGTTTTCCCAAGTCTCCGTCTTCCATATAAAAGGCAGGATTGTCCATTGGTAAGGTTTTGGATCAGCTGATCACGTTCTTTTTCTCGATCGCAGAAGTATTCGGGACCATAATAGCCGGTCGTTGGAAAGGGATTGGCGGGAGTCTTATAGCGTTTTTGCATATAGATCAGCTTAACTTACTATTAATAACTTACCAAAGGTAACTTACCAAAGGCAACTTACCAAAGGTAAGTTGACGAAGTTTCTGCTGAAAGGTCTTTATAAACCTTTTTATCGGTTAAAAAGTCTTTAGTCTCAATGCTATTCTCCCAAAGAGCGAATCTATCTATGATTAAGCCTCTCTTTTTCGATGATATCAAGCTTAGAGTGCCGGACCCTTGTAGATATTTTTTTTCTTGCCAAATAGTCCATCGATGGAGATATTTCCTCCTCCCTGAATCAAGAGTGCCAAAAAGCATATCAAGTAAAGCAAGGGGAGTTCTTTTTTGCCAAAAGGATCATCCCAATGGGCATAAAAGGCCGCAGTGAGCATGGTGATGATCAGGGGTATGGCAGCCAATCGTACCTTAAATCCGATCATCACCAATATCGCACAGCCTACCTCAGCAAATGTGGCCAAAGCCAAGGATACTGTTGGTCCCAAACCAAAGGGGTCGGCAAACTTGACTTCATCAGCCATTAGGCGGTTGATTTTTGGGATACCGTGTGTGAGCATCATTCCTCCGGCACCCAATCGAATGATCAATAGTGCTAAGTTCTTTTCAAGGGTTTGTCGCATTGGATTAAGGGGTTTTAATAGGTTTTGATTTCCTCAAACTATTACGAGATGTGAGAGATGGAAGTTAAATGTTTTGGATAAGGGGTAAAATGGGATGGTTGGTTGAATCTTTAATCCTTTGATAGGAATTGAATGGAATCATCCGTCGGAGATTGGATATCCAAATCAAATGGCCAACATGCTTCCAACTCCCATCTTCCTACTTCCAACCCATAAAGATTGGAAACTAGTTTTGGTCTATTATTTCTATAATTCAGGCACTTAATTAAACCTTCCTACCTCAAATCCGCCTAGTTCCATTGTAGGTTCTTTTTGCTGATGGAGTTCGGCAAGAAGCCTTCCCGTAGCGGGTGCCATGGAGATTCCCATCATGGAGTGTCCACTGCCTACTAAGACATTGGAATAGCCCGGCGCATAGCCGATGTAGGGTAAGCCATCCGGGGAGCAGGGCCGAAGTCCTTTCCAGATGTCGGTTTCATTGGGGAATTGTGCTTGAAAGTCCGGATAGTAGCGGTTGATCGACTCGAAAATTCCCTGCACTCGTTTCATGTCGATTTTTTGGTTGGTGCCTGCAATCTCCATCGTGCCTCCAAATCGAATCTTGTTGCCATAGGGGCTCACTGCGACTTTCATTTCGGTTAGAATGCTCGCTTGCTTGATTTCAGGCTGGTTTTTTTGGATAAAAGAGTATCCTTTTCCACCCATCATGGGAAGAGAAAACCCTAGTTTTTTCGCTAACTCACCCGACCAAGAGCCCCCACAAAGCAGGACCTTCTCAGCTTCTATTTTCCCTTTGTCAGTTAAGACGGCTTCTACTTTTCCACTTGACTTTTCAAATCCTAATACCTGGGTTTCAGTTAGAAATTCGACTCCTTTTTCTTCCAGATACTTTTTCAGAAAACTGTACAAAGCACCCGGGTCCAGGTGGGCATCACCGGGAAAGAGTACTGCCCCTCGAACTTTTACTTCCAAGTTGGGTTCGATCTTTTGGATATCGGCAGGGCTGAGGATTTCTGCGGCCAGACCGTGCTTTCTGGCAACATGAGCAAATTCTATTTCTTCTTTTTCGACAGTCGCTGTCTGATAGACCATCATCAAACCTTTTTCCTGAAAAGCCAAGGCTGCCTCCGGGTGATTTTCCCGAAAAGCCAAATAAAGGGACTTTGAAAGCAGGGAGATATTCTTGAGATAAGGAATGGCTTTTTCGACCTGTTTTTGGTTGGCAGATTTGAAAAAGAGCAAACTCCACTGTAATAGCTTGTAATCAAAGCGGGGATGGATGTAGAAGGGGCTTTTGGAGGAAAACATCCAAGAAATCCCCTTGGCAATCATACCGGGTGCGGCGAGCGGAATGATATGACTGGGTACAATCATGCCGGCATTCCCTGTGGAGCAATTGTCCTTCAGGTCTGTGCGGTCAATGACCTTGACTTCAATACCTTCCTGCTGCAAGAAATAAGCGGTGAAGAGTCCTACTATTCCTCCGCCGATGATAATGGTAGATTTCATTTGGAATCCTTTCCTTTGAGGTCTTCAAGACCTCGAAGGTATCTTTTGAAAGATAGACACTGTGAATTAAGACCTTCGAGTCCCGATATTTTTCGGGACTCAAAGGTCACCTCAACGATTAAATTACTTGAAATCCATGCACATAAGGATCGTCTTCATCTAGAATAATGGTATTGTATCCGTAAACCTTCGCCCAACCTTCTATGCTTGGAACGATGGCTGCTTTATCCCCAATCTCGGTCACTTCTTCTATCCTTCCGATGAACTTGGAACCGATAAAGCTTTCATGGATAAATTCATCTCCTTGCTTCAGCTTCCCTTTGGCAAACCATTGAGCCATACGTGCCGAGGTGCCGGTCCCACAAGGAGATCGGTCTATGGCCTTATCCCCATAAAATACGGCATTGCGAGCAGTACTGCCCTTGTCCAAGGTTTCACCCGTCCACATGACATGGGAAAGGCCTCGGATTTTTTCATGCTCCGGGTGTACGAAGTCATAGCGCTCATTCATTTTGGAGCGAAGATTTCTGGCCATACTGATCAGTTGCTCGGCTTTGAAGTGCTCCAAACCGGGGAAGTTTTCCTGCGGATCGACAATGCAATAGAAGTTTCCTCCGTAAGCCACATCCACTTTCAGCTTGCCAAGTTCTTCGATCTCGATTTCCAGATTTTCTGCTGCCAAATAGCTTTTGACATTGGTCAGTTTAACTGATTTTACCTTATTGCCTTTCTGTTTGTATTCCACCAAGACTAAGCCTGCAGGAGCTTCCATCCGCAAGAAACCGGGAGTTTTTGGATAGATCAATCCCTCTTCGATAGCGATCGTAATTGTGCCGATGGTACCATGCCCACACATGGGAAGACAACCTGAAGTTTCTATAAAAAGGATGGCAAAATCATTGTCCGGATCATGCGGAGGGAATAGCATGGAGCCCGACATCATATCATGACCCCGTGGCTCAAACATCAGCCCGGTTCGGATCCAATCGTAATTTTCAAGAAAATATTGGCGCTTTTCCAACATAGTTTTCCCTTCTAGAAAAGGAACACCGCCGGAAACTACCCGCACGGGATTACCGCAGGTATGCGCATCGATGCAACTAAAAGTATGACGGGATGACATTTTAGAAGATTAGATCGTTTTTTAAGATTAAGAGCAAGAAATACGATTGAAATATAGTTGAAATAGGCCCCGCAAGCTGGACGAAATACTCAGAGGGCCTACTGTATTTTTAATTATTTCGCCCGACGCAGGAGGGCATATTTCCACCGTATTTCAATTATGTTTCATTTTTTATATTCTCCATCCACCATTCTCCAAATCCCCAATGGATTTCCATCCTTTAAGGCTTCCGGGAGTAATTCTTGTGGCATATCCTGAAAGGCGATCGGTCGGGCAAAGCGATTAATCGCATAGGCGCCGACGGAAGTGCTTCGCGCATCAGTTGTAGAAGGGTAAGGTCCTCCGTGCTGCATGGCATGACCAACTTCCACTCCGGTTGGTACTCCCCTGAAAAGAAGTCTGCCACACTTCTCTTTCAGTAAGTTGATCAGAAAAAGTTGATTCTTCAGCTCCTCAGATTCTGCCCATACCGTGATGGTCAATTGACCATGTAAATGCTTTGCGATTTCCTGTAGCTCAGCCTCACTTTCATATACCACCATCATGGCGAAAGCTCCAAAGACTTCCTGTTGGAAAATAGAATCTTTCAACCAGTCACTTGCTTTGATCTCCGCCAAAGCAGTACTACCGTTGATCAGGTGCTGTGCATCGGCTACTTTGACCCATCGAAGTTCCTCTCGTGATTGTAGAAACTGCAAGGAATTGTAATAAGCCTCCGCTATTCCCGGGTGCAGCATGGGGGCAGAAGCGATATCATTCATCTCCTCGGCAATGGCTTTTTCAAATGCTGCAGCTTGGTCTTTTGGGACGAAAATCAAACCTGGATTCGTGCAAAATTGCCCTACACCCAAGGTCAAGGAACCCACGAAAGCTTTTGCAAGTGAGTCGTTTTCATTTTTCAGCTTTTGAGGAAAGCAGAAAATCGGATTAACCGAACCCATCTCTGCAAAAACCGGAATGGGTTCTTCTCGCTGATTGGCTAGGTCGAATAAGGCTTTTCCCCCGGTATGCGAACCGGTAAAGGCGACGGCTTTTGCCAATGGATGTTTGACTAAAGCTTGTCCTTCCGCAATTCCACCTTCTACATGCGTAAAGAGCGCTTTCGGAAGATTGCTCTTTGAGATGGCTTGATGGATGCAGTCAGCTACTTTTTTGGAAGTTTCGGGATGGGCAGGGTGCGCTTTGTAAATCACAGGACAACCTGCTGCCAAAGCAGAAATGGTATCTCCACCTGCGGTGGAAAATGCCAAAGGAAAATTGCTCGCTCCAAATACGACCACCGGTCCCAAAGGTGTCAACATCCGACGGATATCTGCTCGGGGCAGGGGTGTACGGTCTGGCATGGCAGGATCAACGGTGGCTTCTACCCAACTTCCTTCCTTAACCAGATTGGCGAAAAGTCGGATTTGACCTACTGTTCTGCCTAGTTCACCATTGATTCTTCCATCCGGTAGATTGGATTCCACCACGGCAAGGGATACGATTTCGGATCTATTTGCTTCGAGGATCTCTGATAGGTTCGTCAAAAAATCTGATTTCTCCTGTCCAGAGATATTTTTATAGAAAAGAAATGCTTCTTGTGCTGCGTTGAAAAGGTTGTCTAGGTTCATGGTATTTTAGTTTTAGAAATACTATTGAAATACATAGAAATACACTTCGCTTCGCTCAGCGAAATATTTTATCCCGCTTGCGGGATTTATTTCCACTGTATAATTTATAATAACGGCCGATTTTTGATCCCATCCAAAATGATTTTCTCAATTCTTTCCCGCTCTTCACCGATCAGTGTCAATCGAGGGGCACGGACATGCTCAGAACCGATGCCACAGTGTTGTTCGGCTAGTTTGATATACTGAACCAATTTCGGATGAATATCGAGTTCAAGCAATGGTAAAAACCATCGGTAGAGTTCCCGAGCTTCTTTGATTTTCCCCTCTTGAACTAGATTGAAAATAGTCACAGTTTCCTTGGGAAAGGCACAAACCAATCCAGCGACCCATCCTACGGCACCCATCAGTAATTCCTCCATGGCTAAGGTATCTACGCCACAGAGAATTTGATAGCGATCTCCAAAGCGATTGATCATTCGGGTGACATTTGAGATATCCCGTGTAGATTCTTTGATGGCTTGGATATTTTCGCATTCCGCGAGCTCGGCAAACATATCGATGGTCACCAAGGTCTTGTAGTCCACGGGATTGTTGTAAATCATCATGGGTAATTGGGTGGATTTGGCGACCGTTTTGAAATAGGTGACGACTTCGCGTGCGTCCGCTGCGTAGCGCATAGGCGGAAGAATCATCAATCCGGAAGCTCCTAGCTCCTCTGCTTTTTTTGCCCAAAAGAGTGCATCCTGCGTCGCTCCTTCAGCGATGTTGAGGATTACAGGGACTTTTCCCTGAAGATGGTTAACAGTTTCTCGAGTAAGCGTAATTTTCTCCTCCTGAGATAGTACAGAGCTTTCACCCAAAGTTCCACCCAATATGATTCCGTGTACTCCCGACTCCAATTGGAAGTCAAGATTTTTGAAAAAGAGATCCATGTCCAGACTTCCGTCTGCATGGAATTTCGTAGTGACAGCCGGGAATACGCCTTTCCAGTTCATAGTTTTTTAATTTTTACCACTTAGGGCAATGAGATTTTTATTCAAAAGTATAAGATGTGTGGAGGAAAATCTTTCACAGGGTTAGTTCATTCTAATACTATATTGATCATAATTGGGGTGAATCGAATTTTTTTAGTGAATTTCATATTAATTTGAGATATGGCAAAGGTAATTTCCTTTCAGGTTCCCAAATCCCAAAAAGAGTTTGTCCGCTATCAGGAGGACAGTGGAAAGACTTTTTATGACAAGCTCCATCAGCACCCTCTCATACAATTGACCTACATTTTGGATGGAAAAGGACAATTCTTGAGTGGGGACTATGTAGGGAGGTTTTCAGCTGGAGATTTATTCTTTTTGGGTGAAAATGTTCCGCATGTTTTTCGAAGTGATCCGGAGTATTTCGAGGAAGGTTTTGATTTGCGCTCTGAGGGGAGGACTATTTTTTTTGATTTTGATGCATTGGGGCGGGCGATTGGAGATTTGGAAGAGCTTTCGCCACTTCAAAGATTTCGGGAATACGCGGGTTTGTGTTTTCAGGTGAAAGGGGATACACAGGAAAAAATCATTGGCTTATTAGAAGTTTTCGGAAAGTCGTCGGGGTTGAAACGCTTTCAATGGGCCGTTCAACTGCTCAGTATTTTGGAAGAGGCCAAGGATGATTTACAAAAATTAAATCAGGTTGGTCTTTTGCAGGGGCTTTCGGAGAAAGATGGGAGTAGAATGAATCGGGTGATGCAGTATTTGCTTGATCGTCGTTTTCAGAAGATTAGTTTGGATGAGATGGCTGCCGTTGCCAACCTCTCGAAGGAGGCATTCTGTCGCTATTTTAAGCTACGAACTCGAAAGACCTTTACTCAGTATTTGCTGCAACTCCGAATCAATGAAGCACAGAAGCTCCTTCAGGAGACAGATTTGGGAATTTCTGAGATTGCCTATCAGGTGGGCTTTGAGAATCTGTCTTATTTCAATAGGAGTTTTAAAAATCTGACAGGGATACCGCCCAAAGCTTTCCGAAAATCATTGTAGAAATTGGGTGACTTTCTTTTGAATAAATTTTTGGATTGAATTCCAGGATTGGCCTTGTAAACTGACCGGATCCTCATCTTCAGCCGCATCTTCGAAATAAAGCATGGCTTGTGGTACTGAGATCAAAAGGTTTTGGGTGCGATATTTTTCTTGGTGGTTTTTGATAAAATCAGCTACTTCATAATGCTTAAGAAGTTCCGCGATATCCCAAAAGTCTTTCTTTTTCCCTCGGCCAAGAATGGCTTGGATTTTCATTGCCATGATGTCTTGATCGGAGAAAAACCGAATGCCTTCAATCGTTTCTATTGGACCAATTAGAGGGTGAGGATGTTTTACAAGGTCCACTTTGATTTGGTCTATAAAGCAAAAAATTCCTATTAGAGGCGGGCTGGTTCTAATTTCTAGCCTTGGTCCAAAATGATTTTTCAAATATTCAATTAGTGACTCGTTCTCAAATTTTTTTTGCGAAAATAAATCAAGATCTATTGAAATTCTGTGCCCAAATTTTAACGACAAAGCAGTACCTCCAACTAATCCAAAATCCCCTAAGAATGAAAGAGAAGAGAGTTCTTTTAATAAGGATAAAGTTCTGGGTTCGACTGTCTGAGTTTGTAACATCTGAAATCTTCTATAGGTCTGTCAACCACCGCAGCAGCTAAATAAAGTGTCGTTTTCGATAAAAACTTAGCATTCAATAGCACTTCTCGAATAAGATCATCTCCGTAGTACCTTCGGCAATTGCGGATATCAGGGACATCACCTCGCTCAAAAACCCGTTCGATGACAAACTTGTACTTTTTGTCATAATCCAGGTTTTCGAAGTTGACATCCCAAAAGATGCGCTTATCAAAAATCGGTTTCTTCCTTTCCTCCATACCTTGAAAGTAATCAAAATTAATCAGGCTTATTGCATTGCCTTAATCAATTGGTAACTAAACTCAATGATCTCCTTGTAGTTATCCTTCCCGATTTTTTCGTCGATTCCGTGGAACCTGGTAAGGCTTGTGGAGTCCATTCGAAGTGGATAAAAGCGATAGACCTCATCCGAAATCTCATAGAAATAGCGGGCATCCGTACCTCCTCCAATCATGCTGGGAATGACAATTGTCTCTGGAAACATTCCTCGGATGGTTCTTTCCAGCGTTTTGTATTCCTCTGAGTCAATACCCGATACTGGCGAGGGATTGGTAGCAAAACCTTCAAGCTCCACTTTGACCAGATCTGATACGGTGTTTTCGATGTGGGCTTTGACGGATTCGATATTTTCACTAGGCAGGATTCGGAAGTTGACCCGTGCCTCAGCTACGGTAGGGATGACATTGTCTTTGACTCCACCGGAAATGATGGTCGGAGCTGTGGTGGTATGAGCATTGAGTCCTTCGAGAATAGGCCCCTTCAGTAGCCAGGAATTGGCAAAGGCCATACGCAAGAAAAATGGCAGTTCAGGCCCCAAATACTCAACCTGATAATCAAGCGGAGTGACCATTTTATAAGGCAATTGATTGTTTTCCAAATCAACGATGGCCTGGGCTAATATCCCGATGGTATTTTCTCGTGGAGGTGCTGAGCTATGTCCACCCTTGGTTTCAACCGTTAATTTGAAGGTAGCATATCCTTTTTCTGAGAGGTTGATGACAGCTACGGGTTTCTCAATGCCTGGAATCAGGCCTTCGGTAATAAATCCACCCTCATCGATGGTCATAGCTGCTTGGACTCCTTTCGATTTTAGGTATTCAGCCACCTTCGCGGCTCCGTTTGCTCCTCCTATTTCCTCATCATGTCCGGATGCAATATAAAGGGTTCTGGTAGGTTGAAAAGATTCCCCGAGTAGCATTTCCACCGCTTCCAATACTCCAATTAGGGTTCCCTTATCATCCATAGTTCCTCGACCAATTATATGGGATTCGGTAATTTGGCCGGAAAAAGGTGGTGCTTCCCAGTCCGTCAAAGTGGGCTCATCCACAGGGACTACATCCTGATGAGACATAAGAATCAATGGCTTCTTCTCCGGTTCACTTCCTTCCCACTTGTAAAGCAGGGTGTAATCACTGATTTTCTCCAAACTTAAATTGGCATGAGTCAAAGGGAAGGTCTCTTCCAAAAAGGCATGAAACCCATGAAACTCCGCTGAGTCGGGCGGTGTATTTTCGTTAAATGAGATGGTCTTGAATTGAATAGCTTTGGAGAGGTTTTCATAAACCTTATCCGAAATAGCTACTTTAGACAGTGGGTCTACATCTACTTGTTTGGAAGTCATCCGAAAGGTATTGAACAATAAAATTGACACCAATAGAATTAGTGCAGTCAGTAGATAAAGGATTATGTTTTTCATAGTGGAGGGGTTTGCTGGGCAGGATCGAAAAAGTGAAAATAGTCAAAAAAGAGTTGGCAAAGGGATTTGGTCCTTTGAATTTAAACGGGCATTCCCCTCGAATTCATTTTGGGATCGTGAAAAACCAATGAAAGGGAAATTGAATCAGGTCAATCTGTATGTTTGGTTTTAATTCAGAACCTTTTCAACGAACTGTGATATGAAAGCAGTTCTGTTTCCTTTCTTTAATCACGTAGATCTTGTTTTCCTTTTGAAAATGGCTCAGCACCTTCTCCAATTGTTTTAACTTTTTCCAGTCCCAAGACTTTTCTCCATTGAATCGGATATAAGAAATATCGAAGGAGAGTCCATAGGAGTGGGAGCTATTTCCTTTGGTAGCGTTCCGGTTTCTACGGCCCAGTTTCTTTTGCTGCTCGATAGTTCGTGTACCTGAAGTGACGGTAATAAAACTATCGCCACCGGCAAGGGCTTGATAGGTTTCACCGATTTGATCTAATACTTTTTTTGTCTCAGGAGTGAGGTAAGGATGACTATGAGTGAGCTTTTCCACTTCATAGCCTTTTCCAGAATTGACTTCTACTAAAGCTCCTTCTTCCACCAACTGAAAAAGCCCCTCTTTATCCATGATAAGACCTGATCCGTTTTCCTCCGCAGCAGAAAGGTGATTGGAATAATGGTCCTTACGCAGTCTCGCTTTGTAGTCCTTTAAATCCGGGACAATAAAAATTTCTTCCGGAATGGGTATCGGTTCAATAATCACAACTTCCTCTAAATCCGTATTGCCTCCAGAAAAGGTAAGAAAATTGACATAGGTTTCGGAGAGTTGTTTTTTGAGAGTCGGTCGGTAACTGACCATGGCAAGAGTGCCGAGTGAAAAGAGCGTTAGAAATGAAAATACGAAGAACAGGGTGGTTTTCTTCATGCGAATAAATTTGCACTTATTTAGGGTGAGGTCGGAAGATAAGGAATGAAAAAAACTCAGCCAAATCTTAATCTATCAACGGTTCAGTGGGTTGAATTATTGCTGGGTCTTTTTTTTCAATTCTCGATTTAAAAGGCTAAAACCTTCGAAATGAATAGCCTCGATTTTTCAGTTCCTGAATCAGGTCGTCCAAATGATGGTAGAGTTTGTCTTTTCTCAGAGGGCTTGTACCCGGGTGAATTAGTAGGTGAAAGCCCTGAAGTCCGGATTGATCTTCTCGGTCATAAATGCTTTTCAATATCTTTTCGCTGTCTAGATAATTGGGCATATCAGGAGTAGTATAATCAGCATTCGAGCGGGTGCCGGGGCTGAAGTTTACTGTGATTTGACCCAATTCTCTGGCTATTTTTACCACCTGTTTGTTATACCATTCGTAAGGTGGCATAAAGTAATCGGGGTATATTTTCAGTGCATTTAATTCATTTAAATTATCCAGAATATCCTGCTTTATTTCTGCTTCAGAATGAAGAAGACTGTCTCGACGATTCCAGTCGCAGTAGAGTAAATGTTTGTCTGAATGTGCCCCGACGAAATGACCTTGTTGATCTATTTTTTGGGTTAGACTTTGGTGATTTCTGATAAAATCCCCCGTGAGAAAAAAAGACCCTTGGATGTTATGCTTAGAAAGTACCTCAAGGACTTGCTCAAATCCTTCAAAGTAATCATGACCCGTGAAGCACAGGTAAATCTCCTTCTTCAAGGTATCGGACCGGATCAATGCCCCTTCTTGATGATAAATGCTTTGAGCAAAGCTGAGTTGGTGAAATGCCAAAACCAGAAAAAGAAGCACGATCTTACTCATTGCTGAGAAATTTGAGAATCAAGAGAAGCTCTGCCGAACCATCCAAAGTCGGTTCATTGGTGCTGTAATCAGCCCAATCATCTAAATATTTGATGTGCTGAGGTTGCAAATGCGCATACTCATCCGGACTCGAAGGGCTGATTCCTAGCATCTGCTGATGGATAGTAGACCATAGAGGTCCATCGACCAAACTTCCCTTGACTGATTTATTCAAAATTTTCCAAAAGGGCATGTGTACATCCACCGGGGTGTCAGCATTTTCAGGAATTTCGGTGATCATACTACTCGACCAGGGGTTTAAACCCAATAGCCAATTGATATGGTTTTGTAGAAGAGGACGATATTTTTTTGATCCGGTCATTTCTTCATAGAGCATCGCTTGTGTCGCCACGGCTGCTGCCAAATTATTGGAGCACCAGATGAATAAATGACCCACACCGTAAGGATTTTGGTCTGCTCGACTTTGAATTTTCTGCAAATTTTGCTCGTAATAATTCACCATTTTATCCTTGTCTTCTTCATTCCCCACCTGCCATAGCGCATAGTGCCCCATATTCACATAGGGGTACATTTCGTAGTGACTGGCAGTGTCCCTCTCCATCCAAGACCAAGCAGCAATGAGGTCTCCATACCTTCGCGCATCCTCCAAGAATTTAGGTTGTTGGGTCACTTTATACAATTTGGCAGCAGCCCATTCCATATCATCGGCCCAGGTATTTTCCTCATAGCGATAGGGTGCACTAAAACTATTGCCTTGCTGATATCCTTCTTGCTTTTTTCCCATTTCATACAGCGAATGAGCGGATTCGAGACAGGATTGGGCAAAGACTTCATAGCCTTCGATTTGGCTAAAAACTTCATATCCCAAAGCCAACGTAGCAGCCGATCTACCGGCGAGGTTGGCGATTCCTGTAGCTTGGCTTTGGTACTTGGAAAGACCTTGCGGTTCGCCCGTAGCGAAATAGGCGGGACGGAAGCTGTTTGGTCCCCATCCATAATCAGCATTTTCTTCATGGGGAAGTTTGAATCCCCGATGATCCCGGTCATCGGCTACTTGATGGTAGAGCTCATTGGGACTAGGATGCAGCTTTAAGATCCACTCCAGACCCCATTTTGCCTCATCAAGAATGTCAGGAAGTTGGTTTGGCCCCGTTAATCCCCTTGCATTGACTTGATCTATATACCCATCAGGATCCATTTGATAGGCCATCAGTAGCCTAGCCGTGGTATTACTACTTGTGATCAGGTATTTCAATTGATCTCCGGCATCATGCCAGCCTCCGGTAGCATCGATTCGAGTGGAGTCCTCACGTAGTCCAAAAAAGCTCAATCCGTCTAGTTGATGGCAAAATTCTCCTGTAAATGGATTAAATCCGCATCGTTGGGTACGGATAAAGCTGACCACATCCTCCTGCCAGTCAGGGTAGGCTCCTATTTGAAATGCTTGACTTTTAATTTTACCATTTTTTGTTTCAAAGTAGTAGCTGCCTTTCTGGGAGACTTCAGAAAAGTCAAAGGCGTAATAATGGGAAAATGGATGCCAGGAAGATTGACTTTGAGTTCCTTCAAAAACTTTGACTAATTCTCCGGAAGAAGTTTTTAAAAGTAAAACAGGTTTCTTTATAGCTTGATTGCTTAGCAGCAAAGCTTGTTTGGGCATGTCTGAGGGATAGCCTCCCAGGTTGATTCGAATGGTGGGGCTTTCCTGTGCAATGCTGCGGGAAAAACATAGAAAAGTTAAGATCCAAAGGATGATGATTCGTTTCATAGTGAGGGTTTTTGCTTCTTAATGATACATAATTTTCACCTTTGAAAATGATAGTTCCTGTTCATTTGGTTGGCTCTATCCATGAGTGGGGTTTGTTTCCTAGAAAACGAACTCAAGCTTTTCCGAAAAAAATACCCCCGAGAAGTCTCAAACTTTTCGGGGGCAAGTGTTCAAGGTTTTAGGATTTTTCTATTCAATTTCTACCGTGACAGTATTATCATCAGGAATTCGATCGATCAATTTATTGTAAGGATCAATTCCAGCTTTGGCTGGTTCTCCTTTCACCCGTACAGTGATGGTGCTTTGCCCAGGTTTGATCTTATGTTTTTGAATGTATAGCGGGTTGACTCGGGTTCTTCCATTTTCATCGGTATCATCTTCGGCAAAGATTCCGATATCGATATAATCTGCCTCGTATTCAGCATCTGATTCTCTTCCTGTCTCATCAGCATAAAGCTTCTGAGAGCGGATGTTTAAAGTGATGTCATATTCACCCTCAGCCACCTTAGTAGCGGTCACTTCCTCGGCTCGATTATCATAAAGCGTGATTTTATTCCAAGTATCGTCCAGGTAATACATTAGGCTATCTGGAGTGGCTTCCGCCAAATAATTATATAAATCTGAGCTTCCGGGGAAAGGAGGTTCTTGTCTCAATCCAAAATCTTGATTGAATTTATATAAAGCCGAGTCCATAGCTTCAGGACCTATCAAATCTCTCAATCCGTAAAGAATCAATGATCCCTTGTAATACCACTGGTAGGCTCGATTGCAATTGATGAAGACATTTTCCTTTTTGCTTTCATTGGATCTTCCTCGGAGGTAATTATCCAATTCACTTTTTAGGAACCGCTTCATATTATCCTTTCCATATCTTCTTTCTGTCAAGATCAAAGCTGAAAATTCTGCCAAAGCTTCGGATATCAAATTGGATCCCCGAGTATAGTTTGGAGTAATCTGATGTCCCCACCACTGATGCGCCAATTCGTGCGCAGTAACGTAGTAGACGTAATCAAAATCATTAGGATCTGAGAAGTAAGCTACCCATCCAAAATCCTCCGAAAATGGAACCGTATTTGGAAAGGACTGAGCAAATCCTGCATAGCGCGGAAACTCTAAAAGCCTCATTTGACGGAATTGGAAGTTGCCATAGGTTTCTGAGAAGTAAGTCAATCCATCTTTATAGGATTGCAGAAAGCGATCTAGGTTATATGCGTGTTGCTTGTCATAGAAGATCTCTATATCGACTTTTTGTCCATCGGGTAATTCTGCCTCATCTCGAAGTACCTCGTATTCGGCTGATACAAATGTGAAAAAGGCCTGAATAGGAGTGTCTTGAATATAATGAAAGTAACGTCGTCCATTTTCTTCCCATTCTCGCTGTAAGTAACCCGGTGCTACTGCGATTTGAGAAGGGACTGTACTGACCACAGCTTCAAATTGGATAAAGTCGGCATCGTCGGCAAATAGCAGAGTAGACCTACCAACAGGGTCATCATGCGGAGGTAAATCTTCTGGTTTTTCTGGCAGATCGTATTTTCTTCTATCCTCATCTGAGGAGATCTCTGCCTGTGCATTGTATCCGATCTCAGGCACTCCACCGGAGAAGAATGTGCCATTGTAGATGATTTCACGTTGATATCCAGAATTCGGGAAGCCACTATATCCAGCCTCACTGACAATGGTGAATTGTAAGGTGTCTCCAGGCATCATTGGCTCGGGTAGTGCAGTAATTTTATACCATTCCCGCTCCTCCTTTTTTCCAAAAAATTGAAACTTGCTTGGTTCGTACTCTAAAGGAAAACGATGATCAAGCGTGTCACCACCTAGAATAACCTTGAAATCACTTAAGGAGGTGGAATTGAAGTGGATTGAATCAATCGGGCTGTCTGTTTTATTGACCAGCTCTACTTCGGCCAGGAAATCTGCTTTGCGTTCCATCGGAAATAGATCAGCCTGAATATTGATTTTCGTGAATTTAGGTTGAGGTATTCCCTCGTACTTTTTCAATTGCTTTTCATAGGCTACAGATCGGATTGTGTTTTCATCTGAGGTTCTATAATTGTTTTTGTAGACGACATTGTTGAAAATATATCCGCCAGAAGCTAAGGCAATGAGTAAGAATACAAAGGATAACCTAGGGGCTGGTTTGGAAAGTCTTGATTTGGCGATTTGCCAACGGCTTTTCCAAGTGTTTTCTGTGCCTCTACTGAAGAAAATGCTGAAGAATAACACTAGGAAGATTCCCCACGCTGTCCAATACAGGTTAAACCAAAACAAGGATGTGCCGAAATGGCCCAGTCCATTCATGTCACTCCAAGTGTAGCCCGGTTTGTAGCTGTAGAAAAAGAGATTGAAGTTATAATCTGCAAAATTCCTCAAGATGAGCATCACCAGCCAAATGCCGATAGCGGCTGCATGTCCAGCAAATTTATTGTTCACTACTACATGAACTGCAAAAACCAGTAGTACCATTTGCAGGTAGTCGGGTAGTGAGATCAGGTAGCTGTCGATCAGATATACCTTTAGATCATAATTGAAATAGCCTTTGAGTGTCTGAATTAGAATCCCAACAAAGATTGGTACAGTAGTCAGAATAAGACAAATAAACGCCATTCCGAGGAATTTGGAGGAGATTATCACACTGTCTCGCACCGGAAAGGTATCATTGATGATGGAGTAACCTGTAGATTGGTCTCGATGCAGGGCTTCCCCTGTAAAAAACACAATGATGATGAATACAAAGAGATTATAATCAAAGGTTTTAAACTCCATCAGAAAGGAAGTGGAGGGGTAATTTGGTACACTATACAGAGTGATTCCAATCCAAAAATCCAGAACCAGAAAAATCAATCCGCCCAACAAAATAGATCGGAAGTAGACATCTTTAGTGATGTTTTGGACTTCAATTTTTGTCAAGGTTTTTAGGCTGTTCCACTGATATTTTTTCGAAAAGTCAGTGATGACATCAAGTTTTTTAAGGAAGTAATTAGATTCCTTTTCTTGCTTTTCCTTGGTTTTCTTTTGGGAAGTTTGAAAGAAGTAATTAAAGCTAAACCGGGCATAAGCTGCAATAAACAAGACTAACCCAATGCTTACCCAAAGAAGTCGATTGAGTAAAAGATTACCCTCCAAGGGAAGGAAAAAGCTGTTTTGCTCGTAAGGGGTTAGGTAGCGAGTTTGAAGATCAAAGGTATTCACTCCAAAGGGATCGATGAGCTGTACAAGATCCTTGTTTTCGATATCCTGAGATAGAAAGTTTGCCAGTAGGTAAATGATGAAAACTACGATACCTCCTGAATAGATCGAGCGGATATTTCGGGTAAATACGATGAGTGCGAAAAATAAAGATCCCGCAAGCCAGAGGTTTGGCAAAAGAAGTGTGAGCCAAGGATGGAGGTAATTGATCAGGGAGTTTGGACCGTATCGTTCAGCTTCTGTTCCAAAAAGAGGTCCTAAAATACTGCCCAAATAAACCCCGATGAGTGCGCCGGAAGAAATGAACATTAGGGTCAAAAAGGAACCCCAAAATCTACCCATAAAATATCCGGACTTGGTGATCGGATAGCTAAACAGAAAGGTTCCGGTTTTGTGTTCTAAATCTCGGTATAGCGGAACACCCATAACGGCAGAAGCAATCAGGATTCCGAAAATTGAAATTAGAAGAAGCAGGTTGGCGATGACAATTGGTGCATTGTGAAAGACTTTTTCGGAAGCAGGAGTATTACCCGAACCAATAAGCAAAGCAGCGACGACCAGCAAGAGGAAGAAGTAAATCCAAGTTGCCGGTCTTCCAAAACGATATTTGAGTTCGAAAAGAAAGATATCCTTAAACATGGCGATAGATTAAATAGTGATCGGATCTACTTTCTTGGAAATGAAGCTAAAATAAACGTCCTCAAGGTCGGCGGGAGTACTTTCAAAGCCATTGCCCGGGTCTGTGTCACTTTCCACTCGTAAGCTCAATTTCCCTGCAATTAGCTTTGTGGAGATTACTTGATATTCTTCACGGTAGTATTCCAATTCCGACTTATCGATCGATTTTTGGTAGATTTTTCCATTCACCTGAACAAGTCCTTCTTTAGGCGTGCCTTGCATGAGTACCTCTCCAGTACAGATGATGGCCATATTGGAGCAAAGTGTATTGACATCTTCTACGATGTGAGTTGAAAGAATTACAATTGTATTTTCACCTAATTCTGAAAGTAAATTGTAGAATCGGTTTCGCTCGGAAGGATCAAGACCTGCTGTTGGTTCATCGACAATAATGAGACTTGGATTTCCTACTAGTGCTTGGGCAATCCCAAATCGTTGCCTCATTCCACCGGAATAGGTGCCGAGACCTTTCTTTCGATGCTTGTACAAGTTGACTCGGTTTAGTAGTGAAGCAACGAGTTCCTTTCGCTCTGCCTTATTTCCTACACCCTTCATTTGAGCGATGTGGTCAAGCATCGTCTCTGCATTGATTCTTGGGTATAAACCAAAATCTTGTGGTAGGTAGCCAAGACGCTCTCTTACGGATTGTTTGTCCTTCAGGACGTCAATTCCATCAAGTGTGACTGTTCCTGAATCGGCTTCCTGTAGGGTTGCAAGGGTACGCATCAAAGTGGATTTTCCTGCACCGTTTGGACCAAGGAGACCAAACATTCCTTGTGGTATGGTGAGGGATACATTGTTCAGAGCCTGAACCCCATTGGGGTAGGTTTTAGAGAGGTTCTTGATCGATAGTTCCATGGATTATTCTGTTGAGTTAAAAGTTTTAATGGAAGGAATATTTATTTAAATGCTTTATCAATATAAAGAATTGAATTTTAAGTAGTTTTAAAAATACAATTTTGCAGACTTTGAGTTTTAGATGCGGATTTCATAGGGATGGATGCATTGGTTTTCAGATTATTTTTTAACTAGAAGGTCTGAAAAGAAAAAATCATGATTAATTATAAACTCAGGCCACTTTTCTACTTTCTGATTCTAGATCTAATCCTTTTTTCCTGTCAAAGCAGGTCATTTCAAAAGGAATCCGGTCAGGTCGAATCATTTGCAGAAATGGTTGCTGCGGGTGTAAAACCCATTGCATTAGGTCCGCCTATGAATTCGGCGGAAATGGATCTTTTTATGCCCGAAATGGAGCGCTTAGCTGAAAAATACCAAGTTCAGTATTATCGGGAATCAGCGCTTATTCAAACGGATCTTTTCCCCACAGCAGCAAGCGAAGGGAAAGAGGTACTGATCATTTATCAGAACCCAATTTTCTTGCAATCCTACCAAAATCTGAAAAGTGATTTGGAATCAAATTCAGTGGAAGACAAGGAGGATTTGAGCAGACGTTTCGGAAGATTGCTCGGATACCCTGTCTGGAAGATCAATGAACTTTTGGAAGCAAATTCCACCTTTCGGGATTTGGAGGATTTCGGTATTCAAGGGCAGGAATTAAGTTTTTACTATCGGGATTTAGACCGGGCAAAGTCATTTTATCAAAATAAATTGGGATTGAATTTGCTTGCTGAGAATGAAGACTCGGCCACTTTTCAGATAGCAGGAGATTCAAGGCTGGTGTTGAAAAGCGTGTCTGGTTCGACTTACTCTGGTCAGGAAAATAAATCCGTGGCTTTGGCACTTTTGACTGATAATTTGGAAGCCTGGTATGCACATGTTCAGGAAGAAAAAATACCTATCAAATATACACTCAAGCAAAATCCGGAAGATGCGCATGATGGATTTGTCGCTATAGACCCGGAAGGCTATTTATTGGAGTTTGAAATGTTTCGGCAGCATCCTGAGAATGAAGTATTGATGCCGGAATTACAGCGATTGGAACCGAAAGCTACTAGCCTTGGGGAAGAATTGAATTTTTATGCAACCGTTACTTGGCTGTATTATGAGGACATGCTTCCCATGGAGAACTTTATGATGGAAAACCTGGGCTTGAAATTATCTGCAGATCAAGGATGGGCGAAGATTTATCGGGTTTCGGAAAATAGCTATTTGGGATTAGTGGATGAAAAGCGCGGGATGAATTCCTTTTCCGAGGAAAAGTTGGTGGAGGTAAAATTCGACTTGCAGGATCCGCAGGCTTGGGAAGAATACTTGAAAAATACCTTAGGCGACTCAGTTAGGACGGAGCGGACATTTCGGGATTTGGGGAGATATTTATTTCGGTTTTAGCCCATATTTATTGGATTATTGAGGCGGTTTCCCGATTTTTTACCTATAGTTTAAATTGTCTGGTTTATTTTAGTTTTCATGCGAATCACAAAAAAGGAGTTAGATGATTTGTCTTTCAAGGTAATTGGAGCCGCGATCGAAGTACACAAGCGACTTGGTCCTGGGCTTTTGGAAAGTGTTTATCAAAAATGCCTAGAAATAGAACTTTCTTCATGTAATCTTAAATACAAGAAGGAAATGGATGTTCCTGTCTATTACAGGGATAGACTGATTGACATGCAGTTTCGATGTGACTTTTTCGTGGAGGATATTCTAGTAGTTGAGCTCAAGGCCGTTTCTGAAGTATTGCCGATTCATGAAGCACAAGTTTTAAACTATATAAATCTCCTAGAGGTGCCTAAAGGGATTTTGATAAATTTCAACGTATCTAATATCTTTTATCAAGGCCAAAAAACTTTTGTTAATAAGTATTATGAGATGTTGATTTAGTGGTTATTTGAAGAAACCCTTTCTTTGTTAATTGAATATCAACAAGTTGTGATTTTATATTAGCTTGAAAAAGAATAAACCACATAGCCACATAGGTAAGTTTTCGTAAAGGAGAAAAGGTTAGTTTTCTTTACCGTATTGAAGTGTGATTAACTACAGAGTCCTTTAGAACAATATTTTTCAGGCCAGATATGAATTTAAAGGGCCATGTTCGCTATGGTTCTATATGGTTTAAGGAAATAAATAGGTCACATAGCCGAATAGTCTGAAGCGAATCAGATTATACTCCATGATTATTTATTTGCCGCTATGTGTTCTATGTTTCTATGTGGTTAATAAAAATAGATAAACCACATAGCCACATAGATAAGTTTTCGTAAAGGAGAAAAGGTTAGTTTTCTTTACCGTATTGAAGTGTGATTAACTACAGAGTCCTTTAGAACAATATTTCTCACGTCAGATATGAATTTGAAGAGCTATGTTTCTATGTAGTTAAAAGAAATAGATAGGCCACATAGCTATAATTAAAAAAAGTACTGAGGCTAAATTGATCAATGGTAATCTAAAATTTAGAATTCTAAGTAAATTCCCTTTTCTAAAAAGAGCCCTTCATGTTTAAAAATCTACTAATCTTCATCCTTTTCCTTATCGCTAGCTTTAATGCACAGGCTACCGAACTAGTCCAAATGATCCAAACGTACCAAGCTGATCGAGGAGCTTTGGCGCGGTTTTATGCCAATCCCTTATCGGAAGAGTATTTTGATCGAATGGAGGCATTCAATCTGGAATATTTGGAAACTCTGCAAAGCTATGATTATGATTCTTTTTCAGAGGATGGGAAAATCGATTACGTCTTATTTCGCAATTATCTCGAAAAAGAATTGGCAGAACTGAAGCTTGATCGAAGAGCCTTTGATGAAGTCAAATCCGTGGTTGATTTTGGAGCTCCTCTTCACCAATTTGTAGCTGATCGACGTAGAGCCAAGCAGCCGGACTCCAAGGCTTTGGCTGCAAACTGGAATCAGATTGCCAATGAGGTAGATGCCCAATTGAAACTATTGGCCAGTACTCCCAAATACAATTCTTGGCAAAAAGCAGATCTAGCCGCTTCTGCGGTTGAGCGTCTGGCTCGCTCCTTAGGTGAGGCTTATGAATTTTATTTTGACTTTGATCCCGAATTCACCTGGTGGATGCCTGAGCCTTGGGGAAAATTAGACAAGAGCCTGAAAACTTATGCATCTGCTTTGCGAGAGCATTATACCAACTCTGTCAAAGATGACGGAAGTGGCATCATCGGCAAACCTATCGGAAGAGAGGCTTTGCTCAATCAATTGGCTTTCGAAATGATTGCCTATTCTCCGGAAGAGCTGATCGCCGAAGCAGAGAAGCAATTTGCTTGGTGTGAAAATGAGATGCTCAAAGCCTCCAATGAACTAGGTTTTGGGGATGATTGGAAGGCAGCCTTGGAGATGGTCAAAGAAACTTATTTACCTGCAGGAGCATGGCCGGAGGAAGTTGTGAGATTGGCAGAGGAGGCTACTTCAATCATGGAAGAAAACGACTGGATCACGGTGCCCGAACTGGCGAAGGAAACTTGGCGAACCAGTATGATTTCGGCAGAGCGACAGCGTGTGAGTCCTTTCTTTTTGGGTGGAGAGGTGATTCAGATCGCCTATCCAACTTCAGAAATGAGCCATGAAGAGAAGATGATGTCCATGCGAGGGAATAACCCTCATTTTTCTCGAGCTACTGTACAGCACGAATTGATTCCCGGTCATCACTTGCAGCAATTTATGAATCAGCGCTACATGACTCACAGACGCTTGCTCCGTACACCATTTTGGACCGAAGGCTGGGCTTTGTATTGGGAGTTTGTGCTTTGGGACAGGGATTTTCCGAGAGATGCTAAGGATAAAGTAGGTATGTTGTTTTGGAGAATGCACCGCTGTGCACGGATCATTTTTTCTCTTAATTATCATTTAGGGAAAATGACACCGCAAGAGTGTATTGATCTTCTGGTGGATCGGGTTGGGCATGAGTATGCCAATGCTGAGGCAGAAGTACGAAGGTCTTTTGAGGGTAGCTATGGTCCGCTTTATCAGATAGCTTATATGATTGGTGCTTTGGAGTTCTATTCCTTGCGGGAGGAAATGGTTGATTCTGGTAAAATGGAGGAGAAGGCCTTTCATGATCTGATTATGCAGCAAAACACCATGCCGGTGGAGATCTTGAGGGCAAAAGTTACTGGTCAAAGTTTGGATAAAAATCACCGTGCAAGCTGGCGCTTCTTGGATTAATCCTGATATTGAAAAAAAATAGAAAGATGAAGAAAATATTGATTCTCCTATGCTTTGTGGGAAGCATAGCCTACGGGCAGTCTCCTCTGCGAAGCCAAATCGATCAAAAAGCAACAGAAATCGAATCGAAGGTCATCGAATGGCGTCGCGATTTTCATAAATATCCAGAGCTTGGAAATCAAGAATTCCGAACTGCTAAAATTGTAGCCGAGCATCTTCGGTCTTTGGGAATGGAAGTGACTGAAGAGGTCGCAGTGACAGGAGTGGTTGGTGTCTTGAGAGGTGGAAAGCCGGGCCCTATGGTTGCGCTTCGAGCAGATATGGATGCGCTTCCGGTGACTGAGCGAAATGATCTGCCCTTTAAATCTGTAAATACGGCAGTCTACAATGGACAGGAAACCGGTGTAATGCATGCTTGTGGCCACGACTCGCATGTTGCGATTTTGATGGGCGTAGCTGAGATTATGGCTAGCATGAAGGATCAGTTGAAAGGCTCGGTGAAGTTTATTTTTCAACCTGCCGAAGAGGGTGTATATGACGTGGACATTGCGGGTGCGGAATTGATGGTGAAAGAAGGAGTCATGGAAGATGTGGATGCCATATTTGGATTGCATATCTGGGCACAGATCGAAGCAGGTAAAATCGGCTATCGATCCGGGCCTTTTATGGCCGCTGTAGATAATCTGGAAGTGACTATTACAGGTACTCAGGCGCATGGGGCCGCTCCTTGGTCCAGTGTGGATCCGATTGTTACCTCAGCGCAGGCCATCATGGGTTTGCAGACCATCCTTTCTCGAAATGTCAATATTACTGAAAACCCGGCTGTTGTTACAGTAGGGGCGATTCACGGAGGTATTCGGCATAATATCATTCCCGAAAAAGTGGAGATGATCGGAACCATCCGAACTTTTGGCGATGAGCAACAGACTTTGGTTCATAAGCGCATCACCGAGATCATCACCAATATTGCGGAAAGCGCAGGAGCAAAGGCAGATGTCAACATCGGGAAACTCTATCCATCAACGGTCAATCCACCTGAGCTAACCGCTCAAATGCTACCTACCATGGATGCGGTGGCTGGAACGGGAAACGTCATCGCCATGCCACCTGTCACCGGAGCTGAGGATTTTAGTTTCTTTCAAAGGGAAAAGCCTGGTTTCTTTATTTTCTTGGGCGGAATGAAAAAAGGAGGTGATCCATTGACGACACCTTCGCATCATACACCGGATTTCTTCATCGAAGAAAGTGGGTTTGAGCTGGGAGTTAGGGCCTTGAGCTACTTTGCCGTGGATTACATGGAGAGTGCACAGTAAGAGTTTTGGAAAGGTTTTTTCTTCAAAAGCCTACCAAGAAATACAAACCCGCTGCCAAAGCTGCACCGATAATAGGCCCTAGTATCGGAACCCAAGCATATCCCCAGTCCGAACTCCCTTTTCCTTTGATGGGTAATATCTGATGCATAATCCGAGGCCCCAAATCCCGGGCAGGATTGATCGCATAGCCGGTGGTGCCCCCTAGTGCCAAACCGATCACCAATACCAACAGCGCGACGGGAATTGCTCCGATAGACCCCAATCCAATAGGGGTGTTGTTTTCATCTGCTATTTGGGCATCAGCAAAGTATAAAATGACGAAAATAAGAGCGAAGGTGCCGATAATCTCCGAAGTCACAGCGGTGGAGAAATTTCTGATGGCCGGGTCTGTACAGAAGGGGGCTCTTTTCAGGCCAGGGTCATCCGCCAAGTCAAAATGATCCCGATACATCAGCCAGGCTAAGCCCGAACCGATCATGGCTCCTATGATCTGGGAAAAAACATATCCCGGAACTAAAACCCAATCAAATTTACCTACCAAAGCCAGACCGATACTTACGGCAGGATTCAAGTGAGCTCCACTGTAAGGACCTGCCACGACCACGCCGATGAATACTCCCAAAGCCCAGGCAACTGTGATGGCTATCAAACCTCCTCCATTTCCTTTGGTTCCGGGTAAAACTACGTTGGCTACTACTCCTGATCCCATCAGGAGAAGCAGTGCCGTTCCTATTATTTCTGCGATATATGGATTCATTTATTCTACCCAGTTTTTAGATCGTCCGACGGCCTTGTGCCAAAAATGAATAAGGTTTTCCCGCTTTTCAGAATCCATTTTCGGTTCAAAACTTTTGTCAGCTTGCCAAAGCTCCTGTATTTCGCTTCGATCTTTCCAAAAACCCACTGCTAATCCAGCCAAAAATGCAGCACCGATGGCAGTAGTTTCTATAATTTGGGGCCGTTTGATTTCGCACTCGAGGAGGTCTGATTGAAATTGCATGAGGAAATTATTGGCCGTAGCGCCACCATCTACTCGGAGTTCTTTGGTCTTTTCACCCGCGTCTTTTTCCATTGCCTTGAGTACATCGTACACTTGATAGGCGATAGCTTCCAATGCCGCCCGGGTGAAGTGTGCGATGGTCGTTCCTCGGGTAATTCCAAAAAAAGCTCCCCGGGCATCCTGATCCCAATGTGGAGCGCCTAGTCCAGCAAGAGCCGGTACAAAATATACCCCCTCATTATCTGGCAAACTCATAGCAAGCTGCTCGGATTCTTTAGCATGACCAAAAAGCTCAATGCCATCTCGGAGCCATTGAATAGCCGCTCCGCCAATGAAGACTGACCCTTCTAGGGCATAATTGATTTCATCTCCGATTTTCCAAGCGACGGTGGTCAAAAGTTGGTTCTTGGATCGAACAGCTTCTTTGCCGGTATTCATGACTAGAAAGCATCCCGTGCCATAGGTTGTTTTGGCCATTCCAGGTTCGGTGCATAGTTGACCGAAAAGCGCCGCCTGCTGATCTCCGGCGATTCCTGCAATGGGGATTTTGCTTCGCAATACATCTCCCGCCGTCTCGCAATACACTTCGGAGCAAGTTTTTACTTCCGGCAACATGGATTTGGGTATTTCCAAAAGTGCGCAGAGCTCCTCGTCCCATTCCTGTGTGTGAATATTGAATAGCATGGTCCGGCTGGCATTCGTGATGTCGGTCAGATGTTTTTCACCTTTGGTGAGCTTCCAAATCAACCAAGAGTCCACAGTGCCAAAGGCAAGCTCTCCAGCTTCTGCTTTCTCTCTGGCTCCCTCGACATTTTCCAAAATCCAGCGAATCTTCGTGGCAGAGAAATAGGCATCGATGATCAGGCCGGTTTTGGAGGCAATCAATTCTGCATGTCCTTTTTCTTTTAAGCTGTCGCAAAAGGCAGCTGTTCGGCGATCCTGCCAAACGATGGCATTGAAAAGTGGTTTACCGGTCTTTCGATCCCAGACAATGGTGGTCTCGCGCTGATTGGTGATACCGATAGCGGCTACTTGATCGACTGAGATTCCTTTATTGACCAAGGACTCAATCATTACCGAAGACTGCGAAGTCCAGATTTCCTCAGGGTCATGTTCGACCCAGCCTTGTTTGGGAAAATGTTGTTTAAACTCTTTTTGGGCGACCGAGACGATTTGCCCTTGCTTGTCAAAAATAATGGCTCTCGAACTCGTCGTACCTTGGTCCAAGGCCATGATGTAAGGTTTTGTTTGGGTCATTATCGGGTTAATTGATGATTTTCAAACTTTCGCTTTTTTCAAAAACGACAATCAGGCTTTAATTAAATACTTTTCAGCCACTTTTCTAAAATCTGATAATTCCTGCTCGATCCATTTTGAATCTTTTCCAAGTTCTTGAGCCATGATTTCAGCTACTTTCAATGAGGAGTCCAGCGCAGCGTGCGCATCGAGAATGAGCATTCGGATTCTTCTGGAGAGCACATCTTCTACTTTGACGGCCATTTCTTCTCGAGCAGCCCAAACTACCTCAGCCAGAATATTTGGGAAATCTGGATGAATCTTTTGTGCTAATTTCGCATCTTTTTCAGCTAATTTCTGAATTGCTTCGGCATCGGAGCCATAGACTGACCAATGTCCTTCGGGGACTTGGGTAGTATGTCCGTGGAGCTTCATCTCGAAGGACTCACTTGGAGCCAAAAGTTCTTGGGTGATTTCCTGAAAGTGATCGACCGTATCTTCTCCCATTTTTCGGAAGGTGGTCCATTTTCCCCCCGTCAGGGTTACCAAATTACTTTCGGATACGATGACTTTATGGGAGCGCGAGATTTCCTTGGTTTTTGCTCCTTCTTCTTTTGGTCGAGCCAAGGGACGTAATCCCGCAAAAACCGCTTTTACATCTGCTCTTGTCGGTGCTTTAGTCAGATATCCTGCGGCTGTTTCCAATACAAAATCTATTTCCTTTTGCAGGGCCTCGGGCTCCAATTTTGCTTTTTCTCGAAGGGTGTCAGTAGTGCCCACGACCAGTTTTCCATGCCAAGGCACTGCAAAAAGCACACGTCCATCATTCGTTTTTGGAATCATGAGTGCGTCTTTTCCTCCTAAAAACCCTAAATCCATGACCAAATGAATCCCTTGACTGGGCTGAATCATGCTAGCGGCATCGGGATTGTCCATTTGGAGGATTTTATCTGCGAAAACACCCGTGGCATTGACGACCATTTTTGCTTTTAAAGCGTATTTCTCCTGATTGAGCTCATCTCGTACTTTTAGTCCGGTGATTTTCCCGTCTTCATCTTTCAGCAATCCTCGTACAGAGACATAATTCAATAGACATGCACCTGCCTTATCTGCAGTGTGGGCTATGGCAAGAGCCAAGCGAGCATCGTCAAACTGTCCGTCATGATAGACGACTCCTCCTTTTAGTCCCTCTTGTTTCACAGCAGGGAGTCGTCTGACAGTTTCAGATTTGGAGATAAATCGGCTTTTGCCCAATCTCAGTTTTCCAGCCATCCAATCGTAGATTTTCAAACCTACACTGTATTGTGCCCGGTCAAACCAAGAGTAAATCGGAATGATGAAAGGTTGATTTTGGGTGAGGTGTGGGGCATTTTGTAAAAGTTTGCCCCGCTCCTTGAGCGCTTCCAGGACCAGTCCTACATCACCTTGAGCCAAATATCGAACGCCTCCATGCACCAGTTTGGTGCTCCGGCTAGAGGTGCCTTTGGCAAAATCTGACTTTTCTAAAAGTATCACTGAAAGTCCCCTCGAAATCGCATCAAGCGCTACGCCCAACCCTGAGGAACCTCCGCCGATTACAGCAATGTCCCAGGTTTTGGAGGAATCAGCTAGTTGTTTTAAGTTCTCTTCTCTTTTCATTTCATTCAAAAATAGAAATAAAAGAAAGCAAAAAGAAATAAAAAGAAAGTAAATTTTTTATTTTTTCTTCGCTTTTCCTTTCTTTTTTTAATTTAGTAAAAAAAATCAACTCAAATGACACTGGCAGAACGGCATCGCTATATTTTAGATCAGCTCGAAAAAACAGGGCTAGTTACAGTTTCCGACCTGGCAAAGGAACTCAACGTCACCATGGTGACCGTGCGGAAGGATCTGAAAATTCTGGAGGATAAGGGTTTGCTTTTTCGTTCCCATGGCAGTGCCACTTCGGTTTCTCCTTATGTGTCGGACCGCTCGGTGCAGGTGAAGAAGCTTGAGCAAGTGGAGGAAAAGGGTCGTATAGCTCAAAAAGCTTTGGATTATTTGGAGCCCAATGAGGCCATTATCATAGGTTCGGGTACGACGGTTGGTGCCTTTGCGCAAGCAATACCGAGGAACTATCCGCTTACAGTCTTGACCGCTGCGATGAATGTAGCCTTAGCGCTAATCGATACGACAGAGCTTGAGCTCGTGCAACTCGGGGGTGTGGTTAGGAAGAGTAGTAGTTCGGCAGTGGGCCATTTTGCCGAAGAGATGCTCAAGAGTTTTGCTTGCAATAAATTATTTCTCAGTGTAGATGGAATCAGTCTCGAGCATGGCTTGACTACCTCCAACATGATGGAGGCGCATCTAAACGCCGAGATGATCCGTTCGGTGCAGAAGACGATTGTGCTGGCCGATAGTCGAAAATTTGGGAGAAAGGGCTTTGGAAAAATCTGTGATCTCGAAGATATTGATGTGATTATTACCGATTCGGGCATTCCAGAAATTTACCGGGAGAAGCTGGAAGAGAAGGGGATAGAGCTGGTGGTGGTGTGAAAAATTTTGAAAAAAAATTTCAAATTAATTTTGGAGTTTCGCAAAAAAAAAAAATAGTTTTAAGCAGATAAAGATTTTAAGCCGGTTTTTTTTCTTATTCTCAGCTATCGGCCAAGCTGTAATTTGGTCTTTTTATTTAAATTTTATATCATGAAAAAATTATTTGTTTCATTAGCTTTCTTGTCTCTAATAGGTTTTTCCTCTAACAGTCAATCACTTGATCCACCTGATATTGGGGAGTATACTGTTTGTCGATGCCATGGTGACTCCTGCCAAGGAGGCAACCAAATTTCATTACGACCATCTTGTGGGCGAATTCAAGGTACTGAATCGTGTTCTCCAGGGTCAGTTAATTGCTAAGCTAGTATAGGTACAGGCCGCAAAATGCGGCCTGTTATTACTCCATATTAATACAGAGATACTTTGAGGCAAAGATTGTGATTACTTTAAAATGAGTATTAAAAAAATTACTTTTCCGATTTGATACATGTTATTGATAATTAATGTTTTAAATAGTAAAAGTCGAATAATCATCTTGTGATTAAATTCTCTAATTGAAGTTTACTATGAGCGATGTATTCATTTGCCCATTTGCCCAAAAGGGTATTTTTATTTTGAAGATAAGGGCCAATTTTAATGCTATTTAATAATGATAAATAAATTAAAAAATCAAAATTTTATTTGCCTAATTCCATTCCTTTTAATTTTTGCCTGTTCAAAGGAATCTGGTCGGCAATTAAAAAGTTCAAGCGAGGGAGAGGAGAATAGTCAAATTACCTATCAATTAACTTCTTTGGATACGGTATTTTTAGATGCTGCCTTAACCAGCCAGGTAGGTTATTTTTTTCTCTCTGATCTAGGTGTTCATTTTGCTGATCGGATAAAGTCCAAAATTTTCAGTTTTTCTTGGACTGGTGACTTGATGGGTGAATATCTGGGTACAGGCGATGGACCAACTAGCCAAAATGGGCTACATGGCATCGTCTATCAAAACCATCGGTTTTATATTTTAAGTGATGTATTTATGTCAATTTTTGATTCTACCTACGCACTTGAAAACCGATCACAGCTAGAGTGGGGAGGTGTTGAGCCCTACGAGGAGATGCTGAATCACCCTACTCCTGATATGTTTGGACTATACGAAATTTCATGGATCAGCCGAATGGTCAATTTACCATTCGCTGTTCTGGAAAATGGGAATGGGTTTATCTTACCTGTCATGATGACCCATCCCAAACTAAACGGGTACTGGACGACTGAATACTACGAGCAAGTAGCCAATCTTGGACGATTCGATGCGGGTTTTAAATTGATTCAACTAGGCGGTAAACGCTCAGAAAAATACCTCAATTACGAATATTTACCGAATTTTGATTATACGCACCTTATTCGTAAAGGAGATAATTTGATTGTTTCTTTTCCTATTGATCATGAATTGTATGTATATGATTTGGAACTTCAGTTTTTGAAAAAGTTTGGTGTGCCAGGCAAGCAAATGAAAACCGATTACATTCCAACCCAAACTTTGGAAGAAGCAGAAAGTCAATGGGAAATGGATTTTAATCAATTTGGCCATTATGACCACTTGCACTACGATGAGGATAGCAAACTACTGTTTAGATCTTATATTCCTAAAGGACGGGATAGTGGACGTTCGCGTATACAAGTTTATAAAGGAGAAAATTTGGTAGGAGATTTTGAGGTTCCGCTTCGCTTTAAGGTAATTGGAAGTCACAGGGGGGAATTTTATGCAGATGGAATAGTCGATGAAGAAAATGAGAAACTTGGATTCTTTAAATTTACATTGAATGAACGTTAAATATTTCATATGCCTGTTTTTTTGTTTCCTGATAACCTCGGTAGGAGCGCAAGTGATTCAAGTGGTAGATGCGGAGACCGGGGAACCGATCCCTTTTTTCCACCTGTATGATTATCAGAAAAGCAAAGTACTGATGGGCGGGCCCGAAGGTACCGTTTCATTAATAGAGGTTATTGAGTCCTTTCAAGATTCTGTCTATATTTCTCATTTGGGTTATGATAAAATAGGGCTTATGGCCAGTAGTTTAGATTCAAATCAATCAAAATTTACATTCGAATTACATCCTAATTTCATTCAATTAGGAGAAGCCCAAGCACAGGTTTTTGATGAAGAGCAGCTTTTTGTACGATTTCAGCAAAAGCTCAAACTTCGATTGAGCCAAAATTCCTGGCTGGTTCGCGTACATTTTTGGGAGTTGATCAATGGAACTAGTCAGGTAACTGATGAATATGGTTTGCTGGGCTTTGGAGGCTTGGCAGAGCGCAAAGGAAAGTTTGGTATTTACGATAAATCAAATTATTTCCTGCTTTCACAACATGCAAGAAGGAATTTTGAGGTTGAGCAAAATGGATGGCATAGCACCAAGGATCTAATTGGTATCATAGCTAATGAGATATTATGGCTTATTCAAGAAGCCAAATTCAAGAAAGTGGATGTTTTGAATTCACAAAGAGAAAAATCAACTTTTGTGGTCAATTATAGGTTGGATGAGCTTGATGTCCAACTGAAGATCTCAGAGGAAGCGGAGCTGCTCGAAATCAATTGGGAAAATCCAATCTCTTTAAATTTGGCAGATGAAATCAGAATAGATTCAGGTGAAATCAGGTTTTTTCCTGATTCGGAATTGTTGGTGCCCATATCTTTTCGAGTTGATTTTTTACGCATTCAATCCCAAACCAGGCATCAATTCTTCTTGTTGTCCTCTTTTATTCCCAGCCCAATGAATTATCGGTCTTTCTTAAGTGAAAATTATAAATTAGAGGATTATTACAACCTTGTTGGACAACTTGGAAATTTTGATGATTTTAATTCAACACACCGTTTTTTTCAAAGTTCAAAAGCAAGATTTGAAACCCGAAAGATGGCTCAGTTTTCCAAAATTTCGCTAGATCAAAACTTGGATTGGATAGATGGAAATGCAATTGATCTAATATCGAAAAAAAATCCGGAGGCAGATAAAGCCAAGGTGAATGAATTTTATCTTTATAAAAAAGCTCTCCTTGAGGAGTTAGGGAAATTGGGAATGGCTTGGTAGGGATTCAATACTCCCCATATTTCCTTCTTACTACCTTACTGCCATTATTTTCCAAGGTCACCTCATAAATAAAATCATATTCAATTTCCTGAAGATCCTCAAATTTTTCATCTTCACCCACAAAGTAATTTGCCAAGCGGCTGACGGTATTGCTGTGACCGACGACCAGAATATTTCCGTCCAGGCTTCGTATTTGCTCCACCAGCGCATCATGATCTTCAGGATCATAGGACTGAATGGACAGTCCTGCATGATCGGCTGTGGGCTGCACTGTCATTCGAGTTCGCTTGTAATCGGTACTGAATACATGCTTGATATCCTGATTTTCTAGAATCTGAGCTAGTTTTTTTGCTCTTACATATCCTACCTGCGCCAATTCGGGATCAGGATTATCCACCAGTTGTTTTTCGGCATGACGGACGATGTAGATGGTTTTGGGGGAATTTTGGAAACTGCAGGAACTCAGAATAGTGATAATGGCTATAAGGGTGAGAAGATTTTTCATCATAAGTAGAAATATGCTTTGCGAAATATAATGGAAATACGCCTTTGGCGAAAAACAACTCACTACGTTCATTGAAATAGGTTCGGCTGCACCTCACGAAATATGCCTCACGTTGTTCGGCGAAATATACTCGCAACGCTTCGTGAGATACAGCCTCTTTCAACGGCTGAAATACGCTTCGCGAAATAAAATGGAAATAGGCCTTTGGCGAAATATACCTCACTTCGTTCGGTGAAATAAGCTCCCTCTGGTCGCGAGATAAAACTCGCTTCGCTTGTTGAAATATACCTTCGGCGAAATATGTTCGGCTGCGCCTCACGGAATATACCTCATTCGTTCGGTGAAATATTTCGCCCGACGAAGGAGGGCTTATTTCCATCGTATTTCCATCGTATTTCCCTTTTCCAATTGGTGGGAGATTTTTAACCCGAGAACGTATTGTCCAAATGCTGATCCTTGGCTTTGATTTCTTCAAATTCCAAAAATTGCTCCCAAAATTCATTTTCCGGAAGTGCGGCACGCAAATACAACTTTTCCTTCTTGATCGGATGCACAAAGACTAAATTAAACGCATGCAGATTGATGCTGGCATCGGGATTGGGTTTGGCAAAACCATACTTTAAATCTCCTCGGATCGGGCAGCCCATCGAGGCCAATTGCACGCGAATCTGATGGGGACGACCTGAAACCGGACGGACTTCAAGCAGCCAATGATCATTGAGCTTGCCGAGGGTTTTGTAGTTGAGTTCGGCCTTTTGCGAACCCGGAACTTCCCGCTCGTGAGCAGTGACGACATTTTTTTGTTCGTCTTTGGTCAGCCAGTGGGTGAGTTTTCCGGTTTCCTCCTGAGGTCTCTTTTTGACGATCGCCCAATACACCTTATGAATGTCCCGCTTGCGAAAAAGCTCCATCATCCGCTCCAAGCCTTTGCTTGTCCGAGCAAAAACCACCAAACCACTGACCGGCCGGTCCAAACGGTGTACCGGATGCAAAAATACGGCTCCCGGCTTATCGTATTTTTTGGCGATGTAATCTTTGCAATAATCGGTGAGCGTTTTGTCTCCCGTCTTATCTCCTTGGACAAGAACTCCCGCGGCTTTGTTGACCACCAGCAAATGATTGTCTTCGTAAACGACGTTGAAGGGTTGCTTTTTCATAATGGCTACAAAGGTAGGCAATTTGTGATTAGTTCGGGATATTTGGCCTTCTTTGTCTTGGTTATTAGTTGAAATGATTTATACTAGTATTTTAAAACACTCATCTATGAAGCTATTTCCAATTGCTCTTGTCTTTTTGATTGTTTTTTCCTGTGCTGAATCTGAAGAAAACAGGAATTCAAACTCTAGTTCAATTCAGGTAACTCTAGAAAAAACAGACTCCCTTGTCGTGAAGGATGTATTGGCGACTGTTTTTTTATTTCAAGGGAAAATAGAAAATCAATTTATTTTTAGAGACTTAGTGTCTTCTGAAGTTTATATTTTCGATGAGGAGGGAGCGCTGATAAATCGATGGAATAAGGAAGGAGATGTTCCAGGAAAGTTTTCCATGTCATCGGGTAACTTTCATTTTGACCGAGAAGGACATGCAGTGGTATTGGATATTATGAATGGGTTAAAAGTCCTGGAACTGAATGGAGATGTTGTTCATGATTTTGGTATTTATCAATACCAAGTAAGTCTTGCCGGGGGATTTTCACTTTTTGATACCCAACAGATCATCGAGAAGGATGGACAGGAATATTTATTGTATTCATTAGATATCATTGAGGAATATGATGGAGAATATGCTCCTGAGTTTTTGAAGGAAAGGAAACATATCCTGCTAACCAATGTGGAAACCAATGAAACAGAAAAGTTTCTTCATTTTCCAGAAAGTTCTCGGTTTCTAAATGGGGAGGTCTTTTATTTCCGGGATATCAGACCTGTTTTTCATTATGATCAAAAGGAGGAACTGCTATATCTGATGTTTCAGGGTGAAAATGTTATGTACAAGTATGATTGGTCAGGTGAGCAGCCAAAGTTGATTGATTCACAAGAGTTGAATCTCAAAGGTTTTGAAAATGCTGAGGGTTTTCCACCTGGATCAATACAACTTGGTCAGTATTCTAACTTTGAAAAAAGGCCTTTCCCTTCTACAATTATCAATTTGTCAAGGTTAAATTCTGATTTGTTGATTAGTTATGCTGGAACACCAGAAGATAAAGCAGCAATTGCCAAAGTTGTAAAAGAAAAAGCTTTTAATGAAACAATGGATAAATTGACAAAAGAAACCCCTCGTGGAACACTACTTTTAAGGCCTGATGGTCAGCTTATCCCCGTAGATCTTCCACCTATGCATTATGGAAGTTTTAAAGTTGTTGGAGAGGATATTTATTGGATGAAAAAGCCTGATCCAGATATTGAAGCAGAAGAATTTACGCTTTATTGGGGCAAGCTAAAAATTGAATAATTCAATCCAGTTTTTTAGCAATATCCGCCATAATCGACTCGGCGTGCACGATGGAATTTTCAATAAAAAACTCTCGGGTATTCAGTCCGCCGCAAACAACTCCGGCCAGATAAACGCCCGGCACATTGGATTCTTGATTGGCTTGATCGTAGCAGGGTTGCCTTTTTTCATCAAGAGACAACTCTACACCCAGTTGATCCAAAAGCGCAAAATTGGGCTTGTAGCCTGTCATCGCTAGGACAAAGTCATTAGCAATGGTTACATCACCAGTAGGAGTAGCAATCACCACCTCCTGATCTCTAATTTCTTTGACTTTTGATCGGGTGAAAGCTTTGATAGAACCTTCCTTGATCCGGTTCATGATGTCAGGACGCACCCAATATTTAACATTCTCATCCACCTCGTCTCCCAATAAAACCATGCTGACCTCAGCTCCTTTTCTCCAGCATTCCAAAGCTGCATCTACCGCTGAGTTCGCACCGCCGACTACCAGAAGTTTTTGTCCGATATAAGGCCAAGGCTCTTTGTAATAATGCATCACTTTTGGGAGTTCTTCTCCGGGGACATTCATCAAGTTTGGTAAATCGTAGAAGCCGGTGGCGAGCACGATTTTTCGGGTCTGATAGCTTCCTTTTGAAGTTGTAATCAGAAAGTTGTCATCTTTTTTCTCCAATGTTTTGACTCCTTCGTAGAGATTGACCTTGAGTTTAAAATGAAAATAAATACGTCGATAATATTCTAAGGCCTCGGTGCGGGTAGGTTTGTTTTCTACCGACATGAAGGGAATGCCAGCCATCTCCAAGCGATCCGAGGTAGAGAAAAAGCGCATATTTATCGGATAGTTGTATATGGAATTAGTCAAAGCGCCCTTTTCCAGGATCAGGTAATCCAATCCTTGTTTTTGAGCTTCTACTCCACAGGCTAGTCCGATGGGACCGCCTCCCACGATGATGACGTCAAAAATCTGATTACTCATTATTCTTCTAATTTAAATTTGGCTACTTGATCGCAGAAACTTTTTTCATTCCAATCAAAGGTCCTCTCTTGAATCCTTATTTCCCCCATTTTGTTCCAAATCACAGCACTTGCTGATCGGGTTCCATAATTTCCATTTGCTCGGATCAATTGCGCCGAAAGTGCAATTTCCAATTCTTTGGGAGCGCCGGTATCCGGTAAGCTTTCTAGGGGATAGGTCTTTTTGGATTTTAAAATTCCGAGAAGCCTTTGTCTTGAAACCTCTTGTTCTACAGTTTCTTCCAATTGCTTTTTTGCCAAATTGGTTTTTGGCCAAGGATCATTCAGTAGGCCATTGCTCAGCCCATAAAGTCCAGGTTGGATTTCTTGAATTCCCTGTCCAAAATTACTGAAATAGAAAAGATCCCGTCCGTCAGAAACGAGCAGATTAAAGCCCTCGTAACGGTCTTGTTCTTTTTGGATTTCTTTCAAATAATCCTCCGGAGAAATAGAATCTTCCAGAAAATCCTGAACCAATTTTCCTCGGGAGATTTCTCCATAACTCATTTTTCGAAAATCTCGATAATTGGTCAAAAGAGACCAACGTCCATTGGGGTGAAATCCCATCCAAGTTCCCCCGCTTTTGAGGTCTTTTCCTCCGAAAAATCCGGATTCCCATTGATGCATTTTGGCCGTAGGCCGCTCAAAAAACTCATCCCGATTGGCAGAGATGATAAGCGGAAATTCGGACTGGGTTTTCCAGGAAAAAGCTACCAAACACATAGGCTTAAAGATAAAACAAAGGCCGGAAAAACCGGCCTTTGGGGTGAATTAATCAACTTTTGCCTCCTTGAGGCTTGGGTAATCGGTATAGCCTTTTTCTCCAGGAGTATAAAAGGTATCTGTGTCCCAATCTGCCAAAGGTGCATCTTGCGCAAAACGCTCCGGAAGATCTGGGTTGGAGATAAATGGCTTGGCAAAAGCTACTGCATCCGCTAGACCTTCGGCGATGAATTGATTTCCTTTTTCTTGATCAAAAGCCGAGTTAATTACTAAAGTGCCTTTGTACATTGGGCGATATCTTTTTGCAATTTGCGGTTCCAAGTAGGGAATTTCACTAACGTCATTGAAAGGCTCGGAAAGATGCAGGTAAGCCAAATCGTACTGATTGAGTTTTTCGATAATGTAGTCAAAGGTAGGAATGGTTTCTTCATCCGCTTGCATTCCAAAAATCCCGTGTAAGGAAGGGTTTAATCGGAGACCGATTCGATTTTCTGGCATGACCTCCTTGATTGCATCGATCACTTCAAATAGAATTCTAGCTCTATTTTCGATCGAACCACCATATTCATCCATTCGGACGTTGCTGGTTCGACTGAAAAACTGATGGAGCAAATAACCATTGGAGGAGTGGATTTCTACCCCATCAAAACCTGCATCCAAGGCATTTTTCGCGGCATTTTTAAAGTCAAGGATAGTCTGTTTGATTTCCTCGATAGTCATTTCCTTGGGAGTGACTGTGTCTTTGAAGCCTTTTGGGGTGAAGGATTTTGCATGAGGGTTGATGGCTGAGGGTGCATGCGGCAAATCACCATTATGAAAATCAGGATGAGATATTCTGCCTACGTGCCACAATTGGATAAAAATATGTCCGTCTTTTTGGTGAACGGCCTCGGTTACTTTCTTCCAGCCTTCCACCTGAGCCTCTGTGTGAATACCCGGAGTATTAATGTAGCCAACTGCTTTTTCGGAAATTTGAGATCCCTCTGTGATAATCAGACCTGCAGAAGCTCTCTGTGTGTAGTATTTTACATGAATGTCAAATGGAGCATTTGCTTCATTGTTCGCCCGACTACGGGTCATTGGGGCCATCCAAACCCTATTTTTCAAAGTTAAATCTCCAACCTGAATAGGTTGCAAAAGCGCTTGTTTTAGATCCATACAATAAAATCGGTTTAGTTTATAAAATTCTATGTATATACAACTATTTTGCTCTGCCTAAAGTTCGGATTGTTAGAAACTTTCCTAATTTGATGGAAAACCAATCCAAATGGATTCAGCACCGATTCTTAAGGTTGGATTCGTCAAGTAAAATGGGGAAGGCCTTGGCCGAAAGGCTATAAGAAAACTGTAATCAATTACTGCCGATAGACTCAGATGGTGAAAAGCTTCGATCTGTTTTCAAAGGGTTGGGTTTGGTGAAAAGTCCCAGGTTGGACCTTTAATTGGAATATTCAGTAGAGGCTGTACTCACGTTTAGTGGTTCTCAGAAGATACTTTTTCCTGAAGATATTGTCTTTGTGATTTTGAAATTGATGAAGAAGCCGAGCGACTTGTTTGTATACAAGAATCCTGCGGCTTGCTCGTCAGAATCCCTGGAACTTTGACGAATTTAGCAGAAGTCTTTGGCTCTAGCCTGAAGGAAAAAAGTAAAAAAGCAATTCAATTGCTTGGTTAAACATCAAAATATCAGATGTTTAACACTTTTTAATACGATTTACGTCGTACTTTTTTGGTAATTACGATTCGTTTCGTATATCTTTGTACGAAAGCTATCGTATAATCGCTATGCAAAAACCGACAGAAGCAGAGTTAGAAGTTCTTGCCATCCTTTGGGAGTTGAAGGAAGCAAGTGTTCGTCAAGTCCATGAGCGACTGGCAGAAACCAAGGAGACAGGTTACACTACCACCCTGAAGATCATGCAGATCATGCATGCAAAAGGGATGGTCAGCCGGGATGAAAAAAGCCGCACGCACCTCTATCGCCCAACTGTCAAGCAGGGCGAGACTCAAAAGTCTCTACTAAAAGACTTGATGTCCTCCGCCTATGGGGGATCGTCGAAAGCACTCGTTATGCAGGCCTTGGGTCAGGACAATCCCTCCAAGGAAGAATTAGATGAAATCAGAGCATTTTTAGATCAACTGGAAAACAAGAAGTCATGAATTTTCTAAACGATTGGATTCCCGAACATTTGCTCCAAATTCTTGGCTGGACTTTGGTGCATAGCTTGTGGCAGTGGGTGGCGGTCTCAGTAGTATTATGGGTTGGACTGCGGATTTTCCATCATAAGACGCCCCAATTCAAGTATTTAATGGCCTTAGGGGCTTTGGCTAGTGGCTTAGTTCTTACCCTGATCACACTTTTCCATCAGGTTTCCATCCATACTCCGAATCTTTCTCTTTCTGGCAGCGAAACAGTCGGCTGGGTACTTCTGTCAGAACCGGCTCAGTCCATGACTTTTATACAAGGCACTTTGATTTGGGTTGAATCCCAATTGCCATTCTTGGTGAATATCTGGTTTTTTGGAGCTGTTTTATTCTTGTTCCGTCTTATTGCCAATCTTTCGGCTGTGAGAAATTTACGGCAGGGCAGCATGCCAAACGCAGACTTAGAGTTCACCAATAAATTGAATCAGGTAGCGGCTCGATTGGGAATCAAAAATAGGGTAGAGCTCAAAATCACCACCGAAGGGCTTTCTCCGATGGCTGTTGGGGTTATAAAGCCAATAGTTCTATTTCCGGCAGGATTGCTTTTTCAGATGTGTCCTGAGCAGCTTGAAGCGATTTTAGCGCATGAATTGGCTCATATTAAGCGGCATGACTACTTGTTCAATCTGATGCAGTCGACCTTAGAGATTTTGTTTTTCTATCATCCCTGCTTTTGGTGGACCAATCAAACCGTCAAGGAATTGAGAGAAAATGCAACTGATGACCTGGCGATCAAAGGCGGTATAGAGCCCAAAGTATTGGCTCAGGCTCTCGCCGAGGTATTGAACTTCGCACAAGAAAATTCACCAGAATTGGCCCTGGCAGCTTCCAAAAGAAGAAACCCAACGCTTCATCGAATCAAAAGAATGCTGGGTTTGCCCGCACAGAACTATCCACAGAACCCTATAATTTCTATCCCCATGTTACTTTCACTTGTCCTGGCTGTTGGGATATTTGCCCATGCCGAGTCTTCAAAGCCTAATGAATTCGAAGATCAAATCCCTCTGGTTTCACTGGAAAATCCAGAATTAGATTTTATCACTTTTACTTCCGAAAATCCTTCACTTATAAGAGTAGATACAACAGTCAAAAAGGAGCGCAAAGTTATCATCAGTGATGGCAATTCTACACAGGAGTGGACGGATGACCAAGGAAATCATGTAGTAATCACGCAAAAAGGCAATGGTAACACTTTTAGGTATGAATTAAAAAGTGATACCTTAATCGTAGAAGGAGACACAATTATCAAAGGCAAAAAATCCATGGTGTTTATAGATGGGATGCCACATCTTGATTTTGATTTCGAGTCCATGCCTGAGTTCGATTCTTTGATGATGGGGTCGGGTACTCCCCCTTTCCCGCCATTTCCGGATGGTTTTCCTTTTGAATTCTTTGGAGATGCAGATTTTTTCATGTTCGAGTCGGGCGAGCCGATGATGTTCGAATTTGATGGGGAAGGTCCCGGGTCATTTTTCTTCGGTGATACGACCGAAATGAGTCCCGGGGAAAGAGAAAATTGGATAAAAGAAAAAGAGGAAAAAATGCAGGTATGGGCTGAGCGGATGGAAGAAAGAGCTCAGAGGTTTCAGCAGCGCTGGGAAGAAAATGCCGAGGAGCGGGAGGCAAGAATGAAGGCTTGGGAAAAGGAAATCGAGCCGAAGCTAAACGAATGGGAAGAAAAAATGAAAGCTTGGAAGGAGGCTCAGGAACCGAAAATGCAGGAGTTTCGGATGAAAATGAAGGAATGGGAAAAAACGCAAGAACCAAAAATCGAAGAGTTTCGGCGGAAGCTAGAGCAATGGCAGCGTGAAAACGAACAAAAAATGCAGGAATTTCAGCGAGAGCTTGAGCAGGAAATGGAGAAGCTTCGTCAAATGCAAAAGGATAAAAATTAATTTGTGTGTTGATACTTTTGGAAAAGCAGTGGCCAATGGTCGCTGCTTTTTTTTGGGAAATTCTCCCACTTTTCAATCTGATCTCAGGAGTTTCGATCAAACAGAAATTTTTTCTTAGAAAAATCTATCAAAAAAGGCTCTTTTTAGAGCATTTTTGGCCTTTTTCTTTTTCCGTCTAATTCCTTGATACCCAATAAAATTTCCATGATTTTTTTGAAAAATTATTGGGAGGAATCAATCTTTTGGCTACTTTTAGTACAAAGTGGGAAAAAGTGGAGTAAAGTGGTAGAATGTGAAAATCATTTTATTACTTTTGTTTTTACGAGTTCTCGCAAAAAAAAGCGCAACGGAATAATGTTCAACAGCCACTATGATTGTAAGCTTGATCCAAAAGGACGCCTGGCTTTGCCTTCCAAGATAAAGGGAGCAATACCGGAGGCGAATGGGTCTACTTTGATGCTTCGCATGGCGGAAGATCGTTGCCTTGCGCTTTATCCGCTTGTAGAATATCGCAAGCTTGAGAATCAGATTAAGTCTCTGAACATCAATAATCCCGAGCAGCGAGCGTTGCAAAGGGCTTTTTTCAATTCGGTCGTGGATGTGGAGTTAGATAGTGCTGGCCGAATCTTGATACCGAAGCAGTTTCAGGCTTATGCCACTTTGGAAAAGGAAGTAGTCGTGGCAGGAAACGGAACCCGGATTGAAATCTGGAATCCGGAAAACCACGCGAAGCATGTCATTCCTGATCCGGCTGATCTGTCAGCATTAATGGAAAAATATCTCTCCTAAATCATGACGGCTTCTGTATACCATATTCCAGTGATGCTCGCCCAATGCACTGAAGGCTTGGCTATTGACCCCAATGGGGTTTATGTCGATGTGACTTTTGGTGGAGGAGGGCATTCTCGCGAAATCCTGAAGCATTTGGAGGCGGGACATCTTTATGGTTTTGATCAGGATCCGGATGCGGAGGCAAATATTCCGGAAGATTCTCGCTTCACTTTTGTAGCAGCAAATTTCAGAGATATCAAGAAGTACTTGAGGCTATATGGAGTCCGACAAGTAGATGGAATCCTGGCTGACTTGGGGATTTCTTCCCATCAGATTGATGAACCGGCTCGTGGTTTTTCCACACGGTTTGAAGGAGAGCTGGATATGCGCATGAATCCCTCTCAGGGAAAAAGTGCCAAGGATGTGCTCAACTCCTATTCGGAGCAGGATCTCCATAAGATCTTAGGAATGTATGGTGAGGTGAAAAATGCAAAAACTTTAGCGCAAGCTATCGTATCAAATCGATCTGAAAATCCCTTTGAAACTACAGAGGGATTGACTGCATTCTTGAAAAAATATGCTCCGAGGGGCAAAGAGTTTAAATATTTCGCTCAGGTATTTCAGGCACTTCGGATCGAGGTAAATGATGAAATGGCGGCCTTGGAAGAAATGCTATTGGGTGCGATTGAGCTTTTGAAGCCGGAAGGAAGATTGGTAGTGATGAGCTATCACAGCTTGGAAGATCGCTTGGTGAAAAACCTGATTCAAAAAGGGAAATTCCAAGGGGAGCTAGAAAAGGATTTTTATGGAAATCCTATTCGTCCTTTAGAGCCTGTCAGTAGAGGCGCAATTACCGCTTCGGCTGAGGAAATAGCGGAAAACCCGCGAGCCAGAAGTGCAAAATTGAGAGTGGCAAAAAAATTAGTGAAATGAGCCAGAATACTTTTCGGAAAAAACTGAAATCAACCAATAAGTCCCGTACGACTGGGACTGGGAGATCGATTTTTTCCTGGATTGAGGAAAAGCTCGATGTGACCAGGGTTTTGGGTGAAGGGGTTCCTGTCCAATTGGTGCCTCCTATAGGTTTCGTGGCGCTATTGGCACTTATTTATATATGGGGAAATCACCGGGCTGAAAATATGGTCCGAAAAATAGAAAAGGTGCAGCAAGAGGTGGAGGATATCCGTGCGGATGTCACTACGCTCGAGGCAGAGTATATGCTTAGTAGTATGCAGTCCGAGCTCGCCAAAAAAGTAGCGGCCAGAGGTATCGTTGAATTAGATAAGCCACCGGTAAAAATAGAAGTAGAAGAGTGAACATTAAGCGATCCATAGTGCTCCGAGTGAGGGTGGTTTTCATCCTGATTGCGCTTGCGACAGCAGCGATACCGCTTCGTATTGCCAAAATCCAAGTAGAGGAAGGTGATAAGTGGCGTGAAAAAGCACAAACGATCAATTTTCAGTACCGTGAAGTTCCTGCGACAAGAGGAAATATTTATGCTGGAGACGGGAGTCTTCTTGCGACCAGTTTGCCTTTTTATCGGGTTGCCCTTGATCCGACTATGGCCAAAAAATCACTTTTTGATTCTGGCATAGACTCTTTGGCCAATCATTTATCTGCTTATTATCGAGATAAGTCTGCCAAGGCATATAAGCGGATGATTACTGATGCCCGACTGGAAAAGAAGCGATACATCGTACTTAATCGCCGTCAGGTAGGCTATCAGGATATGCAAAAGATGGCAGAGTGGCCAATTTTCAGAGAAGGAAGACTGGGAGGTGGCGTTCTTTTTGAAAAGGTAGAAAAACGCTATCGTCCATTTAATTCCCTGGCCAGTCGCACAGTCGGATTCGTCAATGAGGATGAATACGGTGCGGGTATCGAATATAGCTTTAATGAATACTTAAAAGGTCGCGATGGCAAAGCTCTTTTTCAGCGTATTGCCGGAGGAAGTTGGAAACCTGTTTTTGATGCTGAGGATATCAAGCCTGATGATGGTTTTGATGTAATAACCACCCTGGATGTCAATATTCAAGATGTCGCAGAGACTGCGCTGCTTCGGCAGTTGGAAGATCGGGATGCAGCTTTTGGTTCGGTCATCGTTATGGAGGTGAAGACTGGAAAGATCAAAGCCATTGCCAATCTTCAGAAAAATAAGAACGGTCGAGGCTATGGCGAAAACTACAATTTTGCCATTGGTGATCAAGGAAATACAGAGCCTGGATCCACTTTTAAGCTATTCTCCATGCTGGCGCTTTTGGAGGAGAATAAAGTCTCTTTGGAGGAGAAAATCGAAACAGGAAACGGAGCACACAGATTTTACAATCAAGTCATGCGCGATGCAAAAAACGGTGGCTATGGTACGATTACCATTCGGGAAGCTTTTGAGAAGTCTTCCAATGTGGCTATTTCCAAATTGGTTGACATGCATTTTGGTTCTAGCCCCTCGAAGTTTTTGGGCTATTTGGATCAGGTGGGACTTCGTGAGCCATTTGATTTTCAGCTAGCAGGTGAGGGGAAGCCATTTTTCAAAAAGCCCGGAGAAAAAGACTGGTACGGGACTTCTTTGCCTTGGATTTCTATAGGCTATGAAAGCAAGCTAAATCCCATTCATACTTTGGCCTTGTATAACGCCGTCGCCAACGAAGGCAAAATGGTCAAGCCATACTTGATCCAAGCAATTGTAAGAGGTAATAAAATTGAAAGGCAGTGGGATACGGAAGTGATTCGGAAGAAAATCGCCTCTGAAAAGACTGTAAAGCAACTTCAGGAATTGCTTGAAGGAGTAGTAGTGAGAGGTACGGCTAAGAATATTGCCAATGCGGAATATGCGGTTGCTGGTAAGACAGGCACAGCCCAAAAGTTGGAGAATGGACGCTATACCAAGCGATACTACACGAGCTTTGCGGGATACTTTCCTGCAGACCAGCCGAAGTATTCCATGATTGTGGTGATCGATAGCCCGACGGGTTTTGCAGCATATGGAGGGGATGTTTCAGCCCCGGTATTCAAGGAGATTGCCGATAAAATTTACGCAGTGGACCTTGAGCTCAACCCTTCTTCGCAAGATCTTATTGCCACTGAGGAAAAGTCTAGCAACACTCCTTTTGTCAAAGCCGGAAAGGCGGCTGAAATCCATCAAATTTTGGAAAAACTCGGTGTACCAAGTGCTCCCGTACAGCCTGAAGAATGGGTGAAAGTGGTTGCCAACCAAAATCAAATCAACTGGAAAACCAATGATACGGATGCTGCTACAGTACCAGATGTATCTGGATTGTCGCTGAGAGATGCGCTATTCATTTTAGAGAATAAAGGGATTCGGGTCAATTACAGTGGAAGAGGAATTGTCAAAAGCCAGTCCCTAAATCCCGGTACACCACTCCAGTCAAATACGATTATCAAACTTGAATTAGGATAAATTGAAAGTATTAAAAGACATATTATATAAAGTATCCTTACTCAGCACCATTGGCGATATGGAAGTGCGGGTGAAGGATATTGTCTTTGATAGCCGAAAGGTGTCCGAGGGTTCAGTTTTCGTAGCCATCGCGGGTACGCAAGTTGACGGACATGAGTTTATTGATAAAGCCATCGAACTAGGTGCTAAGGCTGTGGTCTGTGAAAGGCTTCCTGAGTCACCTTCAACCTACATCACCTGGGTACAGGTCAAAAACACCGCTCAGTCCCTGGGAATCTTAGCTTCCAATTATTTTGATAATCCATCCAGTCAAATCAAGGTAGTGGCTGTCACCGGGACGAATGGAAAAACTACCTCTGTGACTTTACTTCATCAGCTTTTCATGGCGATGGGCTATAGTACGGGCTTGCTTTCCACAGTAGAAAATAAGATCAACGAGGAGATTGTCCCTGCGACCCATACCACACCTGATGCGGTCAGTATTCAAGCTTTGCTTCGCAAAATGGTCGATGAAGGCTGTACGCATTGCTTTATGGAGGCGAGTTCTCATGCGATCGTACAAGAGCGAATTGCAGGTTTGAAATTGATCGGAGCGATCTTTACCAATATCTCTCACGATCATCTGGACTACCACAAGACCTTCGATGAATACATCAAGGCTAAGAAAAAACTCTTTGATGACCTTCCCAAAGATGCATTTGCGCTCGTCAATGGAGACGATAAGCGAGGCATGGTGATGGTACAGAATTGCCGGGGCACACATCAAACTTTTGCACTCAAATCCGCAGCAGACTTCAAAGCGAAAATCATATCCAATACCATCGAAGGCTTGGAACTGGACATCAATGGCAGGCAGGTGTGGTTTAGGCTAATCGGGGCTTTTAATGCCTATAATCTTTTGGGAGCCTTTGGAACTGCTGTACTTCTAGGAGAAGACGAGGAAGAGGTTTTGCAACACCTCTCTGCCATCCCCGGTGCGAAAGGACGATTTGACCGAATCACTGGAGCGGGTATTACTGCAATCGTTGATTATGCGCATACCCCTGATGCACTCGAGAATGTACTGAAAACCATCAATGGTGTACGAACTGGTGGTGAGCAAGTGATTACCGTAGTCGGTTGCGGTGGGAATCGGGACACGACCAAGCGTCCCATCATGGCCAAAATAGCCGTGAGGGAAAGTGATAAGGTGATTTTGACTTCTGATAATCCTCGATTCGAGGAGCCGGAGCAAATCATTAAAGATATGCAAGCTGGTGTTGGGCCAACGGAAATGCGTAAAGTCCTGAGTATTGTCGATCGTCGCGAAGCGATTAGGACTGCCTGTATGCTTTGCAAAAAAGGAGACATCATCCTAATCGCTGGAAAAGGTCACGAAGACTATCAAGAAATACAAGGTGTAAAACACCACTTTGACGATGCCGAGGTAGTGGGAGAAATTTTGAATCAACTCAGCCAAAATTGAAATGTTATACCCGATTTTTGAATATTTGGATCAAGTATGGGACCTGCCTGGAGCTGGGGTGTTTCGCTACATCTCCTTCCGAGCAGGAATGGCGGCAATCCTGTCCTTGATCATTACCATTACTTTTGGGCATCGCATCATCAATTGGATCCGCAATCGCCAAATTGGGGAAACTGTACGGGATCTTGGTCTAGAAGGTCAAGCCCAGAAAAAAGGCACTCCGACGATGGGCGGAATCATGATCATTGCGGCCATTATTATCCCTACTTTGCTTTTTGGGGATCTGGACAATATCTACATCATTCTATTGCTCATCACGACACTTTGGTTGGGTGCAATCGGGTTTTTGGATGATTACATCAAGGTCTTCAAAAAGAACAAAGAAGGTCTGAAGGGTAGGTTCAAAATCGTGGGACAGATCGGGATAGGAGTGATTGTGGGCGCTACCCTGTATTTTCACGAGGATGTGGTGATTCGTGAGTTCTCCACCCCGGTGTCTGTCGAAAGCGGCATAGTGGAGACTCCGGCTTTTCAAGATGTAAAAGCGCTGAAGACCACCATTCCTTTTGTTAAGAACAACGAACTTAACTATGAGCGTCTTTTAGGTTTCTTGGGCGAGGCAGTCACTCCATTTTTATACATTTTGGTGGTGATATTTATCATCACGGCTGTTTCAAATGGGGCCAACATTACAGATGGGATTGATGGATTGGCGGCAGGGACTTCAGCCATCATTGGTTTGACCATCGCGATTTTTGCTTACCTCAGCGGTAATGCCATTTTCTCCCAGTATCTAAATATCATGTACATCCCCAATTCAGGGGAGTTGGTGATTTTTGCATCGGCATTTATCGGTGCCTGTATCGGATTCCTTTGGTACAACGCTTACCCGGCCCAGGTTTTCATGGGTGACACGGGGTCCCTGATGTTGGGCGGGGCGATTGCTGTCATGGCCTTGACCCTTCGCAAAGAGCTTCTTATACCGGTGATGTGTGGAATATTCGTCATCGAGAATCTGAGCGTAGTCATGCAAGTCGGCTATTTCAAATACACTAAGAAAAAATACGGAGAGGGTAGAAGGATATTCCTCATGTCCCCCCTTCACCACCATTATCAAAAGCGCAATATTCCTGAAGCTAAAATTGTCACGCGGTTTTGGATCGTGGGGATCTTACTCGCAGTTGTCACACTTGCCACTTTGAAATTGAGATAATTTGAAAAACGTAGCCATCATAGGAGCCGGAGAAAGTGGATTGGGAGCAGCCTTGCTCGCCAAGCAGATGGGCTATGGGGTTTTCGTATCGGATTTGGGTCAAATCAAAGAGGAAAGAAAGGCGCGACTGGTGGAATCGGGAGTTGAATTTGAAGAGGGAAAACACTCCGAGGAAAGAATCTTGGATTCAGACCTAATAGTAAAAAGTCCGGGAATTCCTTTTACTACACCTTTGATGAAAAAGGCCGTGGACAAAGGACTGGCCGTAATTGACGAATTGGAACTGGCGCACCATGTTTCCAATGGAAAAATCATTGCTATCACAGGCACAAATGGAAAGACGACTACTACGCTTTTGATCTACCATCTGCTAAAGAGTGCTGGGCTCAATGTGGGCTTGGCGGGTAATGTCGGTCACAGCTGGTCAGGACAATTGCTGCAAGGTGATAAAGACTGGTGGGTGATCGAGACGAGCAGTTTTCAGATTGACGGCATGCAGACTTTTCATCCTCATATTGCCATTTTGACTAATGTCACTCCTGATCATCTGGACCGCTATGAAGGTCAGGTAGAAAAATATATGAAGTCAAAATTCCGGCTTTTTATCAACCAAAAAGCAAATGATTTTGCACTCTTCTACAAAGAAGATATGATTTCAAAAAGCGGAATAAAGGAAGCGAAAATCCGGGCAAAAAAGCATTTCATCTCTTTGAATGCCGAGAATAACCCTTCTGCTTTCCTGCAGGGTGATGAACTCGTCGCAAAGGTAAACCAAGAAGAAATCAGGATTCCTACAAAGGCACTTCCTATTGCCGGCAAGCACAATGTAATCAATGCACTTTTTGCTATAACCGCAGCAAAGACCGCAGGTCTCAGTCAGGCTCAAATCGAAGCAGGGCTTCAAAGCTTCGAGAATGCTCCTCATCGCTTGGAAAAGGTAGCTGAAATAGAAGGTGTCAGCTATATCAATGACAGTAAAGGCACCAATGTGGAGGCAACTGCCTATGCTTTGGAAAGCTACAACCAAGGAGTCATTTGGATAGCTGGAGGGGTAGATAAGGGTAATGATTATACGCCTCTTGTACCATTGGTTAGTGCTCGTGTCAAAGCACTGATCTGCCTTGGAAAAGACAATGTAAAGCTTCAAAAAGCCTTTGCTGGAATAATCGATGAGATAAGAGAAACTCAAAATATAAAAGAGGCAATCACCTGGAGTCGTCAAATGGCACAGAAAGGTGATGTGGTCTTGCTTTCGCCTGCGTGTGCAAGCTTTGATCTTTTCAAGAATTATGAGGACCGGGGCGATCAGTTCCGAGCCGGAGTGTTGGATTTAAAAATGAAAATCAGCGCATGAGCCAGTTTAAAGCATGGATAGATGAGCATTTCAAGGGAGATCCCATTATCTGGGGTATCGTGATACTGCTGTCTCTATTCAGTATCCTAGTGGTGTATTCTGCGACAGGATCTTTGGCTTATAAATATGCTGGGGGGAATACCGAATTGTACCTGGTAAGGCATTCAGCATTGGTGTTCGTTTCTCTGGGAGTCATGTGGCTGGCTCATAAAGTCCCTTATCGAAACTATGCGCTTTATGCCAGATTGGCCATGTACCTTTCCATGCCGCTGCTTTTGATTACCTACTTATTTGGCTCCAATATCAACGAGGCTAATCGATGGTTGACCATCCCGGTCATCAATCAGGCGTTTCAACCTTCCGATTTGGCAAAATTGGCTCTCATCGCAGCATTGGCTGCTATGCTAGCCAGAAGACAAAATAACATTAAGGACTTCAAGAGTACATTTCTACCCATCATCATCGCAATTGGTGTGATTTGCGCTTTGATAGGACTGGCAAATATGTCTACGGCCATCTTACTTTTAAGCACCTGTCTTTTGATCATGTTTATCGGAAGAGTTCCTGTGAAATATCTTCTAGTAGTCGTGATGGTGGGTGTTTTGGGATTGACCGCGGCGATATTTTTAGGACAAAGAGGAGAGACTTTCCAGTCTAGAATCACAGATTTCGTAGAGTCCTCATCAGACGATAGCAAAATTCCTTTCCAAGCAGAGCAGTCCTACATCGCTATCGCAACGGGTGGAATTTCGGGCAAGGGTCCTGGAAATTCTGAGCAAAGAAACTCATTGCCACACCCTTATTCTGACTTTATCTATGCCATTATCATTGAAGAGTATGGAATGATCGGCGGAGTGGCAGTCCTTTTCCTTTATCTGGCTTTGCTATATCGGGGGATGCGCATTGTCGCCAATTCCAATAAAGCATTTGGAGGCTTGCTATCTGCAGGTCTCAGCTTCGCACTCGTCATTCAAGCATTGGTAAATATGGCAGTAGCCGTAGGTCTTGGACCTATCACCGGGCTTCCACTTCCGCTACTCAGTATGGGAGGGACATCCTTGGTATTTACAGGAATTTCCTTGGGGATTATTCTTTCTGTCAGTAGGGGTGATCATCAGGATGAATTACAAACCGGGACTGCAATGAACAGACCAAAACTAAAAGCAGCAATCTAATCGAAAAGTCAGCAACATATCGCCTTTTGATCAGCGGTGGAGGTACCGGGGGACATATCTATCCTGCTATTGCCATCGCCAATGCCTGGGTAGAAAAGCATCCTGATAGCGAGGTGCTTTTTGTGGGTGCCTTGGGTAAAATGGAGATGCAGAAGGTCCCTGAGGCTGGCTACAAAATCATTGGATTGCCAGTGGCGGGATTACAGCGATCCCTGACTTGGAAAAATTTGTCCTTCCCCTTTAAGCTGATCAAAAGCTTGGCAAAAGCGGGGGAGATTGTCAGAGATTTCAAGCCTCAGGTAGTGATCGGAGTCGGGGGCTATGCAAGTGGACCGGTGCTCTATGCTGCTCAAGGCAAAAAAATCCCAACACTCATTCAAGAGCAAAATTCCTACGCAGGAATCACGAATAAAATTTTATCCAGGCGGGCAAAAACCATCTGTGTCGCCTATCCAAACATGCAGTCTTTTTTCCCTTCTGACCGATTGGTCTTGACCGGTAACCCGGTAAGAAAAGATATCCTTCATCTCGATGGCAAGCGGGAAAAAGCGATGGCTCACTTTGACTTGGATCCAACTAGAAAGACTCTTTTGGTTTTGGGAGGATCCTTGGGGGCACGGACGCTGAATCAAGCTACGCTAAAAGATATGCAGGCATTTGAAAATCATGGATATCAGGTGCTTTGGCAGTCTGGTAAATACTATTTCAAAGACATGTCAAAAGCTGTGGAAGATTCCGGATTGGAGCACATCCATCTTCGGGAATTCATTCGGGAAATGGATCTAGCCTATTCTGCTGCAGATGTAATCGTGTCGCGTGCAGGGGCGCTTTCTGTTTCGGAGCTTTCGCTTGTAGGCAAGCCGGTGATTTTTATTCCGTCTCCCAATGTGGCGGAAGATCATCAGACCAAAAATGCCATGGCCTATGTACTGCAAGAATCAGCACTCATTTTAAAGGATGCCGAGGCAGTAGGCCAAATGAAGGAAGAGGTGGATAGCATCATGAATGAGCCTGATCTAGTAAAAAGATTGAGTCAAAATATTCGCGCTTTGGCAAAGCCAAATGCAGCTGAAGAGATAGTAAATGAAATAGAAAAGTTAATCGCTTGAATCTAAAGGAAATACATAGCGTCTTTTTTCTCGGAATCGGAGGGATAGGAATGAGTGCTTTAGCCCGCTGGTTTAAGCATAAGGGCTATTCCGTCTCCGGATACGATCGTACAGCCTCACCGCTTACTGACGAACTCCAAAATGAGGGTATTCCGGTGATGTTTGAAGATGATTCATGCAAGCTTCCAAGCAGTCTTTTTGAAAATAAAGAGGCCTTGTTGGTGGTATGGACACCTGCCGTACCTAGAGATTCGAAATTGTATCAATTCTTTGAGCGAGAAGAAATCCAAATCAAAAAGCGCTCAGAAGTTCTTGGGCTTCTTTCATCAGAAAACTACACGGTAGCTGTGGCTGGTACCCATGGGAAGACCACCACTTCATCGATGATCGCTCATCTCTTAAAGTCAGCAAATAAGCCGGTAACAGCTTTCCTTGGTGGTATTACCCAAAATTATCAAAGCAATCTCTTGATCAATAGTTCGAAGGATAAAACCATCATGGTGGTAGAAGCCGATGAGTTTGATCGGTCTTTCCTTCGCTTAAATCCTGAAATGGAGATCATTACCAGTGTGGATCCTGACCATCTGGATATTTATGGTGATGAAAGTAGCATCGTCGAAGGCTTCCGGGAGTTTGTAGGACTTCTCAAGAAAAAGGGAAAGCTATTTATTCAGGACAAAGCTTTACAACGACTGGGTGAACCGGTGGCTGATAAGAAAGGTATTTCCACCTATGGACTGAGAGCTTCTACTGGTATTCATGCGGATAATGTAAAAGCCAAGCCAGGATCATTTGTCTTTGACTATCTGGATGGCAAGATGCAAATCAAGGGTTTGGAACTCTTTATTCCTGGTTTTCACAATGTGGAGAATGCACTTGCAGCGATAGCAGTCGCCCTGCATTTTGAATTGACTGAAGAGCAAATCAAAACGGGTCTGGCTAGTTTCCGAGGGGTCAAACGCCGATTTGAAATCCATCTTAACGAATCTAGCAAGGTATATGTAGATGACTATGCACATCATCCGGAGGAGATCCGTGCATGTTTGAGTTCGATTCGAGCCATGTATCCAGGACTGAAGCTGACGGTGATTTTTCAGCCACATCTTTTTACCAGGACTAGGGATTTTGCTACAGGTTTTTCTGAGAGTCTTTCCCTTGCAGACCAGGTACTGCTTTTGGATATCTATCCGGCGAGGGAGCTTCCTATTCCAGGAGTGAATTCAGAAATGCTTTTGGAGGGTATTCAGGCAGATACAAAGATGGCTGTGGCCAAAGAGAAGCTTTTCGAGGTTTTGGAAAGCCTTCAGCCAGAAGTGCTTGTGACCATGGGGGCAGGCGATATTGATCGACTCGTCCCAAAAGTGAAAATGTGGATTTCGGAAATGTCTAATTCAACTGAACAAGGAGTATGAAAAGACTGAAGAAATATGGAGTTTTTGTGATTTTGACCTTGATTTTGGGTGGCTTTATTGCTTTTGTAGAAAAGCAAAGTATCTACAAAACCTACCAAGGAACAGAAATCGAAATCGAGGGAGTAAGTGGATTGTATTTCGTGGATAAGCAGGAGATAGAAACCCTGCTGGCGGAAGCCTTTCCGAATTTGAAAGTAGGCCTCCTTCTCGAGGAGGTGCCATTGAATGCGATTGAGGATCGCCTACAGGGACATCCATTTATCAAAATGGCTGAAGCGAGTATAGGGCAGAAAGGAATCCTTCAACTCTACCTCGAGCAGCATCAGCCTATTGCGAGGATTGTGCGCCCGCTTGCTGCCAATGGATACATCACCACGGAGGGTAAAATCATTCCTGTCTCACCGAGCTATACGAGTCGTGTGCTGATTCTTAGTGGTGATATGGCAGAAAAGCTACTGAATGAGGGTGGAGTGATGAATCAAATGCCAGAATTGATGGATTTGATTCGCTTTATCTCCGAGGATGAATTTTGGAATGCACAAATCACGGAGGTAGAGATCAGGGAGCGCGATGATATTCGGCTCTATCAGCAGGTGGGAGAGCAAGTGATTGAATTGGGCGACGCTTCAGATTTAAAAGATAAGTTTGATCGCATTCAGATTTTCTACAGTGAAATTCTACCCCGTAAAGGCTGGGACGCCTATGATCGGGTCAGTGTAAAATTTAAAGAACAAATAGTCTGTGAATAAAAGCTTGGGTATGGAAAATGAAAAATTAATCGTCGGATTAGACATAGGTACCACAAAAATCTGTGCCATTGTCGGTCGCAAAAATGAATACGGAAAACTCGAAGTTCTGGGAATGGGCAAGGCCGTCTCAGATGGAGTGGACCGAGGTGTCGTTACCAACATCGACAAGACCGTGCATGCTATCCAAAAAGCCGTAGAAGAAGCTTCTGATATGGCTGATGTGGAAATAGGCGAGGTGATTGTCGGTATTGCCGGGCAGCACATTCAGAGTAAAATGCAAAGTGGAAGCATTATGCGTCAGCCATCTGAAGATGAAATCACGGTAGAAGATGTACGCCGTCTTTCTTCTGAAATGGAAAATATTTTGGTGCCTCCCGGAAACAGAATCATTCACGTGATGCCACAAGACTACACCGTGGATTACGAAGGAGGAATCAAAGATCCCGTGGGTATGTCCGGTACTCGTTTGGAGGCTGATTTCCATATCATCACAGCACAGACCACCGCGATCAACAACATCAACCGATGCGTGAGAAGAGCAGACCTCACGTCCAAGCAATTGATCCTGGAGCCTCTTGCCAGTTCCTTGGCGGTTCTTAGCGATGAAGAGAAAGAAGCAGGTGTTTGCTTGGTGGATATCGGAGGTGGTACGACGGACGTAGCGATTTTTTATGAAAATATCATCCGTCATACAGCGGTGATTCCACTCGGAGGAAACATTATTACCAAGGATATCAAAGAAGGATGCATGGTCATGCAGAAGCAGGCCGAACTCCTCAAAACGCGTTTTGGTAAAGCAATTGCCAACGAGGCCAATCCAAATGAGATCGTATCCATACCTGGTCTCAGAAACAGGCCTCCGAAGGAGATTTCCATTAGAAACCTTGCCAGCATTATCCAGGCCCGCATGGAAGAAATCATTGATATCGTCCAAAATGAGATTTGGCAAAGCGGCTATTACAAGAAGCTTACCGGAGGAATTGTCATCACAGGCGGCGGTTCCCAGCTTCAGTGTATTTCCCAGCTTTTTGAATTCCAGACTGGCTTAGATACCCGCATCGGCTACCCAAATGAGCATCTAGGAAAGACCGCTCTCGAGGACGTCAAAAGCCCGATGTATGCTACTTCGGTAGGATTGGTTTTGGCAGGGTTCAAATCCCTGGATGACCGGGAAGAAAGCTACAATAAGCGCATTGCTAACGGTGGGGTGCAGAAAATCGCTCCCAAGCGGGAGTTTAATGCAAAAGATATTTTCCGAAACATCAGCGATAGGCTCAAGAGCATTATCCATGATGAAATCGGAGACGATAGTAATTACTAGGGCTTATGATTGGGGAGATAATGGACGCTGTCTTTTATTTCCCTCCATTTCAAACCTTAAAGAAAAAACAGAAACTAGTTCACCAAATAAATAAATATGTCAGATAACATGAAAGATTACAGATTTGATCTTCCAAAAAATCAAAAGTCAATTATCAAGGTAATTGGCGTCGGAGGTGGTGGCTCTAATGCAGTCAACCACATGTACAATCAAGGAATCAAGGACGTGGAGTTTGTCGTGGTCAATACCGACGCACAGGCTTTGAAGTCCAGTCCAGTTCCATTGAGGCTTCAGTTGGGTGCCAACCTAACAGAGGGACTTGGTGCAGGTGCCAATCCTGAGCAAGGAAAAAATGCCGCACTTGAGTCTCAGGAGGAAATCCGAGAACTACTTGCAGACAACACCAAAATGGTATTTATCACTGCCGGAATGGGTGGCGGAACTGGTACAGGAGCTGCGCCAGTATTGGCGAAGATTGCCAAGGAGTTGAATATCCTGACTGTAGGTATTGTGACTGCGCCATTTATGTTTGAGGGTCGCAAGAAGATGGCAGTCGCTCAGGCAGGTATCGAGGCTTTGAGAGAAAACTGTGATACAGTTCTTGTCATCCTAAATGACAAGCTAAGAGAGATTTATGGCAATTTAGCTATCCGAACTGCATTTGGAAAAGCCGATGATATCTTGACTACAGCCGCAAAATCAATCGCTGAGATCATCACGATCCATCAGGATGTCAATGTGGACTTTGAAGATGTGAAGACTGTCATGAAAGATGCCGGTGCAGCTGTCATGGGATCTTCTACAGAAGAAGGCGAAGGCCGCGCTATCCGTGCCGCCGGAGCTGCAATTTCCTCTCCGCTTCTGAACAATGTCGATATCAAAGGAGCAGAGAAAATCCTTCTTTCCATTATGTCCGGTGAAGATGAAGAACTTTCCATGGATGAGTTGAGTGAGATCACTGAGTACATCCAAGAGAAGGCCGGTGATAATGCCGAAGTGATCTTCGGTCAGGGCATCGACCCAGAACTTGGCAAAGCTATCCGGGTAACGGTAATTGCCACGGGTTTTGAAATGGATAAACTAGATGGAACTCCAGCTGCGAAGCCAAAAGCTCAGATCGAACCAACTCCTGCACCAGTGGTAAAGGACACAAAGCCAGCTGAAGAAGAGGAAGAGATCAAAACCGTGATCAATCTGGAAAGCGGTAAAAGCGAAAAAGTGAAAGAAGAGCCGATTGCAGGAAGCACTTTCGTTTTCTCTAAACCCAATAAGCCAGTAGAGGAGCCAAAAGAGGAGGAAAAAGAAGAGCCTCGTCAGGAGACTTTCCGGTTCGATCTTCCAAAAGCTACTCCTGAGCAACCAAAAGAAGAATCTACTCCAGCTTCAGAACGAATTGTTCATGATCTTTATGAAGAAGAAGACGAGCCGAAGAATGAAGTGAAGTCAGAGGAAGAAAATGCTGATCCGGCTAAGCCTGTCTATGCAAATGACTTCTATGAGCAAATGAAGCAAAAAGCTATTCAGCGTGCTCATGAGCGTTTTGAAAAGCTAAAAGGAAACCGGTCATTCAACCCAAGTCCTGAAGAACTCAAGGAAAAACTTGAAGTACCGGCTTACCTTCGAAAGAACGTTACATTAAGCGAGCCTGAGCATAGTTCTGAGAACAATATCAGCAAGTTTAATGTAAGTGATGAAAATGAGATTTTGGGGAATAACCGTTTTCTCCACGATAATGTGGATTAAGGATTAAAACTCCAGCAACATTTCCGCTTGGGTTTGCAACAGTTCTATATAAAGCTTGTTGGTGAGCAAGTTATCTGACATATTCTGCTCTATTTTGGCCAGTTTTGGCTTGAGAGCAAGGACATGCATTCCCAAGTAATGGAAAATATCAGTGAGGTGGCTCAATGCGATGCCACCTCCTCCTATTCCTGAAGAAAGGCCGACTAGTGCGGCCTTTTTGTTTCTAAACGTGTTGGGATAAGTCATCCCATCGATGAAAGTCTTGAGAATTCCCGGAAAAGAACCATTGTATTCTGGGACGATAAAGATGAATTTTTGGCCTTCGGCTACCTTTTGATGAAAGCGATTGTAGGACTCATTTTTTCCATTGTTATCATAGAGGGCTGTTTCGATAAAGTCACAGGGAAGTTCTTCGAGTTCTAGAATTTCAGAGGCTTGTCCCTTCTCGCTTAATATTTGCTGATATTGAAGTGCGATCAGTTTGGATACTGAATTTTTTCTATTGGTACCGAGTATAATTTTAATCATAGCTTCTTTTGAATAACAAAGAATACAAGCTTTGGGCATCAAAAGTTCGGGGGATGCCTTAGATTCCTATCTTTAGGAGAAATTTTAAAACTGATGAACTACCTTACTCAAATTCATGAAGCGGCTCGATTCCTGAAAAATCTCTGCCCGGATCCTGTAGAAAATCTGATCATTTTGGGTACTGGATTAGGGAAGCTGGGAGATCAGATTGATATCAATCTGGAGATTGATTACAGTGATATTCCTCATTTTCCGATTTCGACAGTCGAGACTCACTCCGGGAAGCTATTGATCGGTACTTTAGCCGGAAAGCCTGTGATTGCCATGCGGGGCCGTTTTCATTACTATGAAGGTTATTCGATGCAGCAGCTCACTTTTCCCGTGCGGGTGTTGAAGCACCTTGGCGTGAAGCGGATGTTTGTCTCCAATGCTTCGGGTGGCCTCAACCCGGATCAGGCTGTGGGTGATGTCATGATTTTGACAGACCACATTAATCTACTTCCTGATAATCCTCTCCGGGGCGAAAACCCTCCTGAATTTGGTCCGAGATTTCCAGATATGAGTGATGCTTACTCCAGTCGATTGGTGGAGATGGCCTTGCAAATCGCAAGGGAAAATGGTTTTAATATTCATACAGGAGTCTATGCAGCTGTTTCAGGGCCAAATTTGGAAACCCCAGCTGAATACCGCTTCATTCGCATCATCGGAGCAGATGCTGTGGGAATGAGCACGGTACCAGAAGTAATCGTCGCACGCCAATCCAACATGGAAGTCTTCGGGATTTCGGCCATTACCGACCTTGGCGTACCTGGGAAGATTCACAAAATCACCCTAGATGATGTAGTGGCAGCAGCAGCCAAAGCAGAGCCTATTTTAAGTAAAATTTTACTTGAATTGATTAAAAGGGTTTAATCCTGCGGGAGCTGATCAATTGCCTGTAGGACTGATTCCATGTAAGGTTTGATCTCTTCAGGCCAGGTGCCCGGATCCGTATCTACTTGCCAATACAAGGCTCCGGTCTCATTTTCGAAGGCAAAATAAATAGCACCCTGATCATCACAGTCAGGGCATCCTATCACTGCGAAAGGATCATCTCTTAGGTACTGAGGAAAATTATTTTCCAGATTCTGAGCGATAGAAACCCATTGTGCATCAAGTGGATCTGCTTGATAAGTAATCAAGGCTGCTTCCCGGAAGCTATTCAGATTGTCTGCGTAAAGCTTTCCATTCTCTAGTTTGTAGATTTTGATGCAATTTCCAGTGCAAAAGGCTGACCACCAACCGAAAATAAAGGCATCTTTTTGAGGAGCTTCATCTTCCTGACTACAACCTAGGAATAGGGAAAGAATAAGTAGTGAAGAAATATAAATCCGTCTCATTTGATCATTTTTGTGGATATTACGTGAGAAATTTTAAGTTTGTTCTACTTCTTAAAATGGAATATTTACCCATTTTTGAACATAAAATTATGCGATTTATTCTTTTCTGCTTTTTTTTCCTCTTTGCCGTTTCAGGGCTCCGCTCTCAAGTTATTCCTGATTCCTTAAAGTTCGTTTTTGGAAAAGCAGATGGGACCTTACAGAAAACCTACATATTGACTGGGAAGGTTACAGACCAAGAAACGGGAGAGCCTGTTGAGGGTGTTGGGCTACACTTGGATGGTTTTTATACAGGGGTAAATACCGATCGTTTTGGCACTTATTACATCACGCTTTCTCCCGGTCACCATAGATTGACATTTAGGCACCTATCTAAAGCGCCCTTATTCACCGAGTTGACAATCTATTCAAATGCGGTCATGAATACTTTCATGACTGAGAAAAGCTACGAGCTCGAAGGAGTCGTGGTGCAGTCTGATGAGCCGGATCGAAATGTCCGAAACCCTATCACAGGCGTGACAAAACTGACAACTCGTGAATTACGGGCGATTCCAGCCTTTCTGGGCGAGGCTGATATTTTCAAAGGTCTTCAGCTCCTTCCAGGGGTCAGTTCGGTAGGGGAGGGTACCTCGGGAATCAATGTGCGAGGGGCCAAAACGGATCAAAACCTCCTGCTGATGGATGAGGCGATCGTTTTAAGTTCCAATCATGCCTTAGGTTTTCTATCTGCTTTCAATGCCGATGTCACAGAGACTTTTACCCTTTACAAAGGAAATCTTCCGGCAACCTTTGGAGGTCGGGCTGGTTCGGCCTTGAATATTGAAATGAAACCCGGTTCTACAGAAAGTTGGCAAGGTCAAATCGGAGTAGGAACGTCTAATGGAAAGGTTCTTCTGGAAGGACCGATCAAAAAGGATAAAGTAGGATTGATATTCGGAGGTAGGATTTCCAATGCCAATTGGCTGCTGCGAAGGGCAAGAGACTTTGATATTCAAAACTCCCAACTTGACTTTTATGACGGCTATCTGGGACTTAATTGGAAAATAGCTCAAGGGCATACCTTGGAGGCGAAAACCTTATTAACGGGCGATTACTTTAAGTTTTCAGGTGAGTTTGGCTACGATTGGTCCAATCGGGTGAGTAGTTTGAATTATCGGGGGATTTTGGGAGAAAACTGGTCGATCAAGGCATTAATTGCGGATGGTGATTTTTCCAATTCCTTTTTCGACCCGGAGGGACTAGATGCTGCATCGGTAGAAAATGGCATGCGCTATCAGCAGGCTAAAGCTACGCTGACTTGGGCCAATGAAAAGCTTGCGATAAATTCAGGAGTGGAGGCGGTTTACTATCAAGGTAAGGATGAGCGAAGAAGTCCTTTTTCAGCTGAATCCAATGTGCTCGAAGAAAAAATTGGGAAAGAGCGTGGCTTGGAAGTAGGACTTTTCTCGAGTTTGGAATGGGATATCTCAGAAAAGACCGGTTTGGTAGGAGGGCTTCGCTTTGTGCAATACAATCAACTCAGTCCCGATACGGTCTTTCAATACAACGAAATAGGGCCGATCGCTACCGAGCAAATTTTAGGACAGGAGGTTTTTGAGGGAGGGGCTATCCAAACCTACTCTGGTCTGGAGCCAAGAATCTCCATTCGCCATAATCTCGATCAAAATGCCTCACTGAAAGGCAGCTATGCGCGGCTTTATCAGTATATCCAATCTATCAGCAATACCTTCGGTCCTACTCCGATCGATCTTTGGCAACTCAGCACCCGGTACATCCCGCCACAGCGCTCGGATAATTTTTCCTTGGGATTTTTTAGAAATAGCATGGACAACAAATGGGAATTTTCGCTCGATGGATTCTACAGAGTCACACAAAATCAAATCGAATACCGGGATTTTGCGCAGGTCTTTCTCAATCCCCACATGGAGACCGAAGTGGTAATAGGTGAGGGAAGGGCCTATGGAGCGGAATTTTTGATCAAAAAAAATTTGGGTGTAGTCACTGGCTGGCTTGCTTACACCTATTCGCGCTCTTTCTTCAGAAGTCAGGGACAGTTTGAGGAAACCCAAATCAACGGTGGGGATTGGTTTCCGAGCAACTATGATAAACCTCATGAGGTGAATTTCATCCTCAGTCGAAAAATGTACCCAAGAGGTCTTTTTAATTTGAGTATCAACTATGCCACCGGAAGGCCTGTCAGTGCGGTGAATGCCAGTTACGTCGTCAATTCATTGATTATTCCAGAGTATAGCGAGCGAAATCAATATCGTATTCCGGATTACTTTCGGGTGGATGTTTCCTACACGGTGGAGAAGGTGTTTTCTAAGAAGGGAGATAGTTTGAATTTTAGTATCTACAATCTTTTTGGAAGGAGAAATGCTTATTCGGTTTTTTGGCAAAAGGATGGGGATAGTAGGCAGTTGAGGCCTTACCGCTTGGCGGTTTTAGGGTCTATTTTCCCTTCGATTACGTATAGTGTTCAATTTGGAGGAGGTGCAAATGAGTAGGTTGAAATTATATATTGGAGTTTTTGTAACCCTAGTTCTCTTTAATTCCTGCGTGGATCAGATTGATTTTCCACTCAATCGTGGAGTGGAGAAGTTGATTGTCTTCGGGCAGTTGAATAATCTAGATGAGGATAAATTTGTCATGCTTTCGGAGACCACTTCTGCAGATCGCGAACCACTCTTTTCAGGTCAATATTTAGTCCTTAATGATTTGCCAAGACCAGTGACAACTGCCAATGTTTTTGTGGTAAATACCCAAAATGAGCGCTTTTCGCTCAATCAGGTGGAGCCTGGAAAATACATGCTTCCAAGATCAGTTCAGATTCGGGAAGATGTAGCCTACTTTGTCGAGATTCAGATAGAAGGGAAAACCTACCGATCCGAACCTGAGCAGATGCCTGCTGCTGTTGGTACTGATGCGGTAAGCTATGAGTTCAGTCGGGGTGTTTTCGATAATGACCCGGATCGGGCGTTTATTTCGATCATCTCAGACGTGACTTTGCCTGACTCTGAAAGTCCCTATTACTTAAGATGGGATGTCTATGAAGCTTACTACTGGAACCTAACTTTCTTCCCAAATCCTTTCAACAGAGCCCCGCCGGACTGTTACGTTTTTGGCTTTCCGGATCCGGAGCGGCTACCGCTGTTTAGTGGTGAAAGCGTAAGAGCGGGAGTAAATTCCTCTTCGCAATTGCTCGCCCAGCGAATCGTCGATGAATCTTTCCTCAGTAGACATTACTTCAATGTCAGACAGGTTAGCATTTCGAGGGATGCGTTTCGGTATTGGAGTCGGGTAAAAGACCTGGTCAACAATACCGGGTCAGTATTTGATATTCCGCCTGCTCCAGTGCGAGGCAATGTTCGGAATAGTGCCAATCCGAACGAGGTGGTTTTGGGCTATTTTGAGGTGGCAAGGATTTCGCAGGAGCGAATCTACACCACCCGGGCAGATGTTCCTTTCTTCATTTCAGAAGTCTGTACTTATTCCCCAGAAAGACCCATCACGGATTATCCTGTGACCTGCCTTCGCTGCAGTGAATTTCCCAATAGCACCAATGACACGCCACATTGGTGGTTTGATCAGTGAGTTATCCTGCCGATCGAGTAATTATTGAGACTTTGATCGGAGGAATTTGTATTTTCAGGGAAAATCAAACCCATATACCTATGCAAAAGAAACTTTCAGGCTTGTTGCTACTCTTCTTCCTATTCGGAGCTTTCACAGTTCAAGCCCAGCAATTTCGTGCTCTTGTTTTTAGCAAGACAGCAGGATTTCGTCATCAATCCATTCCCAACGGAGTGGTTGCTTTGAAAAAAATGGCAGAAGACCAGGTTTTTTCAATTCATACCACGGAGGACGCTAATTATTTTACCGATAAAAATTTGGAGCGATTTGATGTAATAATATTGCTCAGCACCACTGGTACTATTTTCAATGAGGAGCAGAAAGCAGCCTTTCAGCGATTTGTGAGAAGCGGAAAAGGAGTAGTGGGAATCCATGCTGCTACCGATACTGAGTATGAGTGGCCTTGGTACAATCAATTGATAGGCGCTTATTTCTTAGCTCATCCCAAGCAGCAAACATTACGACTGGAAGTGGTGGATTCGGATCATCCGGCGACTTGGCACCTTCCCAAAAACTGGCTTTGGACGGATGAACTCTATGAATTCCGTGATATCAATCCAACTATTAAGGTTTTGCTCAATGCTGACGAATCAACTTACCAACCTGCGAAGGCTATGGGCGAAAATCACCCGATGGCTTGGTATCATGAGTTTGATGGAGGCAGAGTGTTTTATACCGCTTTAGGTCATGTGGATGCGGCCTTTGAGGATGCTGATTTTCTCAAGCATCTCTATGGCGGAATTTGGTATGCTGCTACGGGACAGCCTTTCAAATAAGGAAATTGTTGATTTTGGAACTTATCAGCAGCAAATCGGTTTAACCCAAATAAAACCAGAAATACCATGCTAAAAGCTCAAGCTAAGCCTGTCCACCTCTATATGGAGGCTAATCCCAACCCCAATTCTTTAAAGTTTGTGGCCAACTTTATGTTGGTGGATGATGGGGTGAGTTTTGACTATCCTAGCCAAGAAAGTGCAGAAAACAGCCCTTTGGCCCAGGAGTTATTCAATTTTGCTTCAGTCGAGCGGGTATTTGTAGCTTCCAATTTTGTGACAGTCACCAAGTCGGAATCGGTAGAATGGGCCGAAATCCAGACTATCATTCGAGACCATATCAAATCCTATTTAGAAGCCGGCAAAAAGGTGGTGAATGCCAAATTCGACAAGGACCCCTTATTCGATGAAAATGATTCCGAGATCGTCAAAAAGATCAAAGGAATCCTGGATGAATATATCCGTCCTGCAGTAGAGCAAGATGGGGGAGCAATCGTCTTTCATTCATTCCAAGATGGTGTGGTGAAAGTTTTGCTTCAGGGCTCCTGCTCTGGCTGCCCATCAAGTACCGTGACGCTTAAGGCAGGGATCCAAAACCTTTTGACCCGAATGCTACCCGAAGTCAAAGAGGTAGAAGCAGAAGGCATCTGATCGAAACTGGATGAAACTCCGACAGTGGATTTGGTTTTTATTGGGGTTATTGGCTCTGTTGATCAGAGGTCTGAGCAGTAATTTTCCAGTTCAAACCGACCAGATTTATTCAAGAGGTTTATTTCCATTTATTCGAATTACATTTGATTACACGCTGGGGAAACTTCCTTTTCCCAGCATTTTTTTGTTTATAGGGCTTATTCTTTTGCTGTTCTTCCTCTTTTTTCGAGGATTTTACCGAAAGAAAGGTCTGCGGCAAAGACTTTCATTTTCCATCCGGTCTATTCTCAATTTTGCCGGAGGGTTGGTCTTTTTCTTCATGATCTTATGGGGCTTCAATTATCAGCGGACTCCTGTATCCCAGCAGCTAGGCCTTTCTGCAAAGCCCTTGGAACTGCATGAAATGAAAGCAGAAATTGAGGAGAATTATCGCGAGCTGCTCCTGCTTCGGCGGCAGTTGAAATCTGATACCTTGCCGATTTTGCCAGAACTAGCTTATCAAGAGTTAGAAGCCGAGGTGCGTAATATCCTGGAGGATCATTTGTCTATTTTGGGATTGTCTTTTGTGGGAGAGCCGCGAACGAAGCAATTTCCACCGCCAGGCCTGATGCGAAGACTCGGGATTTTGGGGATCTATTTTCCTTTTGTGGGGGAAAGCTACATTGACCCGACACTCCATCCGCTTGAGAAGCCATTTACCATCGCTCATGAGATGGCGCATAGCTTTGGAGTGACAGATGAGGGGGAGGCCAATTTTGTCGCTTGGGTGGTAGGTAGCCAGTCCAAAAATCCTCTGTTGGGATACTCCGCCGCTTTGCGATTATTTCTCTACCAGGTGCGAGATTATTATCGAATGGCTCCTGAGGAATATATGTCATGGATACAAGACTTGGATAGGGGAGTACTCAACGATATCCGGTCCATCCAGGAGCGGGCCGCTCAGTATCCGCCCTTCTCATTGGAGATCAGCCGAAAGACTAATGATCTTTTTCTTAAATCGCAAGGCGTAAAAAGTGGTGTAATGAGCTATCAAGAGCTACCCATGCTGGTCAAGGCTTGGAAGGAGAAAGGATTTGACAGGTAACTTTTTTAATTACTGTTCTTTTATTTTTAGTTTGATTTTCTTTCTTTTGGCCTAAATTGATTAGTTATGAAGTATATTTTAGCTCTTTCCTGTTTTCTTTTCTCTTTGGAATTATGTGCTCAGATTCGAGTCGAGTCCGAACGAGATCGGGAAGGAAATGTAGTCTTGACAGCCATCAATTCGAGTATGTCCCAGTATACCATTCAGGTAGAATTCCCGGTACTTCAAAATTTACGGGTAATGGGAGGAACGAGTTTAGTGGCTGTCTCCAATCCCGGACAAACGCGGATAGGTACACTTAAGCCCATTAATGAAAATCAAAGCACAAATTATTCTTACAGCTTTACCTATGTGAAAGGAAGCATCTATGGAAAGTCTAAAATAGATCCAATTTATCTGATTCCTGTGGCTGAGGGTACTGAGGTGCTGGGTATGATGATGACTCACTTGGAGAACACAATTCGTCCGGATGCAAAAAATGATATGTATGTCGGTGTTTCATTTCGATTTGATAATGAAACTGAAATAGTAGCCCCACGAAAAGGTATTGTTGTAGAGATGGAGATGGATAGAGCAGGAGGGAAAGAAAATTTAGCCTTTGATCGAGGAGAGAATTACATCGAAATCCTTCATCCTGATGGTACGATTTCAAAAATCATGGTTCTCAAGGGGAATTCCCAAAAGGTAGAATTGGGAGAAGAGGTGGTTCCAGGGCAGGTTTTAGCTATTTCGGGCGGAGAAAATTATGAAAACGGAAGACATGTCCGGATGACTGTGACCAAAGTAGAAAAGGACTCCAAGGGAAAACTTACCAATACCATCATTCCAGTAGATTATTTCACGGGTGCAGAGAATAAAAAAATAAGTAAAGCACAAAAAATTGTGGTTTCACATCCGAGTGAAATCGTAGCGCTAGAATTGAGTAAGAAGGAACAAAAGGCCTTGGGACTTAACTAATTTTCCTAATCCTTTTTTTTCGATTCCCAATCCATACCCCCAAAATCACGGCAGCTATTCCTACATAATGCCCCCATAGCAAAACCTCACCATCCCATACTCCCCAAAGAATAGCGACGATCGGAATAAGGTAAGTGACTGAGCTGGCAAAGACTGGGCTGGCTGTTTTGACTAGCATATTGAAAAGGATAAGTGCTAGCGCTGTCCCGAGGATTCCTAAGAGTGCCACATAGCCTAAGGCCTGCCAAGCTCCCGGTACGGAGACGAGTTTGTAAGAAAATTGGGTGCCTGCCATCAGATAAATCAAGGCCACGGGCAGGACCATCAGTAGGGAAATTGCTGTGATTTCGATCGGTTTAAGCTCGACAAATCGGAATTTTATAATATTCAGATTGAAACCATAGCAGGTGCAGGCCAGGATGACGAAGAAAGCGTAGGCATTAATGTCCGAAAGTGCTCCAAAACCACCGCCCTCTCTTACCGTCACCAAAATCAACACACCCAAAAAGGCGATTAAAAGGCCAAGAGCATTTCTTCGGGTGATTTTTGAACTGAAAAATAATGCTCCGACCAACACCACAAAGAGGGGCGTAAGTGCATTCAGCACCCCGGTAAGTGAGCTGCTGAGTTGGGTTTGAGCTTTTGCAAAAAGAAAGGCAGGGATAAAACTTCCCACTAAGCCAACGATGATGAGGTTTTGAACCTGGACACTTTTCAGAAAGCGAACCCGAGGAAGGGAAAGCGGAAGTAGAAAAGTGGCCGCAGCGACAATTCGAAAAGCTCCGAGCTCTCCCGGTGAGAAAACATCCAAACCCCGCTTGATCAAAATAAAGGAACTTCCCCAGACCAATGCCAGAATGATCAGGTAAATCCAGTTTCTAACCGAACTCTCGGTGGGCTGATTGGACATAGGTAGTAGATTACGGGTAGGTGCCGCAAATGAAGCAATTCTGAATTGAAATTGTTTGGGAAAATATACAGGTGGAGTTTGAAAACTGGCAATCAGCTTTAGAAAACATAATCGGCATAGACTTCTTCCACTTGCTCTAGGATAGCAGTCACTTCTTCGTAAGTGTCTGCGGTGACCATATCTGTTCGATAAGATTTGAAGTTTGGCATACCGCGGAAATAATTGGTGTAATGTCTTCTCATTTCCAGGATTCCGAGCTTTTCACCTTTCCATTTGATAGAAAAATCCAGATGCTCCTTGGCTGTCCTGAGACGCTCAGCCAAATCTGGCGCTGGAAGCTTTTCACCGGTGGCTAAAAAATGTTTGATTTCATTAAAAATCCACGGGTAGCCGATCGAAGCTCTTCCGATCATCATCCCATCGACATTATACTTAGATTTATATTCAGCAGCTTTTTCCGGGGAATCGATATCTCCATTGCCAAAGACAGGAATATGTAATCTCGGATTTTCTTTCACCTTATTCAGGTAAGACCAGTCAGCTTCACCTTTATACATTTGTTGCCTTGTACGAGCATGAATACTGATAGCCTGAATGCCTACATCTTGGAGTCTTTCCGCTACTTCGACGATTCGGATCGTGTCATGACTCCAGCCTAGGCGTGTTTTTACAGTGACGGGAATATTTACCGCTTTGACAATCTCCTCAGTCATAGAGACCATCTTATCAATATCCAAAAGAATTCCTGCACCGGCACCTTTACAAGCTACTTTGTGGACTGGGCAGCCATAGTTGATGTCCAAAATATCCGGACCGGCAGCCTCAGCAATGGCAGCAGCTTCACGCATGGATTCGATTTCATTTCCGAATATCTGAATGCCAATAGGTCGCTCATATTCGAAAATATCCAGCTTTTGGACACTTTTTGCTGCATCACGAATCAGTCCTTCCGAGCTGATAAACTCCGTATACATGAGGTCTGCGCCGTTTTTTTTGCATACAGCCCGAAATGGCGGATCACTCACATCCTCCATGGGTGCCAACAAAAGTGGGAATTCTCCGAGTTCTAAGTTTCCTATCTTTACCACTGCTTATTCTAAATTTGGCGTAAATTTACGTCCAATATGGAGATTTACGAAACCACACGAGAAATAGCCCAGCGAAAAAACTGGCTTTTGTCTCTGGTAGTCATAGTTTTAATCACTTTCGGGGTACTTATTGTTTTGCAAGGCATCGCACTTTTTGTTGCCTTGTTTCTATTTGGGATCGATCTGGATTCAGTGGTAAAGTTGATGTCGGGTGACACAAATATCCCAAATGGCCGAATGGCTTTATATTTTATTCAGGGAGTAGGATCAGGAATCGGTTTTCTGGTAGCGGCTTTTATCGTGGCCAAAGGTATAGATCATGCTGACTTAGGCTGGAAGCGACAGTTACAGCGCTTAAGTTCTTCCAAGCTCTTCCTCACTTTGCTCATCACCTTGGGGGGGATGTTTTTCAATGCCCTGCTTGTTTACCTGAATGCCCAACTGGAACTCCCGGGGTTTCTTTCTGAGCTGGAAGCATGGATGAAAGAAATGGAAGATCAGCTGATGGAAATGACCATGTTTCTGACTGATTTTCAGTCTGTGTCGGAGCTGTTGGTTGGCCTTCTGGTGATTGGTGTTTTGGCAGGCTTGGGAGAGGAAGTGTTCTTTAGAGGGGTAGTTCAGCCCAAAATGCATCTTTACACAGGGTCCTACCATTGGGGAATTTGGATTACAGCCTTTATTTTCTCAGCCATCCACATGCAGTTTTATGGGTTTTTGCCGAGGATGTTTTTAGGGGCACTCTTTGGCTACCTGTATGTCTATTCCGGGAGTTTGATTTATCCGATCGTTGCACACATTTTGAATAACTCCATCACAGTTTTACTGATTTACTTTGCAAAGCAAGGAATGGTCGATTTTGACATCGAATCCACCGAAACCGTGTCTTATCCTTTAGCTTTGCTGGGATTATTGGTAGTTTCGGCAGGAATCTATTACTTTCAGAAAACTAAGCTGCTACTGCATGAAGGATTGGATCAAAGTATTTGAAAGTCCACAGCAAATCCGGGCCGAAATAGTCAAAGGTATTTTGGAGGAAAATGAAATCCCAGCCGTGGTGCTGAGTAAAAAAGAAACAGCGTATCAGGTGCTGGGCTACTATGAAGTTTTGGTCAAAACTCAAGATGCCCTGAAAGCCACTAATCTCGTGAATAATGAGATCTCGTTTTAATATTAATAATTACAGCAATCTAGGTCAGCGTGCCATCACCGCACTTCTGGGAGCAATCATTGTGATTTCAGGGATTATTTTTTCTGACTGGACTTATTTTCTGGTTTTTGCCTGTATTCTTGGCTTCGCACAGATGGAGTTTTACAAACTTTGTGGCTTAGATGGTATGCTTCCACTGAAGAGTTTTGGCACCTTTCTGGGTTTGCTGATCTTCACACTGACATTTATGATCGAAAAGGAGCAGCTGCCCAATGAGTATCTTTATTTGATTTTCCCGATCATTTCATTGACCTTTTTTATTAAACTATATAAAAAGACTGATAAGAAACCATTTACAGGCGTTGCCTTTACCTACTTGGGGATTTTCTATGTTGCGGTGCCCTTTTCGCTTTTGAATCTAGCTGTCTTTTCGGATGAAAAGATTTACAATTTTGAAATCATTTTAGGCTGCTTGATGATCCTTTGGGCCAGTGATACCGGAGCGTATTTTGCGGGTACCAAATTTGGAAAAACCAAGCTTTTTGAGCGGGTTTCACCCAAGAAATCTTGGGAAGGTTTCCTAGGGGGGGCTTTTTCTGCCATTGCTGTTGCCTTCTTATTGGCTCGATATTTTCAGACTATTCAAGATTGGAAATGGCTAGTGATTGCGGGGATAATTATCATTGCCGGAACCTATGGGGATTTGATCGAATCGCTCTTTAAACGATCAATTGAGATCAAGGATTCTGGCCGTGTGCTGCCTGGGCACGGTGGATTTATGGACCGTTTTGATGGCTTGTTACTTTCGGCCCCGTTTATCACAGCTTTTTTGAAAATCTTCTAAAGTATTCGAAGACCTAATCTGAAAAACTACTTAATATTGTATCGCATTTCACCATAATAAAAACCCAATATGGCTTATATAGAACCGGCTCCGATTAAGGACAAAGAAAATCCTTTGGAGTCAATGATGGAGAGATTTAACATCGCTGCCGAAAAACTCGGACTTTCTGATGAAGTTTACAACGTTTTAAAAAATCCTGCCAAGCAGGTCATCGTCTCCATACCAATTACAATGGATAATGGAAAAATCGAAGTATTTGAAGGGATTCGTGTGATTCATTCAAATATCCTAGGCCCTGCAAAAGGGGGGATTCGATTTGCCCCGGATGTGCATCTGGACGAAGTTCGTGCGCTAGCAGCATGGATGACTTGGAAGTGTGCTGTGGTAGATATTCCTTATGGTGGGGGTAAAGGTGGCGTGCGCTGCAATCCTCGTGAGATGTCCAAAGGAGAGATCGAACGATTGATGCGAGGCTATACCTTAGCTATGCTAGATGTATTCGGCCCCGACAAAGATATTCCAGCTCCGGACATGGGGACAGGGCCACGCGAAATGGCCTGGCTGATGGACGAGTACTCCAAAGCTCACGGTACTACTGTCAATGCTGTAGTAACAGGAAAGCCACTTGTTCTTGGTGGTTCTCTGGGAAGAACTGAGGCCACTGGTCGTGGTGTCATGGTTTCGGCTTTAGCGGCAATGCAAAAGCTAAAAATCAACCCTTTTCAAGCTACTTGTGCTGTGCAGGGATTTGGAAATGTGGGTTCTTGGGCAGCTCGTTTGCTCGAGGAGCGCGGATTGAAAATTGTAGCGATTTCTGATCATACCGGTGCTTTTTATGATGAAAACGGGATTGATATCGTAAAGGCGATCGAGTTTCGTGATAATAATGGTGGTCATCTGGAAGGCTTCAAAGATGCCGATAGAATGGATGACCCGATGGATCTCTTGGAGCTTGAGGTAGATGTACTGGTTCCTGCCGCGGTAGAGGATGTGATTACGGCTAAGAATGTAGATAGAATCAAAGCCAAGTTGATCGTCGAGGGGGCAAATGGTCCTACTTCCGCCAAAGCGGATGCGATCATCAATGAAAAAGGAATCATGGCTGTCCCGGATATTTTGGCAAATGCCGGTGGCGTGACCGTTTCATACTTCGAATGGGTTCAAAACCGTCTGGGATATAAGTGGACTGCAGACCGGGTCAATAGACGATCCGATCGAATCATGAAAGATGCCTTCGAGCATGTCTATCAAGCTTCTAAAAAATATGATGTGCCGATGAGGATCGCTGCTTACATCGTAGCGATAGATAAGGTGGCACAGACTTATACCTATCGGGGTGGGTTCTAAGTATCTGTAAATTTAAAACTAGATAGGAAATGGGGTAGGTCTTGACTTACCCCGTTTTCATTTTACAAAATACTAATTAAAACGTCCCGTTTTGATTAGTAGGATCAAAGGTTTGGTGAAGGATTCCTCTTTCTCTACCTTGCCTTTTCAAGGTCAATCCCTAATTTTGCCCAAGTCAAAAATGAGTGTTTTATAACTGTTTTATCCCAAAACGCTATTTTGGCATCTAATCGCCTATGTCCTTATCCGTTTCTCGATTAAGTAAAAGTTTTGGCAGTCAAAAAGTCCTCGATGAGGTTTCTTTTGAGGCAAAAGCTGGACGGATTTTGGGTTTTTTGGGTCCAAATGGCGCGGGTAAATCCACTACCATGAAAATCATCACGGGCTATCTTTCAGCTGAAGGGGGCTCAGTAGAGGTAATGGGAACAGATGCACTGGCATTTCCGAAAAAAGTTAGTTCCCTGATTGGCTATTTGCCGGAAAAGAATCCCTTGTATTCGGACATGTTTGTCAAGGAGTTTCTGACTTTCGCCGGAGGCTTGTATGGGCTATCTGGAAAAGACTTACAGTCGAGGAGAAATGAAATGCTGGAGAAAACCGGGCTTTTGCCTGAGCAGCACAAGAAAATCGGACAGCTATCCAAGGGCTATCAGCAGCGTGTCGGATTGGCGAAGGCATTGATCCATGACCCTAAAGTCCTAATCCTAGACGAGCCTACCACTGGTCTTGATCCTAATCAGCTGGCAGATATCCGTCAGCTTATTCGAGAGATAGGGAAGGAAAAAACCCTGATACTTTCCACGCATATTATGCAAGAAGTAGAGGCTATTTGCGATGATGTGGTCATTATTGCTAAAGGAAAAATCAAAGCGGCAGACTCGCTCCAAAACTTTCAGCAAGCAGGTAGCGGTCAACAACTCATCGTCGAGACAGAAGAAAGTTTGGATTTGAGATGGTTTGAGGGCTTTCAGGAGGTGGCCTTTGGTCCTAAAGGAAATAAGCAGGTTATCATCGGTACAGCTGATGCTGCCGGAGCCAGAAAGACTGTCCTCGGTATTATTCAAGAAAAGGAACTGAACCTTTTGGCACTCAATCAAGGCAAGCGGAGTTTGGAAGAGCTTTTTAGACAATACACCCAATGAAGAGCTTGATCATCAAAGAAATCAATTCCTTTCTAGGCAGTCTATTGGGCTACCTGATATTGGCATTGTTTCTGGTGGCGATTGGTCTGATTGTTTGGGTATTTCCCCAAAGTAGTGTGCTGGACTATGGTTATGCTGATCTAGAGCCCTTATTCACATATACGCCCTATGTGTTTACCTTTTTGATACCTGCCCTATCCATGCGTGCCATAGCTGAGGAAAGAAAAAATCATACTTGGGAGCTTCTTCGAACTTCTCCTTTGTCCGTCTTTCAGATCGTATTGGCGAAGTATTTGGCCATTTTGGTATTGGTGGCGATTGCCCTTTTGCCAACCTTACTCTACTTTTTCAGCATTCTTCAGCTCGGTGATCCTCCCGGTAATTTAGATCAGGCTAGCTTTTTTGGGAGTTGGATTGGCTTGCTGCTGATCGGAGCAGTATTTGGCGCTGTTGGCGTGTTTTCCTCTTCTTTGACCTCGCAGCAAGTGGTGGCTTTTGTTTTGGGAGTATTCTTTTGCTTCCTCTTGTATTTTGGATTATCGGCAGCAGCAGACCTTCAGTTTGGCACTTGGGCGTATTGGGTAGAGGAACTCAGCTTGAGTTTTCATTACATCAATCTGAGCAGAGGTGTCATCGATTCGAATGATATTTTCTTTTTCCTTGGAATGATCTGGTTCTTTTTGGGTGCATCGGTTTTGACTTTAAGAAATAAATGAAATCAGCAAGTCAAAATACCGCAGTCTATTGGCTAGGCCTGTTGCTGGGTTTGGCGATTCTTATTGGCTTGGGACAGCTGATTCGATTCCGAGTTGATCTGACCGAAGATCAGCGCTACTCACTGCATGAAGCCACCGAGGCTGTTTTAGACAGTTTGAATGAGGATATTCATGTCGAAATTCTATTGAGTGGAGAGGACCTTCCTGCGGGAATGCGTCGCCTACAGCGATCGATCGAGGAGCAAGTGCGAACATTTGATGCCTACAGCGATCGGAAAATCAGCTTTTCCTACTTCGATCCCTTGAGTTTGGCAGAGGAAGAGCAGGAGGAATTTATTCTTCAACTAGCTGATTACGGAATCAACCCCACGACTCTTTTTGTCAATCAAGCGGCGGGACAACAGACCAAATTGATCTTTCCCGGAATCCTGATTTACAGTGAAGAATTCGAGACGGGAGCCCTTGTTTTGAAGGGTGAGAAAGGAATGGGAGAGGAGCAAATACTGAATCAATCCATCGAAAATTTAGAGTTTGAGCTAAGCAATGCCATTCGGAAACTCACCCGCTCAGATATGGGGGCAATAGCCATGATAATCGGGCACGAAGAGATGAAGGAGGATGATGGCTATGGTCTGGTGGAAGCTTTGGATGGAGATTTCGAAATATTCAAAGTGCCTCTTGAGCAAGCCCGAACAGTGCAAGACTTGGTCAATTTTAAGATTATTTTCATTCAAGGGCCACAGCAAGCTTTCAGCGAAAGGGAAATTTACCTTTTGGATCAGTATGTGATGCAAGGTGGAAATCTGGTCGTTCTGTCAGATGGAGTGCAGGTTGATGTGCGTGAAGCAGGTGGCGAGGGCACTTTGGCTATGCCTTATGAAAATGGATTGGAAAACCTCCTTTTCAAATATGGGGTTCGAATCAATAAGGACCTGATTCAGGATTTGAATTTTGGATATTTCCCCGTAATGGGTGGGAATTTCGGAGATCAGGAGCAAATGGTTCCTTTGCCTTGGCCTTTCTATATCCAATCTACCCGAATGTACCCCCATCCGATTACGAAGGGCTTGGATTTAATTTATCTCCGCTTTGCAAGTAGCCTGGATACGGTTTTGGCACCGGGAGTGAAAAAAACGCCTTTGTTTTTCACATCTGATTTGTCTCGAGTTCTAACAGCTCCGGTTCGGGTAGCTTTCAGCGATATGCAGCGTGAACCGGATATTGAGCAATTTCCCATGCAAAACCTACCTTTAGCCTACCTGCTGGAAGGGGAGTTTACTTCTTTGTATAAAAATCGTTTTCTTCCGGAAGGGTTTGATCAATCAGGATTTAAAGAAAGTGGTCGGGGAAAGGTGGTCGTGATCGGTGATGGAGAGCTCTTTCAGAGTCAAAGTGATTTTCAGACAGGAAGACCGCTTAATTTAGGAGAGGATCCTTTTAATCAGAATATTTACGCAAACAGACTTTTGCTACGCAATCTTGCTCAATATCTGGATAATCCGGAAGGAATCATCGCTTCCCGTACCCGAAGTTTCCAGGTTCGCCAATTGAACAGAGTGAAAATTTCACAGGAAAAAACGAAATGGCAGTTGATCAATGTCGGATTGCCGGTAGTTTTCCTACTTCTCTTTGGAGGAGCAGTGGCAGCCATCCGAAGGAAAAAGTATTCGAGGTAAGCTTAGGGTTTAGCTAGATGAAAGTTGAAATAATTTCAACTGTGGCCATATTCATTCCCTGTCAAATCGATTTTATTTATAAATTTACCCCCATTCAAAATTGTAATCTTTAAATAAGCCCTATATGAAATTTATTGTTTCTTCTTCTGCACTCTTAAAGCAGCTTTCGGCGATCAACGGTGTGGTTACGACCAACCCGGTAGTACCTATTCTGGAGAATTTTCTTTTCGAAATCAAAGACTCCATGCTGACAATCACAGCTTCGGATCTTCAGACCTCCATGATTACCGAAATTCATGTAGAGGCTAAGGAAGATGGCAATATTGCTGTTCCTGCACGTATTCTGATTGACACGCTCAAGAACTTACCGGAGCAACCGGTAACTTTCAGCATCGACCATGATACCTACGCGGTGGAAATCAGCTCTGACAACGGTCGTTACCGCTTGGCTGGTGAGAATGCGACAGATTTCCCAAAAATCCCTACCGTCAGCAATCCGACCACCGTGGATATGTCCACTGAAGTCCTCGCTAGTGCTATTTCCAATACCATTTTTGCAACCTCCTCGGACGAGCTTCGCCCTGCGATGACCGGGGTTTTCATCAACCTGAGCGATACCAATACCACCTTTGTGGCTACAGATGGACATCGTCTAGTTCGCTATAGAAGAGTTGATATTGCTTCCGGCAGCCCTGCGAGTTTGATCATCCCAAGAAAAGCATTGAATCTACTCAAGTCTACGCTGCCTTCTGAGAATATCTCCGTGAGTGTGGAGTTTAATCAATCCAATGCTTACTTCAAGTTTGGACAGATTAAAATGATCTGCCGCCTGATTGACGAGCGATTCCCAGATTATGAAAATGTAATTCCTGCGGACAATCCTAACATCATGACCATCGATCGTCAGGATTTGTTGAGCTCACTTCGTCGTATCGCTATCTATGCGAATAAGACCACGCATCAGGTAAGATTGAAATTGACTGGATCTGAATTGATGATCTCTGCAGAAGACCTGGACTTCTCCAATGAAGCTAATGAAAGGCTTTCTTGTGATCATGACGGAGAGGATATCGAGATCGGATTCAACGCCAAGTTCTTGGTAGAAATGTTGAACAACCTTTCTTGTAAAGAAGTCAGCTTGAAGTTTTCTGCACCTAATCGAGCAGGATTAATCTTGCCAGCTGAGCAGGAAGAAAATGAAGATATCCTGATGCTCGTGATGCCGGTGATGTTGAACAACTACGTATAATTTTAACCATAAACCATAAATCAAAAGCCCAGTTCTGCATTTGCGGAATCGGGCTTTTTATTGGTTTAGGGACATCCTTTGAGGTTTTGAAACCTCAAAGGATTTGATTTAAATAAGGAAACCTTCGAAGGCTAAAAAAGACTTCAACTATTCTTTTTTTAATGCCTCATCATTTTTAAAAATAAACCTTCCACGCGCTCCCGAGCCCAAGAGATCCCAAAAATAAATCGGATAATGTCATTATTAGATCCTGATTTTTTAATACAAAAAACCGAAAAGCCATAAGGGAGCTTTTACCCCCCAGCCAGTTTCTATATCGTCATTGGCTATCAGATATTCAACCTCATTTAGGACTTGTTGGGAAGATTTATTTTTTCCACCTACTTCTAAGGTTATCCCATTCACCAAGAAGTCCCCCTTTTTTGGCTCATAGACTTCGTGTCCGGAATTCAGCAATTGATTAAGCAGGAAGGTTTCCCTAAGAGCTCCTTTATCAGGGGAGGAATTGATGGCAAAGGATAGATTGGTGTTCTCAAGATATAGTTTGTCCGGCTTTTGGAGTCGTGAGACTCCTTTCCCTTCTGCAAGTAAAACGTTTAGAATTCTTGCGTCTTTCAGCTGATAAATATGCTCCAATATTCGGTCTCTGGAAATACCTAGTTTGTTGGAAATTGAGGAAATATTGGGTTTGAATGGAGCGGATTCCGCTATCACCCCAAGTAATTTTTTGACCTTAGCGGCTGTGCCGGCATTATAGGATGAAATATAAGCTAGGTCTGTATCCACCACAGTATTGATTATTTGTTCGAGCTTTGATCCATACTCATTTTCACCTTCCACAAAAATTGGGAGATAACCTTTGCTGAGGTATTTTTCGAAATAAAGTAATGGTCGTATTGTTGAAATTACTTCTTGGCTGATTTCACGGTGCCTGTGTTGTATATCTTCAAGAGTAAATGAAGGAAAGTCCGCTGTTTCAGAAAGCTTAAGATATTCTCTAAATGATAGGCCGGGTAAAGTGTAACTAATCACCCGCCTACTGAGGTCTGATTCTCCTCTATAGATATCCAATGCGGAAGAGGCCGAAAAAATCACCTGAAGCTGGGGCAGCCCATCATAAATATTCTTGAGTTCCCTTGACCAATTGGGGTATTTGTGCACTTCATCTATCAATAAAACTTGCCCTCCCTGTTTAAACCAAGTCATGGCAGTATCCAATAAATTGTTTTGATAAAACCAAGGATGATCAGCTGTGACATATAAGCCATTTACTTGATTTTTGGATAAGGTGAATTTGAGATGCTGAAGCATGAGCGTGGTTTTTCCGGCACCCCTTGGTCCTTTAATACCAATCATTCGCTGATTCCAATTGATCTTTTTGTTCAAAAATCTTTGGAAGTTCTCTTTGATTCCTTGTAGTAAGGAATCCTGAAAATCGATCAATATCTGCATATTGTTGTTTTAAAACTTCATAAATATATAAAAAATGCTGTTTTAAAACTACATAAAATACCTGAAGTCATTTTCCTCTGGTCGAGCTACTTTTTTAGATCGATTTCCTTGTCCTGCTTCTCCAGAAGCTGGACTATTTATCCTTTGAGGTTTATGAAACCTCGAAGGATTTTTAATGACTCCCATCTGAGCTTTTTTGAGTTATTTTTCTCTGCACAAGCAAAACCTTCGAGTCCCGATTTGCTATCGGGATTCAAAGGTTCTTTTTGGTATCCCGCAGCATCTTCAGATACAAGCCTTCCACCCGCTCTCTGGCCCAGGGGGTCTTTCGGAGAAATTTTAAGCTGGACTTGATCGACGGATCATGGGTAAAGCAGCGAATGGTGATGCGCTCACCCAGTTCCTCCCATCCATAATGAGCGACCAATTGCTCCAGAATGGTGTCGAGTCGAAGTCCGTGAAGGGGATTGTTGGGTTGATGTTCCAAGAGAATAGTGAATTGAGAATTTAAAGTTAAGAATTATTGTAAACCCTGTTTTTATAACTATACGATTGGTTGAATATGGCTGTTCAGGATTTGTAATCCTGAACCTTGATCATAGGGTTTTCAATCCGGAAATATTTATTTTTAAGCCTCAATGAATGTAATATGGGCTTTGAATTTAAAATTCGGGATTAAGGGGCAGTTCATTTTTTGACCTTTACAGTTCATCAATGGGCAGATGTTTTCACCAGAAAGGATTATTCAGAACTATTGTTGGAGAGCCTAATTTATTGCCAAAAGATTAAGGGCTTGGAGATTTATTCATGGGTACTTATGAGCAATCATATCCACTTAATTGCCAGTGCGAAACATGAAAATTTATCAGACATTATTCGAGATTTTAAAAAATTCACGGCAAAGAAGATTTTCAAAGCCATTCAGGATAATCCTAAAGAAAGCAGAAAGACATGGCTTACCTTGGCTTTGAGTCATCAAAATCAAATTTGGTTTTGGGAGGATGGGTATCATGGAGAGGAAGTGTATTCGAAAAGGTTTTTTGATACGAAATCCACTTACATCCATCAAAACCCGGTTAGGGCTGGAATTGTCGAAAAGGAAGAGGAATATTTGAATAGTAGTGCTGGAGATTTCCACGGGATAAGAAAAGGTCCGATTCGACTGGCAGAATTTGGGTAATAGCATTTCCCTTTTGAAGATTAAAAATCTTCCGATCGAGCTTCGAGATTGCAAATCTCGAAGAGCTAGTTTGTAATCCTGAACCCTGATCGTAGGATTTCCAATCCGGATAGATTAATTTTTACTTTCTTCTTCAAGCTGAAAATATCCAAATGTCCCGCTTTGGCATTCCATTAATACGGCTTTTCCTGAAGGCCCTTTCAGTACTTTCTTCAACTCAGAGAGTGAGTGAACCTCCCGTTCATTGACCTTGAGTATTAATTCTCCAAGAGGCCATTCCATTTGATCGGCCTGAGTACCTTGATGGATGTGAGTGACTACCAATACGGGTTTCTCTTGATCTAAAATTTTCAGCATCTCAATCTGGGCATAGGGATCCACTTCTTGAATGGCTTGAATGATTTCAAAGCTTAAAGGCTGAATGACCATTCCGAATACTTCTAAATACTCTCGTTCATTTAAGATGGGGCTGGAAATGATTCCTTTCTCTGGATTTGGCATTGCCCGAGTCTTAGACTGATGGACTTTTCCATTTCTCAGATAGTTGATCGTTACTTCCTCGCCTATCGGTACCAGTTTCATCACATCAAAAATATTCTTATGTCGATACAGACCTTCTTTCCCGATGACAATTCCATGGCGATCAAATTCAGCCTGATTGATCGAGAGAATCACATCTTTGGCCTTAATATTCGCCGCCTCTAAAAAACCATTGGCGAGGACCTTGGAGACGATGACACCCTTAGCTTGGCTTTGATTTAAAAAGTGGTTAAAGTTTTCTGCATTTTTCTGCAATTTCCCTCCTATTCCCGCAAACTGAGGTTCACTCAATAAAATAAGGTTGTCGATAATTATTTTAATAAAGCTGGCAGGCGTGATAAAGCCAATATTTTCGGCATTTACAATCACAGCGGTGTTGAGTCCAATTACTTTCCCGTCTTCAGTAATACTTGGACCTCCTGAATTCCCGGGATTGATGGCCGCATTGGTGACAAACCGCTCCGAACTAAACTCAGATCCTGATATGAAATTTGTGATCTCGCCACCTGTAATATTGGGTTCTACCATTCCTAAGGGATACCCAATCGCTTTGATCATTTCTCCTCGGGATGGGTTAGTACCTTCCCGTAATTCAAGATATTCGATTGGTTGAATCGCCAGTTTTTTAAATCGCTTCAGTTCTTTTTCGCTAAGCTTGATCAGTGCAACATCAGGTTCCAGTTGCTTGACCAAACCGACCAGTTCCGCTTCAAATCGTTCTTCACTGGTGAGCATGGAGCTGATTTCGATTTTGACTGCATTCCGAACCACATGGGCATTGGTGACGATGTAGCCTTCAAGATCTTGGTACTTCACAAAAAATCCCGACCCGGACCAAATTCCTGGAATTTTGACGGATGGATTCAGTACGGATTGAATATCCTCCTCGATGTAGCCCTCGACAAGAATCTGAACTACACCGCTCATCATTTTGCGGGCAATATCATTGAGTTTAGCCTTTGATTTGGACATAGCTTTGATTCAAAATGGAAACTAATGAGAGGAGAAGATAAAAAGATTTGGGCTTAGTTCGATTTATTTGGCTCGATCAGATCCCATAGGTTTCCATATAAGTCCTTGAAAACGGATACGATACCATAACTTTCCTCAGCAGGTTTGCGGATAAATTCCACTCCTCGGGAAGTATATTTTTCATAATCCCGCCAAAAATCATCGGTATAAAGAAACAGGAAAACCCGACCGCCTGCCTGAATTCCGATTTGCTTTTCCTGAGCCTCATTGGCTGCTTTTGCCAAAAGCAAATGACAAGTCGATCCGGGAGGAGAAACTCTTACCCATCTTTTGCTTTCACTCATTCTTGTGTCTTCCAAAAGCTCAAAATCAAGAACTTGCGTGTAATATTGTATGGCTTCGTCATAGTCTCTCACGAGTAGGGAGAGTTGTCCGAGTTGTTGTTTCATAAGTTGGAATAAAGAAAGGATGAAAAATCCGCCTTTAAAAATCGGATGATTTTCTTATCCATGGTCCAAAGTTTCAAGCCATTTTCCAGACATGCCAATATAATCATGGAATCAATCAAGCCTATTCCCTGATTCAGCAGCTTGTGTTTTTGGGCTAAAAGACCGGCATGATAGGGTAAATCGGATGACTGGATTGTTGGCGTGTTTTGATAAAAAATATCTAAGACCTCCAGCTCTCGCTTTCCTTTTGCACCTTGGACTAGTTCGCCGAAGATGATATCTAATGTCCATACAGATCGCTCGTCCAAAAGTCTTTGGCAAGTGGGGAAATTGACTGGATTGGCTTTGAAATACTCAATCCAGATAGAAGTATCGAAAAGGACTCCCCTCATGAATTGTTCTTTTCCCGAAGCTCTTCAGCAGTCCAGTAAAACTCCAAAGGTTCGGCGGCAATCATTTGGGACGCAGCTTTTAATTTTTGGGTAGCCACATATTCCTGTAAAGCGATTTTGAGCGTTTCAGTTATGTTTTTGGCCTGCGCAAGTTCCATGGCTTCGGCAATCAACTCGTCAGATATCAAGGCGGTTACTTTCATTTGACTATGAATTTGCCCTAATATACGATGAATGATCGTATAAATGTTTCAAATCAAAACCTTCGAGGTCTGAAAAAGACCTCAAAGGTTGGTTGTATCCTTTGAGGTTTCAAAGAACCTCGAAGGATTTGAATCGGAAACAAAAACCTTCGAGGAGATTTCTCAATCGTTCCTCTTTCGAAATGACACCTCAAAGGTTCCTAATATCCTTTGAGGTTTCTAAAACCTCGAAGGATTTTTATTAAATTCAAGTAGTTTTTATTGATCTAATTCAAATCTATGAGTAACAATTCAGATATTTTTGAGGAAGATAGAATTTATCATATTTATTCCCGGTCTGTTGGAAATGACCTTTTATTTATTGAAGAAAAGAACTATCTGTTTTTCCTTGATAAATATGATCAGTTTTGTTCTAGGGTATTTACTACTTTAGCCTATTGTTTAATACCTAACCACTTTCATTTTTTAGTTCAGGTCAAACCAGACATCGAAAATCATCAGGTAGTAAAGGCGTTTTCTGATTTTTTGAACTCCTACACAAAAGCATTCAATAAGACCTATTCAAGGAATGGGGCTTTATTTCAGCGAAAATTCAAAAGGAAATTAGTAGAACAGGAGAATTATCTGACTAGGATGATCCTGTATATCCATCACAATCCAACCAAACATAGGATTGTTGAAAATTTTAAACTCTGGAATTATTCCTCCTATCGTTCTTTTTTATCATCTAAACCCTCCAAAATTGATAGGTCATTTGTCTTAGCTTGGTTTGGAGGTTTAGAATCCTTCGAGGAAATCCATGAAACCATCAAATCTGAATATCTTCCTGATGATTTTTTGTTGGAGTAGAATCTGGGATAAAACCTTCGAGGTCTGAAAAAAGACCTCAAAGGTTGGGGATATCTTTTTAGGTTTCCAAAACCTCGAAGGATTTCAGGTCACCTTCTTCATTGTTTTTGGGCTTTTTTCTAATTAGAATTAAAACCTTCGAGGTCTGGAAAAAGACCTCAAAGGTTGGTTGTATCCTTTTAGGTTTCCAAAACCTCGAAGGATTTCAGGTCACCTTCTTCATTGTTTTTTAGCCTTCTTTCTAATTAGAATTAAAACCTTCGAGGTCTGAAAAAAGACCTCAAAGGTTGGTTGTATCCTTTGAGGTTTCTAAAACCTCGAAGGATTTCAGGTCACCTTCTTCATTGTTTTTTAGCCTTCTTTCTAATTAGAATTAAAACCTTCGAGGTCTGAAAAAAGACCTCAAAGGTTGGTTGTATCCTTTGAGGTTTCCAAAACCTCGAAGGATTTCAGGTCACCTTCTTCATTGTTTTTTAGCCTGCTTTCTAATTAGAATTAAAACCTTCGAGGTCTGAAAAAGACCTCAAAGGTTGAGTATATCCTTTGAGGTTTCTAAAACCTCGAAGGATTCTGATTGATTTGACTTCCTTTTTTTGGAGTGATATTTCTTTACAAAAGCAAAACCTTCGAGGTCAAAAAAAGACCTCAAAGGTTAGAAAAGGAAAAGCAAAATACTGCTGTTTTTATTAAAGTGTTTGCTGCAAGCCCTCCAAGGTCTGCCGAATCGCCACAATACTTTCCCATTCCCGATCTTGGGTGCCGTGCTCGATACCGACATAACCATGGTAATCGTGGGAAAGAACCAATTTCATCATGCGTTCATAATCCAGCTCGGATTCATTGCCGGCATCGTCCCACACCCGTGGCTTCAGACTGACTCCGGTAGCCAAAGGCATGAGTTCGTCTACTCCCCGATAGGAGTCATAGGATACCGCCTTGTCGTCAACAGTAGCGATTCGGAAATTCCCAAAGTCAGGCAAGGTTCCGGCCAATGGATGATCGGCATTTTGGATCGTCTCGGCCAGCCATTTCCCATTAGAGGAAAAGCCCCCGTGGTTTTCGATCACAATATGGATGCCGTGGGGTTCGGCAAATTCACAGACCTTTCGGATGCCGTCGCTGACGAGCTTGGAAGCTTCGGCCGCATCAGCTGGATTTTGGGACCAGGCGATATCAGAGTAGCCATTGACCCGGACGGTATGGCAACCTAGAAATTTGGCCGCCTCTATCCACTTTTTATGATTTTCTACCGCCTGCATCCGATCGGATTCTGATCGGGCGCCAAGCATTCCCTCCCGGTCCACCATGATGAGCACTTGGGTAATGTCTTCATTTTGGCAGCGTGTGTTCATCTCTTTGAGATAATCCATGTCCTGAGCCTTATCCATAAAAAACTGGTTGACATACTCCACCGCGTGGATGCCATGCTTTTTGGTTTCCAAAGGGAAATCTAAATGGTCCAGCTTTTTACCAAAAATCAGGCGGTTGACCGACCACTCGGCCAGGGAGATTTTGAAGGGAGGATCGGCGGGTTTCATAGCAAAGGAAAATTGGGGTAAGCCCAAGCCGAGGGCTGCGGTGGCTAAGGTGGAGTTTTTGAGAAAATTTCTACGATTGGTCATGGAAGAATAGGTTTATGGGTTATTGAGTGTTATCAAAACCCTCCAAGGCTTTTTGATCCCCTAGTGGGTTACTGAGAAACCAAGTTAATGATTTTGAGTGATAGTTATCTTGGAAAATAAAGAAGAGCGTAATGCTTATTTCCTACGTTGTTGATTTTCTACATTATTGAAAGGATTGCTTCTCTTCATTTCCTCGGATCCACAATGATGGCAAAGACCTATGTTTGTCTAGTTGTTTGGAAGCGCTTTGTTATTTGAATAGTTTGATATAATCATCAAACCAATATTGTTTGCCTCTTTTTGCTCCTGTGATTTCTGTAAGAATTCCGAGCTGTTCAAGTTCATCTACTAACTTGTATGCAGATGGAAGAGAAAGTTTTGTGAGGTCGGCAACTTTCTGAACGGTGATTAGTGGCCGTAAATAAAGTTGATTAATAACAGCTCTTGCATTACTTGTTCTTGCGCCTAAAGCTTGGATTTTCATATCCACTTCTTTTTGAAGCTTCATTATGCTATCAAAGGTATTTATACTACCCCTAGCAGTTTCAATGATTCCTACCAGAAAGAATTTAAACCATTGTTTAATATCGTTTGAGGATCTTACTTTCATTAAGTTGTCATAATACAACTGTCTATTTCTCTCAAAAAAGTCTGATAAGTATAATACTGGTTTTTTTAAAATACCTTTTTCTACTAAATAAAGTGTGATCAAAAGACGACCAACGCGTCCATTTCCATCTAAAAATGGATGTATTGTTTCAAATTGATAATGTATGATTGCAATTCTTAATAAATGAGGTAGTTTGATTTCTGTGTTATGTGAAAATTTCTCTAAATCTCCCATTAACCGACTAACTTCTTGATGTGGAGGAGGGATAAATGTAGCATCTGCAATCGAGGCTCCTCCTATCCAGTTTTGACTTGTTCTGAATTGTCCTGGTATTTTATGTTTTCCACGAACTCCTTGAAGGGTAACTTTATGTGCCATTTTGATAAGCCTAGAAGATAGAGGGAGTTCATCCAATGACTTGATGGCTAAGTTTAGGGCTTTTATGTAATTCTGAACTTCTTCCCAATCGTCTCTTTGTTCCTCCCGAATTTCTTCTCTTTCTTGAAGTGCTTCTTCAATATTGGTTTTTGTGCCTTCAATTTTACTTGATTGGGTAGCTTCTTTCACCACATGCATTGAAATAAATAAATCAATGTTTGGAGTGTGTTCGGAGTACATATCAAGCCGACCAAGTTGTCTGTCTGCCTGGCTTAATAGTTCTATAATTTCCATATCATCAAGTATCCAATCCCGATTAATCTCCTCAGGAATAAAGCTTCTAAAGGTTCCTTGATTGATATAGTAGCCTGATTTAAAGTTTTTCATGCTTTCCTAATTAAGCGTCTTTCTAATTTAAGAAAAATCATGAAAACTTAAATAAGAAGATCATATAATAAATTTTAATCTAAAATTCTTTAATAAAGTGGTTTGTTTTTAACTAAAAGGCAGACTCCGGGCAATCTAAGAAAAAGAATAGCTTTTTGGTTTTGGTTCTGGCAATACCGATGACGGATTAGAAAATTTCGAGATCTAGGCAAATAGCTTCCATTGGTTGTATCGGTCATGCCTACGGCATTTATGGAAATCCATAGACTTCATGTTCCAGCCATTGAAATGGCTGGCTAATCAATGATTCATGCCTACGGCATTTCGACTAACAGAATTTCTCGAAAATAATTATCATTTCGTTTTGTGCATCTTGCTTCAATTTACTGACTCAAACATAGGATGACGCAACTGCAGACTGCCACAGCCAACTTTCAACTTTCTCACTTTAGCTTTCTGCCTTTCCCGCCTACTGCCACTGCCTACTTTTTCACACTTCCCACCCCGCTCGATACTCCCGAGTCAGTAATTGATTCGCCGCTTCATCATTGGTGATCTTCACCAGATTGGCATCGAAATCTACTTTTTTACCGGCACGTAAGGCGATCGCTCCTAGATTGATCGTATCAGTGATGCATTGAGCGCGGGTAAAACTACCGGGAGTTTGTCGCTTTTCCAGCATGGCATCAACCCAAGAGTCAGTTTTGCGATCCACTTCACGGGAATTGATCCGCTCGGAATCCCGACCTGCCATCTTCGTACTTTCGGGCAGAAGCACTGGATTTTCCCCACGGAAACCGCCCAGAATTTTTCCTTTGGTACCTACGATCATCAAACCTTCCTCCGGCGTGTCCTTTCCATCCATTTCCAGTTCTTCAGGAGCAAAAGGCTTCATTCCGCCATCATACCAAAACAGGTCAAAAGCAGGAAGGGAGGCTTGGGCTGGGAAATTCCATTTGATGGTGCAACTCGCGGGGAACGCCACGTCATTTTTCACCCACTGATAAACCTGATTGACTTCCTCTCGGGTAGTCGTGCCAAAAGCCCGAGCTGAAACAGGACTTCGATCGATGCCCAAAGTTTCAAAAAGCGGAAACAAGCTGTAATGCCCCATGTCAGCAACCGATCCACCCCCGAATTCATACCAGCCCCGAAAGACATTATGCGTGTAGTTTTTGTGGTAGGGCATATCAGCCACCGGTCCCAGCCAAAGGTCCCAATTCAATCCTTCAGGAACAGGTTGGCTTTCCGCAGGCCGCTTGGTCCACTGCTGCCAAACGGGCCGATAGGACCAGTTATGGATTTCCTGCAGTTCGCCGATCAGTCCGGCATCCATCCAGGCTTTGATCTGTCGGTATTCGGGTCGGTCGGACCAAGCGAGCAGGTGCGTAACCAATCCCGAGTCTTTTGCTTTTTGGATGACTTTTCTTCCTTCCAAAAGCCGATTGGCGATCGGTTTGTGTGTCACCACGTGCATATTTTGATCCATGGCTGCCAAGGCAATCGGTGCATGGGTATGGTCAGGGGTCATGATTTTGACGGCATCGATGCCTTTTTCCTTTGCAAAAAGTTCCCGGTAGTCCTCATAGCTTGCGCAGCCTTTGTATTTCCCGGAGGCTTGGTTTTGGGCGTAGTATTTTTCCACATATTCCTTTCCAATATCCCGCCCACCCGGGATTCCGGGCTTTCCTTCCCACCAGGTATCGTCTCCGATGGTTCTTCGGATATCATTTCGGATTCCGTAAGGAGACCAATCGATGTAATCCGTGGAGAATTTATTCACATCACATACAGCAACCACCCGCACTTTGGGATTTTGCAAAAGGCTTCCCATTTCCCGTAGTCCCTGCGTTCCACAGCCGATATTGGCTACAGTCAGCTGGTCCGAGGGAGGGATTTTGCCCAGTCCGGCGATTACTGAAGAAGGAACGATGGTAAATGAAGCAGCAAAAGTGGCTGCCGAAGCCAGAAAATCCCGGCGGTTGAGGTTATCAGGTAAAGGCATGATTAAGGTTTTTTGGGTTAAACCTGAAATATGCATTAGAAAATCTACTACAACCTCAAAATGCTTTAAAATCAGTCGTCTTACTTCACTTTTCGATCTCAGCGTAGCGGTGCTATGCCTCAATCTCCAAAGTGACTGATTTTCTTGCATTTTGAGTTTTCGCTACGAATTCTAATTCATAATCCAGGTTGGAAATGGAATTTAGGGAATTAAGCCAAAAAAGTGGATTTTGCTATCCAGTTTGTCTAAAAGGATTCTGACACTATTTTTTAGTATAACTGGATAAAATTTTTACTAAGGCTTTATTTTTTCTATTTCTGCTTCTTGCTATTGAAAGAAATACTTGCTTATTTAACCGAACAGTTAAGTTATATGTCGCTATAACCCTTTTTCTTTCTTGACTAAAACTATTTAAATGCGAAGATTTGCTATTCTACTTCTCTGTCTCATCGGATGTACTGAACCTACTCAAGAAGTAGTGGAACTCGGTGATAAAAAAATCGAAGATAAAATCTTGCTATCTACAATAGCTGAAGATATTGAATATGTCATTCTAGACAATCAATCGGACCTGATCTATGGTGCGGATAAAATCATCTTTGAAAATAACCGATTCTTTGTTTTGGATAATTCCTACACCGAGACTTTGGCAGTATTTTCTGATACGGGGGAGCCTCTTTTTGCTTTGGAGATTGGTTTGGGTGGACCAGATGAGTTCGTAGAAATCACTGATTTTGATTATTTCCCTGAGACGAAGGAGCTTTTTGTCTTCTCAGGATCTCAAAGAAAGATTTTTGTATATGATGAAAATGGTGAACCGCTTCGAGATTATCGAATTCCCCGATCATTGATTGTTCACGCTATAGGCTACTTGGGGCAAGATAAATTTGCCTTTTTTAGAGATATGGTGGAGGAGTCCAAGATGGATTTACCAAGCCAACTCTTCACTTATGATTTTGAAACAGACGAAGTCATTGATCAAGCCATTCCGCTTTCAAAAAATGAATTGATTTTAGCACAGGATTACGCCCTAGTTCGATCAGGAACTGAATTATTTGCCTCCAAAGTCTATGGGAACAGCATTTATTCTTTGGAAAGTGATGGTTCTATCAAAAAAGAGCTGAGTCTTTCGGACTTTACCAATCTCAATGAGCGAGTTGATATCCTGGATGATGAAAGCTACAGAAGAGTAATGACCGAGGAAAGAGGGATTCTTTACTTAGGAGGTTGGATCGGAAGTGGGAGATCTCACATATTTTTCCTCAAAAAAGACCGAAAGGTAGCTATTCGTTGGAAAAGTGAATCTAGTGATGTATTGACAAAGAGCATTCTCAACGATTTAAGCCTACCCATTTTTTCCGCATACAAATACCTAAATGAAGAATATTTAATTGCCGTCTTGGACGAAGAAGCAATCGCTCTCTTGCAGGGAAACCCCAAGGGGCAAGAGTTTTTAAGAGAACTGAAACCAACCGGTGAGTTCTTGAGTCCTATTCTCGCCAAAATTAAATTGAAAGACTAATGAAAACGCTATTTCTACTACTTCTTCTTTTTACATTTTCTCAGCAGAATCCTGAAAAAATGGTCTTGGTATCTAACCCAGACTTAGGCTATGATTTTTGGATCGATACCCATGAAGTGACCATGGCTGAATTCGAGCGATTTCAATTGGCAACCGGTTATCAGACCACCTGCGAAAGACGAGGCACCGGACCAAAAGCTACCGGGACCAGTCCTTCCGAGCTCTTCGAGGGCTTGAATTGGCGTCATGACCAAGATGGAAAGTTAATAGCCAAAAAATGGTATGATAAGCTCCCCGTTACCAGAGTTTCTTTAAACGACATAAAGGCTTATGCCAAGTGGGCAGGAAAAAGATTGCCAACTGTTCGAGAATGGAAAATAGCCGCTGCAGGAGGGGTATGGCCTCCTATCTACAAATACTCAGGATCCAATAAGGCAAACCGCGTGGGTTGGTTCGATAGTAATTCAAAAATGGAAATCCAACCCATAGGCACCTTGGAGCCCAATCAACTTGGGATCTATGATATGTCAGGGAATGTGGAGGAATTTGCATTATTAGAAAAGAACGGAGAGGTTTACAATAGAATAGGAGGTCGGTTCTTCAGTGATAAAGATCATATGGCGATTGAGGACGACTACAGTTTTGATATCAAGGACCCTGAGTATTGCAGTGCTTTTTTTGGCTTCCGCTTGGTGAAGGATGTTGATTAATTCTTAAAATTTATCCTCCTACTTCTCATAAGATTGCTAAACGATTTGAGCTTACCCATTTTTTCCTTTTGTTGTCCTGCTTCTCCAGAAGCCGGACTTTCATAGGTCTTCCCAACCCTCCAAGGGTTTTTCATCGGTCAGAAGAAAATTCAAATGGATTTCATGTAATTAAGATAGATTGATCCCTTGGAGGGTTTCTTTCTTTAATTCGCTTTCCTGCTTCTCCAGAAGTCGGACTTTCATAGGTCCACATAACCCTCCAAGGGTTTTTCTCGGTCAGAAGAAAATTCAAATGGATTTTATATAAATAAGATAACGGATCCCTTGGAGGGTTTCTTCTTTTAATTCCTTGTCCTACTTCTCCAGAAGCCGGACTGCTTAGTCCGTGGAAAGGAAATCTTGCTTTTGTACAAACGGGATAAGCAGCATGAAACAAGCAGGAGGAAAATTACTTTTTATATAAAACTATTTTATCATTTTAATAATTAAAAAATATTAAACCTTTAGTATAATCTTTCAGTTTGACTTTTTATTAGAAAAAATTCTTAAGTATAAATCTTCTTCAAAATTAAATTCTAGAAATTATGAAAACATCAGAAAACATCAGAAAACATCAGAAAACATCATTTTCCCTTATCAGCTTAAGGAATCTATTTAGTTTGATTATGGCGGTGTGGTTTTTAGGATCTTGTCAGGAGCTCGAAGAGGAGCCCATGCAGCTGGAAGACTCAGTAGAGGAAAAGTTTAACCGTGATATGTTTTTAGCCAGCATACATAAGGCATCGCTAGAATATGCGGAAGGAATACGCAATCCCAAGAAGAATATAAATTTCAGGACTGTGTACGACTCAGATGTGGTGATTCATGATTATATAGAAAGTGTTGCTTCTAGCATGAATACCCCTGATAATTATTTTAAAATAATTCCTGAGGAAACTTGGGATGATCCCTACCAAGGACATGTATTTACTCAAGAGGCTGATTTAAATAAAAATACCCTGAGCCCGAGAGTTCGGATGCATGTCGATCAATTCGAGAGTGTAGTGGATCAGATCGCAAACCGCTACGAAAGTGGACTAATCAATGAGGATCAAGTGAAGAGTCAGCTTAAATCTTTGCTACGGGCAATGGGGAATACAGTGAGCTTGGATTTTTCGATTCCCAGTCAGGAGCGAGGAGATATAGCGGATATTTTTTACACCTTGGACGGAGCAACAGACGATATAGCTCTATTGCTACAAGATCCTGCTATATCCAATGCTTCTTTTTTCAAAAGGTTTGTTAGGGCTATTGCAAGAACATTATTAGTGGCCGCAGTTTCAGCGATTATTGTTTATACCGGGGGATTTGCGGCTAGTATTATTAAATATAAAGCCGGTGTAGCTGTCGCTCATAAGGCTGGGTTAAAGGCCTCTGGTATTCTAGCCTTGACCAAAAAGACATCTATTGGTGCATCTGGAAAACTCTATTCAGGATTATATTATGGACTAGGTAAAGGAACCATAGAAGCGGTGCAAAAATGGGATAAGCCCTGGGAAGGAATAAAAAAGGAAGCAAAATATGCAGTTAAAGCGATATGGTGATATGAGAACCGGATTTGTAATTATCACAATAGTCTTGATGACCCAAGTTTCAATGGCACAGACTATTTTCTCGGCGCCGCCCTTAGACAGAAATGAAGATTTTGATCGGGGATTTGCACTTTCTCTTGTAATACCTTCATACATGACCTCGCCTCATAGTAATATGAGTCGGTTACTCGTTCAAAATGGTTATCCTCCCATCCCAAGAGGCAGTCTAAGTTTTGGTTTGGGCTTGGCCTACCGATTCAAAAAATGGGAACCTGGATTTGATGTAACTCTTGGAAACCAAGTAGTAACCAACTATGACCAAGGGTCTGAAATTCTTAGAAGGCCTTTGAATTCAACAATTTTTGTCAAATACCATTTAATTAGAAAAGGATATTTCACTTTCTTTCCTATTGTGGGATTATCCATATCTGATACGAATTTGATCGCATCTAAGCAGTCTTCGGTAGATGATGTCAATCAACTACTGCAAGATCCTGGTACATCAGTTAATATGCAGCATTTATCTGCAGGTCTTTTGACAGGGGTCGGGGTGGCCAACTCTCAGTTTTGGGAAGAATTTCCAGGAGTAATAAGGTTGAAGTTCACCTATAGAGTTCCTTTTGGTGAGGGTTATGCCTGGGAGTCTCTGTTTGCAAATATTGAATCTACCAGCCCATTAGACAATTTTCCTTATTTCTCTATACAACTAGAAATAGGGGGAATGATGAACTGGAATAAAAACAATCCACCTTCCATGGATTGATAAATTTTAGATTGAAGTTCTATTAAGACCTGAACTAGAAGCTTCTTCTAGTTCAGGCTTATAATAATGCTTAGGAATAAATGGGAAAGCTTTAGTAAAAAAATGTAAAGAACCTTAATGAGTATAATGAACATGCAGTTAAAGCGGTTTGGTGATATGAAAGCAACAGCCATTAGTTTGCTTCTGTATTTAGTCTACAGTAGTGTTTCAGGACAAAATTTATTTTCTGATCCACCGGAAGATTGGAGAAAACTTGATAGGGGTATGTCCTTGACGTTAGTAATCCCTTCTTTTATGACTTCGCCCCATAGTAATATGAGTCATTTCCTTGTACGAAATGGCTATCCTCCCATCCCCAGGGGTAGTTTAAATTATGGTTTAGGCTTAGCATACAGAATTAAGAGGTATGAGTTTGGTGGTGATTTCTCTGTAGGCAGTCAGTATTCCACGAATTATGATCAGAGGTCGGAAATTTTGAGAAGACCTATGACAGTAAACCTTTTTCTGAATTATCATCTGTTTAGGAAAGGCTCATTTACATTTTATCCCATTCTGGGCTTATCCATGACAGATACGAATTTGATTGCTTCCAAGCAGTCATCGGTCACTGATGTGAATAGTCTTCTAGAGAGTCCGGGAACTTCGGTAAACCTTCAGCATTTTTCAGGTGGGTTATTAACGGGATTTGGGGTTGCCTTAGCGGAGCATTGGGTTGAAAGTACATGGATCTTTAGGTTAAAATTTGCCTACCGGGTTCCTTTTGGAAAGGGCTATGGCTGGGAGTCCTTTTTTGCGAATATCGAACCAAGCAGTCCCCTTGATAATTTTCCTTTTTTCTTTATTCAATTTGAGATGGGGGTTTTGGCAAATTGGAAAAAAGGAGATCCATGGATGGATAAATTCTAGAGTATCCAATGAAGTAATTTTTAAAGCCTGAACTTGGGGTTAATTCCAGTTCAGGCTTTTTTACTTTTTCAACAAGCTCCAAAACTCTTCCCGCATCTTATCCGCATCGATCTCGGTATAGACCTGCACCACTCTCGGGGTGTTTTCCGGAGGAGTCATGACAGGAGAAACCGTCGCCCATTCGGGATGCATGTAAGCCATCACCAATGCTAAATCCCACATCACCCGGGTTTTGTCCTGTGGGTTGTGCACTCGCCAGCGATCTGATAAAATCTTTTCGATCGCCACGTTTTCATCCAGTCTCGCATAGGTCTCATCCCGATCAAACTTCAAAGCAAAGGAAGTCGTCGTGGTCATGATGGTGAAGTCCAATCCCTCAAGATTAAGTAAGTAATCAAAGGCATTTAGGTCACAGCGGATATTGAATTCACTTTTGTTCCAAGCCCGAGACTCAGGAGTGTACCAGGATCCCAAGGAGAAAAGTCGGATTTTATCTTTGATATCCGGCGCCAAGATCAATGCTGTGGCCACATTAGTCATGGCCCCAAGTGTCAGGACATGGAGTTTTTCTTCTCCTTTCATCTTTCGGGCTTCGGCGATAATGGCTTGGGCTGCCGGAGAATCTCTCGGGTCCTGCTGTCCCCATGCCCTTCCGATCTGTCGATCGGCACCCAAGGGATGTGGGATATCCATTCGACCCATGGCGGTAAGAATCTCCTCATTGAGACGCTGACTTTCTTCGACAGGCTTGAGCGTTGCGGTTTCGTAGGCATTCCACTTTTCGAAGACATTCAGATCGGCATTATTGAAGTGAGCCGAACTCAGCCCGATCAGATCAATTCCCGGAACTTTGACCAAATAGGCAATGGCATAGAGGTCGTCCATTTCATTGCCAGTGTCGGAATCCAACCACACTTTTTGCTGGGCGAATGAAATGCTTTGAAATAGACAAAAACAGTAAATAAGTAGGAAAAAGGGTTTGTTCATAAGTTTCTTTAGGTTTAGCATCCAAGATAAAAAGATTGTCTGAAAAAGGGTAGGCTAGCTAATTTCCAGAAAAGCTTATCTTAAGCGAATAAATCATTCCGCCATGCAAAAGCTTGTTCTATTCCTTCTCCTTGGCTTTTTTCTTTTCTCCTGCCAGGAAAAAACTCCCCAATCCGAACAAATCATCTATCCTGAGCGACCCAATATCGTCTGGATCGTCGTGGAGGATATGTCACCGGAGCATTTGGAAACTTACGGGGGCACAGGTGGTAAAACTCCAAACTTGAATGCCTTGGCAGCCGAATCCCTGCAATATCAAAATGCCTTTTCTACTGCGGGTGTTTGTGCACCCAGTCGGGCGGCTTTGATCACGGGGGCTTATCAAACTTCCATCGGAGCCCATCACATGCGTACCACGGGCATGTCAGCAAATGCCTTGGATGCTTATCCCCCTGGTTTTAAAAGTTACAATGTGGTCTTGCCTGAAGGGATGATTCCTTACCCCATTCATTTGAGGATGGCGGGCTACTATGTGAGTAATAATGTAAAAGAAGACTACCAGTTTGCCAGTCCGGTTTTTATGTGGGATGAAAGCAGCAGAAATGCCCATTGGAGAAATAGAAAAGATCCCGACCAACCTTTTTTTTCGATTTTCAATTTTACTACCACCCATGAATCCCAGGTTTGGGCTCGGGAAGGGAAAGACAGCCTCTTGGTAGATCCAAAGGAAGTGACTGTGCCGCCGGTTTACCCAGATGATTCGCTTACCAGACGGACCATTGCCCGCTTTATTACCAATGTGATGCGAATGGATGATCAGGTGGGGGAAGTGATTGCGCAGTTGAAAGAGGACGGACTGTATGACAATACCATCATTTTCTTTTACTCCGACCATGGGGATGGGATGCCTTATTTCAAGCGGGAATTGTACGACCGGGGTTTGAAAGTGCCTTTGCTGGTCAAAGCTCCTTGGCTGAAAGGAGGGACAAAGACGGATGAACTGGTCAGTTTTGTGGATTTTGGTCCAACACTTCTTTCTCTGGCGGGAATTCCCATTCCGGAAAGCATGCAGGGACAGGCCTTTTTGGGTGAGCAAAAGGCCGAGCCTCGGAAATATATTTATGCCGCCCGGGATCGGATGGACTCAGAATACGATCGGGTACGAGCCGTTTCGGATGGCAGATTTAAATACATCCGAAATTACATGCCCGAAATGCCGAATTACCAAAATATCCAATACCGGCTTCAAAATCCCCTGATGGAACATCTTTTGGAACTGAATGAAAATGGTGAGCTTAATGAAAATCAGGCCCGCTGGTTTGCTCAAAGTAAGCCTGAGGAGGAACTCTACGACACCCAAAGCGACCCTTGGGAGTTTAACAATCTGGTTGAGAATCCAGAATATTCCGAAAAGGTAGAAGAACTGCGCAAAGCCCATGAAGACTGGGTCGCTGAGTACGGAGACAGAGGAGCGCTCAATGAAATGGAGATGGTCAAAAGCTGGTGGAATGGAGGGGAAAATCCTCCCGTCACTGCGGAAGCTGCCGTGAGTTTTGCCGAAGGCAAAGTCACTTTAAGTTGCCCAACTTCTTCAGCTCTGCTCGGCTGGAGAAAGTCCAGCTCAGAATCCTGGAAAATCTACACCGGACCTTTTGAAGCAGTGGCAGGAGATTCATTATATGTGAATAGCCATCGAATCGGGTTTGAGGCTTTGGAGGTTTCCATGAAATTGGGTAGTAGGGATTGAAAAAAAATAGACAAATCATGAACTACTGAAAAGTAATCAGTTCTTTTTTCAGTGAAACATGTTCATAAGGACTATTTGTCATGCCCTATCAAAGGATATAATAAGAAAAGTCCAAAATTCAAGGTTCGGACCTTAATTGTATCCTCGTAGGTTACTGATTGACTACCTCCTGGACTTGTACGGGGAAATATAGAGTAGTCAAAATCAGCCCGTTGATAACTGACTTCCAAGCCTAATTGAAATTTACCAATAGCCCTGGATACTTGCAGATTTCCTCCTACGGTAATAGAGGATAAACTGGGTCTAGAGCCGGCATGTGCCCATGTTAGAGTTTCATTACCCACTACCCTAACCATCTCGTAATAAGGGTAGTTGATCTGTCCGTAGCCTAGAAATATTCCCGTTCGATATTCCCAACTTCCTTTTTTCAAGAAATATCCTAACCCAGGAGTGATTGATAGCATGTTGTTATTTTCATGAGAAAAGCGAAAATCCAATCCGTAAAGATCATTGACGAAATCTTCCATTTCGACAACAGAGATCGGATTGTTTGTTACACCTGATCTAAGAAATACATAAAAGTTACTGGCGAAATGATAATTAAGGGTTCCGTGAATAGAGTAGCCAACTTTTGCGAATCCATTGCTAGCCTTGGAAATACTCGCAAGATTGGGTACACTAGAATCTGGAAAATAAACGGCAGCATTTTCCATATTTTTTCCTCCGAATACACCCACTGGAATGGCAGGGCCTGCACTGATGGATAATGAGAATCTCCGGGGTGGATTTACTTGAGAAAAGGAAGATTGAAGCGTAAAGCCAAAGAATAAAACCAGCAGTATTAAATTTTTCATTAGGAGCTATTTTGAAAGGATTAATCGTTCTTGATGAATCATTTTCCGTTTGAAATTAGCACCCACGTGGCAATCAGAAAGTTTTTTAGACCCATACAATGATTCGTTTATTTTCCAGAAACTGTTACTTTGATTAGAAAAGCATACTGCCTGAGAAAAACCATAATTCCAACTAAGGAACATTGAAAGAACCAATAGGAGTTTTTTCATTTCAAGATCATTTTAGAGAATTTATTAAAATTAATTGAGATACCCAATAAGAGACCTAAAATTTTCATAAAAGAATTAGATTTCTTGGTTCTTGAAAAGTAAAATACTTTAACTAAACCACGCCCAAGAAGATTAAATCACGCAATACGATGACAGTGGAGCCCTCAATGATATAGAAAAGGTCAAAAGCTGGTGGAATGGAGGGGAAATTCCTCCGGTCACGGCATCTGCTGAGCTGAGTTTTTCCGAGGGCAAAGTCACTTTAAGCTGTCCGACTTCTTCTGCTTTGATGGGTTGGAGAAAGTCCAGCTCCGATTTCTGGAAAATCTACACCGGGCCTTTTGAGGCGGTGGCAGGAGATTCGCTCTATGTCAATGCCCATCGGATCGGGTATGAGGCGGCGGAGATGGGCTATGTTTTGGATTAGAATGATGAAAAAAGCTAAAAAAACCCCGTTTTTCCATACATGACCATCCTATAAAAAAAGATCGAGAGACCATTATCAGCCTTCTCGATCTTTTTTCTAAATAAATGCTATCCATCAAAAGGAATACCCGACTCCTATTCGCAGCCAGTTGCTTTTATACCTTGAGATCTGGAAGCCATGTGCTACGGCGGGTATGAGTTGTAGATTTTTGGTTAGAAAAATCCGTGCCTTTAGCTGTACTCGAGCCGTTTGATCCCTGATGGTTCCTGTCTCCCGTATGATCAGGCCTCCGGATTCCAGCTGACTGATGAGCTCCTGGGTGCTTTGCCGCATATACGTGATTTCTCCAGATAGGACAAAGCGTTCGGTCTGTACCACATCATAGCCTACTCCTAGGTTGAAAGCTCTCATATTGATAAAATCCATTTCTTCAGGCTCCAAAAAGAAAATACTGTTTCTTCCTTCAAAATGGTACAAACCATAAGAGATGGTTCCAAAGAAACGCTTTTTAAAATACCTTTCATAGCTTAAATCGATCCCTTGTGCAGATATATCACCTCCAGAAAAATGGCTTGATTCGTAGAACGAATAACTCGATGATATACTATTTTTATATCCATTCTGTCCTTTAGAGACTAAAGAGGATAAAAATAGGCTTAACGATATAATTATTATTTTGTAAGACATACTGGTTAAAGGCTTTCTAAAGTAAAATAAGTTCTCACATTACCAAATGCATAAACAGGAAAGCGGGTGCTTCCATAATATCCGTACCCTTGATTAGTTTCATTGATATTATTGGCTATGGTAAAACATTTATCAAATGATAGGGCTGATACCAATTCCACGCTGTTACGAATAGCGACTTTTACTTTTGCTTCTCCCGAAACACCTGTTTTGGATGCTTTGACTCCTCCTTCTACATCAATATTTGTTTCAGTTCTGGTACACCCCCATACTAAATACATATTATCAGCTTCTGGTTTCCAAGCAGAAATAATAAAGGAGGTGTTTGACAACTTCCATCTTTTTATATTAGCTTCCTTTCTAGTGATGGTAAATCTTGCTAAAGGCATATTGACATCAGAAGAAATTTTAGGGAGTCCGTCTGATCCAAGTTCGATATCGTTTGCAAATGCAACCCATAAATACATTTCATTTGCACTAGGCCATCTTCGAATGTTATCTTCAAGACGCAGTGCAGGCATTCGCACAATTATATTTTGATTTGCTTTGTCATTTGTATCGCAAAGCTGTACCGGGCTGCCAGTCATATTCGCTGAAAATGCATTGGTTTCCATTTTTAAATTTCCATTAATCTGATTAACGTCAAATTCGTGGTCAGGAAAGGAACCAAGTACAATGGTAGGGTTTTTTAATGCCCACTCATCATTTGCGAGAAAGTATTCAAGGTTTTCAGCTTCGTTTTCATTGGTAAGGGATATTTTTATTGCTTTAGTTGCACCTTTCCAATCTTTATTCAATGCTAGCTGTTCATTTTCAAACTCCAGTGTCCACCAGGATAAAGTTAAATCCTTAATCTGATTAGGATCAAAATCTTCTGCCAGATAAGGCGCAACTATAGAAATCTCGTTGTCTTTGATAAATTGAATAAGTTCGTCAAGATTAATTTTAGAGTTTAATCTATTTCTTTTGTTTGACTGTGCAGTAAATGCGGATACGATTGCTGAGCGCTTTTTGTAAAGTGGATGCTCGCCTTTTTCGAACAATTCCTTGAGGCTGTAATCAATGTCGTCCCTTCCTTCGTTGATTTCAGAAAAAGAAAACAATTCTGTCCTTGCTGCCGGATCCTTTAGAACTTCGCCGAAAATGAGCGTAAGATTTTTTAAATTTTCCTCATATTCGGATAATGCGGTTGAAGAAAGGATGGTTTGCTCTTGGTCCACCTTCGGTAAATTCTCCTCAAATTCTGAACAAGAAAAAGTGATAAAGATTGCCATAAAGAGAAGGCTGAAATTTTTGGCCTTCTTTAGGTGGAGTAGTTTTTTGCCAGATATAATCATTATAAAATTAGTTGGTTTTATTTCGGGGGCAAAGGTAGACCAAATATTTCAGTAACCAGTATTTTTTTAAAAAAAGCCGTGATAATCAAAGACGAATTGGTAATTGGCTTCGATTGATTGCCAGAACAGGAAAATAGGTCATGAATTTTGGTCATCTTTTTTCCCGATATTCTAACAATTGAAAGCGCATTTGATCCTCTTGATTATCCGGATTGAGCGGGTGATTGGTCGATAAGTAAAGGCCTTTTTCTGTGATAAAGTATGAGAAAGGATGATACTGACCAGCAGGAAATGCCGTCTCGGAGACCAGGTCGAGGTTTTCATCGAAAAGTTGGATAGAAAAAGGGCCGCTATGATTTCGCCAGCCCTGAACAGGGATGGAATCATCTGCCTCCGTTTTATGAAAAACAAATCGAAAAAAGAACTTACGGTAAGGGTCATAATCTAAACTTTCATAATGTGGACTATAAAAGGACTACTTTCTGAAATCCAATCCATTTCCATCGATGGGTAGGTAAGGAAGTGAAGCCGGAAGATAATCACTCTTAGCCTCCTTGCATTTCAAGGTGTCCCCCCAATCCTCAACATAGAAAAGCCGATGGTCTCCAAATAGCGAGTACACCTTTTTTCCTCCGCCTGAAGCAATTGATGCTTCAAAAAGTTTTAATCCATCAGGCATGTAACCTTCTGGAAACTTAAAGTCCAAAAAGCGAGTAGCCCCAGATTTCAGATCAATTTCATAAACCAACTCTTTTTGTACCAATTGATCTTGAGTCATGGCTTGTAAAGGGCCATAGAAGTGGGTTTTCACAATCATTTTATCTCCCTGAAGGAGTGGTGGACTGGTGAAATAGGCATTGTGAATAAAAGCGGGACTGTATTGATCGGGACTTTCATAGGCAAACCGGCTGCGTATTTGCCCTGATGTATCAATCATGGTAAGCTCCCCTTCGAGCTGGTTGAAGAGAAATATGCTATCCAAGCTATGTGGATAGATCCCCATGATATCCAATACCCCATTTGGTCCCTCATAATCAAATCTGAGCTCTTTTACCTTCTTTTCAGAGTCTAGGTCATAAATCTGTATGCTGTTTTGCATCCAGTTTAGACTAAAAAGCAGATTGCTTTGCGCATGGTAAGTCAGACCGTCAGAGATGTTGGAGGTACTATCATCTATCGGAAGAAGTAGAAATGTGTCAGATGCTTTTAATTCTAAAGCTTGGGGTGGTTCAAAGGAGGGTTGACAGGAAAAAAGACTGAAAAGGACGAATCCTAGAAGGTAGAAGAAAAAGAGTGATTTTTCATGGTGCTAATTTAGAAATTAGAGACAAAAAGCGGGAGATTGTCCTCCCGCTTCGATTATTATTGTTCACCTGGACATTTCCGGGCACAGCTTCAAAATCCTTGCGGATCACAGTATCTGGAAGGATAGGTAACATCATAGGCATTATCGCAAGCTGCCTCAGCCTGTGGTGTCGGGATAAAAAAGGCCATTCCGAAAGTGAAAAGACCTGCAATGGTAATCTTTTGAAGAAGTGTCATGTTTTTTGAAAATTTAAATTTGGAAAAACTTTCGGCCAAAAGTGACTGATTAAACAATCAGTTCATCAAGAATATTATTATTATTATGCAAGAGTGAGGTGGAAAAAAATTGAAAAACTTCAAGCTTGCGTCTTACTATTCAAGTTTTGCTCCAAATAACAGATAACCAATTTATGAATCATTACTCGAGGACAGGCAAACAAGGAATCTCTTTGACAGAACCAAAAGGAGGCCGAATTCGGTATTCTTCGATTTGCTTTTGCCAGTCAATATCCTTCATCTGATAGTCGGGAGTGTAGCGCAGTTCATCCCAATAAGTTGATTTGGGGTTTTCGAATCTCGGGTCACCCGTTTTCTCCATCCAAGCCAAGAGTTCCTTTCTCATTTCTTCCTTGACGCTTGCAAAACTCGGATCGCTTGCCAGGTTATTGAGTTGAAAGGGGTCTTTTTCTACATCATAGAGTTCCTCTTCCGGCCTAGAACCAAAGGCCAATTGAAAGTAATCCGGTTTTCCTGCTTGAGCTTTTCCCTCCAAAGCCATCATCAAAAACTTGGTAATGGAATGATCCACATCTCCATATTGCCCAACGGACTGATGGACGCTCGGGTCACCGGCAGGATTTCGCTCAGGCATGGGATTCCAGATGTAGAGGTATCGATGAGTTCGAATCGCCCGCATGGGATAGCTCAGATCGCCCTTTCTGACATTGGCATGCCGCTCCCGCTCTAGAAAGACCTGATCCCGATCTTGTTTTTCTCCATCTAAAAATGCCCAAAGGGATTGCCCGCTCATATTTTTAGGAGTTTTTCCGGCTGCTTCCAAAAAGCTCGGCGCAAAATCCACAAAATTCACAAAGTCATGAACCACCGTTCCTGACTTGACTTTTTTGGGCCAGCGTATCGCCAAAGGCATTCGGGTGCCGTAGTCATAGAGATTGGCTTTGGCGCGGGGAAAAGGCATGCCGTTGTCACTCGTCATCACAATGATGGTATTTTCCAGTTCGCCCATTTCCTCCAGCATGGCAATGAGTTGTCCGCATTCCCGATCAAAGCGCTCGATCTCGAAGTAATAATCCAGGATATCATTTCGCACGCAGTCATTATCCGGGAAAAAGCCAGGAACTACCACGTCTTCTAGTTTCATCCCAGCCTGAATTCCCGTGTTTGCCACGTATTCCCGATGCGGGTCCGAACTCCCAAACCAAAAGGTAAATGGGGCTCCATCCGGTCTATTGGCCAAAAAATCGGCAAAATCCGAGTAGCTTTTCCCGGCAGGATTGTGTTCCAAACCTGAAACTTTGAAGTCCCCCGGTCCCCAGCCTTTTCGTGTCGAACCTGTGAAATAGCCCATTCCCTCCAGCAAACTCACATAGGTAGGATATTGGGCCGGCCATTCCGACCAAAGATTTCCACCGCTTTCGTTTTCGTGGGGATAGCGCCCGGTGAGGATACTGGCCCGGGATGGGGAACAAGAAGGAGAAGCCGTGTAGGCATTGGTGAAAAGTGCCCCCTCCGCTGCCAATCGGTCAAAAGTGGGTGTTCTGACTTCCTTGTCTCCATAAACTCCCGCGTGCGGAAAAGACCAATCATCGGCGATCAAAAAGAGGATATTGGGTTGTTTACTTTTTGCTTTTGAAATAAAAAAGCTGGCGAAAAAAACAGTAAATGCAAGTAGGAGGCTTCTCATGGGTTTAAAGGGTTTCTTGAATTTAGGTCGCTCTTTGTTCGATTCCAAGATTTATAGGAATGGGAAAGCAATTCTTCTCTTTCTGCCATTCGCAGAATAACAAAACAGTCCTGAACTAACCTTAAAAATCGATTATTTTGAGGTGAAGTAATTCTCAGGCCTTTATGTTGAGGTCAAATGTACTTCCCACATTAAAATTCAAAATATTAAGGTCAAGTATTGAAGAAGGCTTTGCAGATCAGTTCATTGGAAATTACAGTTCCGGGAAGTTCAAGTTTTCGTTTCAGTACAGGATTATTCCTTTATTCCATTCAAGGCATTTTCAACTTATGGAGTTGAAATCTTCCTCCTCGTAGGATGTTGAGATCAATATATTCCCCAATTCCTTCCAGACTGCCTTTTTCAGAAAATTGCCAGATGACCCAGTTTTCAGTTTCTGGCTCATCAATTGAATTGTAATTGGCTACCCAAATCGGATATTCGTCAAAGCCTTGGTCATGAAGCACTTCCCAGAAAAACCGATCTCCGGTGTAAATCATAGGCTTGACCCCATAATGTGCCTCTACCAAATTGAGCCAGTTTTTGATCCCTTGCCTCAAGCGATCCCTACTTTGAATAGTGCTATGTTTTTCAATATCCAAAACGGGAATTAAATCCCCGGATTGAAGCTGAACTGTTTGGATGAAGTTTTTAGCCTGTTTGGTGCTGTTTTCATTTAGGCGATAATAATGGTAAGCCCCTTTAAGAATAGAATGGTTTTTTGCTGCTTCCCAATTTTGTTTGAATCTACGATCCAGACCATCCGAACCCATAGTCGCGCGGATAACCACAAATTCAATTGGGCGATTTTGAAACTGAAATTGAAGTTTTGAAAAATCGACTTTGCCCTGATATTCTGAAATGTCAATGCCGAGAATCCCGTCCGGGAAGTTTTCAAAAGCCTTTTCGAATTTGAAAGATTCGTTCCATTTTGGACTTGGGCCGGTATAGTCTGACAATTCTCTTTTGATCCATTTAGAATACCAAATGGTAAAATAAACTCCACCGATTAAGGTCAGGGAGATGAAAATTATTACCCATGTCCAAGCAATGGACTTTTTCTTCTGAGGCATTGTTCAATTCACATCGGAATGCAAAATGAAGAAATCAAGGTAAACCCTGAAATTCTATTTTGACCTTAAAAAAGTAAAAAATTGAGGTAAACTCAGTTATTAACCTTTCGGTTATGGTTTATTACTTAGGCTAACATTAAAAATTCAAATTTTAATACCTAATACTAAAATATGCCTTGCAATTAAGGTCAGTTTTCCTACCTTAAATTAAAAAGTAAAATTTTTAATGTCAGGCCAGCGCTACCGAATCAATCCCGACCGGACTATCCCTTGAATAATCTGTCTAAACTCCCATTGCCCCATGGATTTGGAGATCATTCCTCTATCTATGAGCGGCAAAATTCTAGGATTTAAGATCACTGCTGATGAAAAAGTGGATATCCAGGATCTTCCAAATGGAGATTACCTTGTCAGAGTGAAAATAGGTGAGGATGTGGTTTTGGAATCTAGATTGATAAAAAATGAATAAGGCTCCTCTATTGTTTATAATCCTTTCAATCTTATCAGCGGAAGCTTTTTCACAACAGAAATTCTTCGAAAAAATTGAATTAGGTTTTTCGGGTGGGCTGGCTTTACCAGTTGGTCATTTTAAGGAAATTTCTATCGTTCCATCCTTGGAACCTGTCCCACCGGGCTCTAGTCCAGAGAGATTTCAGGGATTTCTCAAAAATGAAGGTGGGCAAGCAGAACTGGGCTACAGCCTGGGACTAAACCTGACCTATCATCTCACACCTTCGGTTTTTATTAGCCTAAATTATCTTAATACCCAACATTCCATAGATACCCATCCACAACAGACTTTTTACGATGCCAATTTTAAATCTGAAATTGATTTAAACGAATTACCATTTGAAGTTCCGGGAAGACTGGAAAGCGATCCTTATCGCGCTAATCTCTTTTACATAGGAATAGGGTATCGCGTGCCTATTCATCGCCTGGAGGTTAGGTTTACTGGATTAGTAGGGATGAATAACCTGGAGTTTCCTTTTTATTCCTGGACCTATCAGATTTCAGAGACCACAGCTATTCCCCTTAGGCCATTTCCTGTAGATGGACCAGTGCCGACTAGCTTAAGGGAATTTGCTTATGGACTCGAAACCAAAGTAGCCTACTCGCTGTCTAAAAAGTTCAATATGAACCTTTCAGCCACCTATCTTCGTTCTGACCATCCCTATGACTATTGGACCAGTTTGCAGGCAGCATCTATTGGTTATAAAATTCAGGATGAAATTCAATATAGAAATATTGCGGTTCAATTTGGGATTTCTTATCGGTTTGGGGGTGAGTGAAAAGTGAAGAATCAGAGGAGGTAATTATTTTTTGAATTTGGAGTTGTATTGGATTTTGGGGAGTTGATAAGGACCTTATTTTTTCCGGACTTGGCTTTTCGGTAGGTTGTATAATCCGTGCAAAGTCGGAAAGCTGCATAGATGTGAAATCTAATCCTTTGCGTTTCTTCGTGTTCTTCTTGGTTCACATTTTTACTTCACCTCAAACGCCGCCGATTCCCAAGGTCCCAATTCCAAACCGATCTCTGCCCCATTATCCGTCACTCGTAGTTTGGTCTTCTTTTTCCCAAACATGACTTCCTGAATTTCCCGCTCACCTTTTTCCAAATTCCATTCCTTGAGCAATTCCGGAGAAAGCTTCAGCGTTGTTTTCACCGATTGGAATTCATCGAAGTTGGTCACCACGACCAGCTTTTGGCTTTCATCCCAGCGTGCAAAAGCAAAGGCTTTGTCGGTATAGGCTGGGTTTTGGGATCGGTTGGAGGTATGAAGCTCCAAATATTCCCCCATCAAGGCCGAACTGTTTCGGGTAAAGTTCAGGACTTCGGAATAGTAGTTTCGCAACGCTTTTTCATTTTCCGAAAGTTGCCCTCCGTCAAACTTCCCTCCATTCATCCACTTCTGATGCTGAGGCACGCCGATATAATCGAATATGGATGTCCGGCTCGGATCTCCAAAACCTGCATCTTCTGCTCCCGGTTCGCCGACTTCCTGCCCAAAATAAATCATCGTCGGAGAAGTGGAAACCGTCGCAGAAACCACCATGGCAGGCATGGCTTTCCAAGGATTCCCGGCAAACTCCGGACTGGCAATTCGCTGCTCGTCGTGATTCTCCAAGAAATGAAGCATATGGTGCTCAATGTCTTTCAATCCTTCCAAAATCGGCACCAGGTTATCGGTCGAACCGTGACCTTGCATGATATGCTTCAGGGTGTCGTACAGCTCCACCTTATCGTAGAGGTAATCCATTTTTCCCTTGTGGATATAGTCTCGATACAAGCTGGGATTATAGACCTCTGCCAAAAGGAACGCCTCGGGATTGGTGCTTTTGATGTGTGAATTCAAATAAGACCAAAACTCCACCGGTACCATCTCAGCCATATCGAAGCGGAAACCATCCACGCCCTTACCCAACCAAAATTGAGTGATATCCTTGAATTTTTTCCAGGAATCCGGCACTTCTTTCCCTTGCCAAAAATCATAATGCGCTTTCCAATCCAGAGAATCTGCTCCCGCTGGTAATTCGTCAAAATCCTTGCTCCCGTCTGGTTTGATTCCATAATTGATCTTTACTGTCTCGTACCAATCGTAAAAATCGGGTTGAGCCAATCGGGAACCGTTCCCCGTCCATTTGGCCGGGTTTTCATCAAACTTCCCATCGGCCAAGGGATGTTTTTCTCCGCCTAGAGGTTGGTAACCATTTTTGGGTTCGGGAACCTGAAAAGCCTCTCCGGGGATATAGTAAAAGTTATTATCCCGTGCATATTCAACAGAAGTATCATCATCCGCCCCAAAGTCTTTTACTCCTTCAGGATTGTTTTTCCCTTCATAAAAGCGGGACACATGGTTGGGTACAATGTCAATGATTACCTTCATTCCGTGCTTGTGCGTACGGGCGATCAAAGCTTCGAATTCCTCCATCCGCTTAGTCACATCCACCGCCAAATCTGGATTGACCTGATAGTAATCCCGAACGGCATAGGGAGACCCAGCCCGGCCTTTGATGACATCCGGATCATCCGAACTCACACCTATCTCAGGAAAATCCCCGATCACTCCATGATGAGGCACTCCCGTGTACCAAATGTGGGATACGCCCAGTTTTTTGATTTCTTCCAAAGCAGTATCCGTGAAATCGTTGAACTTGCCGACACCATTTTCCTCCTTGGTTCCCCAAGGTTTGTTGGTGGTATTCGTATTGCCAAAAAGGCGGGTAAAGACCTGGTAAACGACTATTTTCTGGGGTTTCATAGGCTCGGATTCTTGGGACTTTGGAGTTTGGCAGGAAAGGGCTGCCGCTACCAAAACCGCAGGGATTAAAAATTTTTGCATCAGCTTATCGGGTCAATCGGTACAGTAAAATTGTATTTCTTTTGATCAAATCGGGGAATTGCTTCATGTTGATCGTTTCTCCGGGGGCATGTGCTCCGCGTCCTGAAGCTCCCAATCCATCCAAGCCCGGTAGAATTTCGGCCACAAATGCAATATCAGCAGCTCCCCGACTTCCTGGGTCACCGGGTTTCACTTCGCCCAATCCCATATCCAAACTTACCTGATTGAGTGTAGCGGCCAAAGCATAATTTTCATCGGTTGGGGCCATCGAAGGAATATAATCGTTGAAAATGATCTCTGCTCCGGTTTGAGGAAGGTTTTTGGCGACGATTTCTCTCATTTTTGCTCTTGCAGCCTCTTTTTGAGCTTCGCCTAAGAAACGTAGATCCCCCGTGACGACTGCTTCTCGGGCCACAATATTGGTTTTGCCCAAGGCCGTGCTTTTTCCGCTGATTTCATCCAAGCTCACATCAGAACCACCGACAAACTGTCCCGGATTGAAGGTCAGGTATTTTTCTCCTGCGAGCGCTTCGCGAAATTCATTTAGGATTCGGCTGGCTTCATAGATTGCGCCGTAGCCTGCATTTTGACCGAAAACTCCGCTGGAATGACTCTGCTTTCCGTTGGTTTTTAATTTCCATCCACTTGCGCCTCTTCGGGCTACGGTGACGGTATTGAAGCCTTGCGCGGTTTCATAACCCAAGGCGATATCATGGGATTTTGCCCGCTCGATAAAGTCCCTGCGGGACAAATCCGGATTTCCCGAGCTCTCCTCATCACCCATAAAATACACCGTTACCGTACGATCATCGAGCATTCCCAATTCATGAAGGGCTTTAAGGCTGGCAAAAACCAACACATCCCCACCTTTCATGTCATTGGCACCTTGACCGGTGGCGGTGCTGTCGTTAAGCCAAGTGAAAGGGGTAAAGGGCATGTCTTTTTCAAAAACCGTATCGATATGCCCAATGAGAAAGAGCTTTTTACCTTTATTTCCCTTTCGGGTAGCTACGAAATGTCCAGCTCGATTCACCTCAGCGGGTACTTCCACCCATTCTGTTTGGAAGCCGATTTTTTCAAATTCCCTGGCGAAAACCCGACCGACTTCCCGCACACCTTCCTTATTCAGCGAACCCGAATTGATGTTAATGACTTCCTCCAAAAGAGCGACAGTCTCTTGGTAGTTTTTGTCGATGTGTTCGATCAGTTTTTGTTCGTCATTATTGAGTTTTTGCTGCGCAAAGGTGAATAGCGGTCCAAAAGCCAGAATGAGGATCAGGGTGATTTTTTTCATAGGCGAAAAATAGGCGAAAATTTGGGTGGTGGCAAGGGGGATTTATAAACAGGGCAGTTGGGGTGAAGTTAAATACAGGTCGTGCCTGCCTGACCATGGGGCAGGCCGTTGGCACTTTTCCTATATTCCGGTTGAAATACCGATAGCACTGAAGGCGCATTTTGTGTAAGCCCCAAATTCAATTTGGGGTTTAAAATTGGGAATGGATAAACCAGAGTCCTGAAGGGGCGATCTGTATTGATTTAATCCCAAACATACCTCTCATTTATTCTATCTGGAATATCTCTAAAAAACCTCCTGTATCCGGCTTGAAAGAACTAAATAGGACGTGCCTTTGGCACTTGTCCTATAATCTGGTTGAAATACCGATAGGCTGAAGGCGCATTTTGTGTAAGCCCCAAATTCAATTTGGGGTATCAAATTGGGAATGGATAAACTAGAGCCCTGAAGGGGGGATCTGTATTGATTTAATCCCAAACATACCTCTCATCATATTCAATCTGATATTCATCCAAAAACCTTCGATACTCTGTTTGGAAATCAATATTTCGATGATGCTCCTTCTGATTTTGGATATAATTTTTGACGGTTTCCAGTTTGGATTGAGAAACCGAAAATCCTCCATACCCCTTCTGCCATTCGAAATCTCGACGGATTAATTCCTTGAATTTGATCGAGCTGGAGATTTTTACATTTTTCACCAAATCGGCAATTGTAATTGTCCTGGGGAGGGTGCAAATCCAATGAATATGATCTGGCATCATGAAGATCTCCATGGTGTAGCTTCCGAGATTAGACCCAAGCTTTACAAAATAGGCTTGGGCTTTGGGCCGGATTTCTTCTGTGATCATCGGGATTCGATTTTTGGTGGAAAAAATAATGTGGAGGTAAATTTTGGATAAGGACTGTGGCATGGTATCAAAAATTTAATGTTGTGAAAAATGGGTTACAGATCGTGCCTTTGGCACTCTTAAAATAAACAATTAACCCTAATACCCAGAATTGAATTCTGGCCTGCCTGCGGTAGGCAGGGCTTTTACAGGGCGTGCCTTTGGCACTTTTCATATATTCCGGTTGAAATACCGATAGCGCTGAAGGTGTATTTTGTGTAAGCCCCAAATTCAATTTGGGGTAACAATAGGAATTCTAGGAATTGGAGCCCTGAAGGGGCGACCTGTAATAAATCAATCCCAGACATACCTCTCATTTTATTCTATCTGGAATATCTCTAAAAACCTCCTGTATCCGGCTTGAAAGAACTAAAACAGGGCGTGCCTTTGGCACTTTTCCTATAATCTGGTTGAAATACCGATAGCGCTGAAGGCGCATTTTGTGTAAGCCCCAAATTCAATTTGGGGTATCAAATTGGGAATGGATAAACTAGAGCCCTGAAGGGGCGACCTGTCTTGCCTTAGGACTATTCAGCAGACCTCATCAAGATTTGACATGAATCAAAAGTCAATTCCTTTCTTATTTCAAATTTGAATTTTAGCTATTTTCGACGCAAACCAAGTTAGTAGCACTTCGTTATTCAACATAATCACCAAATTCAATCAATATGAAAACCCTTTTCGCGAGCTTCGCCTTTTTTCTATTTACCGCTTTGACAATTCAGGCTCAAGATGCTGATGCCATTTTGGGAGTTTGGAACAATACCGAGAAAGACGGGCGGATTGAAATTTATAAAGAAGGAGGAGAATACTTCGGGAAAATCATTTGGCTGAAAGAGCCGACAGACAACGGCAAGCCTAAAACCGATGAAAACAATCCGGATGAATCGCTACAGGATAACCCTATTTTGGGCTTAGAGATTTTGGAGGGGTTTACTTTTGAAGATGGTTCCTGGGAAAATGGGACTATTTATGATCCTAAAAACGGAAAAACCTATTCCTGCGAGATGACCTTGAAGGACAGGGATGTTTTGGAGGTTCGAGGATATATCGGCGTTTCTTTATTTGGTCGCACGGTGGAATGGACTAGGGAAAAGTAGTAGGCATTCTCCCTTTCGATCAGAAATTGACTGAGTATTCCATTGAAAAATTGGCTAATATTAGGCCTTCAACAGACCTATTCGTATGGCTAATTTTAATATCGATGCCGACAAAAACCTAACCTACGACGCTATCGTCATCGGTTCTGGGATTAGTGGAGGCTGGGCAGCAAAGGAACTTTGCGAAGCCGGACTCAAAACCCTAGTCCTCGAGCGGGGCAGAATCGTAGAGCATGTCGTGGATTATCCCACGATGACTCTTGATCCCTGGGAGCATGAGCTCCGAGGCGGACTTACTCCCGAGCAGAAAGCTAAGCATCCCAAAGGCGGGCGTTCTGGATTTATCGGTGCCTTCAATGAGCATTTTCATGCCAATGATCTAGAGAATCCCTACACGGAAGTGAAGCCTTTCATGTGGGTGAGAGCTCACCAAATGGGAGGGCGATCCCTGCTTTGGGGAAAGCAAACCTACCGCTGGTCGGATCTGGATTTTGAAGCCAATTCCAAAGATGGGCATGGAGTTGACTGGCCGATTCGATACAAGGATATCGAGTCTTGGTACACCTATGTGGAGAAATTCGCCGGAATCAGTGGGGAGGCCATTGGTCTTCCACAATTGCCGGATTCCCACTTTTTACCTCCGATGGAACTGAATTGTGTGGAAAAACACGTTAAGGAGCGTATCGAGAAAGATTTTAAAGGTCGAAATCTAATTATCGGCAGGGTGGCTCACTTGACCGAACCCTTGAATGGAAGAGGCAAGTGTCAGTTCCGAAATCGCTGTGATCGGGGCTGTCCTTACGGGGCTTATTTTAGCTCGAATGCCGTCACGCTTCCTGCTGCCAATGCGACTGGTAACCTAACCATCCGGCCTTTTTCTATTGTACAGTCTGTGGTCTATGATGAGCAAAAAGGGAAAGCCTCTGGAGTTCGGATTATCGATGCTGAGACCAGCGAGGAGATTGTTTATAAAGCCAAAATCATTTTTGTAAACGCATCTACGCTGAGTACCACCCAGATTTTAATGAATTCTACTTCCAGCCGATTCCCAAATGGATTGGGAAATGACTCAGGAGAACTCGGTCACAATTTGATGGATCATACTTATAGAGTCGGGGCTATGGGTACCGTGGAAGGCTTTGAAGATCAATATTACAAAGGCCGCAGACCGAACGGAATCTATATTCCACGCTATGTCAATCTTAAAGATGGACCTCAGTCGGATAAGTTTGTTCGTGGCTTTGGCTTCCAGGGTGGAGGAGGCCGAGCCGGTTGGGGTGCAGGCAGCAATCAGGAAGCTTTTGGAGGAGATTTTAAAGATGGTCTGATGAGGCCGGGACCTTGGGAGTTTTTCATCACTGGTTTTTCGGAATGCCTTCCTTACCATGAAAATCAGGTGTATCTCAATAAAGATGTGTTGGATAAATGGGGTCAACCTACCCTTTCCATCGATGCGGAATGGAAAGCCAATGAATTGGCGCTAAATGATCAGGCCCGTCAGGATGCCAAGGAAATGCTCGAGCGAGCCGGGCTGAAAGATGTCATGGAATTTGACAATAAACATGAGATGGGCTTTGGAATCCATGAAATGGGAACTGCCCGAATGGGTAGGGACCCAAAAACTTCCGTTTTGAATGGGAACAATCAGGTCCATGGTTGTGAAAACGTATTTGTCACTGACGGTGCCTGTATGACCTCTTCTTCCTGTGTCAATCCTTCCTTGACCTACATGGCACTCACTGCCCGGGCTGCCAATCATGCCGTATCCGAACTCAAAAAAATGAATCTCTAAGCCATGAACAGACGCGACGCACTCAAAAAATCCGCTCTGGCACTGGGAGCAGCTGCCGGAGCTCCTACTTTACTGAGCTTATTCCAATCCTGTGCGCAGCAGGACCGATTGACCTGGACTCCTCAGTTTCTATCAGAAGACCATGCGAGGTTTTTGTCCTCTTTTGTGGATTTTCTTCTCCCAAAAACCGAAACCCCGGGGGGCTTAGATGTCAAAGCTGATATTTTTATTGATCTGATGTATGCCAAAACCTATGACGAGGCGAGTCAGAAGCAAGTAGTGGCTGATATCGAAAAATTCAATTCAGATTGCAAGGCGAATTATGGAAAAGTCTTCGCCGATTTGTCTGAAGGGGATAAGAAAGCGGTTTTCGAAGAGCATGAAGCCAATTCGCCTAAATTTCCCAAGACTGTTTGGGGTGGAGCTGTTGGTCCTCGTGAACCAGTCGGTTTCTATCGAAGCTTAAAGTCCACGGTGCTTTGGGCCTATTTCAGTTCGGAAGAAATCGGAAAAAATTTCCTCAGTTATGATCCAATTCCAGGTGAATATCGAGGGTGTATGCCGCTTTCAGAGGTAGGAAACACTTGGAGTTTATAAAAATTAAAGCCGGGTTTTCCCGGCTTTGGTTTTCTAGTTATTCTGTGCCTGATTTTTCCATCAGTTTTTGGAATACCTGCATTCCGTATCGCTGACCGATTTGCATGGTCTCTCCTGATAGTTGAGGGGTGATTTCCAAAGTTTTCTTTCCGATAGGAGAGGAGTAAAACTCAATCAGCTGAAGCATTTCTTCCTCTGTGTAGTATTTTTTGTAAACTTCTGCGACTTCGGCGATGAGTTCGTCGGAAGTTATTTCCGCTTTGAATTCATCCCAAAAATCTGCCGGTACAGATGAAGAGAATGCTGGATTTTGCTTCATCATGTCCACCATTCCACTCATGGACTCAGATATTTGCATGACTTCCATCAATCGGTTGACGGTTTCATTGGATTGAGCCTTTGAGATGTTTGGTAGTATTAAACAGAATAAGGCAAGGGAAAAGACTAGTTTTTTCATAGATAGAATGTTAAAAGATCGGTGTAATTAGATCGGCTAATTACCGAAAAACTTTTAAATTCTAAAGAATAAGTTTGAAAATTTTTCTAGGCCTTTATTCACCTGCCACTCCCGGCTGAATCTTTTGGGTTGACGCTAAAGTCTTTTCCGATTCACCTTCCAAGGATATCGCTGCCAAAACTTGAATAGCATCTCTTTTCACCAGCTCAAAAGCATCCTTATTTTCTGCAAGAATAGGTTCGGATGGTGGGATTTTTTCGCGTAGCCAATCTACTTGCTTTCCATGCTTCCAAAAACGGAAACAAAGATGCGGGCCTGTTGCCAAACCTGTGCTTCCCACATATCCGATCACCTGACCTTGACGAACTCTACTCCCTTTTTTGATGCCATTACCAATTTTGGACATGTGGAGGTACTGAGTAGAATAGGTGCCATTATGTTTGATTTTGACATAATTGCCATTTCCTCGGCTATAGCCCGCTTCGACAACTGTACCATCGCCTACAGTTCGGATTTCTGTGCCTCGAGGCGCTGCATAGTCTGTGCCTAGGTGTGGTTTGTAGCGTTTTTGTACCGGATGGAATCGTCTAAGATTGTATCGTGAGCTTATTCGGGAATACTTCAAAGGATCGCGAAGAAAGGCCTTTTTTAAGCTGTTGCCCTCCTGATCAAAGAAGTTCATCTCTCCATTTTGCTCGAAAGGAATGGCATGATAAGGTTCGCCCATGTGCTCGAAATAAGCTGTTTGAATGCCTATTACTCCGACGGATTGATCTTCCACAAATTTTTCATCAAAAACGACCTTGAATTTATCTCCTTTCTGCAAACGCTGAAAATCGACAGACCATCCGTATAAATCTGCGAATAAGTCGATCAGATCTGGGCCGACACCTTTTTCGATCATGTCCACATAAAGCGAAGTTTGGATCACCCCGCCAATCTCACGGGTACGGATTTCCGCCGGCTTTTCCTTTTTGTAGATTTCCAAGCTATCCAAGTCAAAGACTACATATTCCGCAGCATTGGGTTCGTAAATAAAATACCGAGGCTTTATAGAAGTGGAATCATCGGCTGTAATCAGCTTGAAATTCTTATTGAAAGCGATGTTTCTTACATCAAAAATTTCTTTGGATTTTTTGGCTAGCTCATCGATGATTTGATAAGGTACTTCAAAAGGCGAAAGAATGCTGCCGAGTGTCTGATTTCTGGCTACAGTACCTTCTATGATATTGAGCCCTGTGACGTCTATTTCGTAAAGAAATTTAGCATTTGGGTCGATGGTTAAGCTGTCTGCTTCTGAGATTTGATCCTCGAGGCTAGTGTCGATGTCTGTATTGGATCGGTCTGAAAAGTAATAGAATGCCGATAAAATTATTGCAAGTCCGAGAAGTCCGAGCCATTTATTGTTCATGAGGGGAAATTTGGGGGTGAATAGAATGCTATCCGAAGGAAAACAAATGATGTATTTTCTCCAAGTCTTTTAACAAAAACTATTCCTTTTGCGGATGGTTTTGCTAAATTTTTCCAATCCTTTGGCTATTTAGCGCGAATCTCTCGAAATCTTTCAGTCTTGGCCCTGATTCTCATCAAATAGATGATAGGCGAAAGCACAATTTTTTATCTTTGGCGTCCAAAACCAAATTTTGCTATGTATAGAAGTCACAACTGCGGCGAACTTCGCCTAGACCATGTCAATACTCAAGTCACTCTTGCTGGGTGGGTTCAGCGAGTAAGAAATAAGGGAGGCTTGATTTGGGTGGATCTTCGGGACCGTTATGGATTGACGCAGTTGATTTTTGAAGAAGGCTCTACTGCCAAAGAACTGCTTGATAAAGCCGGGTCCCTAGGCCGTGAATTTGTCATTCAGGCAACAGGTACCGTGATCGAGCGGACATCAAAAAATGATAAAATCCCAACGGGTAGCATTGAGGTAAAGGTAGTGGAGCTCGAGGTCCTGAATCCGGCCAAGCTTCCACCGTTTTTGATAGAGGATGAAACTGACGGTGGGGATGATCTTCGGATGAAATACCGATACCTGGATTTGCGCCGGAATGTAATCAGGCAAAAGCTTCAATTACGCCACCGCATGATGCAGGAGACTCGGAAATACATGGATGCAGCGCAGTTTATCGAAGTGGAAACACCCGTTTTGATCAAATCCACCCCAGAAGGGGCTCGAGACTTTGTTGTGCCAAGCCGTGTGAACCCCGGTGAGTTCTATGCGTTGCCCCAATCTCCTCAGACTTTCAAGCAGCTTTTGATGGTTTCGGGTTTTGACCGGTATTTCCAAATCGTCAAGTGTTTCCGCGACGAGGATCTTCGGGCAGATCGACAGCCTGAGTTTACTCAAATCGACTGCGAGATGTCTTTCGTGACACAAGAAGATGTGCTTTCCATGTTCGAAGGGCTTACCAGGCACTTATTCAAAGAGGTAAAGGGAGTAAAATTGGAGGAAGTCGGAAGAATGACCTTTGCCGATGCGATGCGATTTTACGGGAATGATAAGCCCGACCTTCGCTTCGATATGCGATTTGTGGAATTGAATGACCTTGCAAAGGGCAAAGGCTTTGGGATATTCGATCAGGCTGAGTTGGTAGTAGGTATCTGTGCCAAGGGAGCTGCAGAATACACCCGCAAGCAATTGGATGCCTTGACTGAATGGGTGAAAAGACCTCAGATCGGAGCCAAAGGCATGGTCTATGTCAAGTATAACCCAGATGGGTCTTTGAAGTCCACAGTGGATAAGTTCTACGGTCAGGAAGATTTGACTGCTTGGGCAGCAGCATTTGGTGCGGAGCCCGGCGACTTGATGCTCATTCTAAGCGGGGATACGAAAGTGGTGAGAAAGCAGCTTTCTGAGCTTAGATTGAAAATGGGAGAAGATTTGGGGCTTCGTGACAGAACGGTCTTCAAGCCTCTTTGGGTCGTAGATTTTCCTTTACTAGAATGGGATGAGGAGACGGAGCGATATCATGCCATGCACCATCCATTCACCTCTCCCAAGCAAGAGGATATCCCGCTTTTGGATTCCAATCCAGGAGAAGTGCGGGCCAATGCATACGATTTGGTCATCAATGGGGTAGAAATAGGTGGGGGATCGATTCGAATCCATGACCGAGCCACGCAGCAATTGATGTTCAAACATTTAGGCTTTAGCGATGAGGAAGCTCAAAAGCAGTTTGGATTTTTGATGGAGGCTTTCGAGTATGGAGCTCCTCCTCATGGTGGCATCGCCTTCGGTTTTGACCGTCTTTGCGCCATTTTCGGAGGCTCTGATTCCATCCGGGACTACATAGCCTTCCCGAAAAATAATTCAGGCCGAGATGTCATGATTGACTCACCTAGTACCATAGCTGATGAGCAGCTACAAGAACTTTCTATTCAGCTAGCTTTGAAGAAATAGACTTTTATTCAGGTCTGAGGATGTAGGATCGGATTCCCATGACGATGAGTAATTGAGCAATCACATAGCTGCCCATGATCATGATTCCAGCTTCGGGAAATTCAAAATAGAATTTGTTGATAGCGATCATGCCATCCGAGACAAAGAAAAAACAAGCCCCGACAAATACCTGCCAAAAGGACTCAGGGTTTACTCTTTTAAATCGTTCACGAGCGGTAGTCACCATACTCACGATGATGATAATGTAGATGACAACGGGGATTTTTAGCGGACCAAGATTATTGTGAATCAGGAAATAGACAAAAGCTGCAGCAATGTAAATGGGCAGGTTGAAAAAGAAGGTTCGGATGAAATTCACATTAAAAATCCGGTTTGGGTTTCGCTGTGAAATCTTAAAAGCGATGATGTAACAAACCTGAGCCAAAAGGAAGGCCCCTAATCCGTAAATGAACAAATTTTCCCATAGTAGCAGGACATCTCCAATGAGTGAAAATATCAGTGCTCCCATCATGGCTTTAGAAAGTAATGTCCAAGAAATTGGCTTTGTGATTAGGTAAAAATAGATGATCAAACTTGTGACTATCAATGGTTTGGAATAAACTCGTGCCTCATCTAGGCCTTTGATGATCAGTGCAAAGTCTGCCATCGATGTGAACAAAAAGAGGTAAAGCCAGATTATGTTTTTGTTTTTCAAGCTAGGGGTTGATTTTGGGTTAGAATTCGTTGTCGTGAAATTAGGAAATAAGTCCAAAACGGGAGAATGTCAATTCAAAAAATATTATTTGACGCATAAATCAATAAGCCGAATATTAATTTGAAAAAAAACAAATGATGAAATAAAAAACTTAAATATTCTAAGAATTAGGATTCGGGCAAATGTTTGTTCTGTTCGTATGTTAAGTAAATGTTAATAACTGCTAAAATTGTGTATAAAAAATTAACCTAAAGTACCCCGCAAAGAAGTATGTCAAAATTACCTTTGCGCTGTAATTGATAAAACCAACTTTTACTAAACCAAAAAAACATGAGGCAAAATTTACTCAAAAACTTAGTGACGGTTCTCTTGCTGGTATTAAGCAGCACTTGGGCGATGTCGCAAGGTGTGACTACTTCCAGTATGAACGGGACAGTAGTGGATGAAACTGGTGCTGCCCTCCCGGGAGCAAACGTGGTGGCGACGCACACGCCATCAGGTACTCGCTATGGAGCAGTGACAAACTTGGAAGGAAGATTTTCTATTCCAGGGATGAGAATTGGAGGACCTTACACAGTTGTAGCTTCATTCATTGGCTATGAATCTCAAACCGTCGAAGGTATCGTGTTAAATCTTGGTGCAGTTTCTACAGTGAACTTTGCCATGAATGATTCAGATTCTGAACTCGAAGAGGTCTTAGTGACAGCTGATCGAAACTCTGCTTTTAGCTCAGATAGAACTGGAGCAAATACTGCGGTAAGCAATGAACAAATATCCACTTTGCCGACAATCTCCAGAAGAATCAATGATTTTACTCGACTTACTCCTCAGGCTTCTGGAAACTCTTTTGCAGGACAGGATGGTAGATTGAATAATATCACAGTAGATGGATCTTATTTCAATAACTCCTTCGGACTAGGTTCTCAGCCTGGAGATCGTACGGGAGTTGCTCCTATTTCATTGGATGCGATCGATCAAATTTCGGTAAACATTGCCCCTTATGATGTAAGACAAGGTAACTTTACCGGAGCTGGAGTGAATACTGTAACTCGAAGCGGAACAAACAATGTGGAAGGTTCTGCTTATTATTTCTTTAGAAATCAAGACAATGTAGGTACTCAAGCAGGAGATAATACCTTCGATCCAGGAGAATTCAACTATAGACAAGTCGGTTTCCGTGTTGGTGGACCAATCGTAAAAGATAAATTATTCTTCTTCGCAAGTTTTGAAGATGAGAAGACCACCGAGCCTGGGACGAATTTCCGTGCTAATAATGGAAATGATCCTATTGGTGGAAATGTCACGCGAGTTTTGGCCTCTGATTTGAACCAATTGAGCAATTATCTAAGAACAAACTTTGGCTATGAAACAGGACCTTTCCAAGGTTATGATCATAGTACCGAAGCGACCAAGTTCTTGATTAAATTGGATTACAACATCAACGACAAGAATAAATTGAGTCTACGATATAATCATTTAGATTCTTTTACTGATGTATTGGCATCCAACTCTTCTTCCCTTGGATTTGGAAGTAGAAGAAGTAATGTGAATGCACTTAATTTCCAAAACACGAATTATCAGATTTTGGAAAATATTCGCTCAATCATTGGTGAATTAAACACCCGGATTAGCAACAACATGACCAATAATTTGATCGTTGGTTACACATATCAGGATGAAAGCCGTGACTCCAGAGGTGATTTTTTCCCACTCGTGGATATCCTTCAAGACGGTAGAACATATACTTCATTCGGATTTGAGCCTTTTACTCCTTTCAATGAGTTGAGATATAGTACGTTTCAATTGCAAAACAACCTACAGCTATTCAAAGGAAAGCACACCTACACAGCTGGTGTTACCTTGCAAAGATATGAGTCTGAAAACGTATTTTTCTTTGGTTCACAATCTGCTTATGTCTACAATTCTTTGGACGACTTCTATGCAGATGCCGATGCTTACCTAGCTGATCCCAATAGAACAACGTCTGACATTGATCTACGAAGATTTCAAGTTCAGTACAGCAATATTCCTGGTCAAACAAAACCAATTCAGCCTTTAAAGGTAACCTATGCAGGAGCCTATATCCAGGATGAAATCGCAGTGAAACCCAATCTGAATCTTACAATTGGACTGAGAGCAGACGTGCCTTTCTTTGGAGAGACTGGATTTAGAAACCGCGAGGTAGAATCTTTGAGCTTTAGAAATCCTGATGGCGATCCTGTTCAGTTTAGAACAGACAAACTTCCCAACGCAAGAATTCTTTGGTCCCCAAGAGTTGGTTTCAATTGGGATGTGAACAGTGACAAAACGCTTCAGGTGAGAGGTGGAACAGGTATATTCACCGGACCTCCTGCATATGTTTGGATCTCAAACCAAATTGGAAATAATGGTGTGTTGACTGGTTTTGAACGATTGGACAGTAGAGATAATGCTCCATTGCTCAATAGACCATTCAATCCTGATCCGGATCATTACAAACCAACTGACGTAACTGGTGATCCTGCTGACCGTTATCAGCTCGCACTCACTGATCCTGACTTTAAGTTTCCTCAAGTGTGGAGAACAAATATTGCTGTAGATAAAAAATTGCCTTGGGGTATTACCGCTACGGCAGAATTCATCTACAATATGGATGTAAACGGCGTCAATTATTACAATGCAAACTTGTCGCAACCTGATGCATCTTACACTGGACCTGACTCTAGACCTCGCTGGACATCAGGAAACAGAATAAACCCTAACATCGATAATGCAATCGTATTGTCCAATCAAGCTTTGGGTAATTCTTATGTTGCCTCGATCTCTCTTGAGAAAGCTCTTTCTAATGGGTTTTATGCCAAAGCATTCTACAGCTACGGCGGAGCAAGAAGCACAGTAAACCCAGGTTCAATCGCTGGTGGTTCGTATTTTAACAATCCACATCAAGGTGATCCGAATAATCCGGGAGCTGGCTTCTCCAGCAACTTCCTAGGCCATAGAGCTGTTGCAGTATTAAATTATTCAGATGATATTTTCAGCTTCGGTAGAACTTCATTCTCATTATTCTGGGAAGGAAGAACGATCGGAAATGCTAGCTACACTTACTCGTCTGATTTTAATGGTGATGGTGGTTTTAGAAATGATCTAATCTATATTCCAGCTAATGCGAATGAGATGAATTTCGAGGAATTTACTTCCAGCGGAACCACCTTTACCGTGGCTGATCAGATTGCTGCATTTGAATCATTTATCGCTCAAGATAAGTACCTTAGCAAAAACAGAGGGAAAATTGCAGAAAGAGGTGGAGTGATCATGCCGATGGTTTTCAGAGCTGATTTCAGCGCTTCACAGACCTTGGTTACTACTTCAGATAAAAGTTTCTTGGAATTCCGAGTGGATATATTGAACGTGGGTAACTTGTTGAATCCTAATTGGGGAATTGGTAAAACATTCACCACTACCAGCCCACTAAATCCAAGAGGAACCGATGCTTCTGGAAACCCTGTATTCAGATTGGCTAATCTTGGACCTAACTTGATCTCTGAAACTTATCAGCCTACAGCTGGCGTTAGTGATGTTTACAGAATTCAGTTCGGTTTGAGATTTACTTTCAATTAATTATTTATCTAGTCTATTCGATTTATACATTGGATACAGTTCCTGGTACATCAGACTTCCCAACCGAGACATTCCGTACCACCACTTCATTGGGTGATACTTGGAGAATGCAGGTGGGTGTGAGATACATATTCAATTAATAAATCAAAATAATTTTTGAAAAGCACTCCGAAAGGGGTGCTTTTTTTTATTTTCGGAAATCAACTCAGATTTCTTGTAATGATTAAAAAAATTAAGGCCCTTCTTATTTTTTTTCTATTATCAACTCAGATTTTCTCTCAGACTGATTCATTGATATTCAAAAATCAAAATCTAATTGTCGGGGAGGTAAAAAGAATGGATCGGGGCGTCTTGACTTTTAAGACAGACTATTCTGATAGCGACTTTAAAATAGAGTGGGAGGAATTGATATTTATTAAGTCAAACTCCAATTTTCTAATTACCCTTTCCGATGGCAGAAGGTATAATGGAAGAATAGAGAGTGTTTCGGATTCTCAAGTGATTATTTATCCTTACAATCCTGAGGCTTTAATAAGGTTGAGGAAAGGAAAAAACAGGGACAGTCCAGAAAAAGAAGAAAGCCTCATCGTTAGGATAGAGGAAATAGTTTTTTTAAACACTCTTGATGAAGGTTTCTGGAGTAGACTTTCTGCGAGTATAGATTTTGGATGGAGCCTGACTAGAGCCAATAATCTTCAGACTTTCAATCTCAGGAGTAGTGTAGGATACTTGGCAGATCGGTGGAAGTTTGGATCATCATTCAATGGTCTTCGGTCTGACCAGGAAGGTATTGAGGCAGTACGGAGGACTGACGCTAATCTATCCTATGTGTATTTTCTGCAAAATGATTACTTTTTGCTTTATGATCTGACGTATTTATCCAATACTGAGCAGCGTATAGCCTCCCGAGTCGGTAATAAAATTGGTATAGGTAAGTATGTGGTCAGGACTAATAAATCTTATTTTGGATTTCAGGTAGGTGCAAATTTGAACAATGAACAATTTTTGGACGAAAGTCCGGGTAAAAGATCCGGAGAGTCTTTTTTAGGAGCTGAATTGAGTCTTTATGATATTGGAGATTTGAAATTGCTAAGCAATCTGACTACCTATCCTAGCTTGACTGAAGCAGGTCGTTTTCGGGCCGATTTTAAGCTGGATGTCAAATATGAATTTTTGTCTGATTTTTATATAAATCTTGGAACTACACTCAACTTTGATAATCAGCCAGTGGAATTAGCCACCCGGCTGGATTATATTATACAGACTACCGTGGGTTGGAGTTTGTGATTTACTGAATTCATTGACCTTTTCTACGTTATTGTTTCATTAGGAATCAATAAATATCCTTGATTTTTTCCTTTAGTCGAAGCCATCTACCTCCAGTATGTTTTTAATGATTTATTCTATCTGATTGTAGATACTTTTGAGTATATGAACCAAGCTAGGTCTATCTGAGTTTAGCCTTCATGTTGCATTACAAAAGATATCCGAACCCCAAATCCGAAGAATGGGTGGTCTTCATTCATGGGGCCGGAGGTTCTTCAGTGGTCTGGTATAAGCAGATTAAGGATTTTCGTGAAGAGTTTAATCTACTTCTGATTGACCTGAGAGGACACGGGAAGTCTACCAATTTTCCGCAGGCCATTTATCAAAAGGAGTACACTTTTGAAGATGTGACTCAGGATGTTATCGAAGTCTTGGATCATTTGAACATGCCCCCAGCGCATTTTATGGGAGTTTCACTGGGCACTATTCTGGCAAGACAATTGGCAGAAATGGAGCCTAAGAGAGTAAAATCACTGGTTTTGGCAGGTGCCGTGACTAGGCTTAATGCAAAGTCAAGGGTTTTAGTATTCTTGGGAAATACATTTAAAAAAGTAATCCCATATATGTGGCTTTATAGTCTATTTGCCTATGTGATTCTTCCCAGAAAGCAGCATTCTGAATCACGAAATTTATTTATCCGGGAAGCCAAAAAGCTTTGTCAAAAGGAATTTATCCGATGGTTTAAATTGACCGCTGACATCAATCCTCTTCTTCGGTATTTTAAAGAGGTAGAAATAAAAATTCCTACGCTTTATGTGATGGGAGATCAGGATATCATGTTTTTGGAACCTGTGAAAAAAATCGTCAAAGAACATAAAAATGCCAGTCTCAAGATACTCCAAACTTGCGGACATGTAGTGAATGTGGAGCGCCCTGCAGAATTTAATCAGCACTCCATGGCTTTCATTAAGAGTATAAACTAATAATCATATCCAGTACTTTTCTGTATGAACAAGCAGACGAAAATCATCCTTTTTGTAGTCATTCTTCTCGTAGTGGCTGCAGCAATCTTGTACCCGAGACTTGATGTCAGAAAGTCAAATGAGTCCTCTGTGGCGTCTGAGAGTGCAGGTCCTGATCAGCCTTCTGCCCTACCTGTGAAGGTGGTCAAGCTACAAAAAGAAACACTCCGAAATCAGCTTTCGGTGACGGGAACGATCATCCCAAATGAATCAGTAAATATCCGGACAGAAGTATCCGGACTGATCCAGCGAATCGCTTTCAAAGAAGGTCAATATGTGACTAAAGGAACTCCAATTTTATACTTGGATGATGATGAGCTTCAGGCGCAATTTCAGCGGTTGGATTACACCCAAAAGCTTTTTGAATCTCAGGAAAATCGTCAAAAGCAATTGTTGGAGCGAGAGGCGATCAGTCAGGAGGAGTACGATATCGTGCTCAATGAATTTAACACCACGCTGGCTGACATCAAACTCGTGGAAGCCCAACTTTCCAAGCGGGTCATCAGAGCTCCTTTCAATGGCGTACTGGGCCTGAGACAAGTTTCTGAAGGGAGTGTAATCGCGCCTACTGACATCATCGCCAGCATAGTAAACCTTGACCCGATAAAAATCGAATTTTCTATCCCTGAGCGCTACGCAACCGTAGCCGAGGTAGGGTCAAAAATTTACTTCTCCAATGACGCCTCTACCGAAGAGGTAGAGGGCGAGGTTTACGCATTTGAGCCGCAGATCGATGCAGCTACTCGTACACTTAAACTTCGGGCACTCAGTCCCAATAAAGAGGGGAAATTTCTTCCGGGAATGTTTGTCAGGATTCGTTTTGTTTTGGAGGAATCAGAAGATGCTTTGCTTGTTCCTTCTGAGTCAATTATCCCCGAATTGGAGGGATACAAAGTATACATCGTAGATGAAGATGATAAAGTGCAGGAGCGAAAAGTAGAAATCGGCACTCGGACAGACACCCAGGTTCAAATCCTGGAGGGATTGAATGAGGGTGATTTGGTATTGACCACAGGGGTTTTACAAGCTAGGCCGGGAATGGCCGTATCATACACGCAAATCAATTGAGATGGCGAGTTTATCAAGTTTAAGTATCAATAGGCCGGTATTGGCCATCGTGATGTCTTTGGTTATTGTCCTGTTTGGGGCGATAGGTATTTCACTTTTAGGAGTTCGGGAATTTCCGAGTGTGGATCCCCCGGTGATCAACGTGAGGACAAATTATGTCGGCGCCAATGCCGATGTAATCGAAGCTCAGATCACTGAGCCACTGGAAGAGGCCATCAATGGTATTCAAGGAATCAAGTCGCTGACTTCGACTAGTAATGACGGTTCTAGTAGCATTACTGTTGAGTTTGACGTGGGAGCTGATTTGGAAGCTGCTGCCAATGACGTGCGAGATAAAGTAGCCGGAGCTCAGCGAAACCTACCTCCCGATGCAGATCCACCCGTGGTTTCCAAGGCGGATGCAGATTCGCAGCCGATTGTTTTTTTGAATGTCAAAAGTGACGAGCGCAGTCTCCTGGAGCTTTCAGATATAGCTGATAATATTTTTAAAGAAAGACTACAGACCATTCCTGGAGTAAGTAGAGTTCAGATTTGGGGTGAAAAAGAATATGCGATCCGACTTCGGATGGATCCACTGAAAATGGCCTCCTATGGGGTTACTCCTTTAGATGTCCTGCAAAAAGTGCAATCTGAAAATGTAGAGCTCCCCTCGGGACGGATTGAGGGAGAAACCATCGAGTTATCAGTACGGACCAAGAGTAGACTTGCCACTCCTCAGGAATTCAATCAACTGATCATCAAAGAGGATCAAAATAATATTGTTCGCTTTCAGGATGTAGGGAAGGCGGAATTGGCAGCACTCAATGAGCGTACGGTGCTCAAGCGGGATGGAATTCCAATGGTGGGCGTTGTTTTGGTTCCCCTTCCAGGCTCCAACAATATCGAGATCGTCGATGAGTTTTATAAACGCCTAGAATTTATCAAAAAAGACCTGCCGGCCGATGTAGGCTTGCAGATTGGTTTTGATTCTACCCAATATATCAGGGATTCGATTTCGGAGGTACAGGAGACGATTATCACGGCTTTTATCCTAGTGGTAGCGATTATTTTCCTTTTCCTGAGGGATTGGCGGACTACTTTTATTCCGGTATTGACGATTCCGATTTCCCTGATTGGGGTCTTTTTTATCATGTATTTGATGGACTTTTCGATCAATGTTTTGACACTGTTGGGGATCGTATTGTCCATTGGGTTGGTGGTGGATGATGCTATTGTGGTCTTGGAAAATATCTATGCCCGAATAGAAAAGGGCGAAAAGCCACTAGATGCTGCAGCTAAAGGGACAGAAGAAATCTTTTTTGCGGTAATTGCCACCACAGTTGCCCTCGCGGCAGTATTCTTGCCAGTGATTTTTTTGACGGGTACGACCGGTCGGCTTTTCCGTGAATTCGGAATCGTAGTGGCTGGCTCGGTGATTATCTCCTCTTTTGTAGCCTTGACCATGACTCCGATGTTGAGTGCAAGGTTTCTGAAGAGACGGGAAAAACAAAATTGGTTTTACGAAAAATCCGAACCGGTTTTTATCTGGCTCAATGATCAGTACGATAGTCTGCTAGGCAAATTTATGAAGGTGAGAGTAGTCGCTTTTGGTCTGGTGTTGGCAATGGCTGGAGGGATTTATCTTTTGTTCAATGAGATTCCTACCGAACTGGCGCCTGTCGAAGACCGAGGTGAAATCCGAATCAATATGTCCGGACCGGAAGGAGCTACTTTTGGCTACATGGATCGGGTGATTGACGCGATGGTGAAGGATTTTCGGGAAACTTTGCCAGAGGAAGAACTTGACGGTATGATTTCCGTCACTTCGCCGGGTTTTGGTACGGCAAGTACAAATTCGGGTTTCGTTCGATTAATTCTTTCAGATGCCGAAAACCGAAACCGTTCCCAGCAGGAGATTTTTTCGCTGGTCAATCAAAAGTTGAAAGATTATACTTCTGTGAGAGCATTTGCCTCGCAAGCCCAATCCATTGGTGACCGCAGAGGTGGTCTCCCTGTCCAATACGTGCTTCAAGCCCAGACTTTGGAAAAGTTAAAGGAAAAGATTCCAGATTTTATGGAGGCAGTCAATTCAAGTGATAAATTCATCTTTGCCGATATCAACTTGAAATTTACCAAGCCGGAACTGGAGATCGAAATTGATCGGGAGAAGGCCAGAAATATTGGTGTTTCGGTTCAGGAAATTGCCCGAACCTTGCAGCTTTCCTATTCCGGACAGCGATTTGCTTATTTTATCATGAACGGAAAGCAATATCAGGTGGTAGGAGAAATGCAAATCGAAGACCGAAACGAGCCGATTAATTTGAGAATGCTTTACGTGCGGGCTGAAGATGGTCAGCTGGTCCAATTGGATAATTTGGTTTCTGTCGTTGAGAAATCCACACCGCCGCAACTTTATCGATTCAATCGATTTGTCTCGGCTACCGTTTCAGCAAACCTTGCGGATGGATACACCATCGGAGATGGCTTGGAAGAAATGGACCGAATCGCCGCAGAAGTGCTGGATGACTCATTTACCACAGACGTGTCAGGACCTTCCAAGGAATTTAGAGAATCTTCCAACAGTTTGATTTTCGCCTTCATCTTTGCCTTGGTCTTGATTTATTTGGTGCTTTCTGCCCAGTTTGAGAGTTTCTTGGATCCATTGACGATTATGTTTACGGTTCCGTTGGCCTTGTTTGGTTCACTCTTTACCTTATGGATATTTGATTTCACCTTGAATATTTTCTCCCAGATCGGGATTATTATGCTTATCGGATTGGTGACCAAAAACGGGATTTTGATTGTCGAATTTGCCAATCAGCGAAAAGCCCAAGGCATGAATGTGAACGAAGCAATCTATGGAGCTGCGGTAGCTCGATTTAGACCGATTTTGATGACTTCCCTTTCCACCATATTGGGTATTTTACCAATTGCGCTTGGATTGGGTGCAGGGGCAGAGAGCCGTGTGCCGATGGGAGCGGCCGTAATCGGAGGGTTGACCTTTGCCACCATTTTGACTTTATTTATTATCCCGGCTATTTACACATATCTCACTTCCAAGGAAGGAAGATTAGCAAGAACATAATGAAGAAAATTTTGATAGGCCTGATTTTAGGCCTGATGACACAGCCTTTACTAGCACAAGACCAAGAACCGCTGGATTTGGAAAAAGCCATTCAGCAAGGATTGGAGAATAATTTTCAGGTCAAAATTGCCGTGGAGACGATCAGTCTTCGGCAGGGTGAAATTGGCTTGGGATGGTCTGCTTTCTTTCCGGTGGTGGATGCGATTTATACACGCAACTTTGCCAATGAGGATGTGACCCAGACATTCGTTAGTGATCCGGAGACGCCTCGAGAGATTCTCGGAGCGAAATCCCGCTCCGAAAATTTTACCGTAGCTGCTATCTATGGCTTTAGACCAGAAGCAGTGGTTGCTGTAAAGCGGCTTGGCCAATTGGCAGAAATATCAGAGTTGGATGCAAAAGTTGCGGTGGAAAATACCGTGGCAGCGATTTCTACAGCCTATTATCGATTGGTTTTGGAGCTTCAGCGTTATGAAGTTTTGGAGCGAACGCTCGAACTCAGTCAGGCAAGATTGGATATTGCGCAAGCCCAATATGAATTGGGTGGAGCAGGAAAAAGAGATTTTCTGACAGCAGAGGTCGATTACAACACTGATTTGAGTCTACTGAAAAGTCAATCCCAGGTAATCGAAGCAGCCCGGATTAATCTCAATGAACTGATGGCTCTTGAGCCCGGCGTTAAATTTTTCGTCAATGACACGATTACGGTGGGTGATGAATTGAGATTGCTGGATTTGGAAGAAAATGCTTTGCTTCAAAACAAGCAGTGGCTTATCACCCAGCGACAGGAAAACGTAGCCTTCCTACAGCTCCGAGAGCTTCAAGTCGCAAGACTACCAGCGATCAACCTGAATGCCAACTATGCAAATAACACCTTCAATTCAGATGCGGGATTTTTGATTCAAAACCAACGATCCGGTTTTAATTACGGGGGTGATATTTCCTTCAATCTCTTTTCTGGATTTGCACTCAACCGTCGGATTCAAAATGCCAAGGTGCAGCAACGAATTCAGAATTACACGGTGGATCAATTCGAGATTCAGCTGAAATCAGACCTCTACCGGGCATTTAATACCTATATGAACAATCGGGAGCTTCTGGAAATCGAGCAGCGAAACTATGCCGTGGCCAAGGAAAGTAGCGAGATAGCATTGGAGCGGTTTCGATTGGGTATAGCATCGTATTTGGAGTTTCGGGATGCTCAGGTCAATTTGTTGACAGCAGAAAACAGATTGATCACCTCCATTTACAATATCAAAGAGCAGGAAATTGAGCTCATGCGTCTTTCAGGGAAAATTTATTTTGAAAACAGCTCTGATCAATTGCCTCTGAACTAATTTTTAAACTTCATCGGTATCCGCGTACAGGTGGCCAAATTGTATTTTGGCATACCATTTGACTATCAGGCTTTTCGAACCAAATGAGAGTTGATCTCTCTTGTATGTACAAAGCCTTTCGAATCATTAGTACCTTTCTAATTCTCAGCTTATTTGGGGTTCAGTGCACCTTTTTAGAAAAGTATTTTCCTTCCCCTGAAGATGAGCCATCTTATTTTTTAGATCTCAAGGGGATCAAAAATCGAGGAACTTTACGGGTTGCTGTTGATAATAATTCGACGGGATACTACATCTACCGAGGTAGAATGATGGGGTACGAGTATGAGATGCTTCGTGATCTTAGCGAAGAATTGGAGCTGGGTCTTGAAATCAAAGTCCTCACTGAAATTGATGAAGCCTTTGATCAATTGAATTCCGGGGGAGTTGATTTGATCGCCATGAATCTGGAGTTTGATTCCCTGAGGTTTGAAAAAGGGAATTTTTCATCGCCACTAGGGACAATCAATACCGTCTTGGTGGGCTCGACGAATTCGCCTCGTATTCAAAGTTGGGAAGACTTGGAGGGGGACACCATCTATGTCAGACAAGGAACTATCTACAAGTCTCAGCTTTGCAAGATAAAGGACTCCCTGAATGTGAATTTCACCATTGAAGAGTCCCGATTGCATGAGGAATCGCTCATTGAAAAGGTGGTGTCCAAAGAAATCCGTTGGACCGTAGCAGATCAGAATATTGCCAGAGCCAATGCAACGTATTTTGATGGGCTGAATATTGCTTGGAAAGTTTCTGAATCTAAGGAAGTGGCTTGGCTCGTACGCAAAAATTCTCCACAGCTTCTCGAAGCCGTGAATACTTGGATAGAAGAAAATGAAAAAAAGCTCATTCCTATTCTTTATTCCAAATATTTTCTCAATTCAAAAAACAGCTACTATCGCTCTACCAGTCCATTTTCCTCTGTAGTAGGAAATCGTATTTCGGTCTTTGATGATTTTATCAAGGAAGGCGCCCGAGAATTGGGATGGGACTGGAGGCTTTTAGCATCGCTGGTTTACAAAGAATCCCGCTTCGATACTGCCGCTACTTCCTATGCCGGAGCCCAAGGCTTACTTCAGTTGATGCCTGTGACCTTGGAGCGATTTGGCGTAGAAAACCCGAATGATCCGATCGAATCTTTAAGTGGAGGAGTTCGATACTTGAGGTATTTGGATAAGTTTTGGCTGGAGCGAGTCCCTGAGGTAAATGAGCGGATCAAGTTTATTCTAGCCAGCTACAATATCGGTCATGGACACGTCGAAGATGCCTGGAGACTAGCGCTGAAATACGGAGCCAATACCCAGACTTGGGAAGAGGTAGCAGAATACTTAGCCCTCAAAAGCGATCCGGAATATTACTTGGATCCCTTGGTCCGAAGTGGCTTTGCCAAGGGGCATCTAGCCGTAAACTATGTCCGGGACATTTTAAGTGTATTTGAATCCTACAAGGCTTTGGTTGAGCCTTAACTTACTCTTTTAGCTCAAACAGCGCCTCAATTTCTACAGGGATATTATCGGGCAATGATCCCATTCCCACTGCAGAACGAACCCCAATTCCATTATCTTCTCCCCAAATTTCTGCGAAAAGCTCACTACATCCATTGATGATATAAGGGTGCTTTTCAAAGTGCGGTACGCAGTTGACCATACCCAAGACTTTGATCACGCGCTTTACCCGGTCCAGACTTCCCAAATTAGCTTTGATCGTGGCAAGCATAGCTAGACCAACTTGTCTTGCTGCTAGTTTTCCCTGCTCGGTATCCAAGTCTTCACCCACTCTGCCGATAATTAAAGTGCCGTCTGATTTGACTGTGCCATGACCGGAGAGATAAAGGTATTTGCCATCAATCAGACAAGGTTTATAAACCCCTAAAGGCTTTGGAGCAGGGGGTAAGATTAATCCAAGTTTTTCAAAATTGCTTTCTGCAGAATCCATAATTAAAATTGGTTTAGATAAAGATATCCAAAATCAACACGCCAATCAAGCCGACCACGGCTACCAAAGTCTCCATTACCGACCAGGTTTTGATGGTGTCTTTGATGCTCACGTTGAAAAATTCCTTGTACATCCAAAATCCGGCATCGTTGAAATGTGAAAACATCAAGCTCCCTGCCCCTATAGATAAAACCAAAAGATTGGGATCTACATTCATAGTGGTGACAAGCGGCGCGATGATACCCGCTGTAGTCAATCCTGCTACTGTGGCCGATCCCACACAGACCCGGATGATCGCTGTAATCGTCCAAGCTAAAACGAGGGGATGAACATCCCAGGTTTTTAATCCCTCAGCAATCGTCAGACTGACTCCCGTATCGGTGAAAATTTGCTTTAATGCCCCTGCACCGGCCACGATCAGCAGAATCATGGCAATATCCTTGGTGGCATTGGTGTAGCGGTCCATGAGTTCTTTCATAGTAAACCCACGTAATAAACCCAGCGAGAAGGTGGCGTAGAGTACCGATACGATCATCACCACGCCGGGATTGGAGATGAATTTTACCAGGGGACCAAAAGTCAAATCTTCACCTGCCTGTAAGCTCAATGCAGTAGTTCCCACCAAAAGAAAGACAGGCAAAAGAGCGGTGAAGAGACTGTTTCCTATTCCGGGTAATTCTTCCTCAGGCTTGATTTCGGCCTGAAAGGTTTTGAGTGGTTCGGCCTTTACATTTTTCAGAAATTTGGCATAAAGCGGTCCTGCAATGATAACGGTCGGAATCGTCACCAAAAATCCGTAGAATAGCGTCAATCCCATATTGGCGCCAAACTGGGAGACCAAGGCGGCAGGAGAAGGGTGAGGAGGCAAAAATCCATGGGTGACCGAAAGTGCAGCCAATAGCGGGATGCCCACGTAAACAGCCGATATCCGGTATTGATAGGCCACCGTAAAGGCCAAGGGAACCAGCAAAACAAAGCCCACATTATAAAATAACGGGATTCCCACGATCAAACCGGTCAAAGCCATTGCCCAGGTGATGCGTTTTTCTCCAAAAATCTTCATCAGAAAACCGGCAATTCGCTGAGCACCTCCGCTTTCAGCCACCAGTTTGCCCAGCATGGCACCCATCACGATCACGATGACCAAGTCGCCGAGTAGATCGCCCATGCCCTTTTGGACGGAACCGGCAATCTGATCTGCGGGGAGTCCCAGTAAAAATCCGGCAGTGATGGAGGAAATCAAAAAGGCCAGAAAAGGATTGAGCTTGGCCCAAACGATCAAAATCACCAATAAGGCTATGCTGATCAGGACGAGAAGGATGGTCATAGGTTTATGCTAGGTTGGAATTTCAAGATAGGAAATATCTATTTTTTGAAAATACCGATCAAAAAATAGATGACTTGAACATCCATCAAACATTATTTTCTAATCCATCTAAAATTCAGTTGAAGTTCGCTTGAGCTGATTTGGATGAAATAGAGCCCTGGCCTAAGCCGTTTCAAATCTGAGATTACCCGAGGAGACTTTAAGCGTTCTTGGATTAGGGATAATCCGTTTTTACTGAAGACCTTGATCTCTGCAGTCTGAGGGTCAATTTCGGGAGGAAGTTTCAGGTGTAATGGACCTGTTGTATAAGGGTTAGGATAAATAATACCATTCTCCGGGATCGAATTTATTGGCTTTAACCTGACTGTGGTAGACCAAGAGATCAGATCAGTCGTTTCTTCCACATGCTTGATTCGGTAAAAATAGGTCTTAAACTTTTTTGCCGTCACATCCTGCCAATTGTATCTGCCTTGCTTCTCAGGATCCGATTCAACCACACCTAAGAGATTCCATGTTTCTTTTGGATTTTCACTTCTGTAAACTTCAAACTGCCCAGCTTTTTCATCTCTAACCTTCCATCTAATTTCCGGAGCGGATTCTTTCCAACTTGCATCGATATCAAAGAACTCAATTGGAAGAATACTTAAGGTTCGGAAACTGCCAATTGTGAAATTGATACCAGAAAAGTCATTTATAGGAACCTCTCTTCTTGCCCAAAGTCTGACAGGGTCGAGGCCCGAAATATTATTTCCAGGTGCCGCATAGCCAGTTCCAACAATCCGAAGGTCATCTACATCATCTACGATCAATTGATCTGCTGAAATTCGAAGCTCCAATAAGTTTGGGCTAGGGTTAAATCCCGAAAATTGGAAATAGGAAAATAAGCGATAGAGAATGTCAGTCCCATCTGTATCCTGAAATCCTGCATTGAAATCGGCTCCTTCAAATTCGGTGAAGGTAATTTCTAAATCACCTCCGGCCGTTGTACCCAAAAGCTGCACTAGCCTTTCTCCTCCGTTGGCCACATCTTCAAATGGGAAGGTGCCATTTGTAGAAGTAAGTGTATTGGGTAGATTGGAGTAAATAAATGAATTGGCATTTTTCCATGTTCCGCCGGAATAGTTGATACCACCGATTCCGGAAGAGTTTACTGTTAGGGTGTTTCCATTAAGATCTAGACTTCCACTTTGTAAAAAAAGTGTCTCGGTCACATTCAAGTCACTTTCCACTATCAAATCGCCAGCGAGTTTATTGAGAGACATGTCTTGAGTGGTCAGTGAAAAGTTTTCGATTTGCTGGTCTCCATTTCCTGTAAAATATAAGTGCGAACTCGCTGCTATGATTTCCCCTGTTCCGCTTTGTCGAAGATCTCCAAGGATGAAAAGTTCGGAAGGCAAGGATAAATCTTCAGACCCTTGTAATTCGAGGTTGCGAATCGCATTTGGAATAGCTGCATCGGGATAGGTAGAAGTTAGAAATGTTTTGGTGCTACTTCCGCCACGATGGATTATGGTGCCGTTCAGTTGAAAGTTTGCCGCTTCGATTTCTGGGTTTTCACCCTCCAGGATAAGTTCTCCACCATTTTGAAGGATAAACTGCAAGGCGCTGATGGAGCCTGAACGGAAAAGAATCCCGTCATTGCATTCGGAAATCAACTGTGCTCCGGGCTCGATAATCAGATCTCCAAAGGGGCCAACTGCCACGGTTGGGTTTGTATTAAATGATAGTGATGAGCACCTAAAAGGCGTAATATTTGTGTTTAATCGTTGAAAAAGGGTTCCTGATCTGATGGTGAAGCTCATGGCTTTTATCGCCGTTTCAATCGTTAAAGTCTGCCCTGGTCCTGGATCAAAAATTACGCTATACCGACTATTGGTAGACTGTGCGCTCCATGCACCTTCTGGAAGAATTGTTCTACTACTTCCTCGAAACGTTAGGGTTGATGAATTGGAGTTTCCAATCCAGTTTCCTGAGCTAAAAGAGCCAGTTGGAGTTCCTGGTGCGGGACCTGTAAAGGCCTGAAGAGTTCCATAAATATCTAAATTAAACCCATTCAGATTTAGCTTTTGATCTGCTCCGGCCTCGGCATTGATAAATAAGCTTTTGACCGATTCGTTTTGAGTAAGCGTGAGGGTGTGGGTTTGGTCGATGTAGATATCATGGCTTTGACTGGGTAGAAAGCTGGCTGCCGCCCAAGTGCTGCCATCAAAGATTTCCCAAATGCTCAGATTGTTAAAATTTCCCGTGGAGATAGTGCGAAATGCCCCAATTTCTTGGGCAAGGATAGAGGTGCAAATCAGGCATACCAATCCAAAAGCCGACATAAACCTGTATATTCGGCATAGGAAAAATATCCATAGGCACATCGTTTTGTCCCTCATATCCAAATAAAAAATGTTGAAAAAGGACAATTAAGTTAATACAATGATTTTAAAAAAGAAAGTTCTCGGTCTGATAATTTTTCTATTAGTTGGTCAGGTCTATATCTCTCAAGCTCAGCTATATCGGATCAGTCTGCTGACCTGCGATCCGGGGGATGAACTCTACATGGCTTTTGGTCATAGTGCCATCCGGGTGCTGGACAATATCAACGGCACCGATTATGTATTCAACTACGGTACCTTCAATTTCAATACGCCCAACTTCTACGGGAAATTTGCGGGCGGTAGGCTGGACTACATGCTCAGCGTGAGTACTTATGCGGATTTTGTGGCGACCTACAGCCGGGAGCAACGATCCATCCGCGAGCAAGTGTTGGATTTAAGCCTCGAGCAGGAAAAGTACATGGTGGAATTTCTTCAGGTCAATTACCTTCCTGAGCGGCGCTACTATCGCTATGATTTCTTTTTTGATAATTGTGCCACTCGAATCCGGGATGCCATGGATCTAGTACTAGGTGACAAATTGGTTTGGAATGATGAGGGTGCGGATAAATCCGAAAAGACCTTCCGAAACCTGATCGATGAATATGTTTTAAACATGCCTTGGGCAGACTTGGGGATAGACTTGGCTTTGGGTGCAGTGATTGATCGGGATGCTACGGCTCAGGAGGAGCAGTTTTTACCCGACTACATGGAAAAAGCCTTTGCGAGAGCCAGTATCGTTGGGGATGGTCCGACTAGACCATTGGTGAAGGAGAATCATGTCATTTTGGATTTTCCAAGGCAAAATGCAGCCATGCCAAGCCTGAATCCGTACTGGCTTTTTTGGTTGGTGGCAGTTGTATTTACCGTGATTACCTATGTCGGTTTCAAGCGAAAGCGCTTATTTGTCGGATTTGATATAGCCCTATTTTCGATTTTGGGGATCTTGGGAATAGTCGTCTTTTTGCTTTGGTTTGCTACTGAGCATTCAGCCACGCAGTGGAACTGGAATATCCTCTGGGCTTTTCCTGGGCATGTGATATTAGCTTTTGCCTTGCTTCGCAAAAAGCTAAAACCTTGGGTGCGTCATTACTTATTGGCAGCTTTGATCTTGGCCGATGCGGCTGTAGTTTTCTGGATTTTGGGATTTCAATCCTTTCACCCAAGTCTGATTCCTATTCTGCTTGTAGTGATTCTAAGGACGAATTATCTATACTACAATGTCGAAAAGTATAAAGCGATTTCTGCTTAATTCAGATTTGCCCAAACTATTGTAGTCCCAAAAGGTGTTTGTAGAAAAGTATGGAATTTAAAATCACATCAGACTATCAACCTACGGGCGATCAACCAAAGGCTATCCAAGAATTGACCAATGGGGTCAATCAGGGGGATGAGGCCCAAGTACTCTTGGGAGTGACGGGTTCGGGTAAGACATTCACGATTGCAAATGTCATTCAGGAGGTTCAAAAACCTACTTTGGTCTTGAGTCATAACAAGACCCTTGCTGCCCAACTTTATGGGGAATTCAAACAATTTTTTCCAGACAATGCAGTCGAATATTTTATTTCATACTATGATTACTATCAGCCGGAGGCTTTTATTCCCAGCTCAGGCACTTACATAGAAAAGGACCTTTCGATCAATGAAGAGATCGAAAAATTGCGACTTAGTGCCACCTCTTCTTTGCTGACCGGGCGTAGAGATGTGATCGTGGTGGCTTCAGTTTCCTGTATCTATGGTATCGGGAATCCGGAGGAATTTGGGAAAAGTGTGATACGACTCCAAGAAGGAGATCGAATTCCAAGAAATCAGCTTTTATTCAAGTTGGTGGATATTTTATATTCTCGGACGCAGCAGGAGTTGACGCACGGTACTTTCCGGGTCAAAGGTGATACGGTAGATATTTTTGTGGCTTATGCGGATTGGGGCTATCGGATTTTCTTTTGGGGGGATGAAATTGAGGCAATTCAGCGGATCGATCCGGCTAGTGGGAAAAAGCTGAACGATGAAAAGATCATTTCCATTTTCCCGGCAAATCTTTTCGTAACTGGTCGCGATACCATCAATAAAGCCATCCATGAAATACAGGATGACATGGTCGCTCAGGTTAATTTCTTCGAAAAGGAGGGGAAATTCATTGAAGCCAAGCGTTTGCAGGAGCGGACCGAATTCGATTTGGAAATGATCCGGGAGTTGGGTTATTGCTCAGGTGTGGAGAACTATTCCCGTTATTTTGATCGCAGGCAGCCCGGAATGCGGCCTTTCTGTCTTTTGGACTATTTCCCGGATGATTACCTGCTCGTGATTGATGAATCCCATGTCACGGTGCCGCAGGTGCGGGCCATGTGGGGAGGGGACCGGTCTCGTAAAGTCAATTTGGTGGATTTTGGTTTTCGTTTGCCCTCAGCTTTGGACAATCGCCCCCTGAAATTCGATGAATTCGAAAACCTGACCAATCAGGTCATTTATGTCTCAGCTACCCCTGCGGATTATGAACTTGCGAAAACCGAAGGGGTGGTCGTGGAGCAGATTATCCGTCCTACAGGCTTGCTAGACCCTACCATCGAAGTACGTCCGAGTCAAGACCAAATCGATGATCTGCTCGAGGAAATTGATCAGACGATCAAGCAAGATGCAAGGGTATTGGTCACTACCTTGACCAAACGGATGGCCGAGGAACTGCAAAAGTACCTAGAGCGTGCCGGGGTGAAATCCCGCTATATACACTCCGAGGTGAAAACCCTTGATCGGGTAGAGATACTTCGGGAATTACGCTTGGGAATCTTTGATGTCTTAGTTGGGGTGAACTTGCTTCGGGAAGGGCTTGACTTGCCTGAGGTGGCGCTAGTCGCCATTTTGGATGCAGATAAGGAGGGTTTCCTTCGAAATGAGCGAAGCTTGGTACAGACGATAGGACGGGCTGCGCGTAACTCAGAAGGTCGGGTGATCATGTATGCGGACAAGATCACAGATTCTATGCAGATGGCTATTGATGAGACCAAAAGGAGAAGATCTCTACAGATGGCCTATAACGAGGAGCATGGCATCACCCCAAAAACCGTCATCAAGTCCAGGGACAAAATCATGGGTCAAACCAAGGTGGCCGATTCGAAGAAAAATGCGAAAGTTTACGCCGAGCCAATGCCAGGTGAGGCAGCTATCGCCGCTGATCCGGTAGTACAATATCTAGGTAAAGAAAAGTTGGAAAAACTGATCGCTCAGACACAAAAGCAGATGGAAAAGGCAGCCAAGGAATTGAACTTCATGGAAGCTGCCCGTCTCCGTGATGAGTGGATGGCACTTAAAAATAGACTTGCTCAGCTGGAGCAAGGGCCGAATAAATAAAAAAACATCATGACACTTCAAGAGGTCAAAAGACTTGCTGCTCAGGGCGAGGGGCTTCGACTGGAATTCAAAAAGAAGGTCGCCTTTCCGGAAAAAATTGTCCGGGAGCTTATTGCCCTTGCTAATACCGAAGGCGGTAAATTGCTATTGGGTGTCGATGATGATGGGACAGTCAGTGGGCAGCGTTTTATCGAAGAGGAAGTGTTTGTCTTGAAGCGGGCTATTCAAGATTATATTCTACCCAGTTTTGATTACGAAGTGGATATGATCAAAATCAACGAAAAGAAGGGAGTGGCTATTTTTGATATACCAAAAAGTAATGGGACTGCACACTACTTAATGGATGGAAATCGGAAGAAAGCCTACATCCGGGTGGAAGATAGAAGCGTGCAGGCTAGTCGGGAAGTCTGGGAAATCCTCAAACGTCGACATCATCAGCGAGATATAGTTTTTACTTACGGCCCAAAGGAAGAAAAGCTGATGCGGATTTTGGGAGAAAATGGAAAAGTAACCCTTCGCGAGTACATCAGGGAGGCGAAGCTTCCTAAATTTCTAGCCAGTAAGACCTTGGTGAGACTGGTTTTGGCAAATGTCTTGGAAATCCATCCGGAAGAGTCTGAGGACTATTTTACCTTGAAAGAGTAGGGAGCTTGATTCCTGTCTGAAAAGTGAAACCTTCATTTCCCTGCAAGCCACCCGAGTGAATGGCTAAAATTTTTGAACCACTTGGGAAAAAGTCTTTTTCGATTAAGTCCCAAATTCCGGCAAGCATCTTTCCGGTGTAAATTGGATCAAGGACAATCCCAAAACTGTCAAAAAACCACCAAATAAACTCGATCAGGGATTGTCGGTATTTGGCGTAGCCGCCAAAGTGGTAGTCGGTGAAAATCTGATGTTGGTTGCTAAGCTCTATGCCAAAAGTCTGGCTTAACTCAGCGACTTCTTGATGAATAAAATCCCCTTTCAGTGCTGAAAATCCCAAAACACTTTGATCAGGCCTTGCTGATTGAACCAAACCTAAAAATGTGCCCGCAGTGCCGATAGCAGTGCCGATATGCGTAAAGCCGTAATCGTCTGCCGAAAGAATCTCACGGGTGCCTCGTATAGCTTCTGCATTGGTGCCTCCTTCCGGAATCAAGTAGAAGTCCCCAAATTTTTCCTTCAGTCGCTGGATGAAATCTGCATCCTTTTTTTTACGAAAATCTTCTCGGTTCACGTAGTGAAGCTGCATCCCTTTTTCTGTAGCGGCTTTCAGGGTAGGATTTAACGGTAAAGTTTCTTCACCTCGAATGATACCAATAGATTTCATCCCTAAAGCAAATGCCGCTTGGGATACAGCATGAATATGATTGGAATAAGCACCGCCAAAGGTCAAGAGTGTATGATGGTCTTCAGCTTGAGCTTTTAATAGGTTGTATTTTAACTTGAAAAATTTATTTCCCGGTACCAATTCATGGATCAAGTCCAAGCGTTTAATGGATAATTCAAGCCCTTTTTCTTCCAAAAGAGGATGATCTAAAGGCTGGTTAACAATGGGATTGGGGCTAAGCATGCTTGAATTTTGGGAAAGTTAAGGGAGTTCCGTGTATTTTTGCAGGATGAATCAGCAACCCGAGGAGGAATTTGAGGACGAGGAAGTAGTATCTCTTTATGAGCACTATCATATCAAGGTCGACAAAGGACAGTCTCCGATCCGTATTGACAAATTTCTTACCGAGAAAGTGGCTTTCGCTACGCGCAATAAAGTGCAGCAGGCCATAGACAATAGCTTTGTGCTTGTCAATGGCCAATCTACCAAAGCAAATTACAAGATTAAGCCACTGGATGAGATCCGAGTCATGTTTCCACAAGAACCACGGGATACCGAGGTAATTCCTGAAAACATTCCCTTGGATATCGTCTACGAAGATATGGATTTGCTGGTAGTCAATAAACCTGCCGGAATGGTAGTTCATCCAGCACATGGCAACTGGACGGGTACCCTAGTGAATGGGCTGGTTTATCATTTTCAGCAACTTCCCGAGATGAAAGGGAATGTGGGCCGCCCCGGATTGGTACATCGAATCGATAAGGACACCTCTGGCCTTCTGGTGATCGCCAAGAAAGAAGAGGCCATGACACAGCTTGCGGCGCAGTTTTATCACCATACTATCGAGCGAAAATACATAGCCTTGGTCTGGGGCGAGATGGAAGAGAAGTCCGGGACCATCACCGGACATGTAGGACGAAGTGCCAAAGACCGGAAAATAATGGACGTCTTTCCGGATGGAAGCCAAGGGAAACATGCGGTAACCCACTGGGAAGTGATCAATAATTTACGCTATGTCAGTTTGATTTCCTGCCAACTGGAGACTGGAAGGACCCACCAGATCCGAGCTCACATGAAATATCTGGGACACCCCCTATTCAGCGATGGGATGTATGGCGGAGATAAAATCCGGAAAGGGACACAGTTTTCTAAGTATAAGTCTTTTGTAGAGAATTGCTTTCAAATCATGCCGAGGCAAGCCCTTCATGCCAAGTCTTTAGGTTTTAAGCATCCCCGTACTGGAGAGAAAATGTATTTCGAAGCACCACTTCCGGAAGATTTTTCGGCTGTATTAGCTAAGTGGGAGCATTATGTGCAGTATGAATAAAAGGAGAGTGTTTTGTTCAGAGCCTTTTCGCAGCCTACATTCTGTTTTAATACCCAAATACCGATTGAAAATAAGTCAAAAATAAGACTGGAATCAGATTCAAAATTAATGAATCGGTATATTTAAAACGATTTCATTAAATAATATGTAAATTTTTAATAAAATTTTTAGATTATTTTCAAAAAATAATCCTTTTGCTGTATATTTGAAACAGTCAAACGGCTGAAAGTTCTAGTATCATACTGTAGGATGTTGAAATTGGCAGACAAGCCCTCCTGTCTCGGGGGTGGGGATGAAAGGACAAAGCATTTATCGAGCTCGTGAATGCCTAACTTCCCCGTGGAGGTTCGAATCCTTCTCCTACAGCAGGTTATTTTGGGTTTATTGTTAATTGATTAAAACCATGAAATTGTTTTTCATGGTTTTTTTTTGCTCCTAGGTTTCAGGTTTTTTAGTTGGATTGAAGATTTGTTAATGAAGCTTTGATTTTAAGATGTTTCATTTTATAAAAAATATCAAAAAGACATATTTATTAAAAATAATGTAAAAAATTAGAAAAAAATTTGCAAAAAGGGTAATAAAAGGATCATTTTGTTAATTTTGAATCATCAAGAGTTAGAAATTGAGCTATCGCAAAACGATGCGATTCATACTTGAAAAGCGGCGCGTAAGCAATGGAGACAGACGACTTTTTCGACTGTAAGTTATTCGCCGCTTCTTTTCTGAATTTAAACGACCCAAGGTCTCTAAGAAATAATCCTGTAGGATGTTGAAATTGGCAGACAAGCCCTCCTGTCTCGGGGGTGGAGGTAAAGGAAAAAGCATGGCTCAAACCGGACTATCGCCTAACTGCTCCGTGGAGGTTCGAATCCTTCTCCTACAGCTAAAAGCAGCAAGAAATTGCTGCTTTTTTATTTTTTAGAGCAGATTTAGTTATTTTTCACAAAATACCTCAGCATGATCAAAGGAATCCGTGATAAACTCAGCCATCATCCCCGGCGCAAGCGGGTTTTGAGGGTTTTGATCTATTTGCTGCTCAGTCTTCTCTTTTTGGAGTTCTTTTTTTATTTCGGTTCCAACCTTCTGTTGCTCAATTGGGCGAGGACTAAAGTCAATGAAGCAACGGGCGGAGTCTATCAGGTAGAGTTTAATCGTTTGAATTTTTCACTGTTTCGTCGTGGCGTATTCCTAAATGGTATCGTCCTTCGTCCGGATCCCAATGCAGCTGCTAATCAAAATCAGGTTTTGTTTAATTTTCAATTGGATGAATTGGGAATTCAAAACCTCTGGTTTGACTGGGATCAGAAAATCCTCGAAGTAGGAAACATCAGGCTTGAGAATCCGGATCTTTCACTTCAACTTCCTCCCGATTTGGAAGAAAGCGATTCTCTGTACCAAGAGGAAGTGTCAGCAGTGCGCCGACTTGAAAATGAAATCAAAAAGAGTATCGATCAGTTGATCATTGGGGGGGTGATTATCGATGAAATCTTGATAACGGACGCAGACTTGTTCTTTTTTAACTTTCTTAGTAAAAAATCCATCAATGCCAAGAATACGCGGCTGCATATTTTTGATGTGAATTGGAGCGAATCGGGTGACTGGGACACCCCTTTCAATGCCAAAGGCTTTGAGTTTGAGCTGGAAAAAGTGGAGTTCTCCTTGCCGGATAAGGTTCATACCATAGTTGCCGAAAAAGCATTTGTCACCTCGTTGGACAGTCGCATTTCGGTTGAAGAATTTTCCCTCAAGTCTGACAAAACTGTTGATGCGCCTGTTTATTATGAGCTTTTTTTGGATGAGTTGCGGATAGGGAATGTGGATTTAAATCGTGCATTTAGACAATCAGAGCTGGAAGTTGATGAGGTCATTCTAAATAAGCCCTCAGTGCAGGTGATCCGAAATGAGAATCTTACAAAAAGTGTCCAAAGGAGTGGTGACCTGAATGAATTGATCGAAGGCTTACTTAAGTCTATCTACATCAAAGAACTATCTGTCCGAGAGGGTGATTTTTTGACAGGGGGGCTTCTGGATAGTCTCCACAATCGGATAGAGGCTGGAAAAGTGGAGTTCAAAATGGTTGAGTTCTACCTGGGAGAGGATCAGAGTAGGAGGCAGAATCAGTTTTTTTATGGAAAAGATGCTGCCATGGAACTTGGAGAGTTTGTGCTATACCTGTCGGATGATTATCACCTAATTCGAGGCGAAAAAGTCCTGGCCAGTTCCTTTTTGGAAAGAATCGAGGTGGAGGGATTTGAGCTGGTGGAAAGGCCGGAAATAAACCCTGAAATAGTTCCCAATCAGCGGTTTGATATCAAGCTTGAGACCGTGGAGATGGAGGCGGCTGAATTGAAAAAGCTCTATAACGAAGGGATATTGGATGTGGATAGGATTACCTTGCAAGCACCCGAAGTTGAAATCACTGATCTGCGAAGAGCTACCTCAGTGGAAGTCGAAAAAGCGAGGAAGAATATATGGGAAGGCTATTTGACAGAAGCAAATATTGGGGTTTTTGATTTGATTGATGGTCGGGTCCAATTCAAGAATGCAACAGGCTTACGCTCGGATGATGTAGCCTTTGAGCGGATCAGTTTGAGTTTGGAAGATGTCAAAGTGTCATTAGATTCCGTGTTTGAAATTCAAGATGCCCTTCTAGCTGAAGAAGTGGTATTGAGTTTGGATAAGTATAGGCTCAAGCTTCGGGATAACCTTCACGTTTTTGAAGCGGGAGAGGTGATTGTCGATTCCAAACGTGATTTGATTGAGCTGAGAGACTTTACTTTAAGGCCTGAAAATCCCCAGAATATTTCTGGTGTTTTAGATGCCTACGGTAAAAGTGTAGTGCTGAATTTCAAGGTCCCCAGCTTTCAGGTGAGAGGAGTTGATATCAGGGCAGCCCTGCTTGAAGAGAGATTGGATATTAGTGAGATTTTTGTCCTTGGCTCTGAGTTTGAATATAGAAAATATCGTAAAACCTCCGAATCTTCCAGGGGAGACGGGCCAAACTCCGTGGATGATTTTCAAGACCTTCTTTCTTCTTATTTCCGTTCAGTTTCCATCGATTCGGTCCGTTTTCAGGAGGGAAAACTCAATTTTTTTGATTTTTCCGGAAGGAGAGAAATTAGTTTTTCCGAAGAGGATCTGTCTCTTTATTTGAAGAATTTTTACTTCGAAGAAGGAATGGTGAATGATACTTCCAAGACTTTCTTTTCGGATGAAATTATTCTTGATCTGGCAGATTACTCCTTCAGTCTAGCCCAGGGTGACTATGATGTGAAGACTAATCACCTTCAGTTTGATACCAAGAAAAAGCGTTTGTCAATTGATACTCTTACACTCATTCCCGGACAGAATCTTTCCAGTAAAATTGCCTTGTCCCTGCAGCTGCCGATGGTGGAGTTGGATGGGGTGGATTTGGAGGATTTTTTATTCAATGATCAGTTGAACCTCCATCGTCTGAAGGTGAATGAAAGCTCGATTAATTTGGAGGTGAATCCGGATTATATTCGTAATGAAGGCCGGGAGGCTAGGAGAAATCAAAGGAGAAGTGAAAGGAGGGTCCTCAAGGAGGTAAGCATAGATGAAGTAATTGCGACTAATTCTAATTTTAACCTGCTCTACCGCTATGGACAACGAGGGGAACAATCCATCAATACTGATTTTGACCTTTCTATTCAGGATCTGAACTTGGGTGAAGAAGTGGATTTGAGGCTTGATGCTTCACAACTCTTCGGGCAGTTGGCCATTTCTCTCAATAAGTTTCAATTCAATCTTCCGGATAGCATTCATCAGCTGGTATTTTCCAATCTCATTTTTGATAGTAAAAAAGATGAGACGGTTTTGTCTGGGATCACGATTTCTCCCATCGATCGCTCGAATAAAACGCCCTTTTTTCTGGAAGGTAGTATCGCTGAAATTGGTATTTCAAATAATGACTTGAGTCTTATTCAAGAAACTGGAGTGTTTGATATCGAAAAGCTCCGAATCTCCCGGCCGAAGCTGCGTGTCATCCGAGACAAAGAAGCACCTCGAATCAATAAAGTATCCCAATCAAATAATGCTGATTCGGTAGGTCTGATTCAGAAAATTCTCCTTCAATCAATAGAAATACAAGAAGGACAGATAAAAATTGAAGATCTTTACAAGGGTGCGATCAATGGGCTAGGTTTTAATAAGGTCAACGCACAAATCAATGCACTTAATTGGGATCTGACTCAAATGAGGGATGTAAAGATCCTCGAATCACTTTTAGAGGGGGATTCTTTTCTTTCCTTTGGAGATTATGAGATTTTCAGCAAAGATAGTATGGAGTCGGTGCGGGTGGATAAAGTGATCATCGATAGCGGGTCCTTTGAGCTGGAAAAAGCTCGCTATGCTCCGACGATGGGTCGGTACGAGTATTTGCGGAAAAAGGGGTTTCAGACCGATGCCTTGGATCTGACAATCGAGAACTTAAAAGTCGATGGGATCGATTACCCAGCCTATTTTGAAAAGGGTCTGATTAAAGCCAGAAAGTTTCGGGGAGACGAGTTTCGATTGGATGTTTTCAGAGACAAACGAATTCCCATGGCAGAGAATAATTACAAACCCATGCCTCAAGTTTTGCTGAGCCAAGCCCCTTTTTCTGTTCTTTTGGATACCGTTGTGTTGGAAAATGGTCGAATTCGTTATCAGGAATTTACCCAGGGTTCTCAACTTCCAGGGCAGATTGTCTTTGAGGGTGTAGCTGCAGGAATCGCACCGGCAGCTACCAGTACAGAGGGTTCATCCTATCCTTTAAAGGAGTTGGATTTGATTGCAACCGCTAAGTTGATGGGAGAGGGGGAGATCAATCTCCAAAGCCGTCTGTTTTTCGAAGATCCTTATCCTATGGATGTAACGCTGCAGCTTGGAGCCATGCCTTTGGAAAAATTAAATGGGATATTGGCCAAAGCAGCATTTTTAAATACTCGTAAAGACGCCCGTGTGGTCATGGGGGATTGGAGTTTTCGGCTAGATGATGAGGAAGCTATCGGGAAAATGCGTTTTCACTATGAGGATTTGAAAATTGATTTTCTTGACTCTCTGACTTTGGAAAAAGGAAAAGGCAAACTTGCCTTTATGAGTTTTCTAGGGAATACTTTGATCAAAAATAATAATCCGCGAAAACTTTTTGGGAATACGGTTCTATCTGATATTTACTTCAAAAGAGACACATCTAAATTTATATTTAGTTCATGGTGGAAAGCAACACTAAGTGGTCTCAAGGGTTCGGTGGGACTAGGACAGCCAGCTATTCCGGTCCGGAAAGAAGAGGAGGAGTAATCGTCCGTTTGGAGGATCAAAAGCTTTTTTTGATAAAAACAAATCCCGTTTTGAACAGAATTGGATTCCTGCCCAAAACGGGATTTTGCAGATTAAAAGAAATGCTTTAGTCCAGCTTTCCTTCGGTGTCTTTGAATTCTCCGATTACTCTTGCTCCGCTGTTGATTTGAACATCACCGTAAATAGTGATGACATTATCTTCACCGACAAACTCTAAGGTAGCTCCACTATTTAGTCTTAAATCGCCGTAGATTACCGTGCTTCCTGTCAATCGAAGTGTTGAATTACTATTAACATTGATGCTGGTGTTTTTACGATACTTGCCAAAAGCAAAGGACCCTACCACATGCATCAGTCCATTGCTATTGATATTCAGGTTATTCTCAATTGCCAAGGATCCACAGAATAGAAACTCCCCGCCGATATTTACATTTTTCAATTGAGCAGAACCGCTATAAGCTGCTTTTTCATTTCCGTTTATATTGAGATTGGAGTTTCCCCGATAAGGATCCAAACCTTCGCAGCTGACTCCTGAGCCTTCATCATCCTCATCGTCGTCATCATCATCGTACTTTTTGATTTTTAGGATTTGAATACCTCCATTTCCTGTGGCCACGAAGATAAACTCATCCTCAAACCGGACGAAATTTGACGAACCGTCAAGATCCAAAACTCCATAAAGTTCTACGTCATCCTCATCGTCTACATCGGCGATAGAGATTCCTGCAGCCCCGTTTGCCATAAATAGCAACTCATCGTCCACAGAAACAGCATTTGTCACCACATCACCCGGCTCTACATTCTCTGGGTTGATGGGAATAGCAACTAGGCTTTCTTCCTGACCATTTGACATTCGATAGATACCTGCTCCATTTCTTCCCTTTGCGATGTATAGATACCCGTCTTCAATATCGATAGTTCGCTTGGCTTGGGCCTCATCAGACTCGGTATTGATGCTACTTACTTCGCTCAATGAGTTGGCATTAAGAACTACAGCTCCCGACGTTCCGTCCAAGATAGCAATGCGGTTGTCTTCATGGGCTACACTTCTCAGGTCTCCACTAGCACGCTCTTCAAGTTTGTCAAAGCTTCGGTCAAAAAGCGTCAAGGCTCCATCGCTACCACTGACAATAGCGGTGAACTGGCTACTGGCAGTGACATCAGTGGCCACAAATCCAGGAACTGAATAATATCGGAAATCAGAGGTGAATTGTCCATCAGAGACACTTACTACTCCGAGATTGGCAGGGCCATCGACATCCATCTGATCGATATCCATTCCCATGGCTAGGAACAATAATCCATCTCGGTATTCTACTGCGCTGACATCGGCATGTCTAAAAATCACCTGAGAGACAATCTTTGGTTTATAGGCATCAGAGATATCGATGATTTCTACTGCGCCTAGAAATGTCGGTCCGGCAGTATTGTAAGCCACGTATGCGTAATCATCATCAATATCTACATGAGTAGCCTGCAGTATGTTGCCTTCATATTCTGGAGAGGAAGCCTGAGACACAAGTACCAGTGATATTTTCTCAGCATCATCATCATCCAGAACTCTCCCTGAAGGATTAGATGGAGAAGTGATTCCAATTACGCCTCCGCCCTCAAGGCTCAGTCGTTGACTCAACTCATCGGAATTGGTATTGATCAGAACAGTCGGGTCTGCCGGGTTTTCAATCGAATCATTGCAGGCAAAAATCGTAGCTGTCATAAACGCTGCGAGTAGCAAAGTATTTAATTTACTGTTATGTTTTAATTTCATATCTTGTAAAATGTTTTTTGTAATTATATAAATGAAATATAAAATTCAACTTTTTTATTATTGATTATTAATTATTTAAAATCGCTCGAATATAAACTATGTTTATTATATAATCCAAAAATTATTTTATATAAAAATTCAAATATTTAATCACTTATATGTTTCATAACTAGTATTTTGTTGTTTGTTGATAAATCAATGTAAATAAACTGCTTATTTGGATAAATCAACATTTTTTCCGGGATCCAGAAGCTTAAATCTCTTCCTTTTGTAATGCCATAGACGATTCTGCCCTAGATTTTCGGTCGGCGTAGACACAAACCGAGGCGGGAATAAATTTCCATTGTACTTCACCGAACGAAGCGAGGTATATTTCGCAAAGCGTATTTCAACCCTATTTCTCCAAAATTCTGCTTGCTGCCTACTGCGACTGCCTACCACTACATTTGCCGTGGTCTTTGTCATCACAGACTATATTACTATGGTTTCGGGCTGTGAAGACACAGCCCGAGGCGTGGAGCTGGTTTCTATCGCCGTTGTCTGTGTCTCCACAGACAACTTTACGTTTGCCGCGTTGCCTGTGTCTAGTCTGATTCCGTGGTCTTTGTCATCACAGACCACTTACCTTGATAAACAGCCCGTAGCGAATCTGCCTACTGAGACTGCCTACTTATTCACCTGCCATCTTGTCACTTTTTTTCGATTGGAACGGGCATTGATAATCCCCTTCTGTCAATATTGTATTCACTAAAACGATTTATACCATGCAGGAAAAAGGTACCATCTCGATTCATACCGAGAATATTTTCCCCATTATCAAAAAATTCCTCTACTCAGATCATGAGATTTTTCTTCGCGAATTGGTTTCCAATGCCGTCGATGCTACCCAAAAAATCAAACGCCTCGCGACATTAGGTCAGTACACTGGCGAATTGGGTGATATCACCGTGGAGGTTTCCTTCGACGAGAAAAAGAAAACCATCACCATCTCTGACAAAGGTCTGGGGATGACTGCCGAGGAGATCAAAAAGTACATCAATCAGATTGCCTTCTCTGGCGCTACTGAATTTGTGGAGAAGTTCAAGGACGCCAAAGATGCCAATGAGATCATCGGTAAGTTTGGTTTGGGCTTCTACTCGGCCTTTATGGTAGCCAAAAATGTAGAGATCCACACACTTTCTTATCAGGAGGGGGCAGAGCCAGCCATTTGGACCTGTGACGGTACGACCGAATTTGAGATCAAAAAAGGTAAGCGCAAGACTCGCGGTACGGACATCATTCTTCACATCAACGAAGACTCTGAGGAGTTCCTAGACAAGTGGAAGCTGCAAGGTATTTTGGATAAATACTGCAAATTCCTGCCTGTACCGATCAAGTTTGGCACCAAAAGCGAATCCGTAGAGGATGGTGTTGATGATAAGGGCGAGAAAAAATTCAAGTCTGTCGAAGTGGACAATATCATCAATACCACTTCCCCGATTTGGACCAAGTCGCCCAGCGATTTGAAAGATGAGGATTACCTGAATTTCTACAAGGAGCTCTATCCCATGTCAGAGGATCCGTTATTCTGGATTCATCTGAATGTAGACTATCCATTCAACTTGACCGGGGTATTGTATTTCCCGAAGGTCAAAAACGAATTCGAACTTCAGCGAAACAAGATCAAGCTCTTCAGCCGTCAGGTATTTATCACCGATGAGGTGAAGGATATAGTGCCTGAGTTTCTAATGTTGCTTCACGGGGTAATTGATTCTCCGGATATTCCATTGAACGTATCACGAAGCTTTTTGCAGGCGGATGGAAATGTGAAAAAGATCAATAACTACATCACGAAAAAGGTAGCGGACAAGCTTTCTGAATTGTACAAAAAAGACCGCAAAGCCTACGAGGCCAAGTGGAATGATATCGGCCTTTTTGTGAAGTACGGCATGATCTCTGAAGATAAATTCTACGAAAAAGGGAAAGAGTTTACGCTCCTAAAGAATACAAAGGACGAATACTTCACCTTAGATGAATACACAGAGAAAGTAAAAGCTATTCAGAAGAACAAAGACGATCAGACCATTTTCTTATATGCTACGGATGTAGATAAGCAGGATAGCTTTATCGCTTCGGCCAATAAGAAGGATTACGATGTTTTAGTCTTGGATTCGCCGATCGATAGTCACTTTATCCAGCATATCGAAACCAAGCTTGACAAAACCCAACTGAAGCGAGTGGATGCCGATGTGGTGGAGAAGTTGATCCAGAAAGAGGATTCGTATGCCAACTTGCTCACCGAAGATCAAAGCAAGCAGGTGAAGGAACTCTTCGAAAAAGCGATCGATAACAACTCCTATTCGGTAGAGATCGAAGGCTTGAGTCCTGAGGAAATGCCCGTGACGATCACCATGGAAGAGTGGATGCGCCGGATGAAAGATATGGCTCAAACCGGCGGTGGCGGTCCGATGAGCTTCTACGGACAGATGCCGGATAGCTATAAAGTGGCGATCAACGGAAATCACCCAGTCGTAGATAAAATCCTGAAAGCCGAAGGTGAAGAAGCTCAATTGCAACTCGCGAAACAAGCTTTTGACTTGGCTAAGCTATCCCAAGGCCTCTTGACCGGCAAGGATTTAACTGCCTTTGTGAAGCGAAGTGTAGAGTTGATCTAAAACCTTTGAGGTCTCAGAGACCTCGAAGGTTTGAATAAGATTATCACCCTCCGAGGGTTCTCAATCCCTCGGAGGGTTTTATTTTGCGAAGAATCAGAAATTCCTCGAACCCTCCAAGGGATTTAAAGGACCAAAGAATTTGTTAAAAGAATTAAATTTACTTCAAAATTGGCTAACCCTTGGAGGGTTTTAATATTTAATCCCCGTCAAATTGTCGGGGATTTTTTTATTCCCCACTCCTGTACTAGGCTATTCCAAGAATTGGTTTATTTTTGTTTATGCTTTCCAAAAAGACCAAGTACGCCCTTCATGCCCTGACCTATCTCGGCAAGCACCGGGAGGAAAAAACCGTCCTGATTCATGATATCGCCGAAGAGCACGGGATCTCCCATAAATTTCTGGAGAATATCCTTCTCGAACTCAAAAAGGCCGGTATGCTCGGTAGCAAAAAAGGAAAAGGAGGCGGCTATTACCTGATTAAAGACCCCAAGGAGATTCCGCTATCCAAAGTCATCCGACTCCTTGACGGGCCCATCGCCTTGCTTCCCTGCGTCAGTCTTAACTACTACGAACCTTGCTCCGAATGCAAAGATGAGGCCACTTGCGGCATCAATAAGGTTATGATTCAGGTTCGAGACGAGACACTTAAAATACTGGAAAACAAGACTTTAGAAGATATTTTAAAAACTTAACAAAATTTTTTCCCTATAAAGTCTATAAAAAAGATAGGGTTTATATACTTTTGCTTTCACAATTCGTGAAAGACGCATGATTCTAGACCAACCACTCAAAAAAGTATTCGAGACTAAGCCCGGAAAAGACAGCAATCTGAAGAGCTTGCTAAAATCCGTTTCGTGGCGAATCGTAGGAACCTTGGACACCATCATCATTTCATTCATCATTACCGGTCAGTTGACGATGGCTCTATCCATCGGTTCGGTAGAGGTGATCTCGAAGATTTTACTTTACTATCTCCATGAGCGGGTATGGGAGACAGCCACCAAAACCAAAACAGCAGATGCAGAAAAAGAATATGCAAGATCTTGAACGCCGCTTGAACCAATTAAGCGCCGGAGAGGGCTTGGCGCTGATTGCGGACATCTTTCCGGAGAAGGTGGTTTTCTCCACTTCACTCGGTCAAGAGGATCAGGTGATCACGCAATTGATCGTTTCGAAAAATCTCCCTATTCAGATCTTTTCCCTGGATACGGGTAGGTTGTTTCCGGAGACTTTGGAGCTTTTGGCTCGAACCGAAAGTAAGTATAAGACACGCATCAAGGTCTTTTATCCCGAAACTACCTCTGTGGAAAGGCTTGTCTCTGATATGGGAATAAACGGATTTTATGAATCGGTCGAAAATCGCAAATCTTGCTGCTTTGTCCGAAAGGTGGAGCCGCTAAAAAGAGCCTTGGCTGGAAATGAAGTCTGGGTCACCGGCCTCCGGGCTGAGCAAAGTGCCAATCGCAATTCGATGAAACGCATCGAATGGGATGAAGCCAATCAAATCTTAAAATACAACCCGCTGTTGGATTGGTCTTTTGATCAAATGCTAACCTATATAGAGGAACATAAGATCCCGTATAATCCGCTCCATGACCAGGGATTTATCAGCATTGGTTGTGCTCCTTGTACTCGGGCGATCCTTCCCGGAGAAGATGCCCGCGCAGGAAGATGGTGGTGGGAGGACTCGAAGAAAGAGTGTGGGCTTCATGCGAAATAAGACGCAAGACTTTAGACGTAAGACATTAGATACGAGTACTTCGACATTCGGTGTTCATCATTCGAAATTCGATATTGAATCAAAATGCCGAAATGTTGAAAAAAATAATGAACACCGAAAGCTAAATATCGAATATCGAAGATTTCAAAAATCGTAATTCCTATGAACCTATTCATACCCAACCCCAAAGAAGCAGAATCGATCCATATCCTGAGAGAAGTGGCGGCGCAGTTTGAGCGACCAGTTTTGCTTTTTTCAGGTGGTAAAGATTCCATCACTTTGGTGAGATTGGCTCAAAAAGCCTTTTACCCTGCTAAAATCCCATTTCCACTCTTACATGTGGACACCGGGCACAATTTCCCCGAGACCATCGAGTTTCGGGATCAGTTGGTCAAGGAATTGGGATTGGAATTGATTGTACGAAACGTACAGGATTCCATTGATCAGGGGAAAGTTCGTGAAGAAAAAGGTCGCTATGCCAGCCGAAATAGCCTTCAGACTACCACGCTTTTGGATGCGATCGAGGAATTTAAATTTGACGCTTGTATCGGTGGGGCAAGAAGAGATGAGGAAAAAGCACGAGCCAAGGAGCGGGTATTTTCCGTGCGGGATGATTTCGGTCAGTGGGATGAAAAAAACCAGCGTCCTGAGCTTTTCGATATGCTCAATGGGAAAATTCAAGTAGGTCAAAACGTCCGCGTCTTCCCGATTTCCAACTGGACTGAACTGGACGTTTGGGAATATATTCGGACTGAAAATATCGCAATCCCCAGTATCTACTTTGCCCATAAGCGGGAGGTGTTTTTCCGTGATGGTTTGATCTGGACTGCTAATGAATATGTGTACCGAGAACCTCATGAAAAAGTCATCGAGAAGTGGGTTCGATTCAGAACCGTCGGGGACATGACTTGTACCGCAGCGGTACTTTCTGAAGCCACTTCCCTGGATGAGGTAGTCGCTGAAATTCGGGAATCCACCATCTCCGAGCGCGGAGCAAGAATCGACGACAAGCGATCCGAAGCCGCGATGGAGACGAGGAAGAAAGTGGGGTATTTTTGATTTGTAGCGTCATTGCGAGAAGGAGGAACGACGACGAAGCAATCTTAAAAACTAAAAAGAAACACAATAGAAATACCTTAGAAATAAGTCCCGCAAGCGGGACGAAATATTAGCTTGACCTTTTGGGCTTTATTTCACCGAACGAAGTGAGGTGTATTTCCAAGTATTTCCACCGTATTTCAAAAAAAATTAAACATGGACATACAAAACCGAAAACTAATCAAAATCGCTACCGCCGGATCAGTGGATGACGGCAAAAGCACCCTGATCGGGCGATTGCTGTACGATACACATTCGCTTACTACAGACAAGATCGAAGCGATTGAGCGAAGTAGTAAGCAACGTGGCTACGATTACCTGGACTTTTCCCTAGCCACAGACGGTTTGGTGGCTGAGCGGGAACAGGGAATCACCATCGACGTGGCGCATATTTATTTCAATACGGATAAGACCAACTTCATCGTAGCGGATACTCCTGGTCATGTGGAGTACACCCGAAATATGGTCACAGGTGCCTCCACTTCTCAAGTCGCCATCATCCTAATCGATGCCAGAAAAGGGGTCATCGAGCAGACCTATCGGCATTTTTTCATCGCCAATCTCCTCCGCATGAGTCATGTGGTGGTAGCTATCAATAAAATGGACTTGGTGGATTACAGCGAAGATGTGTTTTTGAAAATCAAGGCTGATTTTGGTGCCTTGGTGGAGAAAAGCAATTTCTCAGAAGAGCAGATAACCTTCATTCCAGTTTCAGCTCTGAAAGGGGAAAATATCGCTCGGCAGTCAAAGGAAATGCCTTGGTATGTTGGAAATACGCTCTTGGATCATTTGGAAGTATTAGAACCTGAAGATTTGCAGGAGAGCACTACCGCGAGATTTCCAGTGCAATATGTAGTGCGGCCAAAAACTGAAGCCTTCCATGATTTTAGAGGTTTTTCGGGTAAATTGTATGGAAACTTCCTGAGGGTTGGAGACCGTGTCAGTGTGCTTCCCTCAGGCAATGAAACCACAGTTAAAAGCATTCATTTCTTTGATCAAAAGTTGGATTCTGCCGCACCGGGATCTTCTATTGTCATTACACTCGAAGATGAGGTGGATTGCAGCAGGGGAGATATGATTGTAAAAGTTGGTGAGGAACCACGGAGTGAAAAATCAATCTCAGCTACGATTTGTCAAGTTAATGCCAAAAATCTCCGTGTGGGCCAAAAGTACATTTTGCAGCATGGAGTGAATCGGGTTTTGGCTAAGATTGACCTTATTGAAGCGAAAGTTCATGCAGACTTTTCAGGGGCTGAGGAAAGCGATCAATTGAAGCTCAATGATATTGGTAAAGTCCAGTTAAGGCTAAGTAAGCCTGTTCACTTCGATTCCTACCATAGCAATAAGTCCAACGGAGCCTTTATCCTGATAGATGAAGGAAGTTTTGATACGGTTTCGGTGGGATTTATTGAGTAAAAGCTAGAGGCTAGACACCAGAAGCAAGACACAAGGCTTCGATACCTACCTGCGGTAGGCAGGTTCATCATTCGGTGTTCGCTATTCAATATTTCAAAACTTCGAACTCCGAACATTAAAACTAAACAACCAGCCTTGACCCTGTCTTGGCTTTTTATAATAATCTATAACCTACAAAACCGATAGGGTTTAAAAACTATTATAGCATGCAAAGCTTTCGAACCGAACTGGAAAATCCGATTGTAGAACGGGACATTGTGGAATTAGAGCGCAAAATTGCCCTTTTCCGGGAAGGAAAGATTGATGAGGAAAAATTTCGAAGCCTTCGACTGGCCCGTGGAGTCTATGGACAGCGGCAGCAAGGCGTGCAAATGGTGCGGATCAAGCTTCCTTATGGTCGGGCCACTTCCGCCCAACTCCGGAGAATTTGTAAGGTTTCAGAAGAGTATTCGACCGGTCGGTTGCATATCACGACGCGGCAGGATATTCAGATCCACTACGTGAGTTTGGACCGGACTCCGGAGCTTTGGGCAGAGCTCGAAAAAGACGATGTCACCATTCGTGAGGCCTGCGGAAATACGGTCAGAAATGTAACCGCATCTGAAACTGCCGGCATTGACCCCAAAGAACCATTTGATGTGACACCCTATGCCGAGGCAACTTTCCAGTTTTTCCTCCGGAATCCCATCTGCCAAGAGATGGGGCGAAAGTTCAAAATGGCTTTTTCCTCTTCCGATGAGGATACGGGGTTGGCCTATATGCATGATTTGGGCTTTATCCCAAAAGTGAAGGAAGTCGATGGAAAGCAGGTTCGAGGATTCAAAGTTCTACTGGGCGGAGGTTTGGGTTCGCAGCCTCGGCATGGAGATTTGATTAACGAGTTTCTGGAAACCGATCAGTTGATCCCCTTTATTGAGGCTGTTTTAAGGATTTTTGATAGGCACGGAGAAAGGGCAAGAAGAAATAAAGCCCGGATGAAGTTTTTGGTAAAGGAAATCGGAATTGAAGTCTTTTTGGACTTGGTGGAAAAAGAGAAAAAAGCACTTCCATTTGAATCTTTTCCTCTCCAATTCGAAGATCAGGAATCGCCTTCTCTTCCCAACCCTCCAAGAGTTGAAGTCAATCCCGCCGAATTAGGTTTAGACTTTGAGCTTTGGAAACTGACCAATGTGCTCCCGCAAAAGCAGGATGGCTTCGTTTCGATTGGCGTTCGGGTACCATTGGGTGATTTTTACCTGGACCAGGCTAGACCTTTGGCTGATTTGGTGGAAAGCTATGCGGCAGGAGAGGTTCGCTTTACACTTCGGCAAAACATTCTTATTCGGGATTTGCGAGCCGATTTGGTTCCTTTCTTTTATCAAGAATTGAAAAAAATCAATCTAACTCAGCGTGGCTACAATTCTCTGGGCGACATCACTGCCTGTCCGGGTACAGATACCTGCAACTTGGGAATTGCCAGCTCGACGGGTATTGCGGTGGAGTTGGAAAAGGTTTTGGAAAAGGAGTATCCACACTACCTGCAAAATCAGGAGTTGGTCATCAAAATCTCCGGCTGCATGAATGCCTGTGGACAACACAATATTGCTCATATCGGGTTTCAAGGCATGTCCATGCGAGTAGAGAAGACGGTATTTCCGGCGCTGCAAGTTCTACTCGGAGGAGGCAATCTCGGAGATGGCAACGGGCGATTTGCGGATAAGGTGACCAAAATTCCCAGCAAAAGAGGGCCTGAGGCACTTCGCGTATTGCTGGATGATTTTGAAAAAAATGCCAATGGAATGGATTTCTTGGCCTATTATGATCAGCAAGGACAACATTACTTCTATGATTTGCTCAAGGAGTTGGCTGATCCTGCTGGATTGGAAGATGCGGACCGGATTGATTGGGGAAGAGAGGAAGATTATGAAGTAGCTGTAGGCGTAGGAGAATGTGCGGGTGTAGTCATTGACTTGGTGGCGACCTTGCTTTTGGAAGCTTTGGAAAAGCTCGATTTAGGTCAGGAAGCACTCGAGCAGGGTCGCTGGTCAGACAGCATTTACCATCACTATGCCGGGCTGATCAATGCCGCCAAGGCGCTCTTGCTCAGCGAAGATGTGAGCACGAATAGCTATGCGAATATCATCAGCTTGTTTGACGAGAAGTTTGTCGAACCCGGAAAAATCCAACTGGAAGGAACCTTCGCTGAAAAAGTCTATCAGATTAATCAGCAGGAACCGAGCGAAGAATTTGCGAAAGCTTACGCCAAGCAGGCAATGGAAATCTATGGGCTTTTGAAAACCTATCGGGAAGAGGAGGTAGAAGCATGAGAACTATCATCTATCCAAAAGTAACGCTCGTTGGTGCGGGTCCAGGAGACCCGGAACTGATGACTTTGAAGGGAATCTTGGCTTTAAACACAGCCGATGTGGTCTTGTATGATGCGCTGATTGACCCGGTTTTGCTGAAGCATGCCCCCAAGTCTGCTATTAAAATCTTTGTTGGTAAACGTGTGGGAAAACACTCCAAGCCCCAAGAAGACACCAACCAACTCTGTGTGGAAATGGCAAAAAAGCATGGACATGTAGTCCGCTTGAAAGGCGGAGATCCATTCGTCTTTGGTCGGGGAGGGGAAGAAATCGAATACGTCGAAGCGTTCGGAATTCCTACAACTGTGGTTCCCGGGATCACTTCAGCGATTGCCGTGCCGGCTAACGCGGGAATTCCAGTTACCAAAAGGGGCATATCTGAGAGTTTCTGGGTGGTGACAGGTACCACGACAGCGGGGGAGCTTTCCCGTGATTTGGCTCTTGCAGCTCAGTCCACTGCTACGGTGGTGATTCTCATGGGAACCAAAAAACTGGCAGAAATCGCAGAGACCTACCGAAAAGCAGGCAAGTCCCATCTCCCTGTAGCCATTATCCAAAGCGGAACCACACGAGAAGAAAAAATCACAGCAGGTTTCATTCATGATATCGAGCAAAAAGCATTGGAAAATCAAGTCGAAGCTCCGGCAGTGATCATTGTGGGTGAAGTCGTGCGGGAAAGTATGCAATTGGCGGAGGTGTATCGTGAGTTTGTGAAAATGGAAATACGGTAGAAACACACTTAGCGAAATACCATGGAAATATACCTCGCAGTGCTCGGTGAAATAGGCTCCCTGCGGTCAGGAGATTTAGCATCTCAAAGGAATAAAGGTTTACAGAAAGGCCAGAAACAGCCTTCGACTCCGCTCAGGCTGACAATAGAAATATTTTCAGTAATGTCCCGCCTCGGTCTGTGTCTTCACAGACCGGAAACCCAAAGTAGAGTCGTCTGTGGAGCTGTTATGTTTGAAAATAGAAAGGCAAAGCTAAAATAGCTAGATTAAAAGGTCTCTAATCAATTCAACCATAACCATTTAGCTTATGCCTTCTACTAAAGTTAGCGGAAATTCGTTTTCTG